>Ga0075418_10007071_pt1 | contig 12653 bp, 11 predicted proteins | sample SoiMetdeltSBSDD2_FD_81776 | JGI IMG/M metagenome (GOLD analysis project Ga0075418, IMG submission 81776) | Bulk soil microbial communities from a Populus tree surrounding site in Tennessee, USA - Soil MetaG P. deltoides SBSDD2 | ecosystem: Environmental > Terrestrial > Soil > Tree plantation...
CCCGACGGCTCGCGGCTCTGGGCGACCGAGAACGAACGGAACGAGCTTGGCGAGGACGTCCCGCCCGACGAGATCGTGGCCGTGCGGCAGGGCGGCGACTACGGCTGGCCGGCCTGCTACGGCGACCGAGTCCCGGCGCCCGGCTTCGGATCGCCCGAACGCTGCGCCTCGACCGAGGCGCCAACCATCCAGCTGCCGGCCCACAGCGCGCCACTCGGGCTGGTCTTCGCGGCTGGAGCGCGTTTCCCCGCTGAGTACCAGAGCAGCCTGTTTGTGGCGCTCCACGGCTCCGCCGTCCGGGACCAGCCCGTCGGCTACGAGGTGATACGTGTACCGATGAAAGACGGAACGCCCGGCGAGCCGCGTACGTTCATGCGCGGCTGGCTGGTGAACGGCGACTCCTGGGGTCGACCGGTCGGGCCGTTCGTGGCGCACGACGGAACCCTCTACCTGACAGACGACAAGGGAGGCGTCGTCTACCGGGTTCGGCCAGCCGCCGGGCCGCAAAGCGGACGATGAACCATGCGCGCGCTCGGAAGTCGACCGCTACTGTTCGCTACCGAGCACCGTAGATGTTCCGTGGGCGACTGTGAAGTCGTCCGGAAAACGAGACGATGAACCTGGAACTTTTGCTCCTCCCTCTCCGTTATAGGGATACGAGAGTGCGGACGCAGCTTCGCTCTCGCTCCTGCCAATCGCTGGGGGGATGCGCTCACACTCGAGTCAGGGCGTCGGCCACGGCCATCGCCGAAGGAGCGTTCAGATGATGGCGGAAGAACCCGTCCCCACAGGAGAGGTCGCTGAGCGAGAATCTGAGTCGTTCAGCGAGGCGCTTCCCCTGTACTTGCAAGAGATCGGCCGGGTCCCGCTGCTGACGGGCGCCGCAGAGGTGGAGCTCGCCAGAGCGATCGAGGCCGGCAACGAGGCGGCCGAAAAGCTCCAGGATGGCGTCCACCGTTCGGCGGATGACCTGGAGCGGCTGGCCGACATCCTCGATCGTGGCAACGAGGCCCGCCGGCGGCTGGTCGAGTCCAACCTGCGCCTCGTCGTCAGCGTCGCGCGCCGCTACATGAACCGCGGTATCGCGCTCGGCGACCTGATTCAGGAAGGCAACATCGGCCTGATGCGGGCCGTCGAGAAGTTCGACTACCGCCGGGGCTTCAAGTTCAGCACCTACGCTACCTGGTGGATTCGCCAGGCCGTCAGCCGCGCGCTTGCCGATCACAGCCGAACGATCCGCGTACCGGTCCATATGGTCGAGACGATCAACAAGTACGTCCGGCTGTCGGCGTCGCTCCAGCAGGACCTCGGCCGCGAACCGACCGTGGACGAGATCGCGAAGGCGATGGAAGTGCCGGCAGAGCGGGTCCGCGAGATCGTGCGGATCCTCCCGCAGCCGATCTCGCTCGAGAGCGCGGTCGGCGACGAGGCAGACGCGATCCTGGCGGACTTCGTGGTGGACGAGAACCTGCCGGACATGGACGAGGCGGCCTCGAAGCTGCTCCTGCGCGGCCAGGTCGACGGCGTTCTGAGCACCCTGACCCCGCGCGAGCGCCGGGTCGTGGAGCTGCGCTTCGGCCTCGACGGCGACAAGCTGTACACCCTGTCGGAGATCGGCGCGGAGCTCGGCGTCACCCGCGAGCGGATCCGCCAGATCGAAACCAAGGCGCTCCGCAAGCTGCGCCACCCGAGCCGCTCTAAGCGCCTCCGCGAGTTCACCGACTTCATCTAAGCGCTGCCTGCGCCAGCTCTGACGCTTCGAAGGCCCTTCCCCCTGAGCCGGGGGAGGGCCTTCGGCGTTCTGGGCCACCCCTACCGCGCGGCTGTCGTCAGGGTCGCTGCCAGCCGCTTCAGCGCCTCTTTGAGCGCCGGCGGCTCCCGAACCTCGAACGGCCAGCGCAGACTCGCCAGGTAGCGGGCCATCCACTCAGGGTCCTGGACCGTCCCGTACAGCCTGATGCCGCCCTCGACCTCTTCCAGGGTGCCGGCGCCGGGGGCCATCACGCCGCGCGCCTCCTCCAGCGTGGTCTTTACCAGCACGTCGAGCGGCATCTCGCGCGGCATCGTCGCCAGCGTGTGGATCACGAACGCCAGGCTGTCGAACCCGGCCGGGCGCTCGAACCGCTCGTCGCGCAGGCTCGCCTCGACGACCCGGTCCAGCCGGAACACCCGAGGCTCACCCCGCAAGTGGCAGTAGCCGACGCAGTACCACTTCCCCGTCCGATACACCACGCCGTACGGATCGATCTCCCGCGCGGTCTCCGCGTCGTTCGACCAGCCGGACCGGTACCGCATCCAGACCCGCCGCGATTCCTGCGCGCCGACGCTGAGTGCCACGACGATCTCGCTGCTGGCCGGCGCCTGGAGCGAGTTGCGCAGGTCAAGCGTCAGCACGCCCGAGACGGCCTGGACCTGCGCCCGCAACGCCTCGGGCAGGACGCGCTCGATCTTCGCCAGCGCACCCTCGGTCGCCGTCACGTCCACTGTGAGGCCGATCCGGCGCGCGGCGAGCAGCCCGAGCACGACCGCCAGCGCCTCCTCGTTCGAGAACATAAGCGGCGGCAGCTTGTAGCCAGGCCGAAGGCGGTAGGCGCCGTACCGCCCCAGCTCCGCCTCAACCGGAATACCCAGGTCCCGGAGCATCGTTACATACCGGCGAACGGTTCGCTCGTCGACCTCGAGCCGCCGGGCGAGCTCGCCGCCGCCGATCCGTCCGCGCGACTGCAACAGCTCCAGCACCGCCAGCAGGCGCGTCGTCGGATGGTACATATGTTCGGATGTGCCCCCTTCGAGACTCAAAGCGGGCCGGAATTGTCCGCGTTCGATGATACCCTGAAAGGGAGAGTCCGGGGCACACAGGGAGGCTGCATGCTCGATCCGTACACCCTTACGGAGACGCTGAGAATGGAGCGGGAACTGCTCGCCGAGCGGCAGATGCATGAAGCGAGGCGGCTGGAGCACCTGCAGCGCCTGCATCACGCGAGGGCCTTTGGCGATCTGCGCCGGCGCCTCGCTCGGGCGCTGCTCGCGCTTGCCGACCGACTCGATCCGCGCGCTGTCGTCAGCGTCCCGCACGTGCCAGCGCGGCCGACGCTGAACGGCACGTTGCATCACGCCTGACGAGAAAGCCCCCGCTCAGCGGGGGCTTTCTCGTGGAGTGGTGGCCCCGCTACGGCAGGCCGTGGAGCCAGCGCAGGCTGAACAGCCCGGCCACGATCAACAGGAACGTCCCGAGCGCGCTCACCAGCGCCGTGACCTCCGTCCGCTCCTCAGACCAGCTCACCCGTGAGCCGATGCCGGTGTAGATCCGCTCCAGGTCGTTGGACTGGGCCGCGTAGAAGTACTCGCCGCCAGTGGCCTGAGCGATCGACTGAAGCGTCCGCTCGTCCAGCTCCGCCTGATTGCGAGCCCCTACTCGCGAGCCCGTGGTGCGCTGGCCGATCCCGACCGTGTGGACGACGACGCCGGCCTGGTTGGCGCGGGTCGCGGCCTGCTGGGGCGGCTGCCCAGCCGACGACGCCCCATCCGAGAGCAGCACGATCGTCCCGGGCGCGTCCTCCGGCGCCGGTGGCGCCGATCCAGGTGTCGTGACCGTGGCCTCGGTCGCGCCGCGCCGGAGCACGTCCACCGCCAGCGCGAGGCCGTCGCCGATCGCCGTGCCGCCGTCCGCGTCGAGGCCGCGGATCGCGCTCAGCACGACGGTCCGATCGCGCGTCAGCGGCGAAGCGAGCCTGGCCCGCGACGAGAACTCGACCAGTCCGACGCGGGTGTTCGGCGGCAGCGACTGCACGAACTTCTCGGCGGCCTGCCGCGCGGCGACGATCCGCGACGGCTGCAGGTCCGTGGCCGTCATCGAGCCTGACGTGTCGAGGACCAGCATCACGTCGGCCTGCTCGCGCGGGATGGCGATCACCGCGCTCGGCCGGGCAAGGCTGAACAGGAGCGCGCCAATCCCCAGCAGGAAGAAGATCGGCGGGATGTGGCGGCGCAGGCCCGGCCGCCGCCCCGCCACCTCACGGAGCAGGGCCAGATTGGTGAACCGCATCGCGTACGCGCGCCGGCGGAACTGCACCAGGACGTAGAGCAGGAGCAGGATCGGGACGAGCGCGAGCGTCCAGAGCAGCAGCGGCCACTCGTACGTCATCGGCGGCAGCGATGTGAGCGACGACAGCGATGGGAGAGATGGTAGCGATGGTAGGGACGGCATCTGGGGCTCCCAGGCAGGCGGCTATGCGGGCCGGCGCTGACGGAACGCTCCCCGCTGCGCCGCGACGACCCTTCGACGGTCGAGCAGCTCCAGCAGCGGCGGCAGGAGATCGGCGGCCGTGCTGGCGACCACGCGCCGGACGCCGCGCGTGACGAGCAGCCGGTCGATCCGCTCGGCCTGGGCCCGGGCCGCTTCGGCGAACCGGGCGCGCAGGCGAGCATCGGTCGTGTCGACCACGAGCTGCTCCCCGGTCTCGGGGTCTTCGAGCGTGATGATCCCGACGTCCGGCAGCTCGCTCTCGCGCGGGTCCACGATCCGCAGCACCACGACCTCGTGCCGGGTCGTCAGCTTGCCCAGCGCTTCGGCCCAGCCGTCCGCGACCAGCAGGTCGGAGACGACCACGACGACCGACGGGCGGCGGATCGCCGACCGGGCGAGATCGAGCGCGGCGGCCAGGTTCGTCCTGCCACCGACCGTGCGCCGGGGCGTCTCGCGGAGCTTCGCCAGTAGGCGGAACAGGTGCGGTCGGCCGATCGCCGGCGGCAGGACGTCAAGCGGGCGCTCGGCGAACAGGATCGCGCCGACCCGGTTGTTGTGCCGGCCGACCACCTGTGAGATCGCGGCGACCAGCTCCTGGGCGTGGCTGCGCTTGGTCCGCCGCGCCGTCCCCCAGTCGATCGACGGGCTGACGTCGACCAGCAGCCAGACGTCGAGCGCCCGATCAGCGTAGGTCTGGCGAACGTGCGGCACGCCGGTCCGGGCCGTGGCGCTCCAGTCCAGGTGACGAACGTCGTCGCCGGGCTGGTATTCGCGGATCTCGGCCAGATCGAAGCCGCTCCCCCGGACCTTCGACTGCAAGTCGCCGCCGAGCCGGAGCGCAATCGGCCGGAGCACCGTGAAGTCGAGCCGTCGCAGCATCTGCTCGACGGGCTCGCGGCGCTCCCTCGCTTGCTGCGCCGCGCGCCGCTTACGCCACCACGCGATCATTTCGCGCTCCGGTCAGCTCGATGCGCGGCGGCGGGAACCGGTCCAGGAGAGCCCGCGAGACGGCGTCCGGCGTGATGCCCTCGGCGATCCCCTCGTAGCTCAGGATCAGGCGGTGCCGGAGGACGTCCGGCAGCAGCTCGGCGACGTCGCGGGGCAAGGCGTATTCGCGTCCACGGACCAGCGCCAGCGCCCGGGCTCCGAGTACCAGGTTGATCGAGGCGCGCGGGCTCCCACCGAACTGCACGGCCGACGCCATGGCCGGCAGGCCGTGCTCGGCGAGCGCGCGGCTGGCGGTCACGAGCCGCGCGGCGTAGGCGATGACCCTCGGATCGACATAGACTTGATCGACGGCCTCCTGGAGCCAGCGCAGCTGCTCCAGCGAGAGCCGAGGACGCAGGCTGATCCTCGGGCCGATCATCCGCTCCACGACCGTGATCTCGTCTTCGTACGCCGGATAGTCGACTAGCACCTTGAACATGAACCGGTCGAGCTGGGCCTCGGGAAGCGGGTAGGTGCCGTCCGACTCGATCGGGTTCTGGGTCGCCATCACCAGGAACGGGTCCGGCACCTGGAACGTCTGGCCGCCGATCGTGACCTGATGCTCCTGCATCACTTCGAGTAGGGCTGACTGGACCTTGGCCGGCGCACGGTTGATCTCGTCGGCCAGCAGCAGGTTGACGAAGACCGGCCCGACCTCGGTGGTCAGCTCGCCGGTCCGGACGTTGTAGACGCGGGTGCCGACGAGGTCAGACGGCAGGAGATCGGGCGTGAACTGGACTCGGCCGAACGTCCCGCCGACCGCCTCGGCAAGCGCCTTGATCGTGGCGGTCTTGGCGAGGCCCGGCACGCCCTCCAGCATCACGTGGCCGCGGGCGAGCAGCGCGACGAGCAGCCGCTCCAGCAGATGGTCCTGTCCGACGATCAGCCGACGGACCTCGAACACCACGTGCTCAATCATCGAGGCGAGCGGTACCGTCCCTTCCAGCGGCGCGCGGCCCGGCGAAGCTTCTGACACATCGTCCTCCCATGCAAGAGACCAGGCCGCTGGATCTGATAGCAGCGGCACGCTGCGAGAAGGTGGGAAACGGCTCCAGCCCACGCGGCGGTCCCATCGAGATGCCACGGCTGTGGGGGCCGGAGCACGCTTCCCGCCTCGATTGTGGAGGCGCAGCTTCAGGCCACGATGAGGGCGAGGTTAGAGAGTGGTGAGAACGCCCGATTGTGACGTGCGCCCGGCCGAGGCCATCAGCGTGCGTGTTGGCAGGTACACCGTGAACGTCGAGCCCTCGCCGACCCGGCTGTCGACGGCGATCCACCCGCCGTGCGCTTCGGCGATCACCTGGCTGATCGCCAGCCCGAGCCCGGTCCCGCCAACCTCACGGCTCCTGGCGTGATCGGCGCGGTAGAACCGCTCGAAGATGCGTGGCAGCTCATCCGAGGGGATGCCGGGGCCGGTGTCGCGTACCGAGAGCGACGCCGTGCCATCCTGCTCCGAGAGCGCCAGCGTGACGGTCCCGCCGGCCGGCGTGTAGCGGCAGGCGTTGTCGACCAGGTTGAAGAGAAGCTGCTTGAGCCGGTCCGGATCGCCGAGGATCTCGACCTGCTCCAGGTCGCCGATCGTCAGGCGCACGTCTGGCGCCTGGTGCCGCGCCTGCTGATACACGTCCACCAGCAGCGCGTCGAGCATCATCGGGCGCCGGGCCAGCAACTGGCCGGCGTCCGCCCGTGCCAGCGCGAGCAAGTCCGTGACCAGCCGGCCCATCCGCTCGCTCTCGCGCGCGATCGCCCTGAGCTCCCCCTCTCCCGCGGCAGGGAGAGGGGGTTGGGGGGTGAGGGATCCTCCGCGCAACAGCGCGCTCGCGCTCGCCCGGATCGTCGTCAGCGGCGTCCGCAACTCGTGGGAGGCGTCGTCCAGGAACCGACGCTGCTGTGCCATCGCCGTGTCCAGCCGCTCCAGCAGCTCGTTGAAGGCGACCGAAAGCCGGCCGAGCTCGTCGCTACCGTGTGGCGCCGGCACACGGCCCGAGAGGTCGCCGGACCTGCCGATCGACCGGGCGAGCGCCGTGATCCGGTCGACCGGGCGCATCGCCGCGGACGCCAGCAGCCAGCCGACCCCGCTCGCCAGGAAGACCGAGCCGAGGACCGCCGATCCGAGCACGAGCTGGAGCCGCTCCAGGGTCTGCTCGATCGGCCAGAGCGGCACCGCCACCAGGACAACGCCGACCACCATCTCGTCGCGCATCAGCGGGGCGCCGTAGAGCGCCAGACGCTCCTCGCCGGGCAGCGTCAGGACGTCGCGGGTCACCTGGCCGTCCAACATGATCTGTCGCGCCTCGTCAGAGACCGGCAGTGGCTCGGCCAGGGTGGGCGATGAGAGCAGGACGGTGCCACGTCGGCTGACGACCTGGACGTAATGCGGCTGATCGGCGAGCGCGGAGCTAGTCGGCACCCGCAGCGGCTCGACCGCGCCTCGTGCGTGGCCTGGCGTCGTGGTGGCGACGGCCTGCGCGACCTCGACGGCGCGCAGCTCGACGGCGTGATCGAGGTCGCCGGCCAACTGGCGATCGACGGCGCCGTAGACCAGCACGGCGAATCCCGCGACGAAGACCGTCAGCAGCGCCGTGTACCAGAGCGTCAGCCGCAGCCGAACTGTCGTAGCCCTCACCCCCGGCCCCTCTCCCTGTGCGCGGGAGAGGGGTGAATCAGCCGTCCTGGCGCAGGATGTAGCCGGCCCCTCGCACCGTGTGGATCAGCCGGGGCTCGCCGCCGGCCTCCAGCTTCTCACGCAGGTAGCGGACGTACACCTCGATCAGTTTTGAGTCGTCGTCAAGGTCGTAGCCCCAGACCCGCTCGAAGATCTGCTGACGCGAGAGCACCGTCCTCGGATACTGGAGAAACAGTCGGAGCAGCTCCAGCTCCGTTGGCGTCAGCGTGAATCGCCGCCGACCTCGCACTGCCTCTCGCACGGATGGGTCCAGCCGCAGGTCGGCGAATCGCAGCTCGTGTCCGGACCGAGCCGATGACTCGCTGCGTCGAAGACAGACGCGGACCCGCGCCAGTAGCTCCTCGAAGGCGAACGGCTTGACGAGGTAGTCGTCGGCGCCGGCCTCCAGGCCAGTCACCCGATCCGCCACGGCGTCCCGCGCAGTCAGCAGGACGATCGGTAGATGCTGCTCCGCCGCTCGCAGGCGGCGGCAGACGTCCAGGCCGGTAATGCCAGGGATCATCAGGTCAAGGACGACGAGGTCCGGCGTCCGATCGCGGGCGACCTGGAGTGCTTCGCGGCCATCGGCGGCGACCTCGACGGCGTACCCTTCAGCGCCCAGTGATCGCGCGAGCGTGGTCCGGATCGCATCGTCGTCGTCAACCACCAGCACGCGTGCGGTCATGCGCCCGACCCTCCGTCAGGGGTTATGCGATATCCGACAGGCGTAGTGACCAGATTTTCTGGACGTGGCGAGCGCCAGCTGGGACGACACTGTGATGGATCGGGGCCTGAGCCTGACCGTCTCAGGTCGTGGTCGGGACGTCAGCCGCGGCTGCCTGTGGCCGAGTCCGGTGCGCGCCGATCGCCTGGCTCACGACGACCGCGCCCAGCACGATCGTTCCGAGCAGGCCCCACACGGCGATGGCCTGAGCCGTCCCGATCCGGTCCGCAAGCGAGCCGGCCGGCAGGCTCCCGAGCGGCATCAACCCCATGCAGACCATGTAGACGCCGAAGACCCGGCCGCTCAGCTCATTCGGCACGTAGTGTTGGACGGTCGCCAGGCCGAGCGCGGTGATGACGGCGGTCAGGAAGCCGATCAGCGCCAGCGTGAGCGCCGCCACGATCAGATTGCCGCTCAACCCGAGCGGGATCATCAGCACACAGACGAGCACCGATGCCGCCCGGAAGGTCAGGCTCCGGCGCCGGACCTCGCCGAGCCGCGCGAGCAGCAGCGACCCGAGCAGCGCACCGCCGCCCATCGAGGCCGTCAGGATGCCGAGTCCCTCCGGTCCCGTCCCGAGCGAGTCTCGCGCGAACGAGGGCATCAGCTGGACGTACGAGAGCCCGAACAGGTTCGAGATGCTGACGATCAACATCGTCTCGAACAGCTCGCGGATGCGCCAGCAGAAGACGAACCCCTCCGCCAGCTCAACGCCGCGAAACCGGAACGGCTTCAACGCCTGCTTCGGGCGGTAGCGGATCGCGAGGATCTGGCTGACCGTCCAGCAGTTCGCCACCAGGTTCATGCACAGGACCGCCAGCGGCGAGAAGATCGAGAGGAGGAAGCCGGCCAGGCTCGGGCCGACGATCCGCGCCAGGTTCATCGAGGCCGTGTGCAGCGCGGTGGCGTTCTGAAGCAGCGGCTTCGGGACGATCTCGGCCATCAACGCCTGCCGGGCCGGCATGTTGAACGTGTACGAGATCCCCATCGCCAGCGAAGCGATCAGCAGGTGCCAGATGTCGAGCGATCCGAGCCAGTAGAGCAGCGCAATCGTGGCGTTGACCGTCACCGCCGTCGACTGCGTCACGAGCAGGCAACGCCGACGCTCCCAGGAGTCGGCGATGGCGCCGCTGATCGGGGCCATCAACGTCAAGGCGACGCCGGTCATCGCCCCGTTGAGTCCGAGCCAGAAAGGCGAGTCGCCAATCAGCAGCATCAGCCAGCCGAATGCGAGCTGCTGCGCCCAGGAGTTGAACTGGAACGCCATGTTGCCGAAGTAGAGCCGGCGATAGTCGGCGACGCGCAGCGAGCTGAACATCTCGCCGGCGATCTGGCCGGCGATCCCCGTTCGAGCAGGCGGAATCTCCGGGTGCGTGGATGCATCGGAAGGCTTCGGCAGCAGGGCCCCTCCAGAGCGCGGCGTCCCCCGAGGATAGCACCTATCATCTCTAACAGATCGAACACCCTTGAATGGAAGCGACATGCAACTGTTGGTGACGGGCGGGGCCGGGTACGTCGGCGGCCACGCCGTGCGAGCGCTGCTCGACGCCGGACACCAGGTCGTCGTCTTCGACAACCTGGTGTACGGGCACGCGGAAACGGTCCCCTGCGAGCTGGTGGTCGGGGAGCTGGCGGACCGGCCGGCGCTGGACAGCGTGCTCGGCGGTCGCCAGTTCGACGCCGTACTCCATTTCGCGGCGTACGCCTACGTCGGCGAGTCGATGACCGAGCCGGCCAAATACTGGCGCAACAACGTCGCGGCCGGTGTCGAGCTGCTCGACGCGATGCGCGCCCACGGCGTCTCACGCATCGTCTTCTCGTCGACCTGTGCCACGTACGGGTATCCGGACCGGGTCCCGGTCACCGAGGACGAGTCGAAGAAGCCCGAGAGCCCGTACGGCGAGTCAAAGCTGACCTTCGAGCGCGTACTCGCGTCGTACGCGCACGCCTACGACCTCCGCTCGGTCAGCCTGCGCTACTTCAACGCCGCCGGTGCCCGCCCGGACGGCACGCTCGGCGAGGACCACGAGCCCGAGACGCACCTGATCCCGCTGGTGCTCCGAGTGGCGGCGGGACAGTCTCCCAGCATCAAGCTGTTCGGAACGGACTACCCCACACCGGACGGCACTTGCATTCGCGATTACATCCACGTGGACGATCTCGCCAGCGCCCACCTCCTGGCGCTCGACGCGATGGAGGAGCAGGGCGCCTGCAAGGCGTTCAACCTGGGGACCGGCCGGGGGTACTCGGTGCGCGAGATCGTCGACGCTTGCCAGAGAGTCACCGGCCGCGAGATCCCGGTCGAGGAAGTTGCGCGCCGCCCTGGCGATCCAGCAGCGCTCTACGCGGACAACTCCAAAGTCCGCCGGGAGCTTGGCTGGAGCCCGGTCTACAACGACGTCGAGTCGATCGTGACGACAGCATGGCAGTGGCACGCGCCACGCTGGGGCGTTGCGACCTAGCGCACATACCGCTCGCGGCGCGTTATGATGGTGGCACTATGGTCGGACGCGCAACGTCGCTCGTCCTCTACGTCGGCTGGCCGTGTGCGCTAGCCCTGGTCGTAGCTCTCGTTGGCCTGCACCTTGGCAAGGACGGCATCCCCACCGGGCGCCGGCTCTCCACGACGGCCTACGGCAAGTTCGAGGCGCTCAGCGTCTGCGTCCAGTCCGTCACCGGCGAGCGCCGAGACGCCGAGGCTGGAAGCGTGCTCCTGACGGCCTCACTCGCCGGCCTCGGGCTGCCCGGGCCTCGGCTGTTCACCGTGCCGGCAGCGGTCGACGTCGGTTGCCCGCGCGAGGCGGCCCACTTCGGCGTCAACGTCAAGACCCGCCGCGTCGCAAATCGAGGCGGCAGCACCCGCCCCGAGCCGAGCCCGTACCACCTCCACGTCTTCCTGATGCCCAGTACCACGCTCCAGATGATGCGCCTCGAACCGGATCTCCGCGATCGGCAGGTGATGATCGAGGAGTACATCGTCGAGGGCGTAGACGACAGCGCGGCGATGACCGGCGTCACCTACGGCCTGTACGCCACGCTCGACGAGCTGGCGGACGGCGCGGAGCTGCGCGGGTTCTTCGAGCACGCTGTGCGGACGCAGTCGCGACTCGGCGCGCCACCTCGCGCCCGCCCGTAGAGTCCCCGGGAGCGCGGCCATCCCTTCACTACGCTCAGGACAGGCCCTGGCCGCTTGCGCTATCCCTCCCGGGTCGTCAATACACGAACGGGATCAGCTTGCGCACGCGTCGGCGATACTCCGCGTACTCGGGGAACCGCTTCATCATCCAGTGCTCTTCCACGCCGGCCTTGGCGTCGAAGAATACCGCCATCGCCGCCGCCGCCAGCAGTCCGAGCCAGCCGCCGTTCAGCAGCGCCCATCCGACGATGGCGATGACGCCGCCACCGTAGATCGGGTGCCTGGCGAGTCCGTACGGACCGTTCTGGACGAGGTGTGCATCCGCGAGCGGCCTCGGAAACGGCGTCAGCCCGGAACCGAGCCTGAGAATCCCGGCCAGGAACAACAGCCCGCCAGTCAGGAACAGGCCGAGTCCGATCCACCGAGCTGGCCCGAGGACGGCCGTGGGAATCGTCGGGCCGACGCGGGCGGCGAACAGTGCCAGCGCCGTCAACGGAAACTGTGTCAGCACCCACGCGCCGCCGCGCGCCCAGATGTCGTCACCAGGCGCCGGTCGCCGATCGTCGCCGTGCCTACCGCTCACAACGCGCCTCCATCTCGCCGACCGACTCGCGGTCCGACCACAGGATAGCGCGAACCGGATCAGACGCTGGCCGGGTCCATGCCATCCGGTGTGGGCACGCCGTCCGAGGTTCGCCACTGCTCCTGGATCGCGATCGTCCGCTCCACGAGGTGCCGGGCTTCTGCGGTCATGGCCGGAAGGCTGCCCGGAGCGAAATAGCCGATTCGGTCGGTCTCCGGGCCAGGATGAAAGCCGGCATCGCCGACGACCTGGCACTCGAACACCAGGCTGACTTCGCCGTACGGCCCGCCGTCCACTTCGAGCAGCCGCCCG
>Ga0075418_10007072_pt1 | contig 12652 bp, 6 predicted proteins | sample SoiMetdeltSBSDD2_FD_81776 | JGI IMG/M metagenome (GOLD analysis project Ga0075418, IMG submission 81776) | Bulk soil microbial communities from a Populus tree surrounding site in Tennessee, USA - Soil MetaG P. deltoides SBSDD2 | ecosystem: Environmental > Terrestrial > Soil > Tree plantation...
CCAATCTCTGGAAGAAAAGTTGATTTTCGGGGTGAGAAATCAAGCTCAGGTGGCGGCGATCGGAATATTTCCGCCCTTGTCCCGCCGAAGTTCGCTCACGCGGTTTTGAGTGAACGAAGGCGGATCCTGTATGTCCATTGTGTCCTTTTTTCCTTTGCAGAATCATTACTCCAACGACTTAGTCCTAGACGCACCCCCAAAATTCATTCAATCATTTCCCTCTCAACAATTTGTCGGGGTCTGACACCGATAGTGTCAGTACAGAGTTTGTGACTTCAGCGGAACAGACATGTAACCATTGCCGTGTTGCCAAGGGAAAAAGGGATTTGCACCGTAGGTAAAAAAAACAGATTGTGACGCGGGACTTAAATTGTCAGTGCGACCAGCGGCAGAAACCGGCCATCAGCCCACGCAGGATGCAGTTTGCGGAGCTTTCGCTCTGATCGACTTGCTCGTGATCGCACATTATTGCCATACTCTCTGCATCTCACTTTAATTATGAAGAACCAAGTGCACTCCCACAGCGCGTCTCTTGCTCAGATAAAAAATCCAAAAGCTTCGAACCGCGCCTTCGCAGCCGTGTTCGTGGCGGTTTTAGCGGCCGTCACCATGGCATGGTTGCCAACCGCCAAGGCCGCACCCGCGCCGCCGCACAATATTTCGGCGGCGAATCTCAACGTGGTTCAGAATGATACGAACAACACCGCCGCTTCAGTCACGGTTACCGCCGGCAACGTGATTAATGATTTCCGCATCCGAAACGGCTCCAATCGCGGCGATTTCAATGTCCAGATCGGAGAAAATCCAACCGACGATGGGGCTGGACTATTGCTCACCTCGGTCACCCAGAACGGGCGGGACAATGTCGAGGAGGGAAACCTGGCCGGGACGATTTTCGCGATCAGCATGACGCAACCTGGCGCCAATGGGTATTTCATTCCGGTCAACACGGCGAATGGCAATTTCGCGGCCGGCGGCAATCCCGAATGGAATGTCAACGTGGCCGCGGCCTGGTTCCCAACGAATAGCTGGCTCGTTGGATATGCGTTCATTGCAGCCGGTGGGAATGGCAGCGCTACAGTCACGAACGACACATTGATTGGCTCACCCCAACTGGTCTATGGGGTTCATTTCATCGACCGAGGTGCCGGCGGCGGCGCCAATGCGGGAAAATCAGTCGTCGATCTCACGAGCCTGGGCTACGACTCACGTTCCAATGGTGTGCTGATCGTCAACGGCGCTAAAAATGAGTCCGCCAATTTCGCTCTTTCGCAGGTGAACACCAACAACGGTACCTGGAATGTCATTCTCAGGGACACTGGAAATACCGGGGCGAATGGCGAGCAAGATCCCGTGGCCTTTGCCTTCATTCCCAAGACGAATGACACCGTCGTTTCCGGCCGTTTCCTCGGTGATGCCACCATTGACGCATTCAGCGGCACCTCGCCGCAATTTACCGTGACTCAACTGGACATAGGCCAATACGAGTTGAAAATAACCGGCCATTCACCTGCGTACGGCGTGTTGATTATTTCTCCCGAAGGCGGCGGCGCGATCAACTTCGACAACATTGTGAACTATCAGGTCAATCCGGCCGGCGATGGTTGGGTCATCGAATCACGCGATACAGGGGGCGGTGTGAGCCTGCCCACGCCGGCCCTGGAGTCACCGGGCCCGACTGAAGGTGTCGTCTCATTCGTTTATATTCCCGGACCGACGCCCGGAGTCGCCGTCGCGCCGACCAATAACCTTTTTACGGCTGAAGACGGTGGCACCGCGACTTTCACCGTCGTGCTCGAAACGATGCCAACCGCGGATGTGACCATCAACCTTGCTTCGGACAATCCACTCGAAGGCATCGCGGCGCCCGCGACGCTTACTTTCACCCCGAACGATTGGAACGTGCCGCAAACTGTGACCATCACCGGCCAGGATGACCCGGCGACCGACGGGCCTGTGGCTTACCAGATCGTTCTGTCCGCGGTGATCAGCGACGATGCCAACTATAACGGCCAAAACCCGAGCGATGTCACGGTCGTCAACCTGGACAACGAGGGCGGAATTACCATCAATCCAACCAGCGGCCTGACGACCACCGAAGCCGCCGGAACAGCCACCTTCACCATTGTCCTGAATCAATTGCCCACCGCGGACGTGACTATCGGGCTTTCGTCGAGCGACGCGACTGAAGGCGGTGTGTCGTCAGTGAATGTCATTTTCACGGCCAGTGATTGGAACGTGCCGCAAACAATAACGGTCACGGGCGTGGATGATTTCGTCGATGACGGCAACATCGATTACACGATCATCACCGCCGCGGCAGTGAGCGCCGATCCATTCTACAACGCCAAAAATCCGACGGACATTTCGGTTTCGAATGTGGACGACGACACGGCGGGTATCATCGTCACTCCGCCCTTCGGGTTAAGCGTTGTCGAAGCAGGCAGCGCGACGAACTTCACCATGGTGCTGGCCAGCGAGCCGACTGCGAATGTGGTCATAGACATTGTTTCGGCCGACACAACAGAAGGTGCGGTTGCTCCGGCGACGGTGACATTCACACCCTCGAACTGGAACACGCAACAGGTGGTCACCATAACGCCGGTGGACGATCTGTTGATTGACGGGAATATCACTTACACCATCACCAACACCACCAGTTCAAGTGATCCGCTCTATGCGGCCATTAACGCAACCGACGTGCAAGTGACGACGCTGGACAACGAAATGGTGCTGACTCTGCCTTCCGCGGGCGCGGTCTGGGGAACTGGTATGCCGGCCATTGGAATTGATGGCCGGGCAACCGTGGTCGATCCGCACACGGCCGATTATGACAATGCCACGCTGACTGTAGCGCTAACAACGAACGCGACCGCGGATGACCGTTTGGAAATTCGAAACACAGGAACGGGCGCGGGGCAAATCAGTGTGTCTGGCAATACCGTGAGCTACGAAGGGATCCCTATCGCAACGTTCTCGGGTGGTGCGGGCACTACTCCGTTGGTTGTCACGTTCAACTTTGCGGCGACGCCTGCAGCGGCCGAAGCGCTCTTGCGTTCGGTCACGTTTCGCAGCGTGAGCGCCGAACCCTCGCTGGCTCTCCGCAGCGTGACCGTGTCACTCGCACGCGTCGACGGGGCCATTGCCAGTACCACCACGACCGTCCGCGTGGGGCTGTTGCGCGTCTCAGACTTCCAGGAAGGTGCGGATCATGGCTACGGCGTTTACACTGGCGCCGCCGATATCGAATTGAATGAACTTCAGCCGGACGTTACCTACCCAACCGGGCGCACCGCCTCCGGTCTGCTCGTTGACTGGCGCGATGCGGAGACGCCGAACAGCGGCCACATCCTCCTGCGGTTCGACAACATCATCGGCGACGGCCCCGGCCAGATCCCGAGCAACTCCATTGTCGTGTCGGCTGAGTTGCTCCTCGACATCAACGACACCGGCGATGGCAGCCCGCTGCATCGGATGCTGATCCCGTGGAATGCTGAGAGCGAAACCTGGAACTCTATCGGTGGCGGCGTTTTCCCGGACGACGTGCGCGGGCGCGTCGCTTTTGATTCGCAGATTGGCCTGGCCAATGGCGACGCAAGCACAACCACCGGCACAATCATTACAGGGGTGACGCCCGACGTTCAGGCCTGGGTGAGCGGAAGCGAAACCAATTATGGCTGGGTCATGCCCGCTTGGCCGTTGAACCTTGATGGCACGTTTCTCAGTCCTTCCGAAGCGTCAAATATCTCCGATCGACCGCGGCTGCGCGTCTTGTGGCTTCCCGCGGGAACGGCCTCGGTCAGCTTCCGCCAGGGCGTCAATGATTATACGAGCGCGTTTGACACCCGCATCCGTCAGAACGCGCCCGCGAGTGAGTTCTCGACGGTCAACGGCGTGTTCGTGGACGCCGAAGTCACCGGCGGTTCACCCAACCCCGAACAAGTCCTGTTGCGGTTTGACAACATCATCGGCAGTGAGCCGAATCAGATTTCGGCAGGCGCCCGCATTCACGCAGCGATGCTCGACCTCTCCTCCACTATCGGCAATGCGATGGGCGATGGAGGAACATTCCACGCCATGTTGCAGCCCTGGCAGGACATCAATACCTGGGACGAGTTGGTCAATGGCGTTTCGATTGATGACGTGGAAGCGGCGGCGGCGCCCACGGCAATTGCCGGCAATGCCACTCTCAATCCGAACGTTCAAGCCGCATTTCTGTCGTTTGAATTGACCCCCGACGTTCAGAACTGGTCCAGCGGCACGCGAAGCAATTATGGCTGGGTTGTCGTGCCGTGGCCGGGTGGCGGCGACGGCTGGGGTTTCGGCACTGCGGAACAGGGCGTGGAGCAGAATCGGCCGCGACTGCGCGTCTACTACACTCCGGGAGCCGTGGCGCCGCCAATCGTCGTGTTCCCGCCAACGGTTACGCCGACCACAGTAGTCATCCGTTTCAGCGGTGCGCCGAACACGCCCCATTCCATCCTGCGCTCAGACACACTGACCGGACAGTTCACAAGCATTGGAACGGCCTCGACAGGTTTGGACGGCACGGGGACGTTTACGGACAGCGCCCCGCGGCCCGATTCCGCGTTCTATCGGATATCCAATCCATAGGGGAGATCTTTATCTCTAAAGGAAAGCAGGAAGGCGGGACCCACTAGCGTGGGGGCCACTTTTTCATTGTGGCCTCCGGCGTGAGCCGGATGAAATTCGGATTGGAACGGGTAGTCGGTGCTATATTCGGGCGATGAAGTTGGAGGTGCAGCCGCCGTTTCCGCCCATGGAAGCGCTGTCGGTCGATGATGTTCCTACAGGCGATGGCTGGCAATATGAGCCCAAATGGGACGGATTCCGCTGCCTGGCTTTCCGGGACGGAGACCGTGTCGAATTGCAGTCCAAGTCCGGCCAACCTCTCGCGCGCTACTTTCCGGAAATCGTCGAAGGCTTGCGCGCCCTGAAGCCCAGGCGGTTCGTGATCGACGGTGAACTCGTGATTCCCGCTGATGGCGCGCTCTCGTTCGACGATTTGTTGCTGCGGCTTCATCCTGCGGAGAGCCGCGTGCGCAAACTGGCCGCGCAAACTCCCGCGCTGCTCATCGTTTTCGACCTGCTCGCGGATGAATCGGGGAAAGCTCTGACGAAGTTTCCCCTGACGGAGCGCCGCAAGCGTCTCGAAGCATTCGCAAAAAAGTACTTCAAAGGTCCACTGCGCCTCTCGCCCTTGACGAGCGACGCTGCCGAGGCAAAGAAGTGGTTCAGCGGCGGCGGGGTGAGCCTCGACGGCGTCATCGCCAAGCGCGCCGACCTCCCCTACCAATCGGGGGAGCGCACCGGCATGCAAAAAATCAAAGCGTTCCGCACGGCGGATTGCGTCGTGGGCGGTTTTCGTTACGCGGAAAAGAAGCCGGTGGTTGGGTCACTGCTGCTCGGATTGTATGAAGATGGCTTGCTCCATCACGTCGGCTTCTGCTCCGGAATCAAGGCCGAGGACAAGCCTGCGCTGACGAAGAAGCTTGAAAAACTCGTTGCGCCTCCCGGTTTCACCGGTCGCGCGCCGGGCGGGCCGAGTCGCTGGAGCACGCGCCGTTCTGCCGAATGGAAGCCGCTCAAACTGAAGCTCGTCGTGGAGGTCACTTACGACCACGTCAGCGGCGAACGCTTCCGGCACGGCACAGGTTTCGTGCGCTGGCGTCCGGACAAGGCGCCGCGGCAATGCACGATGGACCAGTTGAAACAGAAGCGAAGCCGGACCCTCAAACGGCTGCTTCAGCCGCGCAAAGGATAATTGCGCGAGAAAGGGCGAGGCGGAAGGTCGGGCTCGATGTTGCGCCCAATCTCCGCAAGGTGCGCCTCATTGCGCGCGCCCACAAAAATGAATGCGCCGATCAACACGAGCATCGGCAGCGGCTTGCTGAGGAAGTGAAAACCCATCATGTAACCGAACGCGCCGGCAGCGATGAACAGCAGCGCCATCCCCTGCCCCACACTCGCGGCAATGCGCGTCGCGCGAACATACTCCAGCCTCCGCGCGAGCAATGCCCGCAGCACCCGCCCTCCATCCATGGGGAACGCGGGCAGCATGTTGAAGGCGAGCAAAAACACATTCATGACCAGCAGCCCGAGCAGGAAGCGTTGCTGTTCGAGGGGCAACTCGATGCGCGCGTAACCCAGCGCCAGGACCAGAACGCCCAGGACGAGCGCAATCGCCACGTTGACAAGCGGACCGGCCACGGCCACCCAGAGTTCCTGCATGGGTTCGCGCGGCATCCGCTCCAATCGCGCGACGCCGCCGATGGGCAAGAGCGTAATGTCCCGAGTCGGAATGCCGTACTTCCTTGCGGCGAGGGCATGGCCGAGTTCGTGCAAAACGATGCAGCCGAAAAGAGCCAGCACGAATAACACGGCCTGGACGGCGGCCGGCACGCGCGCGGCCGTAGAAACTTCCCCGCCTTGCCACAGGTCGCTGAAGAACACGAACCCTATCAATAGAAAAAACGTCCAGTGGAGGTAGACCTCGATCCCGGCAATTTTTCCCAGTTTCAGCGACCAGCGCATGTGTAACTATTCCCTACAAACCCAAGGCCCACAATGGGGCAAGCTAACTACCGGCCGGCTTCTCGTCCAAGCCAAGCTGCGGTTGCTCCTGAGGCTCCGCAGTGCTGCCTGCCGCCGCCTGGGCGGGTTTGTTCAATACTACCAGCGCGTTTCGTACCGTTTGGCCCTGAAACTTGTAACCTGTGGCCAATACCTGGGTCACAGTCGCCCCCTCCGGAGCCGGGGGATGGCCGTCCGGAAGGTTGTGCACCTTTTCGTCGTAAGGCTCCCCGACCTTGATTTCTACCGGCACTAACCCAACCCGGCGCACCACTTCCCGGCACGCCGCCTGGAATTGTGTCAACTGTTTAGCCACGCCCGGCTGGCCGGACCGCATCCCGGCCTGGTGCAACGCGAAGACATGGTCCAAAAGGTGGACGACGAGTTGCACCCAGTCGCCCTCTCCGCGGCGCAGCTTCTCAATCTGCAAACGCAGATGCGCCTTCTCGGCATCATTCGCCTTGAGCATGAACTCAGTGAAGGCCTGCGCGTCGGCTGCGATGCGGTCCGCAACGTCCTTGGCCGCGTTCACGGTTTTGGTAGAGTTCTCCTGCACGACCTGCCACTGCGCGGTCGCGAAACTGATCTGGTTGGTCAGGCCGCGCAGGTTGTTGAGTTGCTCGACCGTGGTCGCAAGCTTGTCCGCCTCGGCAAACTTCAGTTCCGCCTCGTGCTGCTTCAGAAAAGGAGTGACGCAAACCCACGCGCCGATTGCGGCGCACGCGACCACCGAAATCAGCGGCCACCCCGACAACGGCTTCGCGGCCTGGAAGACGATCCAGCCTGCGATGCCGAGCAAAATCAGGTCGGCGACAAAAAAAGGCCATTTGGCAAGCCGGGGCTCGGGACGCTCACGCATATATGGGGCGAAGGTGTAGCGAAAATCAGCGCACGTGGCGATGGAAATCTGGCTGCAATCGATTGCGCGTCTCACTTATCAGGGCTCATGCTATAGTCGGCACAGGATTTTTGAATGAAGACCAAACGCATCTGCGTTTTCTGCGGATCGAGCGCAGGGACGGACCCGGCCTTCAGCGCGGCCGCCAAAAAGGTTGGTGAAGGGCTCGCGCAGCGGGGCCTGGAATTGGTTTACGGCGGCGGGAACGTGGGCCTGATGGGGGTCGTGGCTGACGCGGCGCTCAGCGGGGGCGGACGGGTCATTGGCGTGATCCCGCAGTCACTCGTCGACCGGGAATTGGCACATCGGCGAATCTCTGAGCTGCGCATAGTGTCTTCCATGCACGAACGTAAAGCGTTAATGGCCGATTTGTCGGACGCGTTCATCGCGCTGCCTGGCGGCTATGGCACCGTCGAAGAGTTCTGCGAAATCCTCACCTGGGCGCAGCTCGGCCTGCACCAAAAACCGTTTGGGTTGCTCAACGTGCGGCAGTTCTATGAGTCGTTTATCGCGCATATCGATCACGCCGTTCGCATGAAATTTATCCGGCCACAACACCGCGAGTTGCTGATGACGAGCGAGAGCATCGAGGGACTGTTGGAACAGTTCGCCACGTTCAAACCATTGCCAGTCCAGAAATGGATTGAGCGTGACGAAACGTAACCGGCGTTGCTTAATCATACTGCACCGGTTTAAATCGATAACTCTATGATGCGCGTCGTTGCTCCTTTTTTCGCTTCGGTGATGGTTGCGGTCACCGGCTTCGCCGCCGGACGCCAACTAACCGGCGTTTACACACCCGCGTCAACGCCCGCCCTCAAGCCGGACGAAGCGGCGGCGAAGTTTTCCGTGCCGGAAGGTTTTGAGGTTCGCATTTTTGCTTCCGAGCCGGATGCGATCAACCCGGTGGGGATGAGTTGGGATGAGCGTGGCCGTCTCTGGGTCGCAGAGCTGTATGAGTACCCGCTCGGCGCCAAACCCGGTCAGAAACCGCGCGATCGCATCAAGATCCTCGAGGACACAGACGGCGATGGCCGCGCCGACAAAGCCACCGTCTTCGCCGACGGTTTCAATCTGCTCACCGGCATTCTGGTCGGTAACGGCGGCGTCTACGTCGGTCAGGCCCCCGACTTCCTGTTTCTGGAAGACACGGACGGCGACGACAAGGCCGACAAGCGCACCGTGTTGAAGACCGGCTTCGGCCTACACGACCGGCACGAACTGCTCAATGGCTTCGCCTGGGGGCCCGACGGCTGGCTTTACATGACGCACGGTGTCTTCACGTATTCCAAAGTAAAAGACCCCGACAGTCCGAACGACGATGGCGTCAAGGTCGATGCAGCCGTCGCGCGTTATCATCCGCGCACAAAGAAGTTCGAAGTCTTTGCCGATGGCACGAGCAACCCCTGGGGCGTCGACTTCGACCGCGAAGGCAATGCGTTCGTCAGCGCGTGCGTCATCGACCATTTGTTTCACGTCACGCCCGGAGGTCTTTACGTGAGACAGGGGGGCATTCCGCCCAACCCATATTCATACGGCCTGCTTCCGTCGATAGTGGATCATAAGCACTTCCGTGCCGCCTACGCCGGGGCGCAGGTTTATCAGGGCAACATGTATCCGGAAAATTACAAGGGCACGCTTATGATGGGAAACATCCATCAGAGTGCGATCAACCATGATACGTTGACCAGGAGCGGATCAAGTTTCCGGGCGACCGCGAACAAAGATTTCCTCGTTGCGAACGACGGATGGTTCCGCCCAGTGAGTACGCAAGTGGGTCCGGATGGCGCGCTGTGGATCATGGATTGGTACGACAAGTACCCGTGCTACCAAAATGCGAATGCCGACCCCGAAGGGGTCGATCGCGAGCACGGGCGAATCTGGCGGGTTGTTTACACCGGCGGGAAAAAGGGCGCGGATGTGCCAAGCCGGCCCGCACGCGATATGGACCTCAGGAAAGCCAACACCAGCGAACTGGTCGAACTCTTGAACCACGCGAACGTTTGGCATCGCCGGGTTGCCCAGCGTCTGCTCGGTGAACGGCGCGACAACAGTGCGAAGCCTGCGATGTTGAAATTGTTGGAGAACGGAAAGACTCTCGAGGCCCGCCTCGCCGCGCTGTGGACTTTGCACGCTGCTGATATGCTCGACGAGGCGACGCTGGACAAACACGCAAGCGACAAAGAAGCGGCGGTGCGCACGTGGGTCGCGCGCCTGACCGGTGAACGGCGCCAGCCGAACGCCGAATCCTTCGAGCGCTTGAAGAAGCTCGCCGCCGACCGCGACTCTACCGTGCGCCTCGGGGTCGCCACGGCCTGCCGGCAATACTCCTCCGGTTCACTCACGGTAAACACGCCCGTGCCGGACGATCTAAAAGGTTTCAAAGCCGGCGCCATCCTCGAAACGATCGTGCGCAATTCCGCGGACGCGAAAGACCCGTTGATTCCGTTCATGGTCTGGCTGGCCTCCGAGCCCCGGCTGGCCGAGAACCCGAAATTTGCGCTGGCGTGGCTGGTTGAGAACGGACCCGACACGTTGCCGTTGAGCGCGCAGCTCGCGTCGAAAACGATGCGCCGCATTTCCGATCTGCGGTCGGTGGAAAACATGAATGCCGTGGTCGAGTTTCTTGAAAAGCTGACCCCTAAACACACTGACCTCGCGCTGGCAGCCCTCGACGGATTGATCCAGGGGGCAAAAGGGTCAAAGCCACCCTCCGTAACGCCTGGACCGGTCCTGGAGAGACTGAATTACACGCCGCAACTCACGGAGCGCGCACAGCGGCTCGGAGCGTTGTGGGGCGATGCCGTCGCCACCGAACGTCTGCTTGCGCGGCTCCTCGATCCCGGGGCTTCGGATGCGGAAAAAATCGGCGCCATCCAATCCGCGCGTCAACTAAAGACCGATCCAGCGCGCGATGCCCTGGTGCGCGTGCTCAATTCCACGGACAAGGAACCGCTGTTGATGGAAACGATTCGCGCGCTCGGTGAAGTGGGCGGAGACGATGTCGCGGAGCAAATCCTGAAACGATGGCCTGCGCTCGCGCCCGCGGCGCGGCGCACCGCTGCCGAAGTGCTCGTCTCGCGCAATCTCTGGGCAACTGCGCTCCTTAAAGCGGTCGAACAAAAGAAAGTGGCTGCGACGGATATTTCAGCCAGCGCGGTTCGATCGCTGTCGCAACACAGCAGCGCCTCGATCCGCGAGCGGGCGGTGCAACTCGTGGGCCGATATCGCGCCACCGATGCGGACAAGCTCAAGCTGATCGCCGATAAACGCAAAGCGGCGCTCGCGGGCACGCCCGACCTCAACGGCGGTTATGAAGTTGCCAAAAAGACCTGCTTCGTCTGCCACAAACTCCACGGCGAAGGTTCCGATGTAGGCCCGGATCTTACCGGGGTTGGCCGATCCACGCTGGACGCGTTGCTGGCGAACATCATCGACCCTAACCAGGTGATCGGCAAAGGCTATGAAAACGTCGAAGTCGAAACCAAAGACGGCCGCACGGTCAGTGGCCGGCTTGTCGAAGACACCGACACGCGCGTGAAGTTGCTCGCCTCGGGCCCCAAAGAAGAGATCGTGGCAAAATCCGACGTCGCAAACTTGCGCGTGTCGGAACTCTCCGTGATGCCCGAGGGCCTGGAGCAAATGCCGGAGGAAGACTTTCGCAACATGGTGTGGTATATTCTGAATCCACCGCAGGATAACCGGCCCATGACACCGGCGCTACGGCGCGAATTGATCGGCGAAGAAGCGCCGCAGAAGAGCGCGCAGGCGCGTTAGGCAGAGGTCCGCATGGATGTGAGACAACAAAGTCTTCCGAACTACCGACCGGAGAAACGGGCGCGCCTGAAGTCAGATGCCCAGGGCGAGCTTGCCCAACATATTCTTGCCGCTGTGCCGGCGGGAGTCTGCCAGGTGTCGTTGCAAGGGGCCATTTGCTTCGCCAACTCGGTAGCCGTTGACTTCCTCGGACTTTCCTACGATGAGATTTCCAAGATGTACATCGCCGACTTTGAGCGCAAAGTTTTCTATGAGGATGGGCGCGAGTGCCCGGTCCATGAATACCCGGTTGCGCGATGCCTGGCGACCGGCGAACCACAGCCGCAAACGATTCTCGGCGTCCAACGGCCCGACAGCCTGCGGCGCTGGGGCATTTTTAGCGCGTTTCCCGTATATGATAATCACGGCAACTTCGCGGGTGCCGTGGTCACGTTGATCGATATCACTGGCCGCAAAGAAGCCGAGCAGGCGCTGCGGGAAAGCGAGGAACGGTACCGGCAGCTTGTTGAGTTTTGCCCGGACGGCATCCTGATTCACGTGGACGGAAAAATCGTCTTTGCCAACAGGGCGCTCCGGGAAAGTGTCCGGCGCGATTTCGTGGACCTGCCGATCATGCAGTTCGTTCATCCGGACTACCATGAGGTTGTGGCGGCGCGCTTCCGCCGCCTGAACGAAGGCGCTACCGCCCAGCCGTGGCACGAGATCAAGGCCTTGCGAGGCGACGGCACGATCGTCGACGTCGAAGTCGCCTCCCAGGCGGTCTCGCTGAATGGCCGGCGCTGCGTGCAGGTGATGATCCGCGACATCTCCGAGCGTAAGCGCGCGGATCGTGAACGCGACCACCTTTTCGTCGAAGTGGAAGCCGCGCGCAACCGTCTCGAATTGCTCTCCCGGCGGCTTGTCAAGGTCCAGGAAGCCGAGCGCCGTCACCTTGCCCGTGAGCTGCACGACCACATCGGACAGGAGTTGACCGCGCTGAAGCTCAATCTTGATCGCTACGCAAATGCGCCGACCGAAACCCCCGCCAGCGTTATCGAGGAAGCGCGCGCGCGCGTCGACCACCTGGTCAAGCTCGTGCGCGAGATGTCGCTCGATTTGCGGCCCACCATGCTGGATGACCTTGGTCTGGTGCCCGCGCTGCACTGGCATTTCGACCGCTTTTTTGGCACCAGCGGCACGCGGGTCAATTTCAAGCATAGCGGCTTGGGCGATCGCCGGTTCTCGCCGGATATCGAGACGGCGGCTTACCGTGTCGTCCAGGAGGCACTCACGAATGTGGTCCGGCATTCCGGCGCAAAGGAAGTGATTGTGCGGCTCTGGGCGAGCGACCATTCTCTGTGTGTTCAGGTCGAAGACCTGGGCGCCGGCTTTGAGCCCGACAAA
>Ga0075418_10007073_pt1 | contig 12649 bp, 8 predicted proteins | sample SoiMetdeltSBSDD2_FD_81776 | JGI IMG/M metagenome (GOLD analysis project Ga0075418, IMG submission 81776) | Bulk soil microbial communities from a Populus tree surrounding site in Tennessee, USA - Soil MetaG P. deltoides SBSDD2 | ecosystem: Environmental > Terrestrial > Soil > Tree plantation...
CCGAAGCGCGCGCGGCCGATGGAGAAGGTCAGATCGTCACGGCGGGCGGGCAGCAGGGGCAGGGCCGCCTGCAGGATCTCCACCGCGCGGTCGAAGCGACGGTGGCCGCGCGCGGCCTCCCCCACCAGCACGCGGTCGGCGGGAGCCAGGCTGCCCAGGACCTGGGGAAGGTCCAAGGCCAGCGACACGCGCTCGGCGGCGTCGTCCGCGATGCCGGCCTTCAGGAGGCGGACCCCGCGGGCCGCGGCCTGGGCCGGATCGGCGGAAACCTGCGCAGCCACGACCCGGGCCTCGAGGTCGCGGGCCGCCGTCGCGTCCGTGCCGCTCACCTGGGCGGCCAGCGCGGAGAGGCGGGCGGCGTCCCCCTTCGTTTCGAGGTAGGCCATCTCCTCCTCGAGGGCGCGGGCCCGGTGCACGGCACGGGGATACGAGCGGATCAGGTCCTGGCGCAGGCGCGACGCTTCGTCCTTCTCTCCCCGCCGGTCCGCGAGGCGCGACGCGTGGTAGAGGGCCAGATCGCGAAACGGGTGGGCGGGGGCCAGGAACGGCCCGAGCGCGCGGCCCGCCACGGCCTCGTCGCCCGCTTGGAGCGCGGCCCGCGCGCGCAGGTAGCCCAGGCGGTAACGCCCGTAGAGCGCGGGCTGGGCGCGCTCGAGGGCCGACAGCTCGGCCGCCAGCGTGGACCAGTCCCCCGCCTGCTCCAGGTGGACGAAGCGGTCCGTCCAGCCCTCGACCGGCCGATCCGGCGCCGGCGGCGGATCCTGACCCCGCGTGGCGGTCTCGCGCAGGCCGCCGATCCCCGGCAAACCGCCGAACAGGACGAGGGCCAGGAGGGCCAACCCCGCCGCCGGCAAAAGCAGCCGCTTTCCACGCATCGTTAGTACTGCTCGGCGAAGAGGGCCGCCGTCCGCTCCTTGAGCCGCGCGGCCACGCCGCGGCGGCGCCAATCGGCCAGGCGGATCTCGGCGGACTTCTTGAGGTCGGCGAGGAAGGCCTCTTCGACCTGGCCGGCGAAGCCTTCGTCCAGGATCCCGAGCACGTTCTCCTGGTTCAGCTCCTTGGAGCGGATGTCCATGTTCGCGGAGCCCACCACCGACCACTTGCCGTCGATCATCACCGTCTTCATGTGGAACATGGTGGGCTGGTACTCGAAGATCCGCACCCCGGCGGAGAGAAGGTCGTCGTAGTAGCTGTGGCTGGCCTGCCGGATCGGCTTGGCGTCGGTGTGCTTGCCCGGGATGAGGATGCGCACGTCCACGCCCTCGCGGGCGCGGTCCATGGCCGCCTGGCGCAGCTGCCGGTCGGGGACGAAATAGGAGCTCGCGACGTACAGCCGCTTCCGCGCGGCCAGGAAGGAGAGCAGGAAGAAGAGGCGGATCGGGTGCTCGTCGCCCGAAGGCGAGCTCACGAGCGAGATGTGGCGGGCCACGCGCTCGTCGCCCTTGGCCAGCTTCAGGTGGTCGGGGTAGAACCGCGGACCCACCAGGATCTCCCCGCTGGAGTTCGCCCAGGGCGCGGCGAAAGCCGACTGCAGGCTCGTGGCCAGCGGCCCGGTGACCCGGACCATGCTGTCCCGCCAGTGCTCGGGCGTCTCCGCGTCGCCCAGCCAGTTGTCCCCCACCGCGGCCCCGCCCGTGAACCCCACCTTCCCGTCGATCACGATGGCGCGGCGGTGCATGCGCTTGTAGAAGCGCGTGATCTTCCCGAAGCGGAGGGCGCGGAAGCGCTCCACCTTTCCTCCCGCCGCGCGCAGGGCCGCGATTCCCTCCTTGGGGGCGCGGATCCCGCCCATGCCGTCGAGGAGGACGCGGACCTCCACCCCGGCGCGGGCCCGCTCGGTGAGGGCGGCGAACATCTGGTCGCTCACCTGGCCCGGCTTCCAGATGTAGGCCAGGAAGTTGACGCTCTGCTTCGCCCCCCGGATGGCCTCGAACATGGCGGGGAAGAACTGGACGCCGTTGTTGAACAGCTCCGCGGTGCCTCCCGTGACGAACAGGCCGTTGACGGTGCCTTCCAGGGCCCGCACGAAGTCCGCGGTGTCCACCGCCGGGCACTCCGTGGCGGAGATCCTCCGCGGCCGGCGGCCCACGGACGAGAACAGCGTGAAGAGGATGCCCGAAGCCCCGAGGACGCCGAGGCCCCAGGGCAGCAGCACCCACCAGGGCAGGGCCCAGAGGTCTCGCATCGTCTCCACGGTCTGGGGCATGTCTCCTCACCGGTGCTCGCGCGCACGCGCGCGCGCGCGGACGGCCTATTTCGAGTGTAGCGGGTTTGACCGAGGCCCCGGGGAGAACGCTACTCGAAGGCCTCGATGGGCGGGCAGGTGCACATGAGGTTACGGTCGCCGTAGGGGTTGTCGATGCGGGCCACCGCCGGCCAGAACTTGCGCGCCGCCACCCAGGGCGCGGGGAAAGCGGCCTGCTGCCGCGTGTAGGGACGGCCCCACTCGTCCGCGGTGACCGCGTGCTGGGTGTGGGGCGCGCGCTTGAGGACGTTGTCCTCGCGCGAGGCGCGACCCTCTTCCACGGCGCGGATCTCCTCCCGGATCGCGATCATGGCGTCGCAGAACCGGTCCAGCTCGGCCTTGGGCTCGCTCTCCGTCGGCTCGATCATCAGCGTGCCCGCCACCGGGAACGACATGGTGGGGGCGTGGAAGCCGTAGTCCATGAGCCGCTTGGCGATGTCGTCGACCTCGATGCCCGCGCTGTCCTTGAAGGGCCGCGCGTCCACGATGAACTCGTGGGCCACCCGCCCGTTCCGGCCGGCAAAGAGGACGTCGTAGTGCCCCTCCAGCCGCTTCGCCATGTAGTTCGCGTTCAGGATCGCCACCTCGGTGGCCTTCTTCAGGCCGTCGGGGCCCATGAGCGCGATGTACACCCAGGGGATGGTCAGGATGCTCGCGCTGCCCCAGGGCGCGGCGGAGACGGCGCCCGTGGTGTCGCGCCCGGGGAGGTGGACGACGGGATGGCCGGGCAGGAACGGCGCCAGGTGCGCGGCCACGCCGATGGGCCCCATGCCGGGGCCGCCCCCGCCGTGCGGGATGCAGAACGTCTTGTGCAGGTTCAGGTGGCAGACGTCGGCGCCCATGTCCCCCGGGCGCGTGAGCCCGACCTGCGCGTTCATGTTCGCGCCGTCCATGTAGACCTGGCCGCCGTTGGCGTGCACGACCTCGCACACCTCGCGGATCGACTCCTCGAAGATCCCGTGGGTGGAGGGGTAGGTCACCATCAGCGCGCCCAGGTCCGCGCGGTGGGCCTCGGCCTTGGCCCGCAGGTCCGCCACGTCGATGTTGCCCTGCGCGTCGCTGGCCACGACCACGACCTTGAAGCCGGCGGTGACGGCGCTCGCGGGGTTGGTGCCGTGGGCGGAGACGGGGATCAGGCAGACCCGCCGGTGCTCCTCGCCCCGGCTGCGATGGTACGCGCCGATGGCGAGCAGGCCCGCGTACTCGCCCTGCGAGCCCGCGTTGGGTTGGAGCGAGACGGCGGCGAAGCCGGTGATCTCCGCCAGCCACGCCTCGAGCTGCGCGAAAAGCTCGGCATAGCCCTTCGTCTGGTCCGCCGGCGCGAACGGGTGGAGCTCGCCGAACTCCGGCCACGAGACCGGCACCATCTCCGAGGTGGCGTTGAGCTTCATGGTGCAGGAGCCGAGCGGGATCATGGAGGTGGTGAGCGACAGGTCCCGGGACTCCAGCATCCGCATGTAGCGGAGCATCTCGTGCTCGGAGTGGTGGGTGTTGAAGACGTCGTGGGTGAGGAAGGGCGAGGTCCGCGCGAAGGGGGCCTCGATCCCGCCGGCGTCCGGCTCGAGGATGGCGCCGGAGCCGGCGCCGAAGGCCTCGCGCAGCAGCGAGACCTCCTGCTCGGTGGTGGTCTCGTCCAGCGCCACGCCCAGCGAGCCGTCGCCGAAGTCGCGCAGGTTGATGCGCCGCTGGCGCGCCGCCTCCAGCACCGCTCCCGCGCGGCCCGGCGCCAGGCGGACGCGCAGGGTGTCGAAGAAAGGCTCGCGGCCGAGGTCGAGCCCGGCCGCCCGCAGCGCCTCCGCAAGGGCCGCCGTCAGGGCGTGCACGCGGAGCGCGATGCGCTTCAGGCCCTCCGGCCCGTGGTACACCGCGTACATGCCCGCCATGACCGCGAGCAGGACCTGCGCGGTGCAGATGTTGCTGGTCGCCCTCTCCCGCCGGATGTGCTGCTCGCGCGTCTGCAGGGCCATGCGATAGGCGGGGCGTCCCTCCGCGTCGCGGGACACGCCGATGAGGCGGCCCGGGATCTGCCGCTTGTACTCGTCCTTCGTCGACAGGAAGGCCGCGTGGGGACCGCCGAAGCCCAGGGGCACGCCGAAGCGCTGGCTGGATCCCACCGCGATGTCCGCCCCGAACTCGCCCGGCGGCCGTAGCAGGGTCAGGGCCAGGAGGTCGGTGGCCACCACCACCATGGCCTGCGCGGCGTGGGCCCGCGCCGCCAGCTGCGCGTAGTCGCGGACGCGCCCGTCGGTGGTCGGGTACTGCAACAGGAGGCCGAAGGCGCCCTCCGCGGCAAGGTCGGCCTCCTCGGCCCGGCCCACCCGCACCTCCAGGCCGAGGGAGTCGGCCCGCGTCTGCACGACCGCGATCGTCTGCGGGTGGCAGCCGTCGGAGACGAAGAAGACCTTGCGCTGCCCGCGGTCGAGCGCATGGCACATGGCCATGGCCTCGGCGGCGGCGGTGCCCTCGTCCAGCAGCGACGCGTTGGCCAGGGGCAGGGCCGTCAGGTCCGCCACCATGGTCTGGAAGTTGAGCAGGGCCTCCAGCCGTCCCTGCGCGATCTCGGCCTGGTAGGGCGTGTACGCGGTATACCAGCCGGGGTTCTCCAGCACGTTGCGTTGGATGACCGGCGGGGTCACGCAGTCGTGGTACCCCATGCCGATGAAGGAGCGGAAGACCTGGTTCCGGTGGGCCAGCGCCCGCAGCTCGTCGATGAGCTCGTGCTCGCCGCGGGCGGGCGGCAGCTGCAGCGGCCGGCGCAGGCGGATGGACTCCGGGACGGTGGCCTCCACCAGCGCCTCCAGCGAGGCGTAGCCCAGGAGGTCCAGCATCTCGCGGACCTCGGCCTCGCTCGGGCCGACGTGCCGTTCCTCGAAACGGTCGGTGGGCTCGAAGCCGCGCCGGGCCGCGGGACGCTCCGCCGCCGGCGGCGAGGGGACGGCCACTACTTCGCCTCGCTCCCCACGTACGCCTGGTAGGCGGCGGCGTCCATGAGCAGGGCGACGGCCTTGGGGTCCGCGATCCGCACGGCGATCATCCAGGCCTGGCCGTGGGGATCGGCGTTGATGGTCTCCGGCTTCGCGACCAGCGCGGTGTTGACCTCCACCACCTCGCCCGCCACGGGGGAGAACAGCTCGGAGACGGCCTTCACGGACTCCACGGTGCCGAAGCTGCCGTGCGCCTCGAGCTTCCGCCCCACTTCGGGCAGCTCCAGGTACACCACGTCACCCAGCTGCTTCTGCGCGTGGTCGGTGATGCCGATGGTCCCGCGGTCGCCCTCCACCCGGACCCACTCGTGCTCTTTCGTGTAGCGCCGGTCGGCAGGATACATGGGCGGCTCCTACTGCTTGCTTCGCTTGTAGAACGGCGTGGGCACCACCCGCGCGGGGACGTTCCGTCCTCGCACGTCGATCTCCACCGCGGTGCCGGCCGCGGCGCGCGCCGCCGGCAGATAGCACAGCCCGATGTTCTTCTGCAGGTACGGCGCGTAGGAGCCCGACGTCACGGGCCCCGCCGGCTCGCCGTCGAGGAAGACGGTGTACCCGTGGCGCGCGATCCCACGGCCGGTCACCTCGAAGCCCACCAGCTTGCGCGGCGGGCCATCCTTCTTCTGCGCCTCGAGAACGGCCCGGCCCGGGAAGTCGCCCTTGGCCTCGTCGAGCGACACGATCCAGCCCAGGCCCGCCTCGACGAGGCTGGTCGTCTCGTCCATGTCGTTCCCGTAAAGGCACATCCTGGCCTCGAGGCGGAGGGTGTCGCGCGCGCCCAGCCCCGCCGGCTGCACGCCCTTCTCGCGGCCGGCTTCGATGAGGCGCCTCCACAGCGCCTCGGCGTGGTCGGGGGCGACGAAGATCTCGAAGCCATCCTCCCCCGTGTATCCCGTGCGCGCGACGATGGCGGGATGGCCGTCCACATCGCCTTCCGCGAAGTGGTAGTAGGCGATGGACGGAAGGTCGATCCCCGTCACGGGCTGGAGGATCGCCTGCGCCAGCGGGCCCTGCAGCGCGATGAGCGCCCAGGCGTCGCTCTGGTCGCTGACCTCGCAGCCCTCCGGCCCGCGGGAGCGGAGCCAGCCGAAGTCCTTCTCGACGTTGCCGGCGTTGACCACCAGCATGAAGCGCTCGGGCCCGCGGCGATAGACGATGACGTCGTCCAGCGGCGCGCCCGAGTCGTTGGGCAGCGCGGAGTACTGCGCCTGACCGTCCTTGAGCTTCGCCACGTCGTTGGAGGTGACGCGCTGGAGGAAGGCCAGGGCCCCGGGGCCGCGGACCTCGAGCTCGCCCATGTGCGAGACGTCGAACAGGCCGGCGGCCCGGCGCACGGCCATGTGCTCGTTGATGAGGCCCGCGTACTCGACGGGCATCTCCCAGCCGCCGAAAGGGACCATCTTCGCCCCCATCTCCCGGTGGACCGCGTGGAGCGGCGTCTTCCTGAGGGTGGTCGTCGAGGATTCCAAATGGCTCCTGGTGGCGTCGGGGACGAAGGTTGACGCTACCACACGGCGCGCGCGAGGGTCAACGAATGGGCCGCCGTTGAACCGCGCGTTCGGGTCATCTACGATCGCCCTCGATGCCGCGGCCGGCGCCGCACGAGACGTACTTCACGTTCTGCTGGAACTGCCTGGGCGAGTTCGACGCCCTGAACGCGGTCTGGTGCTCGCACGATCCGAAGAACCCGACCAAGCTCTGCCCGTTCTGCCTGCACTGCTTCTGCGAGGCCAGCGAGAAGTACAAGCAGGAGTTCTGGCGGCGCGCGCCGCGGCGCCTGCACGACGACCTCCAGACCCTCAGCCGCAGCAAGGAGCGGCTGGGCGACATCCTCATCCGGATGGGCAAGCTGACGACACCGCAGCTGCTCGACGCGCTCATCGAGCAGAAGAACACGGGCCGGCGGCTGGGCGAGATCCTCACCGGCCGGGGCCTGGTACAGACCGACGAGATCCGGGCCGCCCTGCAGACGCAGGGCGTGCGCGAGCTCGTGGACATGCAGGGGGCCGCCTATGCCTCCACCGCGGTCTGGGAGAGGAGCGACCCCAACGAATCGATCCAGTACATCCTCAGCCTGGCCGCGCGCAAGGGGGCCTCCGACGTGCACATCGAGCCCCGCGAGGACGCCATCTCCGTGAAATACCGGATCGACGGGTCCTTCTTCCGCGTGGACCCCATCCCCAAGGCCTTCCAGCCCGTCCTCACGCGCAAGATCTTCGAGGTCTTCGGTCTGGACCCCGCACGGGAGCAGGCCCCGCAGATGCGCCGCACGTTCCGGCAGCTGGGCGATGCGGAATACGAGCTGGTGGCCCAGGCCCTGCCCACGGCCCACGGCACCAGCGCCGCGATCAAGCTGGTGAACCGCACCACGTTCCTCAAGGACTTCACCACCCTGGGCCTGGAGCTCGAGGACCGCGTCCGGCTGATGGAGCAGCTCCGCAACCCGTTCGGCCTGGTGCTGGTCACGGCCCCGCCCTTCAACGGGGCCAACACCACCACCTACTCGATCATGAGCTTCCTCGCGCGCAGCCAGCGCGAGCTCGTGTCCCTGGAGGCGCCCGTCTACTGGCCGCTGGAGGGGGCGCGCCAGGTGGAGGTGCCGGTGGACGGCGACCCGGAGGCGCGGATGGAAGAGGCGCTCCGGTCCGTGGCCGCCATCCGGCCCGAGGTGCTGATGTTGTCCAGCGTTCCCGGGCCGGCGGTGGCCCAGCCCCTGGCGCAGCTCGCCTCGAGCGTCCTGGTGGTGGCCGCGCTGCCCGCCCAGACCGCTGCGCGGGGCGTGCGCGCCTTCCTCGACCTGGCAGTAACCCCGCAGGCCCTCTCCGCCGCCCTGGCGGCCGTGACCTGTCAGCGCCTGGTGCGCCGGATCTGCGAGGGGTGCCGGCAGCCCGCAGATGCGCCCGCGCCCCAGACCCTGGCCCACCACGGGATCAGCGCCGAGGAGACGGCGGCGCTGCGCTTCTTCCGCGGGAAGGGTTGCCCGGCCTGCAACAAGATCGGCTACCGGGGGCGGCGCGCGATCTTCGAGGTCCTGGGCGCGACGGACGAGGTCCGCTCCGCGGTGGCCGCCGACCTGGGCCCCGACGAGATCGAGACCCTGGCCGTTGGAAGCGGGATGCGCACCCTGCGCGACCGCTGTCTCGAGCTCGTGACCGAGGGGGTCACGACCTTCGACGAGTTCACCCGCCTCCGGCTCTAGGGCGAGAGCGCGGCGCGCGCCTGCTCGAAGGTCCCCGGGAAGTACGAGACGTTGTGGAACGCCTCCCGGGCCAGCGCCTCCGCCACGTATCGCGCGTCGCCCGCCTTCTGGCCCAGGACGATGAGACGCGTGTTGTGGTCCTCCATGGGCAGCCTTCCGTCGTCCTTGGCCCGCTTCACCTCGCCCACGTCCTTCCCCTCCAGGACGAGGCTCCGCGGGATGCCGCGCGACCCCGCGAGCGGGAAGCGGGCGGCCTCGGGCTTCTCGCGCGCGTCGATCACCACCGCCGTGCGGTCCTCGGCCAGGACGCGGCGCAGGCCCGCGGGCTCGATCTCCGTGACCCCGCCCAGCGCGCGCCAGACCGGGATGCCGAGCTGATAGCGCCGGACGTTCGTGAAGCCGGCCGCCAGCAACTCATCCGCCAGGCGCTTGCTCTTCCCGCAGAACGGCCCGTTGCAATACAGCACGATGGGTGCGCCCTTCGCGCCGGCCAGGACGCGTTCGATCTCGGCCACGTCGGAGACGTACTGGGAGATGGGCACGCCGGGCTTGGCCGAGACGTTCAGCGCGCCGGGGATGTGGCTCACCGCGTACTCCAGGAAGGGCCTCGCGTCGAAGACGTTGGCGCTGCGCTCGTCGAGGATAAGGCGCAGCTCTTCCGTAGAGACCTCGGCCGTCCGCTGCCCCGCATCGCCCAGCACCGCGGCGGGGATGGCGGGGCCAGCGGGCGACTTCGCCGGCGCCTCCGCCTCGCACGGCACGCGGCGGTAGGGGAACTCCAGCCGCGGCCGCTCGCTGTCGGGCCCGGCGTCGATCCAGGCCACCAGCTCGTCCCGCCCCTGGCGCTCGTAGCCCACGCGCTTGGGAAAATCGTGCTGGAGGTTCTGGAACACGACGGCGGCGTCGGCCAGCGTCTCGGAGAGGAACGTGGCCGCCGGCTGTCCCGAGGGATGAGCCTCGTAGGCGAGCCGGTCGCCCTGCTCGCGGATCACGACCAGCTCGTACTCGGCCAGCGCGGCCCCGCGCACCGTGCGGCTGACGCCCAGCATGCTGCCGCCCCGAGGGGCCATCCAGCGCTCCTCGATCGTGCGCTCCGGGGAGGCGGCCTCCCAGCAGCCCTGCAGCCAGGCCACGCGCTCGACGCTCGTGGCCGCCGCCGCGCTGGAGGCGGACGCGGTGGCCGCCAGCAGCACCAGGTACGGGGATACCCGGGTCATGCTCGGCGCGATCGTAGCACCGGCCGCCCTCGATTCCAGATCGTTGTTGACGCCGGCCCGCGCGTCATGGGAAGTTACGCGCTCGATCGGGCCCCGACCATCCCCCCGGCTCCCGGAACCACCCAAGGGCTTCGCCGCCAGAAGGAGAGAGCATGACGCCACCGATTCGATGGGGACTGTCCCTCGCGCTGCCGCTGGTCGCCGCCCTGGCGCAGGCCTCCGAGCGGGCGCATCCGGCCACGGACACCCTCCTGGGCACGCAACTCGTGACCATCGCGGCCAACCTGGACCACCCCGTGGGCATCACCCACGCGGGCGACGGATCCGGCCGGGTGTTCATCACGCTGCAGGACGGCAAGATCCTGATCTGGAACGGGACACAGGTCCTGCCCATCCCCTTCCTGGACATCGACCCCATCGTCAACTCCAACGGCACGGAACGGGGGCTGCTCGGCCTGGCCTTCCATCCGGACTACGCGAGCAACGGGTTCTTCTACGTGAACTACACGGACAACACCGGCGGCGACACCGTCATCGCCCGCTACAGCGTCTCGGCCGTCAACCCCAACGTGGCCAACCCCGCCTCGGCCCTGATCCTCATGGAGCTCGACCAGCCGTTCGCGAACCACAACGGCGGCCAGCTCCAGTTCGGGCCGGACGGCTACCTCTACATCGGCATGGGCGACGGGGGCAGCGCCGGCGACCCCGGCAACCGGGCCCAGGACCTGACCAAGCCGCTGGGCAAGATCCTGCGCATCGACGTGAACGGCGGGGGCCTCCCACCGGACTGTGGCGGCGGCGTCAACTACTCGATCCCCCCCGACAACCCCTTCGTGGACGGGCCCGGGGGAAGCTGCGACGAGGTATGGCAGCGGGGCCTGCGCAATCCCTGGCGCTTCAGCTTCGACCGGCTGACCGGCGACCTGTTCATCGCCGACGTGGGACAGGACGCCTGGGAGGAGATCAACTACGCGCCGGCCGGAAGCACAGGCGGAGAGAACTGGGGCTGGCGCTGCTACGAGGGGAACCACCCGTTCAACACCGCGGGCTGCGCCCCCGCGGGCAACTACGACTTCCCCATATTCGAGTACTCCCACTCCCTCGGCTGCGCGGTGGTCGGCGGCTACGTCTATCGCGGCTCGGCCTTGCCGCCGGTCGCCCAGGGCGCTTACCTCTTCGGCGACAACTGCAGCGGCCGGATCTGGGTCGCCAGGCAGGTGAGCGGCAGCTGGGTCGTCCAGCAGATCCAGGACACCGCTCTCTCGATCAGCTCGTTCGGCGAGACCGAGGCGGGCGAGGTGTGCGTCAGCCACTATGGCGGCTTGATCGGCGCGACGGGACGGGTGATCTGCGCGCTGCCGTGAGCTGAGCGAGCGGACCCGATCCTACGCGTGGCCGCGCCACCGGCCCTCGACCACCGCGAGCATCCGGTCCACCACGGCCTCGGGGGCGAGACCGGTGGTGTCCACATGCACCGCGTCGGGCGCGCGGGTGAGCGGGGAATCGGTGCGGGTGGAGTCGGCGCGGTCGCGCTGGCGGGTCTCCTCCTCGATGGCCCGCAGGTCCGAGGGCACGCCGGCCGCGGCCAGCTCCTCGTGCCGGCGCCTCGCGCGCTGGGCGGGGTCGGCATCCACATAGAACTTCACGTCCGCGTCGGGGAAGACTGCGGTGCCGATGTCGCGGCCGTCCATGACCACCCCGCCGCCGCTTCCCATCTCGCGCTGGCGGGCCACCATCTCCCGCCGCACCGCTGGATGGACGGATACGCGCGAGGCGGCCGCGCTCACCTCGCGCGTCCGGATGGCCGCGGTGACGTCCTCCCCGTCCAGGCGCACGCCGCCGCCGGGCGCGAGGTCGATGGACGAGGCCCGGGCCAGCTCGGCCAGCACGGGGCCGTCGTCGAGCGCGACCCCGCGGCGCAAGGCCTGCAGGGCGAGCGCCCGGTACATCGCGCCCGTGTCCAGGAAGACGTACCCGAGGCGGTCGGCGAGGATGCGGCCGGCGGTGGACTTCCCCGCCCCGGAGGGCCCGTCGATGGCGATGACGAGGCCGCGCGGCGATGGCGGCGGGCTGCTCAACGCCGCGGCGCCGACAGGACCGCGTCCAGCGCCGTGAGCAGCCGCGCGTTCTCCTCGGGTGCGCCGATGGAGATGCGCAGCGCCGTGTCGAAGCCGTACGCGCGCAGCGGCCGCACGACGACGCCCTGGGCCACGAGGTCCCGGTAGACCGCGGCCGCATCCCGACCCACGTCGACGAAGAGGAAGTTGGCCAGGCTGGGCGCCACGCGGTGACCCCGCTCGCGCAGCGCGCTGCCCAGGCGCTCCCGCTCCGCGCGGGTCAGCTCGAGGGTGCGCCGCACGTGGGCCTCGTCCTCGAGCGCGGCCAGCGCCGCGGCCTGGCCCGGCACGTTGCTGTTGAAGGGCTCGCGGACGATGTCCACGGCCTCCACCACGTCCGGCGCGGCCACGCCGTAGCCCACGCGCAGGCCCGCGAGACCGTAGACCTTGGAGAACGTCCGCAGGACCGCCACCGGGCGGCCCTGGCGGACCCAGCGCACGCCGTCCGGGTACTCCGCCTCGTCCGCGTACTCGAAGTAGGCCTCGTCGAGCACGACGAGGACGTCCTGAGGCAGCCCGTCGAGCAGCGCCTCGACCTCGCGCGTCCGGTTCCAGGTCCCCGTGGGGTTGTTCGGGTTGGCCACGTAGACGAGCCGCGTGCGCTCATCCACGGCGGCCCGCATGGCCGCGAGGTCGTGCGTGAGGTCGCGCATGGGGACGAGCCGCGCCCGCCCGTTGCGCGCCCGGACGACCTGTCCGAACCGCGCGAAGGCGCCCTCCGAGATGACCGCGTTGTCCTCTGGACCCAGGAACGCGCGGGCGAAGAGGTCGATGAGCTCCGTGGACCCGTTGCCGATCACGACCTGCGCGGCCGAGACGCCCAGGCGGCGGGCCAGCGCCTCGCGCAGCGCGGTGGCGGGGCCGTCGGGATACCGGTGGACGCGCGC
>Ga0075418_10007077_pt1 | contig 12643 bp, 13 predicted proteins | sample SoiMetdeltSBSDD2_FD_81776 | JGI IMG/M metagenome (GOLD analysis project Ga0075418, IMG submission 81776) | Bulk soil microbial communities from a Populus tree surrounding site in Tennessee, USA - Soil MetaG P. deltoides SBSDD2 | ecosystem: Environmental > Terrestrial > Soil > Tree plantation...
AGCACCGGGATGGCCGAGGCGGGGACCGGGGGGGCCGCCGGCCCGGAGCGCGGGGCGGGGCCGCCCGTCCTCGTGCTGCGCGCGGCGCGCCTGTTCGACGGCGGCCAGGGGGATCTGCGACGTGACGTGGCCGTGGTCGTCGAGGGGGAGCGCATCCGGAGCGTCGGACCCGCCGCCTCCGCCGTGGCGCCGCCGGGGGCGACGATCCTCGATCTGGGGGACGCGACGCTGCTGCCGGGCCTGATCGACGTCCACACGCACGTCCTGCTGCAGGGGGACCCGACGCGGCGCTCGTACGACGATCAGGTCCTGAAGGAGTCGATCCCGCACCGCACCATCCGCGGCGTGGCCGCCGCCCGCGCCGCCCTCGAGCACGGCTTCACGACGCTGCGCGATCTCGGGAGCGAAGGGGCGGGGTTCGCCGACGTGGCGTTGCGCGACGGCATCCTCGAAGGGCACGTGCCGGGGCCGCGCCTGTTCGTCGCGACGCTGGCGCTCGACATCACCGGGGCCTACCCGCTCCTCGGGTACGCGGTCGAATCCCCCGTGCCGAACGGCGTGCAGGTGGTGGACGGCCCGGACGCCGGCCGGCGCGCCGTGCGCGAGCAGGTGCAGCGCGGCGCCGACTGGATCAAGGTCTACTGCGATCGATCCTATTTCATCGGCCCGGACGGCCGGCTGGACAGCATACCGACCTTCGACGCGGACGAGCTGCGCGCCATCGTGAACGAGGCGCACCGCCAGAACCGCAAGGTGGCGGCGCACGCGATGGCCCCGAAGGGACTGCAGCGCGCCCTCGACGCCGGCGTCGACAGCATCGAGCACGGCATCGGACTCGACGCCGCGGCCGTGCGCCGGATGAAGGCGCAGGGCGTCGCCTACTGCCCGACGCTCATGGTGACGCGGTATGTGGCCCCGGCACGGGCCAAGGAGGGCGCGCCCGTCTGGGAGCGCATCCCGGCGCTCCACGAGAGCAGCTTCAAGGCGGCGCTGGCGGGCGGCGTGACGATCGTCTTCGGGACCGACGCCGGCGGCTTCCCCTGGAGCCTCAACGAGGCGGAGGAGTTCGGCTGGATGGTGCGGTTCGGGATGACGCCGGCCGCGGCGCTCCGGTCGGCGACGGCGGTCGCCGCGCGCCTCCTGGGACAGGAGCAGGAGGTCGGTCGGGTGGCGCCGGGGCTCCGGGCGGACCTCGTGGCCGTGCCCGGCGACCCGCTGCAGCGGATCGAAGCGATGCAGAACGTCGGGTTCGTGATGCAGCGCGGGCGCGTGGTAAAAAATGCGCTTGCGCCTGTGGCGCGGGACTCGGCCCCGCCGGCCTCTATCGCAGCGCGGCGATGATCCCGGCGAGCTCCGACTCCGGGACGGCCGTCTCGTGCGTGCCGAGCCGCGTGAGGTCCTTCCCCTCGTAGCGGACGGTGATCGTGGGGATGCTCTGGATCCCCCGCCCTTCCCAGGGGCCCTTCTCCGCGCCGAAGTTCTTCGGGACTCCGATGAGCGTCAGCTTGATGTTGGGGTTCTCGGCGTCCTTCATGACGCGCAGGAACTTCGGCATGAAGAGCTTGCAGTGGGCGCACCAGGTCCCGAAGAAGGCCTCGATCTCGATCGGCTTCTTCGACTTGTGGATCGCCTCGAGAGCGACCTTGTCCGGGTTGTAGAGCCGCCCCGCCTCGCGGTACTCGGCGCGATCGGCGAGCAGATCGTCGAGTGCTATCGGTCCGATCTGGGGCGCGCGGTCGAGCACCTTGAGGACGCGCACCTTCGAGGTCTTGGTCTCGAAGCTCAGGATCGGACCTTCGATCGACAGGGCATACGAAGCGGCGCTCGACGGGATCGGATCCTTCACCTTGACGACCCCCGGCGCCTCGCTCCGGGTAATGAGGTCGCTCGACAGGGCCACCGCCTTGCGCGCCGGGAGATCGATGAGCAGGCCGCTGCCGTTCGAGGGCATGTCGACCAGGAACTTGCCGCGCACGTCGGCGGTGAGGAAGGTCGCGTCATGCGGGTACTTGCCGTCTACCTCGACGCAGAAGTCGTAGTTCGGCCGGCAGACCAACTCGCCGGCGAATGCGGGCGCCGTCAGGGACGGAACGGCCAGCAGGAGCGCCGCCAGCGCGACGGGGAGGATCGGCTTGCTCATGACGCCTCCGATGATAGCAGGTCGCTCGCGGGCGGGATGGCCGTGCGGAATACGCGGTCCACCCGGCCGGAACGGAGCAGGAAGTATAGCGGCAATCTCCTATAAAGTCGCTTCAGCGTCCCTCGGTCGACGGGGTGGATCTCGAAGGCCGGGTAGGCCTCCCACAGGAACGCGGCCTCCTCCTGCTCCGTGGATGGCGTCAGGGCGATGACGGCCGGCGCACCAGGGGCGTCGTGCAGGGCGTTCAGGGCCTCCGACACCTGCTTCGCGTCCGGGCTCGTTAGGTCCAGGAGCGCCACCAGCGTCCTGCCCCGCCCGTCGTCGGGAAGGTACCGGGCGATCTGCAGCTCCTCGGCGGTCCGGCCGACTCTGAGCTGCGTCACCAGCGCGTCGATTGGGAGGTGCGGGGAGGCCAGGGCGAATCCGAGGAACAGGGCCGCCGAGGTGGCCACGCACGCCCCCGCCAGCCGCCCGCGCCGCGCCCCCCAGAACCCGAGCCCCACGAACGCCAGGACTGCGAGCCCCAGAAAGAGGGTGTCCTCCAGGATCACCTGCGCCGGCGTGCGCTGCACGTAGGCCCCGAAGCAGCCGCAGGATTCGGTCCGTCCGTGCGCCAGGCCCCAGGCCTCGAGAGCGATGAACAGGACGAGCAGCCCGCCCAGGGCGACCGCGGCGGCGCGCGCCCGCCAGCCGACGACAAGGGCCACCCCCAGGGTGCCCTCGAGGGCGATGAGGAGGGGAGCCGCGATCGCGGCCACGGCCGGCCCGATGACGCCGTACTCAGAGGTTTGGCGCGCGAACTCGGCGACGTCGAGCGATTTCAGGAAGGCGGCGGCCAGGAAGATCAGCCCGAGCGCCAGGCGCGCCGCGTGGGCGGCATAGATCATCAGGGGCCGTAGTCGATGAACCCGGGATTCAGGATGCCGTCCGGATCGTAAGTCTTCTTGAGACGACAGACCTCGTCCCACCGGGCGCCGAAGTGCTGCTTCCAGCGCGCGCGGTCGAACTCGATGAGGCCGGACAGGTAGCGCTTGGCGCCCGCCGTCATGCTCAGATCGGACGCCATGTTGAGCCGCTGCCGGGCCTGCGGCACGACGTCGGGGGGCAGCCCCGGCAGGATGCCGAAGCCCATGACGAGTGGCGTCCCGGGCGTCATGAACAGAGGTACGTGCGAGGTCGTGCCGCGACTCGGCCAGAGGAGCACGTGCCCTCCTCCGAGGGCGGTCGGCGGCAGGGCGGCCAGGACCTGCTGGATGAAAGGCACCGCCGCCGGCCAGGGGAGTATGGTCTCCATCCAGGGATGCGCGCCCGCCCAGTAGCCGCTGCGCTTCCAGACCACGAACAGAGGCTCGAGACGCGCCGCGAACTGGATCAGGTCCTGATCCTCCACATGCACGCGCCGGTAGGGGACGAGCCCCTGGAGCCGCTGCGCGTCGTCGGGAGGGGCGCTCGGGTCGTACTCGACGGTCAGGTGGAGCGGGAAGAACCAGGCGGCGAACGCCTCCTTCGCCTGTCCGACCCAGCGGAACCCCTGGGGACAGGGGACGCACCAGGACTCCATGTCGTCGACCCGGTTCTCGTCGATGACCGCCCGTGCATCGCGCATGAGGGCGGCCAAGTCATCGTAGAGCAGGTAGTAGGTCCGGACGCGGGGCTTGCAACGGCGCAGTTTCAGGCGCGCGCGGGTGATCACTCCGAACTGTCCCAGCCCCGAGCGGACGGCGTCGAAGACTTCCTGGTTCTGCGTCGCGCTGCAGACGACGACGTCCCCCTGGCCGGTGACGGCTTCGATCTCGGTGACGTTGTCCCCCTGCGTGCCGTAGCGGAACGACGCCACGCCCAGGCCGGCGACCGAGAGCGTCCCGCCGATCGTCACGCCCAGGTTGTTGGTCAGGACGGGAGGCACCAGGCCCTGGGGAACGACCTGCCGGACCAGGGCCTCCCACTTCACTCCGGCCTCGCAGTCGGCCGACAGAGAGTCGGCGTCCACCGAGAGGATGCGCTCGAGCGAGGTCAGATCGAGGAGGATCCCGCCGTCCGTGAGCGCCTGCCCCGACTGCGTGTGCGCCTCGCCGCGCGTGGCTACGGGCACCGACTGGGTGCGGGCGTAGCGGATGACGGCCGCAACGTCCTCGCCCGATTGCGGGCGCACCACGACGCCCGGCACCCGGGTGATCATCCGGCCGAAATCGCCGCTCTTCCCGTCCCGGGCGGCGTCGTCGTCCAGGACGGCTCCCGCCACCAGCGCCCTGAGGTCCTGCGCCAGCTTCGATGTCATGCGCGCTCCGTCCGGATGCCCTTTCCTGGTGACCCGTTCCACGGCCGGCCGGCCGGGAAAGCGCCGCATGATACGGGATTGGGAGGGCCGGTTCAAGCGGACGTGCGCGTGTCAGGGGTCGCACCCGGCACCAGGGGCGCGGCCGTTGATATTTCCGGACGAGGCACCTAAACTGGGCGCCCCGTGCACATCGACCTGTCCTCCGTCAGGCTGGCCTGCCAGGGCCCCGCGGCCGTCCTCCTGGCCGTTCTCCTGGGCCACCTCGCGGCCGGGCCCCTGGCCGCCGTCCCGGAACGTCCCTCCGAGGAGGAACTCCGGCTGGTCGAGACGCGCGGCCGGCGCATCGCGAGCTATCACGAGGCGGTGGCCCGCACGCGCGCCAAGTACGAGAAGCACATGCCCGATCTGGACGAGAGCGTCCGCTGGGTCGTGGTCGACCGGGGCGGCTCCTGGAGGGTCATCCTCATGAGGCCTGTCTCCGGCCAGGCGGAGCCAAAGGCCTGGCAGATGCTGGCGGAGGTCGGCTTCAACTACAAGGCGGGCGAGGTGACGACGTTCGAAAGGTACATGCCCCCACGGCAGGCGCCGGCCGACGCCCTCGCCCTCCAGCGGGCCATCGACGCGGCGGCCTCGGTGATCGGGCTCTACGTTCCCGATTCCCGGGCGCCCTTCGAAGTCTCGGCCTTCAAGGAGGCGGACAAGACCTGCTCGGTCTACCTGCAGGCGACTCCGGAGAGCGGGGTCCAGCGATTCGGGTCGGACCTGTTCTCCACGGTCAGCGGCGACGGGATGAAGGTGACCAAGTCCACGCCGCTGCATGTCGGGACCCCCGCCATGCCGGTGGCCGCAAGCGCCGCGGGGGAGCCGACGCTGCACTCGCACGTCGAGGGGGATCTGCCGGCGGAGACCGACGTGGCGATGGTGATCGAGCATCCGAAGCTGGCTCCCCACCTCGTCCTGACCCCGCGCTACATGTTCCGGATCGATCAGGCCGGCGCGATCACCTACCTCGGCCCGAACCAGGTGCCGCCGGCGGCGCCGGGCGGGACGAACTAGAACTCAATGAGCCGGCGCAGCGTCGTGCAGACGACGGCGACGGCCGTGCTCCTGGCCGTGCTGCCGGCCGCCTGCGGCCCGGCGCCCGCGGACCCGGCCCTCGATAGGGTGCGGCTGGTGACCGACGGGCCGGAGGCCACGTCGGCCGTCGCGGCGATGCTCCAGGCCTACGGCGGCACCGAGGCCTGGGACAGGATGGCCAACGTCGAGTACCGCTACACGCTCTCGTTCTACGGTGGCCAGCCGGCACCGGTCCGACTGACCCACCAGTTGCAGCGCCTCGGCCTCGGGGAAGAACCTCAGGTGTACATCGAGGACATCGACGGCCCCGAGCGCCAGATCGCGCGCCTCGACGGCGCAGCGTTCAGCCTCATGCAGGACGGCGCGCCGGTGGGCGACTCGTCGCAGATCGAGTTCCGGGAGACGTACGCCCGGATCGTCCGCTGGTCCTTCCTGATGCCGTGGATCCTGCTCGATCCCGCCTCGCGCCTCGAATCGCGCGGCGTGCGCACGCCGCAGACGGCCGGCCCCGTGCCGGCCGGGCCGTGCGACGTCGTGCGGCTCCGCTTCGAGCGGCCGACGGACGGCGGCGGCACCGACGACTGGCACGACATCTACATCAGCCGGCTGAGCCGCCTCATCGAGCAGGTCCATTCCTACCGGGCGCAGCCGAACGACTTCCGGTTGTCGGTGTGGTCCGACCACCAGAACTTCGGCGGCATCCGCGTCGCCACCCGCCGCAGGACCTACGCCTCGGACGCGGGAGGCGCCATCGGCAAGCTGGAGGCAGTGGACGAGTACGACGACATCCACTTCGACGCGCCGTTCGATGCCTCGATCTTCCACGCTCCCGCGGCCGGCACCGCGACCGCGGACGACCCCACCGCCGGCGCCCCAGGCGGGACGCCGCAGGACGATCCTCCGAAGGACTCCGCGCCCGACACGATTCCAGCGAGATAGGCGGCCGCAGGCGGTGTCTTAAGCGCGAGTCACGTCGCCGGCGGCCGGCGGCGTGGCTGGTTGGCGGCGCCCCTGCAGCGCGAGTGCTATGCCTCCGAGGATGAGCAGCGCCGCGAGCGCCAGCCGCACAGTCACGGGCTCGCCCAGAAGGAGCACGCCGCCGGCGGCCGCCAGGACGGGCACCGCGAGCTGGGCGATCGCCGCCCGGGTCGCCGTGAGGCCGCGGAGCGCCGCGTACCAGATCACGTAGCCGAGCCCGGAGGTGATCGCCCCCGAGACGGCGGCCAGGAGCGCCCCGCGCGGCGAGAGATGCGCGGCGCGCAGGCACGCCAGGCTCACGAGCAGGGCGAAGGGAAAAGCGCGCAGGAAGTTGCCGGCCGTCGCAGCCACGGGGCTCGCGGCGCCGCGGCCCAGAAGGGAGTAGACGGCCCAGGCGGAGCCGGCGACCGCCATGAGAATGGAGCCGAGAGGCGCCGGCGCCGTGAGGCCGGGCGCCACCAGATACACGAGGCCGCCCAGGGCCAGCAGGAGCCCCACCCACTCCCGCCCGCGCGGGCGTTCCCCTTCGCGCAGCCCGGCGGCGATCATGATCGCCTGGACGCATCCGAAGAGAACGAGCGCCCCCGTGCCCGCTCCCAGCAGGAGGTACGCGAAGGTGAACGGCACGGCGTAAAGGGCGAGGGCGAGGCCCCCGGCCCAGCTCCCGGCGGTGCGGCCCGCGTGGAGTCGCAGGACCAGCCACAGGAACAGGGCGCCCGAGCCGAGCCGCAGCGTCGCGAAGGAGGCGGCGTCGATGCTCCGCTCGCCGAGCGCCAGCCGGCAGAGGATCGAGTTGCCGGCGAACGCGAGGAGGGCGACGAGCGTCAGCAGCAGGATGCGCGCCGGCGCCGCCTGCGCGCCCGCGTCGGACCGGGGGACCGCGGCCGCGGCGGCGCCCTCCGGACTCACCGCCGCCGGGAGGCTTCGTACATCGCGATTTGCTTCTCCACGGGCGTGCTGGAGATCACCTGGCCGATGGCGTCGAGGGAGAGGTCCTCGAGCCGCTTGAATCGGATGCAGGACTTGCCCATGTCGACCTTCTTGCCGGCCCTCTTGAACTGGTTGCGGAGCCGAGCAGCGTCATGCGCGCGGCCCATGCCATGGCTCGGACAAGGCTCCTAGGGCGGAGCGCCGGCATCCGCAATCGGGGTCAATTCAGGCAGGTCGGTGTCGGCGTCCCGCCAGCACTGCCTCGCGGTCGCCATCTCCCGGCTCGCGGCATCGAGGTCCCCCTCATGCCGCAGCGTGAGCGCCAGTGCGAGATGGCTCCCGCCGTAGGCCGGGTCGTGATCGAGCATCTGCGAAGCGGTGTATTCGGCCAGGTCCCAGTCGCCGGCCTCCATCGCGCTCCGGGCCATCAGTTCCAGGCTGAACAGCGTCTGGGACCAGTTGTCGGGACCGGGGAGAGAGCGCAGGGTGCGCTGGACCTCCTTGAGCAGGACCCGTCCCTCCTCCATGCGGCCCGTCCTGAGGAGCAGCTCCCCTCGCAGGAGATCGACCCAGGGCTCCACCATCGACCTGCGCGGCACGGTGCCAGCGGCGACGCGCGGGACGTCCTCCAGGAGACGCCGGGCTGTTTCCATCTCCTTGCCGGCGTCCTCCAATCGCCCCAGACCGATCAGAGCCCGCCCGGCGAGCGCGTGCCCGGCGACCTGCGCCTGCGGAAACGCCATGCGCGTCATGGCGTCGGCGGCGGCGAGCGCCTCCGCGTACCGGGAGCGGTGCAGGAGGAAGTTCGGCAGCTCGCGCATGTTGAAGGCGCGGTAGGCGTCCACCGGAGTGAAGGCCGCCGCTTCACGCAGCGTCTTCTCCGCCAGCTTCATCTGCCCCTTGTGCTCGTAGCACCCGGCGAGCAGGTCGAGGTTGTGGCCGTGGTGCCAGTCGTAGGCGGGATTGATCCCCTCGGCCTCGTAGTACGCGCGCTCCAGCGCGTCGGCCCTCTGGAACTGGACGATCGCCTCGTCGATGCGCCCGACCCGTCGCAGGTCGTGCCCCCACATGTGGGCGGCGTGCGGGATCGACGGCGCCAGCCGGGCGTAGGCCTCGCCATGCACCAGGGCCTTGTCGATGCGACCGACCGTCTCGAAGGTGTGCACGAGGTAGTGGTGCGCGGAAGCATGCTCCGGCACCAGCCGCAGCACGCGCTCGTAGTAGGCGATGGAGGAGGCGGTGCCGCGCTGGCCCCTGCCCGAGGCGTTCGATTCCTCGGCGTTGCCGCGCAGCAGCCAGAGAAGCGGATTGTCGACGTCGGCCGTCAGCGCGTCGTCGATCGCCTTCTTGTAGGCGAGGAAGGCCGCGGCGTCTTCGAGATCCTCCAGGGCCGCGAGCTGCTTGTCCCGGATGTCGATGCGGCGCCGCTCGCGCTCGCTCGCGCCCGCCGCCAGGGCCTCGGCCTGCTCGAAGGACTTACTGGCGGCGGCCGGGTTGTCGAGCCCGGAATAGACGTAGCTGAGGCCGAGATGCGCCATGGCCAGGCGCGGGTCGAGGCGGAGCGCCTGCTGGAACGACCGCGCGGCCTCGATCCAGACGTACGACTCGAGGTAGTTCAGCCCCTGGTCGTAGAAGGCCTGGGCCTCGGCCGACACCGTCGTCACGGTCTCGTGCGAGTTGCCGATCCCCCGCCGGAGCACGGCAGGGCGGGCGAGCACGTCGGCGGGAACGTAGCTCGGCGGCGCGGCGCAGGCGGCGTGCGGATCGTCTTCCGCGGCCGCGGCGCCCGGATCGGCCGGCGCCGGCGCCGGCGCGGACTGAGCCGGCACGGCAGTACGATCCTGCCTGGCTGGCGCCGCGCTTCCACTGTCCAGCGCCGACGCGGGCAGGCCGCAGAAGGACAGCAGGAGCAGAGGGACGATCCGGCGGAGCGAAGGGTGGAATGCGATCATCGATGGAGTCCGAATCCTTTGTACCACACGAATGGCACGCCATCCAAGGAAGCGCGCCCCTCGACCGGAATCGTCCGGCTCACTCCGCCCCGGCGGCCGGACGGAGGTCGGCCGGGGCCAGAAGCGTCGACAGGAAGTCCCGCGTCCCTTCCGGCCCCGTCACCTCGAGCCACACCGGACCGCCTCCGGGCTCCACGACCAGGAGGAAGCGCAGGAACGGGCAGCACCGGCGCTCGACATCGATGACGGCGGCCGCGTCCTGCAGCAGGTCGCCGTCGGGAGGGAAGCGCCAGCGGAAGCCACCGGCGACCGCTTCCCGGGCCCCGGCCCTGGCGAGGAGGCCGGGGAGCAGCATCTCGCGACGCGCCTCGAGCTCGGCCGGAGTGAGCGTGCAGGCGATGGGAAGGCTCACGCTCTTCTCACGATCGTCGCCCATCGCTCCTCCTGTGGATTGACCAGAACCTATTCTACCGCTTAGGCTCTCCGCCCATGTCCACTCAGAACGGAGGCACAGGTGCCATGCGGAGCGAGAGGGGGAGCGCGGTCCTGCTCCTCGCCGGTGCAGGGGCCTTCATCCTCGTCATGATGCATCACCCGACGGGCCACGCGATGTTGAGCGCGGAAAACTTCGGCCGTATGGCGCGCCTGAACGTGTTCATCCATGGGCTGGCGCTCGCCGCGATCCCGATCCTGTTCCTCGGCCTACTCGGCCTCACGCGCCGCCTGGGATCGACCGACCTGGCGACGGCGGCCCTGGTCGTCTTCGGCTTCGGCGGCGTGGCCGTGATGTCGTCCGCGGTGGCCAGCGGCCTCGTGTCGACGCGGATCATGGACAGGATGCAGGCGGCGGACGAGGGGAGCCGCGAGGTCACACATGCGCTGCTCGACTACTCGGGCGAGGTGAACCACGGCTACACCTCCGTGTACGTGGTCGCTTCGTCGGCCGCCATCCTTCTCTGGTCGGCGGCCATCCTGAAGGGCCGCGCGATGTCCCGGGCGGCCGGCGTGGCCGGCGTTCTGGTCGGCGCGGGGGTCGTCGTCGCCTTCCTCTCCGGCCAGGTGGGGCTCGGCGTGCACGGATTCGGGATGATCGCCTTCGCGCAGTCCGCGTGGCTCATCTGGATCGGCATCCTGCTGTGCTTCGAGGCGGGCACTCCGCGCGCGGCGTAGCGTGGCCGCGGCTCTTCATCGGGAGCGTCCTCGCAGTGCCACGAAAGCGGCGAGCGCCGCGTCCTTCTGATCCTTTCCCCAGGGGGGACCGACCGACTTTCCGAGCGCCGCGATCCGAGCGACGAGGGCGCCGGCCGGCGCGCCGAGCGACTTCGAGGCATCCTCCAGGAGCCGCTTCTCGGGGATCGCGGCCAGCCGCAGGCCGCACGCCTCGGCGGCGCGGACCAGCACCTCCCGGAACAGGACGCCCTCGGCCTTGTGCATGCGGAAGTGCACCGCCAGGATCTCGTCGGTACTCCACTCCGGCATCGGCTCGCCGACGAGCACCGCGCAGGCGGCGACCTGGTTGCCGCGCTCCTCCTCGCGCCGCACCGCGGCCCGCAGCTCGCGCTCCGCGACGCGGTGCGCCTGCGCGATGCCGCGCTTGACCAGGGCGCGCGCCTCGGCCGGCTTCAATTCCTCCGCGGCGTGATACGGGGCCTTGGCCCACTGGTTGTCGACCAGATCCACGCGGCGCCGGTCCACGATGGAGAGCTCGCCGTCGCCGCCGCGGAGCACGACGAGCGCCGCCCAGCCGGAGTGGGTCTTGAACCCGAGGGCGACCTTCGGAGTTTGCGTCATCTTGACTTGGGCTTCGCTGGGGCTTGCGGCGGCATTGGAGCCGTTGGCGCCGCGCCCGGTGGTGGCATCTCGCTCACCGGCGCGTCCCAGACCGCCTGCCAGGCGCCGTCGGCCTCCCTCCGCCAGAGCACGACGTAGTTGCCGCGGTCGTCGAAGGAGGTCATGCCCGGCGGCGCCCCGGCGCCGGCGGTGAAGGCCACCTTGTACCTGCCTCGCTCGGTGGCGAACGATCCGTTCACGACCACGTCCTGTGTCTCCAGGTCGAACTGCCATCGTCCCCATTGGAACGCGTCCGACCAGAATCGCCGCACCGCCTCGCGGCCCGCAAGCGGCTCGTGGTTTGGAGGCATCTGCCAGACGTCCTCCGCGAAGATCGACACGAGCGCATCGACGTCGCCCGCGGCGTATGACGCTTCGGCACTCGCGTTCCGCGCCTCGATCGCCCGGCGCGCGTCCGAGGTCGAGTCCGGCTCCCTCTGGCGCGCCAGCGAGGCCTCGGCGACCCACTCGACCTTGCCGTCCTTCGTCGAGCTCCACTCGCCCGCGATGTGATCCGCGTCGACGATCCGGATGCGGGCAGAGTGCATGTGCGAGTCCCGCTCCTTCATGTTCGTGCCGCCGTCGCAGCGGAATGCCAGATCGTCCGGGTCGGCGGAGGGCTTCAGTTTCATCCGGGGCTGATTGCCGGTCGTGCAGTAGTGCGCCAGCGCGAGGTCCCCGCCATCGACGTAATAGACCGTCACCATCTCGCCCGGCGTTCCCGGCATCATCGTCTCCACGACGGACTTGCCGCCAGAGGTGACCTTGTAGGAGAGATTGAACTCCACGCTCCCTTTCTTGCCGCCCTGGTCCCAGGTCGCCGGACCCGCCCAATCACCTGCGAGGGACTTGAGGCGTTGCAGGGCGGGATGGACTGGGGTGGCCGGTGCGTCCGCAGCCTGGGCGACGCCCGCGATGGTCAGTGCTGCGACGGCGACTGTCCCAGCGCATGACCTGCCGCTGTCCTTCATCACACTCATCAGTGTCTCGAAGCGATGCTGCGGAAATAAAACTCGTGCACGTTGTTCTTGCCCGACGGGTGCACGGCGACTTCGGCCGGAGGCAGCCCGAAGATGAGCCACCCCTCGCCGACATCCACGTTCGGCAGCCCGAGCACGTCCCGGAAGAAGGCGCGGTCCGCGTCGGGCTTCTTGCTATAGATGATGGAATGAGCACCGATGATCATGATCGATTCCCTCCGGCCGGATGGCCCGTATCCTACGCCAGAATCGGTGTCCGATTCCCCGCAGGGCGTCCGTGACGGACGACAGTCGTCCAGCACCGCCGACACCCGGGAGGCCTCGAACGGAGTGGCGTCCTCTGGACACGGGGGCAATCAGCCCTCAGAGAGCCCCGATCGAGTGCTTCCGGACGGCCGATTTTTCGGTAATCCATTGGGGTGGACGGCAATCCGGCAGATACCTGATGTCGTCGGAGTGAGACAACGTAGGCAGAGGA
>Ga0075418_10007080_pt1 | contig 12642 bp, 10 predicted proteins | sample SoiMetdeltSBSDD2_FD_81776 | JGI IMG/M metagenome (GOLD analysis project Ga0075418, IMG submission 81776) | Bulk soil microbial communities from a Populus tree surrounding site in Tennessee, USA - Soil MetaG P. deltoides SBSDD2 | ecosystem: Environmental > Terrestrial > Soil > Tree plantation...
CGGGCAGGGAATTCAGCATCTCGACCGGCATCCCCCAATTGCCTTTCGGCAGGGCCATCATCGCCCCGGAAATCGTCGCCTTACCCTCCGAGATGATGTTGATGAACCCTTGCCGGTCGAGCCCCAACATCATGGCGCGGCGAATCTTGGGGTCGTCGAACGGCGGCGCGTCGCGATTGACGATGAGATTGGTGGTCACGTTGGTTGGGACGAGCTCGCAGTGTGCTCGGGGCGCTTGGATCGCGAGTTGCCTTGAGATGGGAACCGTCACGTCACCGACGAATGTGAGGTCGAACTCGCCGGCCACAAACGCCAACACGCGCGTCGCGCGGTTGGAAATAATCCGCCAGTCGATCGCATCGAGGTACGGCCGGCCGGGCTTCCAATAGTCAGGGTTACGCACGAGTTTGATCGAATCGTTGGCCTTGAACTCGACGAACTTGAAGGGGCCGGTGCCAATCGGATGGGTGCGCATGTCCTTCGCCGGAACGTGGCAAGGGTAGACTGGCGCCATACCCGAGGCGAGCAGCATCAGCAAGGCGGGCTGGGGCTTGGCGAGATGGAAGGTGGCCTGGTAATCGCCGTCCACCGTGACTTGCTCGAGATTGTCATACCAGATGCGCCGCGGATTCTTGCGGACGTCGTCGTCCCTGCCCAAAAGGCGGTTCCACGTGCACTGCACGTCTTTGGCAGTGAACGGTCTGCCATCGTGCCATTTGACGCCTTCATGCAGCTTGAAGGTGAGCTTGGTTCGGCTCGCGTCCCATACCCAGCTGTCGGCGAGGTCAGGCACAATATCATCCATGCTGTTGCGTGGCTTGCCCTGATCGAGCAGCACCAAATTGTTGAAAATCGCCATGAACGGCATGACGGTTGCGATCGTCACCTCTTCAAGGATCGACGCACTCGGGGGATTGCTGGTGTTGTAGACACGTAAGGTGCCACCGGCCTTTTGTGCCGGAGCTGAACTGCCGCTGACAAGCGCGAGCACAAAGCCCAGCGCAGCACTCAACGTGCGCAACCTCATGGGGCCCTCCCGGTCACTCCCGAATAGCGCGATTGACGGAAGCGCTTATCGGGCTCTCTTGCGGGCATTGCCGCATTCTTATGGTTGTAATCTAGCAGCTCCGAGGACTGAGAAAAATGTCCTCCAGGCCTTTTTTCATTGTCAGCAGGCTCGGGCAGGTAGCTGTCCCTGCCTGAAAACACCGACACCCCGGCTCGAAATAAGCTCCCTCGCCCTAGGCTCGCCGCTAAGCCGATCCTCCCGTTCCGGTGCCACCGGTTCAGGGTAAACCTCTTGGTACGTTACCCTTGGTGTATGCCGTCCCCGACGCGTTATCGGTCGATGCTGTCGAAGCTGTTTCGACTTGCTCGGGGTCAGGAGAAAGGGTCAGGAGCACGAGTGTCAGCACCCTGGCGCAACCGCAGCGCGCCTCCAGCTTGGAACTCCTGCTCGCTGCGGGGGTGAGACCCGTACCGCAGCAAGATATGCGGGAGGATTTGCTACCAGCCCTTCCTGGGCGTCTTCAAAGGGGCTCGACCACCGCGGGCAGCCCAATCTTGCCACGGGTGTCGTTGATGATCTGCAGCACGCGCTGGCGAAACGGAGGGTATGCGATGGCGAACTCGGAGAGGAGACGACTGTTGTCAAGTCGGTAGGTAGGGTTGGACGCCTTGGCTCCATGCTCATTTTGAAAGCTGATTTTGGCCTCCGGCAGGTAGGAACGTACGATGTCAGCGATCTCGCCCAGGCTGATAGGTGTGCCGCCGGAATTGTAAATGCGATGTACCGGCTTGTCGGTCATCATCACGCGCGCAAAGACCTCGGCCATGTCGTCCACATGGATTGCGCAGACCATGGCATCCTTGAAGGGTAATGTGACCGCGTTACCGCGCGCCGGTTCCGTAATGCACTTCACGTGGTCGACCGTCCCACGTGCCTTGTCTGGACCGGTAACGTAGGCCGCCCGGATCCCCGTGATGCACATTCCGAATTTTTCGATGTAGTCCAGCGCCTGCCACTCATTCATGATTTTGTGCCGGGCATACTGATAATCGCCGTATAGCGGATCATCTTCCGTTACGTCGCGATCGCCATAATTGGACTGCTTGCCGTTCGGCGCAAACGAGCCGGCATAAACTGTGTGCTTGACGCCCAGCAAGCGAGCGGCTTCGAAGCAATTGTCCGTGCCGAGGATGTTGATCCGCATCGCCAGGTGCGGGGGATGATGACCGCCGATGAGATAGGCAAGATTGACCACGCGGTCTGCCTCGGCCGCGGCCATCGCGGACATCACGTCTTCGAACTGGGCGACATCGCCGGAAACGCAGGAAACCTTAGCGCCGAGGTCGGCAAAAGAGTGCGCGTTTGGGTTGGAATCCATGCAGGTCACGGTCTCCCCACGCGCGACAAGGAGCCTGACCAGGCGATAGCCGATGAAGCCGGTGCCGCCGATGACCAAGACAGCCATTGCTCTCTCCCAAACTGTCGACAGAAACTCTAGCACTGCGTTGCTGGCAGTGGCACTTGCGTAACCGATGCTGCCGCCACGAACGCTTGGGATTATTTGAGGTCTAGGCGCGGACTATGGCCAGTCGTGGCGCGGCAGTAGCGCTGCTGGCCCGAAATCCAAGACGAAGCGTCTGGAGACCTCCTATGGCGACAGCCCCGTCAGACTGCGACCCCGCGTCGTTCATACGCACAAGATGCACCGGCGCCTGCAAGAAAGGATGGTTCATCTGAGACAAGGGATCGGCAAGGTCGATGTGGTTCAGCTCAAGGCCATGCTTGAAACTGCCGCAGAGGTCCTAGGCAGGCTTAAGAAAGCCTTCGGCGACCACGAGCGGAAAGAACGAGAAGGCCTGGTGGTCCAGCTGCTCCGCAAGAGGCTGCACAAACCCGCAGTTACCGGCGCGGCGGTTCGAACAGCTCGATGGGATTGCCGGCCGGATCGTCGAGTAGGATCTGCTTGCCGCCGAAACCGGTGACGATATCGTTACGAAATTGCGCGCCGGCTTTGCGGAGCGTGTCGACCTCGCGTTCGAGGTCCTCGACCTCGAGCTGAATGCGGTTCCATCCGCCCGGCTTCGGCTTGCGTCCGTCTGGCATTGGCTGAGTGGCGCCGCCCGGTCCGCCCGTTGCATTGAGCAGAAGCCGCAGATTGCCCTTGGCAAGGATGGCGAATGTGGGTGCCGGTCGCATGACCACGCTGAAACCCAGACGCCGCGTATAGAAGTCGACGGCCACATCCATTGCATCGACGAAGTAGCGCACGCTGACGTTCGACATGACCTGATCCTCCTGCATCACCTCGCTCTTGAGCGCAACGTGCCAGCGTTGGGGGCACAATCAAAGAGCGCTTGGCCACTAGCTTGAGCGCGGGTTCCCGCTCAGCGCCGCGCCCCCCGGGGGCGTCGGCAATTGCGAAATCCGGCTACCCTTACCATTTGTGACAACTCTCGTATGGCATAGGATCTGGAACCAGCTTCGAGTCGTCCCATTCAATCCTAACTGCATAAAGGAGAGGCGCGTCAAATGACCCCACATCGTCGCGGGTTCCTAAAAGCTGCCGGGGCCGGCTGCATCATGGCCGCTGCGCCGCGCATGTCATGGCCAACCGTGGTACAGAGCCGCGAGCCCGCTGACTATACGTTGCGTATTGCGACAGGCCTTGTCGAGCTGGGAGCGCAACAGATCGTCTCGACCACCCTCTACAATGGTCAGTTTCCAGGCCCTCTGCTGCACTTCAAGGAAGGCAAGCCCGTCACCGTTGAGGTCCACAACGACACCGACACACCAGAGCTTGTGCATTGGCACGGCCTCATGCTCCCGAGCGAGGCGGATGGAACGGCCGAAGAAGGTAGCCCCTATATCCCGCCTCACGGCATGCAACGGATCACGTTCGTGCCGAGGCCGTCGGGCTTCCGCTTCTACCATTCCCACATTACGCCGCGGCACGAGCTTGCGCGCGGTACCTACTCCGGTCAGGCCGGCCCGCTCTATATCGAGCCCGCCAGCAACGCAGGTGCCTACGACCGGGAAGTATTTCTCGTGCTCAAGGAATTCCAGCCATCGTTCAACCGTGGCGGCGACATGCAGATGCACGTCCTCGTCGGATCGCCAAACGCGGAGCTCAAGCAGCTAGGGGAACGTGCGGACGAGACGTTCAATGGCCCTAAGGGCTACGAGGTCGGCTACGAGCTGTTCTCCATCAACGGTAAGATGTTGGGCCAGGGCGAGCCGATCCGGGTGAAGCATGGCGAACGCGTGCTGTTTCATGTTCTCAATGCCAGCGCCGGGGAAACTCGCAGCCTCGCGTTACCCGGACACAAATTCACTATCGTTGCGCTGGACGGCAATCCAGTTCCGACGCAAGCGGACGTGCCATTGCTCTGGCTCGGCACGGCCGAGCGGATTTCTGCTCTCGTCACCATGGACCATCCGGGGGTCTGGGTGATGGGCGATCTCGCCGATGACGACCGAGGTCACGGCATGGGCATTGTCGTCGAATATGCAGGAGAAAAGGGGGAGCCAAAGTGGGTGACGCCGGAGCCGTACCTGTGGGACTACACCCTGTTCGGCAAGCCTGATGCACTCCCCGCTGCACCCGATGAGACGATCGAAATCACGATCCTCGAGCACAATGGCGAGCTCGATGGCTTCAATCGGTGGCTCCTCAACGGAGTGGCATTTTCGATGGAGACCATGCAACCAGCCTACACGGTCAGGCAAGGTTGCCGCTACCGGCTGAAATTTCGCAACGCCAGCGACGACATTCATCCACTCCATCTTCACCGCCACAGCTTCGAGCTCGTGCGCGTCGGCGGCAAGCCGAGCGCCGGCGTGATCAAAGACGTGGTGATGTTGGCCGGCTTCCAAGAGCTAGAGTTCGACTTTGTTGCCGACAACCCCGGACCCACCCTGTTCCACTGCCACCAGCAATTGCACATGGATTTCGGCTTTATGTCCATGTTCAACTATGCCTGACGTTAGGGACGCATACCAGGTCGGGCCAAACGGGTCGGGGCGGAGCTGAACTGTCTCGTCTTTGCCTCGACTCCGTCGAGCGAACGCACAGGCAGCGATCCTGGTCCTTTCGCGTGTGCAATCCGTCGGCCACGTCTATCAACGGCCCGCCGAATTTGTGTATCAATCAGTTGGTCATGCGCCTGTGCGTTGGGCACTCTGACGAGTGTCACCGAAAGAAGCCCAGCCGCTAGAGCGCACCCCGGAACGTCAGGTTGATGCGCGAGCGCCCAACGGTCGCGTGATAACCCTCCTTCAGCCCTGATACGCCGTGGTAGCAAAGGCGCGACGGACCGCCCCAAACGGCAACATCGCCATGCCTAAGGGCGAAGGTCTTCACCGGGTCGTTGCGCTTCAGGCCGCCGAACTGGAAGATCGCCGGCAAACCCAGCGACACGGAGACAATCGGATGAGCAAAATTGCGTTCGTTCTTGTCCTGGTGAAGTGACAGGCGCGCACCAGGCTCATAGCGATTGATCAGACATGCGTCGGGGCGGAACTCCGGATAGCCGGCTTCCGTTGCCGCGGTGGCCGCTAAATTCAGAAAACAATCCGGCATGGGCGGCCAAGGATTGCCCGTCTTAGGATCTATAGAATCATAGCGATATCCCGTGCGATCGGTGACCCATCCGGCCGCGCCACAATTGCTCATGGCGACGGACATCGTGTAGCCGCCCGGAGTGACCATATGCCGCAACGGAGATGTCGCGGTGATGTCGTTTAGTGCCGCCAAGAGTTCCGTTTCAACCGGAAGTGCCGCGCCGCGCAGGAGCACGGCTCCTTGCGCCATGATCTCTTTCCGCGGCTCCGGCGGCGCAATGAATTCAAACAGATCGTACATGGTGCACCTAGTCAGAAAGTCGTCGTGCGCGATAAACCGAGCGCTGGCCGATAGCCGCAGCCAAGCGCCGTCGAGGTCGAGGCGGTATCGGCGATGCACGCGTGGTAAAGTCGCTCGGGTGTAAGCATAGCCCACGCCCAATCCTCATCGGTGGTCTTCAGCACGGCTACGGCCACCTCGTAGCCCGCGAAAATGCTCATTCCGCTCCGCTCCGGAGGTTGCTGGGCGCGGCGGCTGCAGGCCTGCCTTCCGACAGGCTTCCCGGCCGAGCAAGCGGCGCCTGCGTTCGACGCCCCAAGCATAACCCGAGAGCGAACCGTCATTGCGCAGCACCCGGTGGCAGGGAATGGCGACGGCAAAATTGTTCGCGGCGCAGGCATCAGCGACCGCGCGTGCCGCCTGTGGGGATCCGATACGCCGCGCAATCTCGGCATAAGAAACGGTCTCGCCGACGGGAACCTCCTGCAGCGCCCGCCACACACGATGCTGGAAGGCGGTGCCGCGGACGTCGAGCGGAAGATCCAGGCCGATATTGGGTGCCTCGACGAAGCCGACAACCCGCGCGACCAGAGCCTCATAGTCGCGATTGGCGCCAATGAGATGCGCCTTCGGGAAACGATCCTGAAGATTGCGAACGAGCTCGTCCGGGTCGTCTCCCAACAGGATCGAGGCGACGCCCTTTGTGCTTGAGGCGACCAGAATGGCGCCGAGAGAGGTCTGTCCGACGGCAAATTTGATCTCCTCGTTCCTGCCCCCGGCACGGTATTGCGAGGGGGTCATGCCGAGCATGTCCGTCGCGTTCTCATAGAAACGCCCGCTGGAATTGAAGCCGGCATCATAGATCACCTCGGTGACGCTGTTGCCGGCAACCAGTCCTTGCCGGATCTTCTTCGCCCGGTTGGCGGCGGCATATTGCTTCGGCGTCAACCCGGTGGCGGCCTTGAACACGCGATGGAAATGGCTTGGGCTGCGGCCGATGGCGTCTGCCAATGTCTCCAGCGAGGGCTCTTCTTCACTCTTCTCGATGATCCGGCACGCCTTCGCTATCAGGACCGCATTTTCCGATTGGAGCGAAAGTCCGTCCGGGTTGCAGCGCCTGCACGGTCGGAAGCCGGTCGCCCTGGCGCTTTGCAAGGTGTCGTGCAGCTGAACGTTGTCGGGGTTGGCGGTGCGCGAGGGGCACGACGGCCGACAATAGACGCCCGTGGTTGCCACCGAGTACCAGAGGTGGCCATCGGCGGTCTTGTCACGCGCGGCAATACGTACCCAGCGAGGATCATCCGCCACTGGCGGGGGCCGTGAGTGCAGGCGCTTGGTGGGCGTTACCGTCATCTTCTTACATTCCCTATTTGGTGTCGGCGAGACAATGCCGGCCAATTGCCGCCGAACACACTGCGATCCTTGCTTTCAGGTTCGATTCCCTTAGCCGAGACGGGCATGAGGCATCACGCTGTCCCCGATCGACGAGGCAACGCCACCCGATTTCGGCTCGCCCGCGGCAAATACGCTTTTGTGATGGGAACCTCGGGGCGTCGACGAGGCCACGTTGCGTATCCTGGGTCACACCGACATCGCGCCGGTGATCCCCAGGCGAAGATTGTGGAAAGCCGATGAGGCCCGCGCGGGACGTGCGGACCTCATCCCATGAACTGCCCGTTTGAGGGCGGCAAGCGGCAGGCTGCTTCGCTCAGGCAGCTTTGATCAGGCCAAGTTGGGTCAAGGCGGTCACGCCGTCGTCGAGGCCGATCTGTTCGGCGATCTTGCCGTTAATGACCAGTAACACCGTGGTGCCGCTAAAGTGCATCTTGCGGCCAGTAGCGGCTGGAAGGCCGCCGATCAGAAAATCATTGAAGGCCGGACCTGTATGGGTGCCACCACCTTCCCACTGACCGACGACGTAGTCGCCCTCAGCGATCAGATCCGCCGTACCCCAGAAATTGAGATCGGGGAATGCCTCACGGAAGGCGGTCATGAACGCCTTGATGTCGTCGCGGCCGCGCCGCGGTTCATGCAGCGAGTATTTGAGCAGCATGTTCGGTGCGGCGATTTCGTCGATAACTGCGAGGTTGACGCTTCTGCCCCAGAATTCGGTAAACCAGCGACCGACAACGGCCTTGTTGTCTGCTTCCTTACGCATTGGAATGAGTCCTCATGATTTGCCTCGTGACGATCACCGACGTCGGCCGATGATCCGGGCGAAAAATTAGGCTTGAGCTGAGAGGCCCAAACTCCGGTTCTTACTTTGGAATCGAAACTGCGATCGTGGCGGCGATGGTTCCGGTTGAGCGACGCATAAACGCCAAGCTGAGGCTTGCACCGCCACCTTCAGCCAATTGAAGCGTTCGCGAACGCGCGCGAAGTCGTCCGTGATGCGGACGCGCAGCTCTTTATGCAGCTCCTTGGCCTCGGCGCGAGCCACTCAGATAAATGCCACACGGAAATCCCGGTTCCCCGGCGACGGTGAGACATCGCCGAGGCTCGCGGCGGGTGTTTCGACCGGTGGGCGCTTGATCTTAAGAGCCCCCGCAGTCCTGCGGGGGGTGGACTATCTAAGCTTTCTTCGGCGACCAGCCATAGGCCTTGGCGCAGGCGCCGCCCATCAGCATTGCCCGCTCACTGTCGCTCAAACGGTCGGTCTTAAGGAAGGGCTCGACGGCCTGCTCGTAATTGACGACGGCGAACGCGCGCGTCCAGTCCGTACCCCACAAGCAGCGCTCAAAACCCCAGGCATCGAACACCCGTGCGAGCGGGTCCCAGATGTCCGGGAAGGGATAGGGTTGCTGGGACAGCGTGCAGGCACCGCTGACTTTGATCACCGCGTTCCGGCGCCGGGCGAGTTCCAGCACCTTCGGCAGGTCGGCCCACGGCTGCGGCGGCGCGGGCGGCGTGCGCGGCTGCATGATGCCCAGATGGTCGATGATGAACCGCGTGTCGGGATGACGATCGATCAGCGCCGCGCCGTCGTCCAGGTTGCCCCAGCATAGCATGTTGACAGGGAAGTCGTGGCGAACGGCGGCGCGCAGGATCCGGTCGAGACCCGGGTCATCCGGCCCGCGCTTTGCCTCCTTCGGCAGCATAATGCGGATGCCAACCGTGCCCGGCGTCCTCTTCCATTCGGCGATCACGTCGGCTACCGCCGGATCATCGGGATCGACCGGCTTGACGAGGGCGAACCGCCCGGGATGGGCCCGTTGCACTTCCACCGCATAGCTGGCGTCGTAGCGATACATGGAGAAGGCGGAGATGAAGATCGCACCGTCGACGCCGACCTTGTCCATCGCCGCCACCATCTCGTCCCCCGTGACGTGATCGGGCCAGTTCGGCACACTGTGCCAGGGCCGCTTCGGCGTGTTGGCCTCATAGGCATGGACCTGGGAATCGATGATCGGCATCGGGGAAGCTCCTCTATGCTCTGCGAATTTGGTATCGCAACTCGTCGGATAAGCTTCAGAGGCGGTGTCTAACTTAACTTAGGCGCGCCGGGGCAGGGCCGCACCGGCAAGTGGCGCGGCCCTTCGATCTCCACGTTTAGCTGTGCCAGCGGAACTGCTGGGGCTTGCGAGCGGAGCCCTGCGAGATCACGACGTTGACGAGGGCGGGACCGCGGAAGTTCATTGCCTCGTCGAGCACGCCGCGCAGGTTCTTCGGGTCCTCGACGAAGAAACCCCTGCCGCCGAAGGCCTCCATGATCCTGTCATAGCGGGCGCCGTAAATCAGGGCGTTGGGCTTCAAGTTGAACATCGGGTTTTCCGGGATGTCGGGCATTCCGGGGCCGATGCCGCCATTGTTCAAGACCACGATCTTGGCCGGCAGGTTGTAGCGAACCAGCGTCTCCATCTCCATGCCGGAGAAGCCGATCGCCGAGTCGCCCGAGAGGTGGATGACCGGTCGATCGGGATGCACGACGCAGGCAGCGATGGCGTGGCCGAGCCCAACGCCCATCGTGCCGTAGGTGCCGGCATTGAGGCAGGAACGCGCATCGAAGCTCGGTAATTGAGTGAGACCAATATCCATGGTGCCGGCACCCTCGGCGCTGAGGATCGCGTTCTTCGGCATCCAAGCGGCGACGTCGCGCAATGCCCGGAAATAGTTGGCGGGCGCCTCGTCGTCGTTGATCTGCGGCCGGATCTGCGCCGCGTTTTCGGTCACTTTCTGAGTGATCATCTGCCGCCAAGGCGTGTCCTTCGGATGGAACCACTGGCGGCCGGTGAGCGCCTTGTTGAGCTGGCCGACGATCGCCTTGCCGTCACCAACCAGCGCCACTTCCGTCGCCTTGTTGTGACCGATCTCCTCGGGTGCGATGTCGAGCTGGATGACCTTGACGTCCTTGGCGAAGCGCGGTGGTTGTCCGAAATGAAAGATCCAGTTGAATCGCGCCCCCATCAGAAACACGACGTCGGCCTTCTGCAGTGCCAGCGTCCGGGCCGCCGCCACCGATAGCGGATGATCATCCGGCATCACGCCCTTGCCCATGGGTGAGCGCAGGAACGGCAGTTGCGTGCGCTCGATGAAAGCGCGGACTTCGTCCTCGGCCCGCGCCCAGGCCATGCCCTTGCCGATGAGAACGAGCGGGCGCTCGGCTCGTTCGAGCAGGTTCAGCGCCGCCTCGATGTTCTCCGCTGGCGCGACCATCCGCGGAGGGTCGGGCGCGCGCTCGACCTGGACGACTTTCTCTTCGTCACATTTGCCGGTGATGATGTCGTCGGGCACGTCGAGATAGGTGGCGCCGGGGCGGCCATAGATCGCGTGCCGGGTTGCCATCTCGACATAATAGGGGATGCGTTGGACGCTTTCGATACCGTGCGCGAATTTGCAGAACGGCGAGGCGATGAGCACCTGGCGCTCTTCCTGGAATGCGCCCATGCCGCCACGATAGGTCTCCGAGGCGCCGCCCAACAGCAGCATCGGCCAGCAATTCTGCTGGGCATTGGCGAGGCCGGCGAGACCGTGCACCACGCCCGGGCCGGTTACGACGATGCAGGCACCGGGGCGGCCCGTCAGATAACCGTAGGCCTGCGCCGCGTAGGAGGCAGCCTGCTCGTTGCGCATGCCGATATAGGCGACGCCTTCCTTCTGCGCCGCCGCGGCAATCGGCGTAACCGGAAACCCGACGACCCCGAACAGGTGATCGATGCCCTGCTGTTTGAGGCTCCTTGCTAGCAAGGTAGCGCCGTCGACTTCACTCATGCTTTCCTCCTGACCGAAAGACTTCAGTTGCGAGACTACGCATTAATGGCCGGGCCGCGAAAGGGGGTTGGCAAACGGAAAGCGCCTCTTTGCGCTCGGGGAGGCCATAGAGGCGACGCGACAGGAGGATGGCGGCGACAAGGAAATTGGGCGCGTCGAGGCTGCGCGCGAAGGTCGATCCTCGTTGATCGAACAGGGCAACGGGCCAAGACACCGCCCATTGATGGCGGCCTTTGAGGTGGTCGATGAGGCTATGGCCCTCGCACTAACTTTATATTTTGTCAGGCCAAACGCAAGGAAGAGCCAAAGCTGCCATGCGCACGAGCCTCAGGACCACGTCGGGTCGGGGTCTCCCAGGCGGGCCAGGCCCCTCGGGCGGTCGATAGGCCTCCAGGCTGCACACAAGACGCTAGGCAGGAAAGATAGTTATGATCCTCAAAACCCTCTTTTGCGCGGCTGGGGGGCGGGAAATAGTGAACCACCATTCGGGGATAGCAGGCCATGAGCCAAACCGCACCAAACGGCAACCCCACCTCGGGCATCGCAGCATCACGATGGGCGATCGCCACATGGGTTGGGGGCATGGTGGGGGTGGTTGGATATCCCGCCCAGGCCATCCCGTTGGGCAGCAACACAGAGGAGGCTTGCGCGGCACTCCTCGCAGGACCTCCCGCCCTCGGCTATCGGCCTACCAAGCGGCACCGCTGCGATCGAAAGCGCGGCAATCGTTGCGGCGGTGCCCTTTGCCGTCGCCGAGCGGGGAGAAACGCCGGCGGGGAGCATCGCACCCGCAACGCCGTCTTTCTGCAAGGTTCTTGGCCACATCAAACCGATCGACCCCAAGGCGCCTAACATCAATTTCCAGATCAACCTGCCGCTCGACTGGAACGGCCGATCGGTCCAATACGGCGGCGGCGGCTTCAATGGGGTGCTCGTCACAGGGTTGGGCCTGCCGCCAGCGCATCCTTTCGACAAGCCCTCGCCATTGGCGCAGGGTTTCGTCACCTATGGAACCGATTCTGGCCACCAGGCAAAGCCGGGCGAGGAGCCGCCGACCTTCGCCGCCAACGACGAGGCTTTCGCAAACTTCGCGCATCTGGCCTACAAGAAAGTACGCGATGTGGCCGTAGCGATCATGCAGCGCGCCTATGGCAGCAGGCCGGAGAAGCTCTACTTTGTGGGCTCTTCGGAAGGCGGGCGCGAAGGCCTCACCATGGCGCAACGCTATCTTGCGCACTTTGACGGCATTTTTTTCGCGCGTGCCGGTTATTGCAGTAACTGGGCAGGGCTGCAACACGCGGGTTGGCGCAGCGGTCTAGCGACCATGGGCGACCGCTACCTGTCGGCCGCCCACGTCAAGCTCGTACATGAGCGATGCTGAGGACGTGTGACGACGCCGATGGCACCGCCGATGGCATTGTTTCCAATCCCCGTCGCCTGCAAAAGGGTTTTCGATCTCAATGGCCTCGCGTGTGCCGCAGGACAGCGCGGTGACACATGCCTGACCCCCGCCCAGCTGAGGGCGGTTGAGACGTTGCATGCCTCGTTCACGTTTTCGGACCTCCTTGCGAACGGCCTCAACGAC
>Ga0075418_10007082_pt1 | contig 12642 bp, 13 predicted proteins | sample SoiMetdeltSBSDD2_FD_81776 | JGI IMG/M metagenome (GOLD analysis project Ga0075418, IMG submission 81776) | Bulk soil microbial communities from a Populus tree surrounding site in Tennessee, USA - Soil MetaG P. deltoides SBSDD2 | ecosystem: Environmental > Terrestrial > Soil > Tree plantation...
AGCGAGAGCGCGAACACGCCGCCGTTCGACCAGCCGATGACGCCGATGCGCGCCGGATCGACGTAGGGCTTGGCCTGCAGGTATCGCAGCGCGCCGACCGCGTCGTCGAACCGCTCGGTGTTGGGAACGTCCGGCAAGCTCGGCGAGCACGACGCGCCCACGCGCCGCGGCCCCCAGCTGTCGACCAGCAGCGCCACGTACCCTTGATCGCGGAACCATCGCGACCACTCGTGGTTCGACTCCGACACGCCGGCGCAGCCGTGCATCAGGACGACCGCTGGAAACGGCCCGGAACCCGTCGGCCGGAGCTCCCACGCCGGCACCGTGAGCGGCGTGCCGGGGGTCGCGTTCTGAAACGAAGAATTCGAAGAGGCGCAGCCGGCGATCAAAAGTGAAGCACAAAGCGCCGACAGCGAACGTCGGAGCATGAGTCGAGCATACACCGCAGCCCAACGCGCGGCGAAGCTTGAAGGGCTACCCCTAGTTGTGTGCACCTGGACCGAGTAGGCCATGGGCCAGTGAGGTGGTCCCCATCGATTTCGCGTTCCTCGAATTTCATAACGCGTGGCGTTTCGACAATCGGAGAGGGCTCGCGTGCGGTCACGGGTAGCTCCCCGGATAGCCGCTCCACCGTCCCAAGGATTCCCGTGATGAGGCCGGTACTCGACCCGAGCTCATCGACGACCGCGGTCTGCGTCGGGCCCTCCGTGGTGACGACCAGCGTGTCACGGACGCGCACGACCGGGACTAGGAGTCGCGCCCGTGCGAAGCGTGAGTTGATCAGTGCCCGTGATGCCGCGCTCGGCACAATTCTGTCGAGGTCGAAGAAGTGGATGTGAAGCTGGAGGTCCCCTGCGGTAGGCCGTCGGTTGGGGTCGACGTTGTTCTAGTCCTCGCGGGCGTGATACGCGATGACGTCCGCGAATCCGTGAAGTTCCAACGCCAGCATGGCTTCGGCAAGTCGTTGGTACGGCACACGGACGACGACGCTCGGCACGCGCCGAAATTGCCGGCCCCGACCGATCACCTCGATGGGGATGTCCTGCCGCTCGAGAACGTCTGTGATGCGGCAGACGGGCTCATTCTCCCCTGCCAAGCCGATCACCAAGAACGCGTGCCACGGCTGGCGCGTCATCCCCTGTTCCATCCAGTTGGCCACCTCGCACGGCCGCGTCAGTCTGGCAGTCTGTCGCCGGCTGGCGTCGCATCGCCATGCACGTCCCGCGCCATCTGGAGAACCGACTTGGGAACGCGCGGCTACTCAATGAAAATACGCCGTTACGCCTTGCACTGAACCGCGCTGTCACGGTGGTGGGCTGCGCGCAATATGCAGAAGTGAATCGCGCCGAGCGACCGCCGGGAGTTCGATTTGACGGTGCCCACGCCGGCACACGATGTAACCACGTGCCAATCCAGGGCTGCTGTCGCATGAAATCAGCGGCGCTTGCGGCCGACGCTCCAGGGCTCAGGATTCGAAAACGAATAACAGAAGAGTGAACCGCCCCGGGTTTCTCGGAGGCTCCGAGCCTCCGGGAAACCCGGGGCGGTTTCAGAGCCTGCGGACGGTCAGGAATCGCCGCGCGCTGAGCATCAGGTGCTCAGGCCGTACCGTTTCGTCTTCCGGGCAATGGTGGCTTGCGCGACACCCAGGTGCCGCGCCGCTCTCGATTGAGTGCCGTAGCGTTGAAGTGTCTCCCGCAGGATCTGGGCCTCGACCTTCCCCAACGCCTCCCGCAGATTGCCGTCTTCGGCGTTCAACAGAGCCGTCCCAGATGGGTCCGTCATCTTGTTCGTGTGCACTGGAAGGTCCGTCGTTTCGATGATATCGGTCCGAGCAGTCACCGTGAGACTTTCGACGAGGTTCCAGAGCTCGCGGACATTACCCGGCAGCGGCAAACGACAGATCTCATCCAGAGCCTTGGGAGAGATACGTTTGCGCATTCCCAGCTTGCCCTCTAGCTGGTCAAGCATCATCGCGACAAGCCACGGAATGTCCTCGCGATGCTCACGCAACGGTGGAATGCGGATGGAAAGGACGTGGAGCCGGTAATAAAGATCCCTCCGGAAGCCGCCGTCGGCCATCATCTGATCGAGGTCGCAGTTGGTCGCCGCGATGATTCGAACATCTGGGCGTTTGGCCTTGGATGCACCGACCGGCCACACTTCGCCCGCTTCCAGGAACCGAAGGAGTTTGACCTGCAGGCCGCGCGGCAGATCGCCGACCTCATCGAGCAGCAGTGTTCCGGTGTTGGCAAGCTCGATCAGCCCGACCTTGCCCCGCGGGTCGGCGCCGGTGAAGGCGCCCCTCGCGTAGCCGAAGAGCTCGGCTTCCAGCAAGCCCTCGGGAATCGCGCCGCAGTTCAGAACGTAAAGCGGGCCCGAGCGTCGCGCGGACGCTTCGTGGATGAGTCTTGCGAAGACGCCCTTGCCGGTGCCGGTCTCTCCCAATAGCAACACCGGCGAATCGACGGCCGCGCACTGTATCGCCTTTTCGCGTACGTTCTGCATGGCGACGCTTCTGGTGATGATCGGCGCGCCGTCGATCGCCGTCGATTCGGTCTCGCGCATTTCCGTCCAGCTACGATTCGCCAGCCGCTTGGCTCCCTGAACACGATTCATCAGCTGCTTCATGGCGGAGATATCGCCGAGTGTCAGTAATACGCGCGCAACCCCAGCCGCCACGGGCCGAGCGACGAGGAGGATGCTTCGCCCGTCCGGGAGATCGTGGGTCCGGGTCACTGTAAGATTCGTCGCGACGACCTCGCCAATCAAGGACGTGTCCAAGGGGGTCTTGAACAGGACCTCGTGGATAGACCGACCGACGATCACCGCATTGTCGCGCCCGATCATCGCCAGAGCGGCGCGGTTGGCGTGCAGTATGACGGTATCTGCGGACAGCAACACTAACCCTTCGGATGCGCCTTCGACCATCGCTTCGAACAGCTGCGCGCTTGTTGAGAGGTTCAGTCCGTCTGTCATCGACGCCCCAGTGGAGCACGATGCATACCAACCGATTCGGTGAGCCCGCCAACGCGATCGGGAACGCAGGCAGCCTCGTCCCGACGTTCGCCGGAAATCGATTGCAGCCCGAAAACAGCGTCGTTGCCTGCTTTCGCCGCGCCAGGAGTGCATCATCACGTCTTCCGGAAACGTGCTCGCGGGTTGCTGCGGTCGCTGCAATCGGACGGATGCCGGCGCCCACGGACCGCGCTGCGGATACAACCGCACCAGACTGGTATGAATCTTGGCAACAGAGACAAGGCAATTCAGCCCCGATGGCTGGATCCGCCTACGATTCGCTTTGTCACCTGGGTCGGCCAGTGCGACCATTTCGCTGATGACTCCTTTGCCGCGCACGAAGTCAGAGCCTTCGACCTGACACCGCCATTCGGACCCCGGCTCGAGCGATCCTGAAGCTCCTCAGCCCGGCACGGCTCGCGGCGGTCTTCGGACTTTCGTTGATCGTGTTCGTTCTACTCGTCCATACACACGCCTTCTCGTGGCGAACGTTGGCGCTGACGCCGCTCATCGTTGCGTTGGCAGCGATCGTCGTCCTGGATCTCGCAGCGCGAATCATCCCGGATCGCGTCACGCTTCCGATGCTGCTCTACGCCTTACTGCTTGCGGCGACGAGCGCGACCATACCGCCCCTTCAGGCGCTTCTCGGCGCTGCCATAGGGGGCGGGTTGCCTTTGATCATCGCGATGATCGGTCGCGGAGCCGTCGGCGGAGGGGACGTGAAACTCATGGGCGCGCTGGGCGCCGTGTTGGGCTGGAAAGGCGCGCTGTACGTATTCGCGTTAGCCCACGTCGCGGGGGCTCTTGTCCTGCTGTCGTTATCCCTGATCCACCGCAGATTTCCACGCGGCCGATTCCCCATCGGTGCCTTTATCGCATTCGCCGGCGCCCTGCTCATTGCCGCCGGGGCGTGACACGGTCGTCGCCATGATTCTCTTCGTCGACCCTGCGATCTGTGCGACGATTTCTCCATGGTCTTCTCGTTACGCGCACGCGCGGCACTCCTGGTTCTCGCCCTTTCGAGCGCGGCATGCACAACCCTGGACCAGCCGGGTACGCCTAAGCCCAGCGTGGCGCCACCAACACCAGTCGACCGCCTCCTTTCCGTCCCGTCTCCTCCGGAATGGCGACCGGGAGATCGCTGGACGTACGATCTGACAAGCGGCAACGACCGCGGCGCAAAGACTATGGAAGTGGTCGAAGTGCGGGAAGTCGCTAGTGTCCCTTACTACGTGGTGCGGGTCGGCGACGTCGATCACTACTACACGCGCAATTTGAACTGGGCCGCAGCAACCCGGGACTCGAAAGTTGAAGCGCGCATGACTCCTCCCCACCAGGGGTTCGCATGGCCGCTCGAAGTCGGCAGGCGTTGGACGTACCAAGGGATCTGGCAAGATCAGGAAGCGCGCCGAGATCTGACCGACCGGTTTGCGGTCGTCGGAGTCGAAACGGTGGAGGTGTTGGCGGGTCGCTTTGAGACACTCAAGATCGTCCGAGAGGGCTCGACGTCCGGCTCCGATGAGTACTGGTTCGCGCCGGCGGTGCGGTCCTATGTACGCTGGGTGGGCCGGCGCGGCGATGTTAGATTCGAGGAGCGGCTCCGAGAATACCGGCCCGCTCCGCGCCTCATTCCCGAACGGATCGTTCCCGAGCCAAGCTCCAAGTAGCGATTTCGCCGCGGCAGATCTGTCGGACTCGGGACCGCGGCCGACGCCAGTAGGGCATCGTAACCAGCATCCCGAGAGCAACTCCGGCCATCATGTCGACCACGTAGTGATAGCCGAGAATCACGGTGCTCGAAGCGACGACCACGTTGATGGGCAGGAACGCCCAGAAGTGAAGCGGACTGACGCGCAGCAGCACCTGCAGGGCGACCGCAAGGGCCGCGTGAAGGCTTGGGATCGCGACAAAATAACCCAAGCCATTGACCGAAGTTCGTTGCAGCGCCGCCGTATATTCCGATGCCATGCCCTCCATCAACCGGAACGTCAGCGTTCCGCGAAATTCGGGACGGAAGCTCTCGGGAAATTGAATGCACGGTCCAACGACCGGATAGATGGCGAACACGATCAGCCCGATCACGTAACACGTGAAGAATGTCCGGAGAAAGCCGATCGGATCCCGCTGGGTCACGATCCAGAGCCAGGACACCACAAAGATCTCCGGCAAGAGTAAGACGTAACCGCTCTCGAAGACGCGAAAAAGCGCTTCCGACCTGACGATCGGGAAAAAGCCTACGTAGTCGACAGGGCCTCGGAATAGTAGCTGGTAGAGAGCGAGGTCGAGTGCTTTCACCGCCGCGTCGGCCACGCGGTCCTTCGACAGCACCGCCGCCAGGTAGTTGAGATTCCAGATGCTCGCATAGCCCACGCTCAACGCTGCGATCATGACGGTGAGTGGTCGCGCCAGTCCCGAGCGCCACACACTTCGGACTGCGATGGGGAATATCACTACGTGGCTCAATAGGAACAGCGGCGAGTCCAGCCGATAGGCGAGTAACAACATCGTCCCCAAGAGCACGCAACAGCCCTTGCTCATCAAGGGTGAGGGGCCGGCGTATCGCGCGACGACGCTCACCGCCCCCGTCGCCCCAAGCGCGAACGGAATGACGATCAGGATGAGAAGCGGCAGGAGTGACCAGGGTATGGCCGGCCGAATTCCGGCGCAGTAAAGCGCAAGCATCGTCGTGGCATAGAAGGTACAGAGTCCCACCAATACGCGGGACATCGTCATCGCAGCGCTCTCCAGAGAATGAAGCCGCCGACGATCAGAAAGAACCACGACGCGGGCACCAGGTCCAGGCATCCAATCGCCGCGGCGTGAAGATCTGTGAGCGATTGCTGTCGGTAGATCCACGACACTGATCCGTACGGTAGCGAGAGCTTGACCGTCGGCGATTGGATGAGATCCAACAGAGAATAATCGGGCCAGCGCGCGCTTTCGATATAGTCGGCGGCCTGCCGGCTCAGGAGCCACATGCCGACACCACTCAGCACCAGGCCGAGCGCCGACAGCAGCATCTCTCCGATACACCGTGAGCGACGGCGCGTGGTCACGCGCGATCCGCCCACAGCGTTCACCGTGGCTCCAGATTGAGAAGCCGGCGCGCCGAATCGATCGTCACCACGTATCCAGAGAGAAAACTCATGCCCAGAATTCCGCTATTTCCGAGATTCGCCGACGCCACCATGACGCCCGGGACGTTGAACGCCTCCGCCTCACCAACCCGAATGGAAGCGATCCGAACGAGCCGGCCCGACGTGCGGCCATTCGCGGTCTGAAGCGCGATGACACGCGCATCCGGTTCGGGGCGGATCCCCAGTGATTCGGCCAGCTCGGGCGAGATGGCGCACAGTGCCGCGCCCGTGTCGATCATGAATCGGGCGGTTCGCGCCTCGTTGATCGTCACGTCGGTGAACCACACACCGCCGCGCCGCTCGAGCGGAACAGACACACCTTCCGCCGCTGCCACCCGGCGTCTCCGCAAGATGGGCGCGAGATCATCGAGAGCGCGACGGCTCGCAGCGACGATGTCGGCCGGGGGGTTCAAACTGAGTACGGTCTCGTAGGCGCGAGCCGCCTCGCGCCAGCGCCCGAGCCGGGTGAGCGCGACTGCGTGATGGTAATGAAGGAGCGGCTGCCGCGGCTGGTGCTCGATGGCGCTGGCGAACAGACGTTCGGCCTCCGCATAGTCGCCTCGCGTGTAAGCAGCCTTGCCCGCCGCGTTCAGGCTGTCCACGATCGTGGCGTGCACGGGTGAGGCGAGGCAGACGATCAGCAGCAAGATCATCGGCCAACGGGCCATCGCGCGCATCCCAGCCTACCCGGTGCCTTTCAGGTCGCTGAACCGACTGATGACCTGGAAGTCCTGCGCCAGCGCGTCGATGGGCTCGCCGGCTTGAACGATGTTTTCTCGATCGATGTTGCCCAGGAAGTCCCCGGCGACGCGTAGATGTTTCACTCGCGTCGGGTCGATCCGCATCAGCCGTGCTGCCGTGGCATCTACGGCAACCGGGTCCTCGCCGAAGATCAGCACGCCGGCGTGCTTCGGTGTCCCCTGGATGGGCCCGTTCCCCTCCATCCCGACGATGCCGTCAATGATGGCGAAACGCGGCATCGACAGCGCAGCGTTGATGTCGACGATGCTCTCGTCGATACCCGCCCAGTGCAGGATGTTCTTCGGCCAGCCGTAGACCGAACCCGGTATCACGCCGAACAGGTTCTTCATCGAAAGCGTCACGCCTGCCCAGTGATGCGTCTTGAGCTTCGGCATGGAAACGACGAGGTCAGCTTTGAGCACGGTCTGTGGGAAATAGAGACGTCCCAAGCTGGTGAACCGACTTGGCAGGGACAGGGCCGAGACATCGTCACTGTTGAGATCGACGTAGCGAGCCCGGTGCTGGTCGAGGACGCTCTGCAAACCCGAAGCACGAAGCAGATACTCGTTGTCGCGGCGATGGCCGGGCCCCTCGGCAACAGTGACCTCGCGGGCATCGAGCCGCCGGAACGCTTCGATTGCAGCCGCCACCACCCGCGGGTCCGTATTGACGACCCCCTGCGGATCGAACTCAACGAGGTTCGGCTTGAGCAGCACCGATCGCCCGGCGACGCTCACCCCACAGAGCCGGACGCCCTCGACGATGCGCTCGACCAGAGGCGACTCATAGCTGTCGGCACGCGACACCACAACCCGCGACCTGTGGCGCTTTCGATACGCGACGCCGTCCCATCGTGTGAGGGAAGATGCCCCGCCCATCACCGCGGCGGTCGGCGCTGTTGCGAGGGCCCCGAGAAGGAAGTCGCGGCGCTTCATCGAAGGGCCAGACGGAGCGGGCCGATCCGCTCGCTGAGGGCCAGGAGCGCCAGTGCCACCACTCTGGTTTCGCCGAGGAAGCCGCTCGTCGCATAGCATCGAACGAGTCGGCGTTGCCAAACCGCCACGTCCAGACCGCGAACCGAAAAACATAGAATCGCCCAGCTGAGGCTCAGTCCGGACTCCGCCTCGCTCAACATGGCCACCAGGCGGTCAAGGCTCGCTCGATTCGGTGTCTCGGTTTGGCGGTCCTGAAGCGCGATCAATGCGAGCGCCGTCGTCTCCGGGTACGGCGGAATCGCTACGCCATACGCGTTCGAGTTGCCGTGGTTCCAGCCGCCGCCGCTGCACATGCGATCGTAGAGCAACCGCTCCGCCTCACGAATGTGCGGCCCCGCGGATCGGCCGATATCGGCGCCGAGCTTCTTGAGAGCGATCAGCGCGTAGGCGGTCGGCTCTACCCAGCTGAAACCGTCGGCCGTCCAGGACCAGGCTCTCAAGTCGGGGTCGAGCCGAACCGCCATCTTCTCCGGGACGAGGCGATACGCGAGGGACGCCAGCCAGCCCAGGCTGCGTCCCCGGTGGCCGAGAAGCCAGCGTGCTCCCCGGATTGCGTGGGCGCGCTGGTCGTCGAAGGAAGCAAGCGCCAGGGTCGCGGGCGCGGTGGTCCAGGATCCGTAAGTGGTATTCCGGTGCAACGGCCAGCTGCCGTCGGCGTTCTGAAGATCGACCAGCCATTGCAGGCCGCGTTCGACGTGGTCGGCTTTCGCCTCCGGACACGACGCCAGCGCAAGGACAGCCAGCGCGGTCGCCTCGGTGTTGCTCTGACGATCGGGCACAGCGCCCCATCCGCCGTCGGCGTTCTGAGTTCTCTGCAGAAACTGGAGACCGGCAGGGAACATCATCGTAGACCGGCCTTGCGCTCGACCCAGCTGATACCTTCCGGGAATCGGAACTTCATCTCCGTGTCGATGCTCTCGCTACGCCCACTGAACCACTCGTCCTGGTCCCAGAACACTCCGTGTGGCAGCAGGACGCGAGCAATGACACGCCGTGCGGTTCCATTGAGCGAAAGCGGCTCCAGCTGTCTTCGCGTCACGGCGCCTCCAGTAGGGACGTAGAGAGTTGCCCGTAGCCCGTCGACGACGGCGGTGCTCCGAGAACGCAGGATGAACGTGTAGACACCGGGCTTCTGCATGCGCACGTAGAACGCGTCGCCGTGGCGGCCATCGACGCGCGCGACGCCCTTCATGACTGCGGTGTGCGTCGGACCATCGAGCCGTTCGGGAGTACCTCGCCAGATGGCGCTCGGCTCCACGTCCGGTCCGTCGCCGGCAGTTGGCGGGTCGAACACGATCACGCCGAAGTTGGTGCCGGCGGTCGAGCGAACCGTGACCGTCGAGCTCTGACGGGTATCTCCATCGACTGACGCTTCGACGCGTATTCGAACCAGAGACTCGAGGACGGGGACCACTCGTCGAAACCGCCCGGCCTGGACTGGAACGGCGAGGCGCAACTGATTGGCGATCAGCAGGACCGTCGATGTTGATGTGTCCTCGACTTCGCCCTCCACCACCACGACCGGCGGATCCTCGGGCGTGAGCTGAAGACCGTCACGGGGACTCGTGAGGATGATGCGCGTTTTGCCGCGTGATCCGATCACGGCCGGCGACGGTGTCGCCGGCGGTGGCGCGGGCTCCTGCGGGTGCGACGGCGCCGCGGCGTCGACTCCGGAGGCAGAGCCGCCGGCGTGACTCACAACCGGAGGCGGTGCGGGTGGCTCGACGCTAGCGGTTGAGCGTGCTGGGGCCGCCGCAGGCGTCTCAGCCCGCACGACTTCGGAGTTCTGCTTCGTCGCGAGCTTCTGAGGAGTGCTCTCACCTGGTGTACCCGGCTGAGAGGGCGGCGGCGAGAGCGGCGGCGCGACGGGTGGAGCCCCCGCATCCCACTCTCCGCCAACCACCGACGCGGTTGTCGGCGCATCCCCGGCGCTTCCACGAGCCGAGTTCGTCGGGGCTGGTTCAGCGTCCGGCCGCGGTGGCAGCTCGGCCTGGTCGGCGGATTGCGCACTCGATTCCACGGCGTTGTCTGCGCTCAGCGGGAACTCTCGATGGGCCTCGGCATCAGCCACTGGCTGCGATGGCGCGCCGGTCGAGTCCGTTCCACGTTGCATCTCGGCCGCCGGATGAACCGGGCCGCGAGTCGAGACCCGTGGGCGCGCGGCAACACGTTGCGGTGCCGGGCGTACGTCGGTCCGAGGCGCATCGTTCTCGATCGCCTGTTCATTCTCCGCCAATGGTTCGGCGGCGAAGATCTCCAGCCCCGGCACATCCGAAGCTCGACCAGCCAGAAGAAGAATCACAGCCCCGAGGACAGCCATGTGGCCGACTACCGACCACAGGAAACTGAACGCGAACACAGGCCCGCAGCCCGGCCGCGCCCTCGACCAGGCTCGATCGCGACCGCGCTGCGATCGTTGGCTCGGGCGTTGCCGATCGGTTCGGTTCACTGGTCGCGACATGGCCTGTGCGTCTCGTGATCGAATCGATGCGGACCGCGACTACTTCCCGCCCGCCTCGGTCGTGCTGACCGGTTGGACCGGTCGCAAACCATTCACCGGCGCCAGCGGCGCGGGACCCCGATCAAAGCCAGGAGCTTCGGCAGACGGCACGGGGATTGTCGGAATACCGTACGAGGCCGGGATCGATATGACGCCCGGAACACGACGGATGCCAGTTGCTTGGCGTGCTTCGACGTCGTTTCGGTCCGGCTTTGACTCCGCGCGAGCCCGAGCTGCCTCGAGCTCGATCCGTAGTCGCTGCAATTCCGCTTCGATCTCCCTCAGCCTGCTCGAGCTACTGCTGTCGGACAGAGCTGCGGGTCGCCGTCGCGATTGCTCGGCCAGCGACTCGGAGATGTGGTTGAGGATTTCGTCGGCAGTGCTCTTGTCGGCAGCCAGTGAGCCGATCTCGACGCGAAGCGAGAGTCGGGTCAGCGAAGGCGACAGCGGCGTGAAGTGCCCGTGCACCGTAACCTTCTCGTTGGCCGCCTCGAACGTCCACGCTCCGTCGGCACGTTGGACGTCGCGAATCTCGAAGCCGAGGCGAGACACGGTGTCGAGGGCTGCCGCGGACGCGCCGGGAAGATCACTGGGCAGCGTTCGCTCGACGGTTCGATCGGCAAGCGCTTCGACTGCGGACATGACCGGCCCGACGGCCGCCATGCCCGCCGCGACGCAGCCTCCCGAGGCGACTGCGACAAGCACGAGCGTCGCTACGCTGACCAGAGCTTGGCGCCACCGCGGGGGCCGCCGGATCGCATGACTCACGGCTACTTCACCAGCCGCAGTCGCGTGCCGAGCGCCGCCACGGGAGCAATGGGAACCGGAGGCGCGTCGAATTTTTGACAGTCGTAGTACCCGAAGACGGCCTTCAAGTTCGGATCTCGCGTCGAGGCGAAGCCATTCGGGGCTGGACACAGGTTGTCCCAGAGGTTGCCGGGATAATGGTTCGCCACCGCGCAATAGCCTCCGTTGATTACCTGGGTGATGATGACGCGCCCGAACGTGAGGATCTGCATTGGGCCGTTGAACTGCCCGGGCGGGCACGGGGTATTCATGACGGGAACGTAGACTTCCCAGCCCTTCCCGTTATAGGTGGTGTTCTCGTCCTTGTCCTTCAGCGTGATCGCGGTCGACGCATTGAATTTGTTCACGAATAGGCCGGTACACCCGGCGCCACTCGAATTGCACTTCCCCAAGCCGGACTCTTGTCCAGTCCCGTTGTACACGTTGGCATCTTGGCCGCCCTGGGTTCCGACGTACTCGCCAACCTTGAGCGTGGTGCCAGTGCAGACCCCGGCCGCGGCATTGACGGCTGCTCGAGTCTGATTCGCCGTGGGCGTCGATGTCTGGGACGGATCGGCGAAACTGTTGTTCGTTTGAATCCACCCCGAGGTGTTGGTCGGCGTATTCGACTGCGTGGAGAATGGCTGTCCGCAGCCGCTGGTGCCGTAGGTGCCGCCAGCGACGAAGGGGCACTTCGTTACGCCCATGGGAAACAAGCACCCGTTGGGCGGAATCGACGCGGGGGGGCTGGCGACGCCGATCGCGTCCGCCGAGATCGTGAGCGAGGGCCATCCGATCAAACCCATGAACGACGTTGGCATCACTTGCGACGTGCGGCATTGCACGGCATTGACGAACGTCGGATCGAGCGTAGGCGTGAAGCTGCCGTCCGCGGCGTTGAAAAGCCCGAGCACGATGTCGCCGTTCGCCGCGTTGCCCGTGTTGACGCCAAGCGTGATGGTGCCGCCGCTGTAAGGATTCAGGCCGGCGTACGTCTGCGACGCCAGCCGCGCCGTCGGGAAGAGCGAGGCGCTGAATCCGAGGTTGCCCGCTCCGGCCAGGGCGGCCGCATCCATCGATTTCTGAAGCTCGTTGCGAACGGCTACCGCGTGCATCGTGTCGATCGCGAGACCCGCGACCACCATGAGGGCAAGCAGCAGGACGAGCGTCAGGACCCACACCGTCCCACGCTGGTCAACGAACGCCTTCCGGTTGATGCGTCGCCAGGCCGTTTTCATCGGGAGAACCGGACGCTTTCGATCTGCTCGAACGGTACGTCCACGCGTCCCTGGGCGGTCATGCCCCGCAGCACCGCCGTGCCGAAGTTGAAGTAGTCGGCATCGATGCTCGAGCCGTCTGTCAGTGTGACCGTTGCGCTGTAACGCTGGTGCATCGGGCTGACGTAGGGCGGCAGCGAGCTGCCCATCACCGTCTGTCGGAAGACGGTTAACGCCGCGAGTCGCTC
>Ga0075418_10007084_pt1 | contig 12641 bp, 9 predicted proteins | sample SoiMetdeltSBSDD2_FD_81776 | JGI IMG/M metagenome (GOLD analysis project Ga0075418, IMG submission 81776) | Bulk soil microbial communities from a Populus tree surrounding site in Tennessee, USA - Soil MetaG P. deltoides SBSDD2 | ecosystem: Environmental > Terrestrial > Soil > Tree plantation...
ATACCATCTCCGCCTTTATTAAATCCCTACGCGGTTCTGATCCGGATGCCGCCATGTACTGGCTCGCCAAAATGGTCTACGCTGGCGAAGACCCGCGCTTTCTCTTCCGTCGTATGCTCATCTTCGCCAGTGAGGACGTCGGGCTCGCCGATCCGCAGGCCGTGCCAGTGACTATGGCGTGCGCCGAAGCCTTTGATCGCGTTGGTCTCCCAGAAGGACGTTTCCCGCTGGCACAGGCGGCGCTATATCTGGCCACAGCGCCGAAGTCGAATTCCGTCTTTGCCTTCTTTGATGCGTTACGCATGGTGGAACAGGAGCGCGAGGGTGAGGTGCCAACGCACCTCAAGGATGCGAGTCGCGATGCTGAGGGTTTTGGGCATGGCGCCGGGTATCTCTATCCCCATGCCTACCGCGACCACTGGGTAGTCCAGCAGTACTTACCGACGCACTTGCAGGGCAAGGTCTTCTACGAACCAGGCGGGCTCGGCTACGAGCAGAGCATTCGCCAGCAGGTAGTGCGGCGGCGTGAGGCACAATTGGCCGCTATGCTTGAGGTGGACCACGCCTCTGCCGGGGAGGTGCTGACGTTCAGCCCTACCACCCGTGCCCACGACCGCTGGCTGCAGCGCACCATCAGCCGTGTCGGGGAGCATCTGGGAGTACTACGCGACCGCGTCCTCGAGGCGGCAGCCTTGCAGCGTCACAGCCTCGTCCTCGACGTGAATGCGGCGACAGGTCTACTCACCTGGGAGGCGCTGCGGCGTACCCCAGAAGGCGGGGTGTGGGCGCTCACACCTGCTCCTGCCGCTGGCGAGGCCCTGCGCCAGCAGGCTGAACGCCTGCCGCAAGTGGAGCGCCCCGTGGTGCTCGCGGGCGCACTCATCGATCTCCCCGCGCTGCTTGCCACGTGTGGCGATCAGGAGGTACGCTTTGACGCTGTGATCGGGCGCAATGCTTTAATGAAGTGCGCCGACAAAACCGCGGCGTTGGCCCAGCTGTATGCCTGTTTACGCCATGGTGGGCGGCTGTCATTGGCGGAAGTGATCCCGCGTCACGCCCAACGACTCTCAATGCTGGTCGAACTGACAGAGCTCGACAGCGATCTTGTCGCACGTCTGCGGACTGCTGAGGAAATGATGTATCAGACGCCCACTGATCCGCTCGTCAACTGGGACGTACCAGACCTGGAAGCGGCGCTGGTAGCTGTCGGCTTTACGCTCGTCTCAGCGTTGCAGTGCGACACCCAGGTGGAAGAGCGTCGTATCACGGTGGCCCACCTAGAGCGTTGGCTCACCGTGTCTAGAGATCGCCAGCGGCCCTCGTACGCCAGTCGCTTGCTGACCCAACTCACGGAGGCAGAGCTGCAGCAGGTTGAAGTATGTATGCGCCGCCAACTACTCGATCACATTGTCCCCTGGCAGACGCGGCTCGTGTACATCACCGCTGCAGCGTCGCCGGTACCTCGTCAAGATGAGCATGATACAGGCCCTTTTTTCCCTCTCCCTTTGGGAGAGAGTTAGGGTGAGGGGCTTCAAGAGTATGCGCCAGGCTGCAAAGCCCCTTACCCCTTGCCCTCTCCCGCGGGGAAGAGCCACCCTTAATGAGGCAGCCCTCCGCCGACGCAGTCGCGGGGAATGGGCCCTCTGGCCCTGCGCGCCAGAGGGTGCCAAGGCATTTCCACATGTGTGGATCATTTGTCTGTGTGTGTGGTTCATGAGCCATGCCTCTCTCTTGCCTCTCCAGGCTCAGACCAACGCCCCCTCCCCTGCTGCTGGCCCTGTCACACCCCCTGAGCCTTGCCCTGCAGCCCCGACAGATGAGCGCAGCCGGGTCATTCTCCAGGCCGAATCGCTCGAGTATATCCAGCAGACCAGGCGTGTGGTAGCCACGGGGAATGTGCGGATTCTTTACGGTGACAAGCGCCTCTTCGCCGACCAGCTTGAGTTGCACATGGACACCAATACCGGCACAGCCTGGGGACATGTCCGATTCATCACGCCGAATGACGATCTCGAAGCGCACCGGATTGATTTTGATCTCAATACCGAGCGTGGAGTGCTCTACGACGCCTCGGGGCAAACCGCCAAGACCTATCACCTCTCCGGTGAACGTATTGAACGAGTACAGGCGCGCCGCCTGGCAGTCCAGCGCGGTCGTATTACCACCTGCACGAGTGCTGTCCCAGAGTGGGAATTTCGCTCCCCCGAGGCACAGATTGACCTGGGGGACTACATCACCATGAAGCATCCGTCCTTCTGGATCAAAGGCATCCCGGTATTTTATGTGCCGTACTTCATCTTTCCCATCAAAGACAAACGCACCACGGGGTTCCTCCCGCCCCGTTTCGGCATCAACGACCAGTATGGCTACACGGTTGGCGATGACTTTTTTTGGGCCATGACGGACTGGCTCGATAGTACGATTGGCGTCGAATATCTCAGCAAGGGGGGCGTAAAGCCCGAAGTTGAGATGCGCTATGCGCTCGATCCGGCGTCCGATGGTCAACTCAAATTTGCCTTCCTGCATGACCGCACGACTGACCAGGACCTCTATCGCCTGCTCCTCCAGCAACGGCATGATTTTGGCTGGGGCATACGCGGTCTGAGTCAGATTGATCAGCGCAGTGATGGCGACTTGGTACGGCGATTTTCCCAAAGCATTGCCGAGGAATCGGCCATCCGCACCGCCTCCTTCGGAGCGCTCACCAAATTGTTCACGAATGGGGGAATGACGCTCGAAGGCACGCAGTACAAGGGCATTCCAGAGAGCGGTACAACCGCGCAGTTTCATTACCTGCCGCGGGTACGCTTCAGTCAGTTTCCGACGTCGCTGCCAGGTGGTCTGATGTTCGATCTCGATACCTCCTATGCCCGCCTCAGTTCCACCGATATCCTCAATAACACGCCAGTGCAGCGTCTTGACTTTTTCCCGCGTCTCACTGTGCCCGTAGTCGTACCACCCTGGCTAGGACTGGGCGTGACCGGTGGCGTGCACGAGACGATTTACGACCACCGCACCACCGGGCCAGGGACGATCGCGCGGCAGGTCCCTGATCTGCTTGCTGTCCTGGATGGACCGGCCTTCCGGCGACGTTATGAGGGCCTGGTGGCCGGACAGGCTCTCATCCATGTGATCCAGCCACATATCGCCTATCGCTATGTGCCAGAAGTGTTCCAGGGCGGGATACCACCCTTCTCAGCCCTCGTTGAGGAGTTGCACTTCCTAGACCCGCTGAATAATTTTACGCTGATCGATCGCATCCAAGCTGCCAACTATGCCAAACTCTCGCTCAGCAATCGTTTCTATGCGCAAGGGTTGGGAAGCTCTGGGACGCGCAGCGTCCGCGAAGTGGCGCATCTCATTCTCAGCCAGGGCATTGATATACGCCAGGGAGCGGACACGCAAGGGCAGTTAGTGGGGCCACTCGATATCGATGTGGACCTGCGCCTGTGGTCGCGTTGGTGGCTGGAATCGACTCTCCGTATCGCCCCTGATACTGGGACCCTGCAAGAGGTGCTGTGGCGTGGGGGCCTGAATCTCTGGCCCGGTTGGGCCTTCTCTCTAACGAACTATCAGCGCCAGACCCCGCCAGTGCAGTATCTCCAGGGCGCCCTCACCTTCACACCCTTGGAAGGCCTGCGGCTTGGCTACAGTATTCGCTACGATGTCCTGACCGAAGAGTTCCGCGAACACTATGTAGTGTTACATTTTCAAGGAGTATGCTACAAAATTGATGCGAGCTTTCGCATGCGCAAAGCCGGACAGACCGCTTTTTACTTCCAGATCAACCTTTTAAGCTTCTGAGAGAGCCTTGTCTTTATGCGTGTAGCGCTGGTGCATGATTGGCTCACTGGTATGCGCGGTGGTGAAAAATGTTTGGAAGTATTCTGCGAACTCTTCCCTGAGGCTGATCTCTTTACGCTGGTACACGTGCCAGGGAGTGTTTCGCCCACCATCGAACGCCATCGTCTGTGCACCTCGCTGATCCAACGCCTGCCTGGCAGCGCACGGCACTACCGGTGGTATCTGCCATTGATGCCCATGGCTATTGAAGCGTTTGATCTCAGCGCGTATGATGTCGTGCTCAGTAGCAGCCACTGTGTAGCCAAAGGGGTCATCCCGCGTCCTGATGCGCTGCACGTCGCGTATGTCCATACCCCCATGCGCTATGCCTGGGACTTGTGGCCGCAGTATTTCCCTGCGACTGGTCCCATGTCGCGGTACGTGGTGCCGTTGGTGCTGAACTATCTCCGCACGTGGGACACTGCCTCGGCACAGCGTGTAGACCGTTTTCTGACCAACTCGCAGTTTGTGGCCCGTCGTATTGCCAAATATTATCGACGTCGGGCGACCGTGGTCCCCCCTCCCGTGGACACGGCGTTTTTTACCCCTGGCAGTGAGCGCGGCGATTACTACTTGATGGTCACGGCACTTGTACCTTATAAAGGTGTCGAGCTGGCGATCCAGGCGTTTAATGCCCTGCGACGGCCGCTCAAGATTATTGGCAGTGGGCCACTGGCAGCCCGGCTCAAAGCGCTGGCGGGCCCCTCTGTCGAACTGCTCGGCTGGCGCTCGAATGAGGAACTACGCCAGTATTATGCAGCGTGTCGGGCTGTGATCTTTCCGGCGCTAGAGGATTTTGGGATTGTCCCGCTGGAGGCGAATGCGGCTGGACGACCGGTGCTTGCACTCGGATTGGGAGGTGCACTTGAAACCGTCATCCCAGCGAATGACACACGCTTTCCTGGGATGCTACACTCCCGTACCGACCTGACAGAGGCGCCTACCGGGGTGGTGTTTACAGCGCGGACGCCCGCCGCGATCCAGGAAGCCGTACACTTTTTCGAGGCGCATGAGGCACTGTTTTGCCCGGCAGCACTGCGCCGGCATGCCCTGCAGTTCGACCGTCAACGGTTTAAACAACGTATGCAGCAGTTACTGACTGAGATGCTCGCAAGGCATACCACACACTTGCAGCGTCACAACCGCTCCCCATTGTTCAGATAAAGGGTGGCCGATGCTCAAAAAGCACAGTCAGTTTTTTGAGAGCCTCTTATTTCTCTTCGATCTCAGCATGATTGCCGCAGCCTGGCTGGGCGCGTACGGCTTGCGTTTTGGGGGCTGGCCGTTGCCCGTCTATCATGACATTCCCCCGTTGCGCGCCTACCTCTTCCTAGGCGTGTTTATCTTGCCCATCTGGGGGGCTATTTTCAAAGGCATGCGGCTGTACCGCCCCCGCCGTATCAGCAGTCATCTTCGCGAAGGGGGAGATATCCTGAAAGCCTCGACACTCGCCACCCTGGTGTTGATGGTCACCGCCTATTTTCTCAAGGAACCGGAATTCTCGCGTGTCGTGTTCGTCTATTTCTGGGGCCTCAGCAGCGTGGGCCTCATCTTCTCGCGCCTCATCTTTCGTGAACTGCTCCGCGTGGTGCGACGGCGTGGCTACAACCTGCGCCATATTCTCATTGTGGGTACAGAGCATGTCGGACAAGCACTGCGCCAACAAATTGGGCAACATCCGGAACTGGGACTGCGCATCGTGGGGTTTCTCACGCGCTACCAGCGTGAAATTGGCCAGCCCCTCGGCGGCATAGAGATTCTAGGCCATATCGACCAGGTCCAGATGATCGTCCGTACCGCCAGGGTGGACCAGGTCTTCATTGCCTTGCCCCTGGAAGCCCAGGGGGCCATGGAAAAAATTTTACGCGAGTTGGGGAATGAGATGGTGGACATCAATGTTGTCCCCGATCTCCATCAATACGCCATTCTGCGTGGCAGTGTCGAGGAATTTGAGGGCCTGCCGATCATCACTCTGAGCGGCTCGCCCATGTACGGCTGGAACAGTATCATGAAGCGTGCCTTCGACCTCTGCATTGGTGTGCCGGCGCTGCTGCTCTTGTCCCCTGTGCTGGCGTTGATTGCCGGTCTCGTGAAACTCACCTCGCGTGGTCCAGCATTCTACATGCAGGACCGTATGGGTTTTGATGGCACGATCTTTCGCATTGTGAAATTTCGCACAATGCGCGACGATGCTGAGCGAGACACTGGCGCTGTGTGGGCGCAAGAAGACGATCCGCGCTGCACGCCTTTCGGCGCCTTCCTGCGGCGTACAAGCCTGGACGAACTGCCACAGCTCTGGAACGTGTGCAAGGGCGATATGAGCCTGGTAGGACCACGTCCTGAACGGCCCGCCTTAATTGAGGAATTTCGTCAGAGCATTCCGCGCTACATGCTGCGGCATCGCGTCAAAGCCGGCATGACTGGCTGGGCCCAGGTGCACGGGTGGCGCGGGAATACGTCGTTGGAACCCCGCCTTGAGCATGACCTGTATTATGTTCAACACTGGTCACTCTTCCTAGACATCAAAATTCTCTGGATGACACTCTGGCGCGGTTTTCTCCATAAAAATGCCTATTGACACATCCCCGAAAGGCCCGCTATGCCCACCTGTGTCGTCATTATTCCATCACGCTATGCTTCCTCGCGTTTTCCAGGCAAGCCTTTAGTACCCATCGCCGGGAAACCCATGATCCAGCACGTCTATGAGCGCGCCCGCCAGGCCCGCCTGGTCGATGCTGTCATCGTGGCCACAGACGACCAACGCATCCTGGCTGCCGTGGAAGCCTGTGGCGGCCAGGCAGTGCTCACCTCCCCCACCCACCCGACTGGCACAGACCGTATCGCCGAGGTGGCGGCGCAGTTGACATGCGACATCGTCGTCAATGTCCAGGGCGATGAGCCCGGCATTGCACCACAAGCCATTGACGCCCTAGTGCAACCCTTGTTTGACGATCTCTCTCTACCCATGTCGACGCTGGCACGCCCTCTGCGCGATGTGGCCGAACTCTTAACGCCGAACGTTAATAAAGTGGTCGTCGATCGTACGGGCTATGCCCTCTATTTCTCGCGGGCTCCCATTCCCTATGACCGGCAAGCCTGGCCCCACGCCCCCCAACTCCTCGCCGCTGCTGGCACAACTCCCACGATCCCACCCGCATGCCAGGTCCACATGGGTCTGTACGCCTATCGGCGGGATTTTCTCCTGCATCTCGCCCAACTGCCCCAGACCCCTCTGGAACAGGTCGAGCAACTCGAGCAGCTACGCGTCCTGGAGCACGGCTACCGGATACGGGTAGTCCAGACGACCTACGAGAGCGTTGGTGTTGATACGCCAGAGGATGTCGCTCGTGCCGAGCGTCTGCTGGCGCACACAGCACGCTAGAGGGCCCGTTACTTGATCCGCATCGAGACAGTGCACTCAGAGCGAATTACGACCAGGGCCAGTGTGCCCTGCGGTTTGATGGAGAGCCCTTGGGTGAGGCATGCTACATGACTCTGGGAGGTGGAACAGTAGGGGCGAGATCGTGGGAGCGGTCCCCTGAATATCGTGTCCAGGGGACACGCGCACAGTGACTACGCGAGCAGTTGCTCTTTGATTTCCTGCATCTCGTCTCTCAAGTCCTCAAGCTGCTCCTGCAGTTCCTGCTCAGCCTGTGGAAACATCTGGCTTTCTTCGTCCTGCACATGCTGTTCCACTTTGGTGCGCAGCTCTTGAAACTTCGCCACAAAGGCCTCTTGATCGGCCTCGAGGCCCCGGAGCTCCTCCACTAAAACATCGATTTCCTCATGGGCGTCAAGGCTTACTTCGACCAGCTCTTGCCCCTCCCGGTTGGTCTCGTCTGCGAAAGCAGGGTAGAAGACGGTCTCTTCCAGTTGCGTATGCAGCTCAAGCTCAACAAAGAGTTCCGCCATAATCCCCTGCTTCATGGCCTGATCGTCTGTCTCATCATAGCGCCGAAATAGAGCGCGCACCCTACGATGATCAGCTTTGAGCATCTCAATGGCATCGGCGGGTTGGATGAGGTTGTTATGCCTGGTGGTATCATCGTTCTGCATGACGTTCTCCTTCGACACATCTATGTGAAGTGACCTTGCTCTCAGAGCGCAGGGGAACTCCGTTGTAAGACGGTGGCTCTACCAATACCGGCATACCTCTAGCGACAAGGAGGTGTGCTAAAGTCTAGCATAGTTAATCACCTCACCGCTTGTATACCAGAGTCTCCAGTAACGATCAATGTGAGGGGCACTACCTGCCGACACAGGTGCTACAGGACGCGTGCAATCCGGGCGTTTCCGCACCGTCCGAGTGGTCGTGAGCAGTTTGTCAACTATGGCAAGGTCCCTGAGGGGGGTTCCTCTGCATCATTCCCAGGCGAAAACTCACTTGGCAGTGGATACTGCGCAAGGGATATGGCAGCATAGTACACACACGAGGGAGGGGGCACAATCGCGAGGAGGAACATCCACCATGGACATCGGTCCTTTGACCGTCGAAACACATTCTACGCTTGCAGACGTCCAATTTTTGGAAGATCGCCTCTACGAGTATAATACCGCACAAACCGGAGTAGACGATGGACAATGGCTGGCAATCTTTGTTCGCGATGCCCAGCAGCGCATCTGTGCCGGGATTAAGGGCTGGACTTGGTGTGGCAGTTGTTATATTAGCACTCTGTGGGTCGATGAACGCATGCGGGGACAAGGGGTTGGGACACAACTCCTCCAGGCAGCAGAGCAGGAAGCCAGAGCCCGTGGGTGTCAGCAGATGATCCTCGACTCCTACGATTTTCAGGCCCCGGGCTTCTATCAGAAGCACGGCTACGAGGTCTTTGCTCTCTTAGAGGACCATCCCCGGCATCACCGCAATTATTATCTGCGGAAACGGCTTTCCTGAGGCCAGGGATGGTCGTGCAGTGTCTCATAGACCGCATTTATGATGGTGCGACCTGCACCATGTCGACATCCCCAATGGGCGTATACACATGCAGCCATACTTGATGCAGAATGGTAAACGTGTCTGGGGCAATCTGCCCGAGTAAGGCGTTATGCTCCTGGTCGAAACGTGCCACCTCTGCAGGCACCAGTGACGCTCCAATCCCTCTGCAGGCACGGATTCTGCCCCGCCAGCTTGCGCGTGTGAACGGGATGCCTTCCTCATAAGCATGATAAGTGACCAGGCGAAAATCGCGTGTGGACCAGGGATGTTGGATGGTCCGACTCCCTGGGAAATCGGCATCGCTCCAGTGGGGATTATAGCGCAGGATCAACTGCTCAGAAGCCTGGGCAATCGGGTCCTGGCGTGGGAGCCATGAGAGATAGGTGAGGAGCAATTTGCCCCCAGGTTTCAGCCACGTTTTCACCAAGGGAATCAGCCGTTGGATGTCGAAATAGAGCCAACTTTGTCCGCAACTAATGATATCGAAGGACTGGGCGGGGAACGCTGCATCTTCAGCGGCACAGGTTGCAAAGTGGATATCGAGATGTTCCTGGGTAGCGAGTTGTCGGGCAGCGACAATTTGCTCTTCTGCAATGTCAATACCGATGACGTGAGCACCTCGCTGCGCAAAGGCACGCGCTAAGACACCTGTCCCCGTGCCTAAATCCAGCATGTCCTGTCCTGGTCTACCAATCCCTACTGCTTGGAGCACAGTATAAAACGACGCTGGGTATCCTGGGCGATACACCGCATAATCTGGGGAGGTTTTCCCCCAATCAAAGGTGCGTCCCTCGTCAATGTTCGTCTTGGTGATCATAGCCTCTCCTCAGCGGATAGGTGGTCACCTCTAGTCCATATGTCGTCCAGGCGTGGGTCATCTCTATCCCACAAGATGGCCTTTATCATGTTGAGACGCTTCATGCTATCGCGCTAGCCTAAGAGCCCCCACAGCTATCATCGCATACGATCTCATCAGTGTGCTGGGTGGGACCATGGGACACTGGAGGGCCCCAGGGATGAGGCGGGAGTGCAGGCAGACGCCTAACTCCCAGCCGCTGTCCCTCGATACTGTGCCGTGCGTAATTCCTGGGCATAGGGTTCCAGCTCAGGCATATGTTCCTCGGCAGCTTGTTGGATAGCGCGTTCAATATCGTAGGGCACCCGGATCAAATGGACGGCGAAGGTGTCGGCGCGCTGACTGCCATACGTTCCTTCGACGATGGCATAGGACGCCTGGGTCATATCTAAAGGGTTGCCCACGCTGCCCACATTAAACAGCATCTGCTGGTGAAAATGCATCACATAGGCGCGATGCAGGTCGCCATAGCCCACGACATCCGGGAGACATGTGTTGCCTGTGAACGCTGTGTTGGTAAACATGGCGAGGTGTTTTTCGCGTGGGTCTTCCATCCGTACTCGGTAATAGACACTTTCCTGGGAGGCGTGAAATAACCGGACCCGTCTGCCACTCATCCAGAACTCAATGGTCTGCGGGAGCTGGCGCAGATAGTCGAGTCGTTCCGCACCGAGGCGCTGCTGATGCCAGCGCAGCGTGGGCTTCTCGGTGTCGCGGACGATAAAGTCATCCCAGTTACCCTTGATCGTGACCTCACACACGTCCTGGCAGATATCGACGACTTTCTCTGAATGCGGACCTTTGCCGACCAAGTCCCCTAAACAGAAGATACGCGAGATATGGCGCCGTTTGATATCGTGGAGGACAGCTTCGAGCGCGGGGATATTGCCGTGCAGATCGGAAATGAGCGCAATGTAATCCGTCATAAGGGGCTCCAGGAGGGAGGAAGCATACCTCGACATCGGACGCAAAGACACCACCACTTCTGCTGTTGCCATTGTACCATATCTGCACAGGCAGTATTGCCATGACCATGATAGGGTACAGGGCGGTGCTAGACGACTTGGTGCCGTATAATGGACAATGCGGCTTCGAAGGTTCTGCTGGAGCCACCACAAGATGCTCTTGTTCTCCGGGCCAAGGAGGTGTATGCGCGCTTCCACAGGGGTGCAGGCGGGTATTATCGGATTCGCTATCATGGCGGTGATAGATTGCCTCCCATACTCTGGAGGGGTCCTGTGGTATCTCACGGTACTCCGTCGAGCCCTGCAAACTCCCAGGGTCTCTACCGGACAGCCGGATAGATATCATCAGGTGCTCTGATTGAGGTGTCCGCCAGACGGTTGAGATATCTCGAGCGTTGTCGGATGATCAGGGCAGAGGAGGCGCGTATAGATATCACCCTCGCGATATCTCGACCTGGAGGGCTGAGGGGCATGGCGTTCGTAGCAACGCTTTGCCCGCCAGTGCTTTGGAGGTCGCAGAGAGCAGGGGGAGAGACATCATTCCATGATAGAATGACCCATTCATTTTGGATGTCGAGAGAGCGTTGGGCGACTGACAGCCGTAAAAAGCGTCCAGAGGATGTGCTAGACGGCCTAGAGCCGTCTTTGCCTCGTCTGAGGCGTGTGAGACAGCCTGAGACCGCATAGCACGCCCCGAGTGCGCCAAAGACGGCGCTGTGCCGTCTAAGATAGGCGAGAGACGTGCTCTACAGCGCTCCGCCGTCTTGTATGGCCTTCTCTGGTGTTATATGGATACTGGCAGCAATTGTATGGTACAGTGCGGTGCTATACGGCGGTGTGCGGGATAATTAGAAGTTCGGGTGCGACACGAGGTCGCCTGTTTGGCTGTGAGACGTGCCCCAACACAATCTCACCTGCCCTTCTGCGGGCAGTATCCTACCAAGGCGTGCGCCACGCGTCAGGGTGGGGTGCGAAGCCCTTGGGACAATGTCGCCACATCCGGCAGGATGACAACGGCGGTGTGCATCGCCGTTGTGACTGCAAGCCCCACGGTGGTCAGGAGCTAGGATGGCGTGGCAGGGTCAACAGACGTGCATCGCCGCTAAACGGCGTAAATAGAAGCAAGCGCAAGGTGCTGGATACGCTTGGACCACAATGGTAGGTGGGCAGGGGCTGGGGCTCCGAACTCACCAGCCGCAGACGGTGCCCCAGCGGCGGAGAGGCGAGACCTACCCCACGCGGGCACACAGGCGGAACGTGGTAAGCCTGTTGGTGTCCCCTCGCGGGGTAACAGCCGCGTCAGTGACGGCGATGCACCAGGAGGGACAGGACGACGGAAAAAGCGACAGCCATGCGGTAATCGGGTGGAGAGGGGTTGCAACATCACCCCACGCGCAAGCGAGCAGACTTCCGTCGGGTCTCTCAGCACGAGAGCGTTTGGCGAACCGATCAAGGAGGGCAAGCACATGACAGCGGCATGCTCTGCTGGTGCGCCCTCCCACGCCCCTCTGGACGGGCACCACATCAACTGGCACGCGGTCCACCGGAACGTGCGTCGGCTCCAAGCCCGTATCGTGCAGGCAACGCAGGTGGGCCGATGGGGCAAGGTCCACGCCTTGCCACATCTCCTCACCCACTCGTGCAGCGGTAAAGCCCTTGCCGTCAGACGGGTGACGGAAAATCACGGCAACCGGACCCCAGGGGTGGATGGTGAGACATGGTCCACCCCAGCTCAGAAGACGATGGCCCTCGACGCGCTGCGACGCCGGGGCGCTCATCCCCGTCCACGGCGACGCGTGTCTATTCCCAAAAGTAACGGCACGAGGCGCCCCTTGGGCATCCCCACGATGCACGACCGCGCCATGCAGGCCCTCTCCCTCCTGGCCCTGGCCCCCGTGGCCGCGACCACAGCCGATCCGCACTCCTATGGCTTTCGCCCGGCCCGGTCCCCGGCGGACGCCCTGGGCCAATGCTCTCTCATCCTCCACAAACCTCACGCCCCCGCCTGGATCTTCGAAGGCGACATCCAAGCCTGTTTTGA
>Ga0075418_10007085_pt1 | contig 12641 bp, 7 predicted proteins | sample SoiMetdeltSBSDD2_FD_81776 | JGI IMG/M metagenome (GOLD analysis project Ga0075418, IMG submission 81776) | Bulk soil microbial communities from a Populus tree surrounding site in Tennessee, USA - Soil MetaG P. deltoides SBSDD2 | ecosystem: Environmental > Terrestrial > Soil > Tree plantation...
TGGGACGCGCAGCGCTCGAGCTGGCGCAGAAACAGGGGATGGACGAGGGGACGGCGGAGAAGGTCGCTGCCGCGCTGGCTACTGATCTACCACCCGTGTTCCGGCCGGCGGCGAGAACTTGAACTCGCGCGCGGGGATCGCGCGGTTGACCACGAGATTTCGCAGCGTGATCGTGCGCTCCTGACCGCCCGATTCGACGATCTCGATCCGCCGCACCAGACCGTCTTTCCTGCTGATCCACACGGTCGCCGCTGAATAGGGAAGGTCCGTCGCGCGCGGCCCGCGCGGCCTCAGCGCGATCACGTCGACTGCCGCATCCCCTGCCGAATCAGCGCGCACGTAGCGGGCGTCGTAGCGCTCCCGTGGATTCTCGATGAATTGCCCGATGAGATTTGGGCCGCTCGTGCCGCTCGACGGAATGGCGGTGCGTATCACCTGTCCCGGCGTGGTGCTCGGCGTGTACAGCCAGAGCTTCTTGCCGTCGGCGACGATGCGATCGCTTTTCGGGTCGCTGAACCGCATCTCGAAGAAGTTCGGACGCTGCTGATAGAGCTGCCCGCGCGTCGTATCGGGGTCGCCGATCATCGGATTGTCGACGATTTGGACGAAGTCGGCCTGGAGAGTATTGACGGTATCGAACGAGGCCGATGCCCGGTCGAGAACTGGCCAGGGATCCTGGGAGGGACGGTTGGACGGTTGGACGGTTGGAAGGAAAAGGCACATTCCAACCGTCCACCATTCCAACCGTCCAACCGTCCAACCGTCCAACCTGCCAACCGTCATGCGCTCACCGCGGCCGGCTCCGCCACCCGTCGCCCAATGGCCTCCGCAATTATCCGGACCTCCCGCATCAGCTGCGCGAACTGATCGGGAAACAGCGACTGCGCGCCGTCCGAGAGCGCCTCTTCGGGGTTCGGATGCACTTCCACCATGATGCCATCGGCGCCGGCGGCGACGGCCGCGCGTGCCATCGGGATGACCTTGTCCCGCAGCCCCGTGCCGTGCGACGGATCGGCAATGATCGGGAGATGTGAGAGCTTATGCACGAGCGGGATTGCCGTGAGATCGAACAGATTCCGCGTGGCGGTATCGAAGCTGCGCACCCCGCGCTCGCACAGAATGACATCGTGATTGCCCTCGGCCAGGAGGTACTCCGCCGACAGGAGCAGCTCCTGGACCGTGGCGCTGATGCCGCGCTTGAGGAGCACGGGCTTGCCACAGCGGCCGGCCACTTTGAGGAGCGAGAAGTTCTGCATGTTGCGCGCGCCGATCTGGACGATGTCGGCGACCTCGGCGACCCACCCGAGCCCGGTTTCGTCCATCGCTTCGGTGCAAATCAGGAGTCCGGTTTCCTCGCGTGCCTTGGCCAGCAGCCGCAAGCCTGGTTTGCCAAGTCCCTGGAACGAATACGGTGAGCTGCGTGGTTTCCAGGCGCCGCCACGGAGCACGACCGCGCCCGCCTCTTTGACCAGACGCGCGGCCTCGATGATCTGCCGCTCCGTCTCCACCGAGCAGGGTCCCGCAATCGCGACGACCTCGCTGCTGCCGAACGCCACTCCTCCGGTCAGGCGCACCACCGTTGATTCGTTTTTCCACTCGCGACTGACCTGCTTATACGGCTGTGAGACGTGCATGACCTCGTGGACACCGGGCAGTCCTTCCAGACGCGAGGCGTCCACGCGGCCGTCGTTGCCGACGAGCCCCACTGCCGTCCGCTGCGCCCCTGGCATAGGCTGCGCCTGATAGCCCATCTCCTGGATGACGGAGATGACTTTTTCGACTTCTTCACGCGTTGCCCCATGCCGCATGACGATCAGCACTTCGAGCCCCCCCCCCCCGGTCTCCCGTCCCCACTGGTGAAGCGATCACCGTCCCTCGCGCCGGGGACAGGTCCGGTAAAGCGCGTGGCTGCCAGCTTTGCCGGGTCCGAAGTTTCTACTGGAGGATAGAAGTGCGTCAAGACTAAGCGGCGCGCTCCCGCTTCGTTGGCGAGGTTTCCGGCCTTCTCGGGCGTCAGGTGAGTGTCCATGGCGCGCGACTCGGGCAGCGAGCACTCCGCCAACAGCAGATCGCAGCCCGTTGCCCATCGTGCCAGCTCGGAGCTGGGGCCGGTATCGCCGGTGTAGACGAGACGGCCTTCCGGCGCTTCGAGTGAGATGGCGACGCTCTCGTCCGTATGCGGGACGGGAAACGTCTCCAGATTCACGTCCGCGTTGAGTGGGAATGGCTCGCCGTCGCGGACATCGAGAATGCCGATGGGGAAACCGGGATCGAGCAGCCACTCGCCATATCCCTCGGCCAGCGTACGCAGCAGCTGCACGACGCCAGGCGGCCCGAGTATCACGAAGGGGTCGGTCCGCGGCGGTTCGGTCGTGTATTTCAGCGCGTACACGAGCATCGGCAGCTCGCCCCAATGATCGGGGTGGAAGTGCGAGACGATGACGTGAGTCACCTGGTGCCACGGCAGTCCGAATTCCGCCAGGCGATGGAGGGACCCGGCGCCGCAATCGAGGAGCACACGCAGATCCCCGCGCGCCACCCAGTGACAGGGGCAGGTGCGGCGGGCGGACGGCGCGACAGTGCCGGTGCCGACGGTGACGAGTTCCATACTCACTTTCCGCGAAAGACGATGCGCTTGAACACAAGCAACCCGGGCGCCTTGAGCTTGGCGAGATATACGCCCGCAGGCAACAGCCGCCCGTCATCGGCTCGACCATCCCACATCAGCCGGGAATCGCAGATTCCTGAGCCGCCGCTCGTCCCCCGGCCGTAGCGGCCGGCGTCCAAGATGGCGGGAAAGTCCGGACCCGGCACGAAGCGCCGCACCGGGTTGCCTCGCAAGTCGACGATATCGAGCTCTACCACTCCGGTGGTGGCGACGTCGAACCAGAGACAGGTCACGTCGCGGCCATTCGCGGGGAACGGGTTGGGAAAATTCTGGTACAGAATCGTGGCCGTCGGGAGGCCGCCGTCGGCAACGAGGAACGGCCCCGCGCTCCGGACGTGAGTGGTATCGCTGCCCGCGTGGACGATGAGCTCCCAGCGGTACGTAGTGTTCTGCTCGAGCGGCTGCGTCAGCGTAAATGTGGTGTCCCGCAATCCCGCGACAGGGATTGTATAGAGTCCGTTGGAGACGCGCTGCACGGCCAGATCATACGCAAACGGACCAGGCGGCGACGTCACCGCCGGCGACGTCCACGTAAAGGTCGGTTGCGGGCTGTTCGTAACGGACCCGGCGGGATCGTTCAGCGTGGTCAACGTCGCCCAGGCCGGGACCGGGATGGGTCCAATGCCACCGGTTGACGCGGTCTCACCCGACGCAGCGGTCGCATCCACCTGCCAGAAGAGCGAGCCGGGCCTCAACGCGCGCGGCACGGGAAATGTGTCGATCGCCAGCACAGTATCGATGAGCGGGGCGGTGAGCGCGCTGTCACCGGCGATCCGCAGGCGGTAGCTCACGGGCTCCGCAGACGGTGGCAGGGCTGCGACACTCCACGAAAACGTCGGCGTGACCGTTGTCAGGGCACCACCTGACGGGAGCGGTGCGAGCGGGATCACGCCCCCGGGAAAGACCAGGGCCGCACCAAAGTCGGGGCGTCCCCAGCCGCGAATCGTATCCGGCGTCGTCCGATTGTTGCTCACGTTGCGCAGCGTCGCGCGGATGCCCATCGGCGTGAGGGTGGGTTGGAGCTGCTTCAACAGGGCAGTGCCGGCGGCGAGCAGCGGCGTGGAGAATGAGGTCCCGTTCAGTCTAGCGAGCCGGCCAACGTCGGCCACTACGCAGACGGCGACGCCCGGGGCGGTGAAGTCGGGTTTGATGCGGCCGTCGGCGGTCGGTCCTCGCGACGAGAACGACGCAATGGTGCCGAGTGAGTCTTCCGCGCCGATGGCGAGCACCGAATCCCCGTCGGCGGGTGTCCATATGGTCCGCGATCCGGGCCCGTTATTACTGGCGGCGGTTACAACCAGGATACCGCGACTGGCGGCCAGGTCTGCGGCCACGGTTGTCACGGCAATGTCGCCGTTCAGTTGTGAAGGAGCGTAGTTGAATCCATTGTCGAAGACGAGATACGCGAGACTCGAAGACACGATGTCGACGCCAATCGAGTCGGCCCATTCGAGCGCCGCGACATAGTTGTCTTCTTCCACGCGCGTCTCATTGCGCACGTCTTCCGTCTTCGCGAGCAAGTAGCTGGCGCCCCGCGCGATACCTCGAAGCCTGCCCGGCACATCGCCGGCGAACAGTGACCACACCGCGGTGCCGTGAAATGCCGCATCGAACGCGCTGTCCTGAGGCGTCTGATTGCGTACCACGCTGTCCCGATACACGAAGTCGTACTGCGCGGTGACCGTGATGCCGTTGAATGCGGGATTCAGCGTGTTGAATCCGCCATCGAAGATCGCGATCCGAACCCCCGTGCCGTTCACGCCCTGGTCGGTCAGCGGCCGCAGATTGAGCCTGCGGTATGGCATTTCTGACGGGCCGAGCACGGGATCATCGCCCGGCGTCACCCCACAGGTATCCCCCGGCCCTTGCTGCGGCGTGAGAACCGTCGGTGGTGCCGCTTCGATCTGCCTCCGCGTGTGGCGGGCGCCAAGCCGGAACCGACCCAGTGGCTGAATGCGGCGTAGGTCGCGATCCTGCGCGAGCACTCTCAGCGCGGCGGTCGGCGCATCGACGCTGATGGCATGGAGCCAGCGGCTCTGCATCCGTACGCGCGCGCCCAGTGCCGCGGCGCGGTTACCAACCGTGGCGAGCGAGGCATGCGGGCGCACGAACAACCAGACGGTAAGCGAGGTGTCCTGCGCGCGTTGCCAAACGCGCGGCAGCACGGGAGAGACCGAGGGCCGCTGCGCCGCCAAGCCGGCGGGCAGGAGCAAGAGCCAGACCAGTTGCCGCATCAAACTGGGGAAGGGGTAGGGGGACGAAGGACGGGGAAGGCGTTCCTTTTACACGGGTTCCATTTGGCCGAGACGCACTCCAACGATAGTAGAGACGCCCGGTTCTTGCATAGTCACGCCGTACACGGCGTCCGCCGCCTGCATCGTTCGGGGGTTGTGCGTGATAACGATGAACTGCGTTTGGTCCTTGAACTCCGCCAGCAGGCGCACATAGCGCCCGACGTTGGCGTCGTCGAGGGGCGCGTCCACCTCGTCCAGCAGGCAGAACGGGCTCGGCTTGGCGAGGAAGATCGCGAACAGCAGCGACACCGCGACGAGCGTGCGCTCTCCCGACGACAACAGATGGATCCGCTGCGTCCGCTTGCCGCGCGGCGCCGCGTGAATCTCGATTTCACTCTCCAGCGGCTCGTCCTCGTTGGCCAGGCGTACGTCGCACTCGCCACCGCCGAACAGGGTCTGGAAGACCGAGCGGAAATGCTCCCGAACTTTCCCGAAGGACTCGAGGAACATCGTCTTGGCGGTCTGATCGATTTCGCGGGCCGCCTGCTGTAACGAGCTGCGTGCCGCGACGAGGTCGTCGCGCTGCGTCTGCAGGAACTCCAGGCGCTTGGTTTCTTCGGCGTGCTCCTCGACCGCCAGTGCGTTCACGGGACCGACGGCGTCGATCGCGCCCCGCAGCCTGTCATTTTCCTGGCGCAACCATTCGAGGTCGCCCTCCACTTCGGGCGCCTCCTCGAGGAGTTTATCGAGCGGTTTGCGCCACTCGGTCTCGACGCGCTCCACCAGTCCGCGTTTGCGCCCCTCGACCTCGGTCCGCTCGAGTTGCAGACGATGTTCTTCCTCGCCCAGCGTGGCGAGCGCTTTGCGCGCCTGATCGAGCGCGCCTTCCGCCTGGGCCAGGTCGTCCTCCGTCATGGCCACGTTCGTCTCGGCCTCGCGAGCGGCATTCTCCAGCTCGCCGACAGCGAGACGACGCTCCTGCAGTGTGTCCTCCCACTGCGCGCGTTGTGCCGACAGGGCTGCACTGTCAGTCTCGCTGCGCGTGATCTCATCCAGGCGCGCCGCCGCCTGCTCGCGCGACCCGGCCGCGTCCGCGTGCGCCCGGCTTGCGCGCTCCGTCGCGGCCGTCAGGCGGGCTTCAACCTGGGCGGCCTCGACCTGCCAGCGGACGCGCTGCTCGCGCGCCGCTTCCTGCTGCGCCTCCAGATCGGCGAGTCCCGTCCGTTCGGCGCTCAGCTGCTCCGCCGAGCGAACGCGTTCGAGCTCGCGTTCCTGCAGCTCCACGTGCACGCCGTTGAGTCTGGTCTCCACTTCCGCCAGCCGGCGCGTGAGCCGGTCCACCTGCGTCGCGATTTCTTCGGACTCACGGCGCGCGTGAATCAGTCCACGATCCGCTTCGCCTTTCTCCGCGCCCGCCTCCAGCTCGGCACGACGTGCCTGCTCGGCGGCGTGCGTGGCGGCGGCGAGCGCCTGCTCTGCGGCCGCGAGCTCTTTGGCGCTCGAGTCTTCGGACGCCCGCGCGCGCTCGAGATTGGTTTCGGCCTCATGAACATCTTTCTCGAGCACATCGAGCTCGGCACGCCGCTGCAGCGGTCCGCCCACGGTGGAGGTGCTGGTGTCGAGGAACACGGCGCCATTGGCGCGGCGCAAGGCGCTCGGGCTGAGAACTTCGTGGCCCGCGAGCAGCGCGCGCACCCAGGCGGCCGCCGGTCCGTCGACGCGCAACTCGTCCTTGAGCGGATGCCCATCGGCACCCAGGCGGGGTCCGGGGACGCAGGGCAGCAGCACCAGTGGACCCGGCCGTGTTTCCGCATGCCACTCCTGGATTGCGTCGATGACGGACGCGTCGCGCACCAACACGGCATGGAGCCACTCGCCGAGCAGCCGCTCGGCGAGCTCGGCGTCGCGCCGGCTGGTGCGAACGAAGTCGGAGAGGGGACCCAGCACCATGCCCTCGCCGAACCGGGCACGCGCTTTCAGCAATGCCTGCGCCGCGGGTGCGAGGCCAACACGCTCGCGATCCAGCTCGCCTAACGCATCCCGGCGGGCCTGCAGCTGCGCCAGCGCGGCTTCGGTCTGGCGGCGTGCGGAGCGGGCGTTCATTTCCTGCTCCTGCAGCGCGGCAAGGTGTCGCCGCGCGAGCTGCAACGCCTCCACTGCCCGAACCGCCGCATGTGCGTCACGCGCGAGACGCTGTCCCGCCGCCTCCGTTAGTCGCGCTGCATTGCTTGCTGCGGTATCGCGATCCTGGCGCTCGCTGGCGGCGAGCGCGAGCTGTTCGTGCAACTCACTCCGCTCGCGGTCGAGGGCGCCACCCTCCAGCTCGAGGGCGCGTGCCGTTTCGGCGCGGCGCCGCAGGGCTTCCTCCAACTCCCGCACCGCCGCCCGCTCGACTGTCAGCCGCCCGCGGACGTCGTTTTCGTCGCCGGTCCGCGCGGTCAGCTCGCCCTGCACGGCAGTGAGATCACGGTCGGCGGCCACGCGTTCCGCTTCCGCGGCTTCGTGCTCGCGTTCCGCCTGCGCCGCGCGGCGCTCGGCGTGCGCCCGTTCTTCGGCAGCGGTGTGGCGACGCTGGTCCGCGTTGCCCAGCCGCTCGGCGGCGAGCGCGAGATCGCTTTCCAGCCGGCCGACTTCGAGCTTGGCCTCGCCGAGGCGTCGCTCGACCTCGGTACGGCGCGCTTCGGCGGTGTGGCGCGCCTGCACGCGCGCTTCGCGCTGACGCTCGGCGTCGCCGAGGCGCGCGCGCGCCGCGGGGATTGTCCCGGCCAGCTCGCGGGCGCGCACGCTGAGCGCGCCGAGCGCGATATCGAAATCCTCGATCTCGCGCCGCACCAGGGTCATCGCGATGCCGAAGCGTTCCTCGATCATCTTCCCGTAGCGCTCGGCCCGACCGCGCTGGCGCGCCAGGCTCCGCACCTGCGTCTGCACTTCGGCGATCAGATCGTCCAGCCGCGCGAGGTCGGCGGCGGTCTCTTCCAGGCGACGCTCGGTGCTCTTCTTGCGGTCGCGATAGAGGCCGATCCCCGCGGCCTCCTCGAACAAGGCGCGGCGCTCTTCCGCCTTTTCCGAGAGCAATGCTTCGATCATCTTCGCTTCCATCACCACGGCGGCATCCGCCCCGAGTCCCGTGCCTCGCAACATGTCTTGAATGTCCCGCAGCCGGACAGGGGAGCGATTCAGGAGGTAGTCGCTCTGGCCCGAACGCGACAACCGGCGCGTCACGACGACTTCCTGGTAGGCGACGGGGAGACTGCCGTCGGAGTTGTCGAACACGAGCGAGACTTCCGCGACGTTCACCGGTCGGCGCCCGGTTGATCCCTGGAAGATGACGTCTTCCATCTTGCCGCCGCGGAGCAGACGCGGCGACTGTTCGCCCAGCACCCAGCGGACCGCATCGGAGATGTTGGACTTGCCGCAGCCATTGGGTCCGACGATGGCGGAGACGCCCTGATCGAACGGCAATTCCACCGCGCCCGCGAATGACTTGAATCCCGAGAGCTCGAGCCTGCTCAGTCTCATGGTTTCCCCATGCGAGGGAGTAGGTTCGCGCGCACGCCGGCGCGCTTGAGTGCCGCCTTGGTGTAGGCCGCTTGATCGGACGCCTCGAACGCGCCCAACAGGATCACGCCATTAGACCAGCGAATTGCCGGAAGACCGCGGCGCCGCAGTGACTCCAGTGATGTGCCGGCTGGTACATGATAGGAGTACGGCGCGAGCAGCAGGTCGCCGATGCCTTCACTCACGACACCGCGCCGCCACAATCGTCCGCGCGCCTCAGCGGCGGCCGTCCGCGTGGCGTACGAACCCGCGAGCACCCGATACCAGACCGGCCCGTTCTCGCTCTGTGGTACCGGCGTCACGAGTGTCGGCACCCCGTCATCCGCCGCGAGGCGATCCGCATGGAGGAGCGCCTTTTCCAGCGACGCGTAGGCGGCGAGCTGAACCGTCCAGCCGAGCGTGTCGCGCGCTGGGGAGGGTTGAGGCTGGGGGCGGGGGCTGGTGGAGGTCGGTGCAGGGGCGGGGGCAGGTTGAGGAGGCGCGGACGGGGCAGTTAAGGCATGCGCCCTCGCCCCAATTGCTTCGCGCGCTCGCGCGAGCAGCGCCCAACCACCCACGGCGAGCGCCGCGACCAGCACGGCCACGAGCGCGGCTCGCAGCCCACGACGCTTCCGAGGCTCGACAACGATCGGCATCGCCACCCCAGGAGGCGACGGCCGATGAGTCGCGGACGGGAGCCACCGGTCCCGAACCACACCGAACAGCGGGATGTCACCCGCGAGGGTGAAGCCGGGCGTTACTCCCTCCGGCGCCAGCACGAACGCCCCGTCCACCGCCGCGGCCAGCTGGGACAATCCGGAAAGCGACACGAACGTGAGCAATAACGCGCCTTCCGACCGGAAGCCCGCCTGCAATTTCGACCAGCGCGGATTCGCATACAGCTCCGGCGCCCGGGCGGTGTCCGATCCAGCGGGAATGAAGAAAACCCCCATCACTTCGTGTGCGGCCTTGTTCAGTGACACACCGTATTCGAATGCATCGACGATCCCCTCGGTGGGCTGCAACCCGGTCAGCTCATGCAGCACGGGCCGCTCGAGGTTCAGATCGATGAGCGCGATGCGCCGACCCTCGCGCGCCGCGATGCGCGCGATGTCCCACGCCGCTTTCGCCGCCCATGGCAAGTCGTCTGTGAGCGGGACGAGTGCGACGAGCGCCTGTCCCTCGAGCAGCGGCGGGACCAGATGTCCGAGCCGCGAGAGCGGCAGCTGACGAGCAGGGGGCGCGGTGGGGGTCACAGTCGTCATTGGTTGGGTTGGTAGATCCAGAAAGGACGTCCCAATCGCCGGCCGATGGCTTCCGCCTGCGCGCGAGTCGCATACGGGCCGAGCACGACCCGATAGCCGTCATCAGCACCCTGCGGCGGCAGCACGCGTGCGGCGAGCCCCGCGCGCGTAAGGTCGTCCGCCAGGTGCCCGGACCAGTCCGGGTTCTGCGACGTAGAGACCTGCACGTACAATGGCCCCTCCGCTCCGATGCTGTCGCCGCTCGCGGCGTCCGCACTCGCTTGACTCGCCGGCACGCCGGGCGGCAGCCAGGTCGTGAGGACCCACAGATCTGCAGCCGCTTTTTTCACACGGCCGACTTCACTGAGCGAGTCGGGCCGGACCGCGACTATGTCATCACGGCTGCGGTAGATGAGCGACCCGTCGGGAGAAATCGCGGGGAGATCGGCCTGCCATTGCGTCGCCACGATGCCGGTATGGCGCTTGATCGGGAGGTCCACGATCCACGCCGAGTCACCCACCGACGGTCGCGCGAGGAGCCAGCGCCCGAGCGGATCGAGACGAAGCGCCGAAGCGGCTCCTGGAAGCGCGACGCCGTCGAGCTCTTTCCGCTCGAAGCGATCGATGACGGCGAGTCCTGGAGCATTGCGGCGCGCGACAAAGATGCGATGCCCCGACGGCGAGAACGCCAGCGCCCGAGGGGCCTCGGGGAGTCGCACGAATATCGGTTCGCGCCGGCCTACCGGATCGTAGAACATCACTCCCGAGTCGCTCGCGACCGCCACGAGGTCGCCCCAGCGCGTGGCGGCAACGTCGCCGCTCGCCGCGATGGGGCGAACGGTCGGCGGTTGGTCGGCGGCCGCAACGAGCAAGCGATCCTGCGGAATCACACCAACGAGGCGCTGGTCAGTCGCGCCGAAGAGGTCACGCGGCAGCGCGGTGAGTGGCTGCGGCCAGGCGTAGCGCGTGCGACGCGACAGCGAGATTACGCGACGCGCGGTATCGACGGCGTACAGCGTCCCGTCGGGCCCGAGTGTGGTCTGAGAGATGTTGGTCGCGACGGTATCCAGGCGGCCGCTGCCCAGGTCGAGCGCGAGCAGCTCGCGTTTGGCGGTCGTGACAAAGAGGAATTCCGACTCGGGGTCGAGGCCGACGACACGCTTCACGGGCGGGAGTTTGCCCCGCAGGGCCCCCTCAACCGGGGTCAGACGGGGCAGACGGTAGAGCTGCGGAGTGCCCCCCTTGGCAGGCAAACGGATCGCGGCACCAGGAATGCGCGCCAGGATTTGGAGTTGGCTAACTCGTTGTGGTGATTGTTGTTGCGATGATGCCGCGGCCGGCGCCTGGGAGCCACAACCCCAAAGCGTCACTGTCGCTGACAGAAGGAAGCGGACGATACGCAAATGGCCTCGCCGGACAAAATAGGCAACCGGCGAGGCCAAGGCAACTGTTTTAGCGGTGCGGAGTTAGAACGTCGGCCCGATGCTCACTGTCCAGTACGCTTTCTTGACCCCTCTGTCGAGCGGCTTTGCATAGTCAAACCGCAGCACCATCAGACCGAACATGTTGGCGCGGATCGAGCCGCCCCAACTGCGCAACGGCGAGCGCACGCGCAACGGACTTTCAGCCGGGGTGCGGTCCCACTTCAGGTTGCTCGCGTCGTACCAAGCCACGCCGACGTCGTAGAAGATCGCGCCTTCGATCGGCGGCAAACCAATGGGCAGGATCCCCAGCACGAGACTGCGCGCCAGGGGGAATCGCAGCTCGACGTTGGCCACGGCGATCTTCGAGCCGATCAGCTGGTCCAGCTCCGCGCAGCTATTCTGCTGGCTCGTTCCGGGATTCGCGACGCACTCATGGCTGCGGAAGGAGCCTGACGTGTATCCGCGAATCAACTCGGTGTTCCCGAGGAAGATCGGGAAACGATCTGCGTCGCGCCCGTAGCGCCCCATCACCAGGCCGCGGAAGGCGAGGGTGAGCGGCCGGACGAACACGTACCGCCGATAATCGGCGAGACCGGAGATGAACTGCCACGTGCCGATCGCCGGTGCGATCGAAAACCGCGAACGCGTTCCCGCAAAGGGGCCGACGTACCCGAACAGCGTATTGTCGTGAATGTGCGCGAGCGACGGCTGCAGGTACGTTGCGGTTGGGCCGCCGCCGCTGATGAGCGATTGCTCGACGAAGCCACCGGTCACCGCGTCGAATTTTGTCTGCAGCTCGAGCGTCGCTTCGCCGACGTTGACGGCTTGCAAGCCGAGCTCGATGCGGTTGAACCGGCTCATCGGATACGACGCCGTGGTGAATATGCTGCGACTCACGAAGCGCCGGATATGTGTCGAGAACACATCGAGGCTGTCGCCCGCGTTTCCGTCGGGATCGGCGACTCGCCTCCAGGCGCTCCCGCCGTAGTAATACAGCGGATCCTGCGAGAAGCCCGCCGCCCAGTTCATGCGACGCGACTGATTGGCGTAGAGCCCGAGCAGCTGCGCCTCGCTGATCCGGCCGTTGATCGAACCGGCGAGGATGACGGTGTGATTACCGAGGATGTCGGAAAGCGCGACGGCGGTGCCGCCAAACACACCCCGTCCGAAGTTGTCGCGTTGATAGCCGACCGTGGGCCGGACGAAATAGTCGGCGGTGAACCGAATCCGGTACGGGCGGATTGTGAACTCATTGGTGTCCGGCAGCGCGAGCGTCACCGAATCGAGCAGCGCCCGCACCGTTACGGCGGGTGCGACCGCCGCCGACTCAGCCGCCTGCGGCATGGCCGAGGGGCGGAAGCCGGTCGCGGACCGGTAAATCGACGAGCCGATTTCCTCCGTCGTTTCCCCATCCACAAATACCGCGTCGGGCGCGCCCGCGATGCCATTGACGGACCCGAGCGCGTGCGTCAGGGTCGGGTCTCGTCCGCGCGGATCCCGTGACTCGGCGAGGAGCAGCGTGACGGGAAGCCCA
>Ga0075418_10007087_pt1 | contig 12635 bp, 10 predicted proteins | sample SoiMetdeltSBSDD2_FD_81776 | JGI IMG/M metagenome (GOLD analysis project Ga0075418, IMG submission 81776) | Bulk soil microbial communities from a Populus tree surrounding site in Tennessee, USA - Soil MetaG P. deltoides SBSDD2 | ecosystem: Environmental > Terrestrial > Soil > Tree plantation...
CGTTCACCGGCATGGTGCTGGGCCTGCAGATCTTCCTGACGCTCTCGCGGTTCGGCTCCGAGGCCTTCCTGGGACCGGCGGTGGCCCTGTCGCTCATCCGCGAGCTGGGGCCGGTGCTGGCCGCCCTGATGGTGACGGGGCGCGCCGGCTCCGCGCTCACCGCCGAGCTCGGGATCATGCGCATCACCGAGCAGATCGACGCCCTCACCGTCATGGCGCTGTCGCCCATGCGCTACCTGGTGGCGCCCTCCATCCTGGCCGGCGTCATCACGTTCCCGCTGATGACGGCCCTGTTCGACGTGGTCGGCATCTTCGGCGGCTACCTGGTCGGCGTCGAGCTGCTCGGCCTCAGCGAGGGCACCTACTTCGGGGAGATGCAGACCTTCGTGGACCTCGCCGACGTGATGACCGGCTTCTGGAAGTCGATCTCGTTCGGTGTCCTCGTGACCTGGGTGTGCACCTACAAGGGCTTCCACGTCGCCCGCGGCGCCGAGGGCGTCGCCCAGGCCACCACCCAGGCGGTGGTGCTGTCCTCCGTGCTCATCCTCGTCTGGGACTACTTCCTGGGGACCGTGCTGCCGTAGTGAGCCCCGAGTCGCTCGCGGCCGACGAGGATCATCGGCGCCCGTGATCCGGGTGAAGGGGCTGCGCAAGTCCTTCGGCCGACAGGCAGTGCTCAACGGGGTGGACCTGGAGGTTCCCGACGGGTCGATCACGATCATCATCGGGCGCAGCGGCGGCGGCAAGTCGGTCTTCCTCAAGCACCTCATCGGCCTGCTGCGCCCCGACAGCGGCAGCATCGAGGTCGGCGGCGTCGATCTGGCCCGCCTGCGCGGCCGCGCGCTGGACGAGGTGCGCCGGCGCTACGGCGTGGTCTTCCAGAGCGGCGCGCTGTTCGATTCGATGAGCTGCCGCGACAACGTGGCCTTCCCCCTGCGCGAGAAGCTCCGGCTCTCGCGCGCGGACATCGCCGCCCGGGTCGAGCGCGCGCTCGACCAGGTCGGGCTGGCCGGCGTCGGCGACAAGTATCCCGAGGAGGTCTCGGGCGGGATGCGCAAGCGGGTGGCCATCGCGCGCGCGCTGGTCACCGAGCCGGAGATCGTGTTCTTCGACGAGCCGACGACCGGCCTCGACCCGGTGCTCGTCAACACGATCCACCGGCTGATCCTGGAGCTGCACCGCCGCCTGCACTTCACGGCGGTGATGGTCAGCCACGAGATCCCGGAGATCTTCGAGATCGCCGACCGGGTCGGCATGCTGCACGAGGGGCGCATCGTGGAGCTCGGGCCGCCGGCGGACATCCAGGGCTCGTCGAACCCGATCGTGCAGCAGTTCATCCGGGGCGAGCCGGAAGCCCGGGCCTGAGCGTCAGCGCAGAGAGGAGCGGTGATGGACCGACGCGTCAACGTCGCGGTGGGTCTCTTCCTGGTGCTGGGTCTCTTGGCATTGGGATACCTTTCGATTAAACTCGGACGCGTCTCGTTCCTCGGCACCTCCGGGTACGCGGTCGTGGTGGAGTTTCCATCGGTGGGAGGTCTGAAGGCCGGATCCGCCGTCGAGATCGCTGGCGTCGAGATCGGCCGCGTGGAGTCGATCGGGCTCGCCGACTACCAGGCGCGCGTCGTCCTGCGGATCCAGCGTGACGTCAAGCTCCAGGAGGACTCGATCGCCTCGATCAAGACCAAGGGGCTGATCGGCGAGAAGTACGTGCGCATCAGCCCCGGAGGCTCCGACAAGATCATTCCACCCAACGGCCGGATCCGCGAGGTCGAGGCCCCGGTGGACTTCGAGGAGCTGCTCTCGAAGTATATTTTTGGCAAGGTCTAGGAGGGCGTCGATGAGGTCGCTTCGCCGGCGCGTCGGCCAGGTGCTCCTGCTGATCTTCGTCCTGAGCGCCGTCGCCGCCCCCTCGGCCGCTGCCGGCGCCCCCAGCGAGCAGCTGCGGGCGCAGGTCGACCGGGTGCTGAGGGTCCTCGAGGATCCCGCCCTCAAGAAGGACGGCCGGGTCAAGGACCGGCGCGCCGCCGTCCGCCGGATCGCCAACGACATCTTCGACTTCACCGAGACGGCGCGCCGCTCGCTGGGCCGTCACTGGCCGGGCCGCACCCCGGCCGAGCGCGACGAGTTCGTGCAGCTCTTCAGCGATCTGCTGGAGCGCTCGTACATCTCGAAGGTGGAGCTGTACGGCGGCGAGAAGATCCAGTACCTGGGCGACGCCGTCGACGGCGAGCAGGCCCGCGTGCAGACCAAGCTGCTCACCAAGAGCGGCAGCGACATCCCGATCGAGTACCGCATGCACCGCAAGCCCGGCGACCGCTGGCTCGTCTACGACGTGGTCATCGAGGGCGTGAGTCTGGTGGCCAACTACCGGACCCAGTTCAACAAGATCATCCAGACCTCCTCCTACCAGGAGCTGGTCAAGAAGATGCGCACCAAGCAGGAAGAGCTGGCCAGCGGCCACCCGTCGTGAACGCCCTCGTCCTCATCGCCGGGGTCGCGCGGCGTCTGGCCCCGCTGACCGACACCACGCACAAGGCGCTGCTGCCGGTGGGCGGACGGCCCATCCTCGCCCGCATGCTGGACGCCCTGAACGCCGCCGGCATCCGTCAGACGACGCTGGTGGTCGGGCACTGCGCCGACCAGGTCCGGGGACAGGCCGGCGAGCGCGTGGGCCGCATGGCGGTGCGTTACATCGACAACCCGGAGTACACGCGCGGCTCGGCCCTGTCGCTGTACGCGGCGCGGGCCTGTCTGCGGGAGCCGACGCTGATCATGGACGCCGACGTCCTCTTTCCCCGCGAGATCCTCGGGCGCCTGCTGGCGCTGCCGGCGCCGAGCGCGCTGCTGGTCGACCGTGGCTTCCACGACACCGGCGAGGAAGTGAAGATCTACACGCGGGGCGACCGGGTCATCGCCATCGGCAAGAAGGTCGTGCCGGAGGCGTGGGACGCGGTGGGCGAGGGCGTGGGGTTCTTCAAGTGCGGTGCCGAGGCCGGACCCGAGATGGTGCGGTGCCTCGGCAAGGTCGTCGAGGAGAGCCAGGGCCTCGGAGAATGGGAAGACGCCCTCCACATGCTGCTGCCCCACCGCCACGTCGGCTGGGCCGACGTGACCGGCCTGCCGTGGACCGAGATCGACTTCGTGGAGGACCTGCGCCGTGCCGAGGTCGACGTGCTCCCTCACGTCGTTCGGCTCGACGGCGTGTGATCCGTCAGGCCGCTCTCTATCTCGCCTCCGCCGACGCCATCTCGGCCGCCCACCTGCCCGTGGCGGGGCGGCCCGTGGTCTTTCGCGTCATCCTGTCCGCGCTCCGGGCCGGCGCCCGGCGCGTGGCCGTTCCCGCCGCGCTCCGCACGCCCGAGCTCGAGGCCCTGGTGGCCGCCTCGCCCCTCGCCCGCGATGGGCTCGTCTGGGTCGACGGGAGCAAGGCCCTCGACGCCGAGCCGACGCTCCTGCTCCCGGCCGCCGCGCTGACGCCGGCCGCGGCGCTGGCGCCGCTGCTGCAGGCGCCGGTCGGCCGGGTCCTCGCCGAGTCCCAGCCCTCCGGCGCGCCCGTGGTGACCGTGGACGCCGCCGTGCTGGGATTCCTCGGCCCGTCGCTCGGGACCGGCGAGCCCCTGGGCGACGTGCTCGCCCGCGAGCTGAAGGCGCGCGACCTCACCGCCACGTCGAGCGGCCGCTGGTTCGTTCGGGTCACGGGCCCGCGGGCCGCCGCCGACGCCGAGGCCCGGCTGTGGCGGGAGCTGGGGTCGGCCATCGACTCCCGCCTCGACTCCGCCCTCCACCGACGGCTCTCCAAGCCGGTGACGCGCGCGGCGCTGGCGCTGGGCATCGGGCCCAACCCGATCACGATCGCCAGCGGGGTGGCCGGGCTGGTGGCCGCCGCCGCCTTCGCCGACGGCGCGGTCGGGTCGGTCATCGCCGGCCTCGTGATCTACCTCGCGGCGGTCGTGCTCGACCACGCCGACGGCGAGGTGGCCAGGCTGACGCTCCGGGAATCCATCCTGGGCGAGTGGCTGGACATCGCCACCGACACGGTGGTGCACAGCGCACTGGTGCTGGCGCTCGGCCTGGCCGCGGTGCACGTCACCGGCGAGGGGCTCGGGGCGGGTGTGGCCGCCGCGGTCGGCGTGGTGGCCAGCGCGGTGGTCGGCAAGCGGTGGCCGCCGGTGACGGCGCCCAGCGCCAGCGCCCGCGGGATGCTCGACGCGCTGACCTCGCGCGACGGCTTCTACGCCATGCTGGTGCTGTTCATCGTCCTGCGGATCCTGGCCCCGCCGCTGCTTCCGACGCTGATGGCCGTGGTGGCCGTCGCCACCCACGCGTACTGGCTGACCCGAGCGGCGCTGTGGATCAGACGCGGACGGGAGGACGGAACACGGCCCTGAAGCCGAAGTAGGCGACCGCGTCCTTCAGGTTCGAGAAGAGCCGCTTGACCGGGTTCATCGAGGGATCCGTCACGTACTCCAGCGTGAGGCTGATGCGCTCCTCACCCTCGCCCAGCGGCGTCACCGCGTGCCACAGCCTGTCGCCGTTGAAGAGGATCAGCGTGCCGGGATGGGTGGCGAGCTGCAGCTCGACGGGCGCCCGTCCGGGGTCCTTCCTGTAGAGCTGACAGACCAGCCGGCTGGACGAGCGCTCGACCAGGCCCAGGAGCACCGTGTAGCGGGCGCCCCGGTAGTACGAGGTGTCGAAGTGAAAGCCGATGTGGTCTCCGGGCTCGGTGTAGAAGTACAGGGCGCACGAGTGCGGATCGTCCGGCGGGCACGCCTGCAGCGGCCGGCCGGTGACGGTGGCCAGGAACTGCACGAAGGCGGGCGCCCGGTAGAGCGCCACGATGGTCGGCGCCTGCTCGAGCAGCGTGTAGAAGCTGACGCTGCCGCCTTTCTTGTGGCGCGGGATGTAGTTGCGGTTGATGGACGGCCGCACGCGCTCGACCTCGACGAGCAGGCGCTCGACCAGCGACAGCGGCAGCCAGCGCTCGAGGTAGACGAACTCGTCCTGGGCCCGGTATTGCCGCTGGATCGCGGCGAGGTCCACGCGCGCCAGCGCACCCGCCACGATCTCGGACACCGACGTCGTCGCCTCGCTCACCGCTCCTCCGCTGCCAGCCGGCGTCACCCCCGGCCCGCGACCTGCATGATACACGCGACGTGTTACACTGGCGCCGATCGTCGCGCCCACCGCCGCGGCCGCTCGCCGGGCGGACTGTCTCGTCGCGCGCCAGGAGGCCGCCCGTGGGATCGGTACGAGTCGCCATCATCGGCGTCGGCAACTGCGCCTCGTCGCTCGTCCAGGGCGTGCACTATTACCGTCAGGCGCCGGGCGACGCGTTCATTCCCGGGCTCATGCACGCCCGACTGGGCGACTACCACGTCGGCGACATCGAGTTCTCGGCCGCCTTCGACATCGACGCCGGCAAGGTCGGCCGCGATCTGGGCGAGGCCATCTTTGCCGCGCCCAACAACACCGTGCGGTTCGCTCAGGTCCCCCCCCTCGGCGTGACCGTGCAGCGCGGGATGACCCACGACGGTCTGGGCGCGTACCTGGCCCAGATGGTGCGCAAGGCGCCCGGCTCCACGGCCGACATCGCGGCGATCCTGCGCGAGACGCGCACCGACGTGGTCGTCAACTTCCTGCCGGTCGGCAGCGAGATGGCGACCAAGTGGTACGTCGAGCAGGTGCTGGAGGCCGGCTGCGCGTTCGTCAACTGCATCCCGGTGTTCATCGCCCGCGAGGGCTACTGGCGCCGGCGCTTCGAGGACCGCGGCCTGCCGATCGTGGGAGACGACGTGAAGTCGCAGCTGGGCGCCACCATCGTGCACCGCGTGCTGACGCGCCTGTTCATGGACCGGGGCATCCGCCTGGAGCGCACCAGCCAGCTCAACTTCGGCGGCAACACCGACTTCTACAACATGCTCGAGCGCGACCGCCTCGTCTCGAAGAAGACGTCGAAGACCGACGCCGTCCGCTCGCAGCTCGCCCACGATTTGCCCGCCGAGGCCGTGCACATCGGCCCCAGCGACTACGTGCCGTGGCTCGAGGACCGCAAGTGGGCGCACATCCGCCTCGAGGGCCGGGGCTTCGGCGAGCAGCCGATCAACGTCGAGCTGAAGCTCGAGGTGTGGGACTCCCCCAACTCGGCCGGTGTCGTCATCGACGCCATCCGCTGCTGCAAGCTCGCGCTCGACCGGGGCCTGAAGGGCGGCCTGCTCGCGCCGTCGGCGTACCTGATGAAGTCGCCGCCCGAGCAGTGGCCGGACGACGTCGCCCACCACCGCCTGGAACGGTTCATCGCCGGCGAAGAGTAGCCGGCGGCGGTGACGCGGCAGCTCGGGCGCCGCCTGCGCCGGCTGGTCGGCCTGGCCTGCCGGCGTCCCTGGACGACGGTCCTCGTCGCTCTCCTGCTGGCCCTCGCCTCGGTCGCGTACGCGCTGGCCACGCTGACGTTCGCGACCTCCACCCGCGCCCTGCTGCCCGCCGACAAGCCGTACATCGAGCGCTACGTCCAGTACGACCGGGAATTCGGCGAGCTGGACGACCTGGCCGTCGTGGTCGAGGCCGCCTCGCTGGAGGAGGCCACCGTCTACGCCGGCCGCCTGGTGCGCGAGCTGCGGGCGGCCCGGGTGCCGCTGGCCCGCATCGCCTATCGCATCGATCCCAAGCAGTTCGAGGGCCGTGCGCTGCTCTACCTGGGGCTCGACCAGCTCCGCGAGATCCGCGAGCGGATCTTCGACTACCAGGACTTCATGGAGCGGTTCGCGGCGCGGCCCACGCTCGACCAGCTCGTGGACGGCGTGGCCACGCAGCTGGCCGCCGCCTTCGTCGGCGGCTTCCTGGACCTCGGGCTGTCCGCGGGCAAGAGCGCGCTCGACCTGAAGTTCGTCCACGAGATGATCGGCCAGCTCTCGACGCGGCTCGACCAGCCCGCGCCCTACCGGTCGCCGTGGGGCGCGCTGTTCTCGGTCGGCGGCGACAGCGCGGGGGCCGGTTACTTCCTCTCCGACGACCAGCGGCTGCTGTTCATCCTGGTCGAGCCGGACAGCCAGGCCGGCAGCTTCACGGGCAACCGGGCGGCCATCGAGGGCGTCCGGGCCACGGTGGCGCGCCTGAAGCCCCAGTTCCCGGACGTCAGCGTCGGCGTCACCGGCAAGCCGGCGCTGGCCAACGACGAGATGACGGCCGCCTTCGGCGACAGCCAGCGGGCCACCTACCTGGCGTTCGGCCTGACGCTGGCCCTGCTGGTCAGCGCCTTCCTGCGCGTGGGCAAGCCGCTGATCATGCTGGCCGTGCTGGCGCTCAGCCTGTGCTGGGCGATCGGCGCCGCCACCCTCGTGATCGGTCACCTGTCGCTGTTCTCGGTGATGTTCATCTCGATCGTCATCGGCATCGGCATCGACTACGGCATCTACTTCCTCTTCCGCTACGAGGAGGAGCTGTTCCTGGGGCGCAACCTCACCGAGGCGATCGAGATCACCGCGGCCCGGACCGGCCCCGGCATGCTGCTGAGCGCCCTGACGGCCGCCGCCACCTTCTACGTCCTCATGCTCACCGACTTCCGGGGCGTGCAGGAGCTGGGCTTCATCTCCGGCACCGCCATCCTGCTGGCGTGGGCGGCGATGGTGACGGTGTTCCCGGCCGCGCTCGTGCTGGTCGACCGTCGTCACGCCGCCCGGCCGCCGGGCGGCGTCCCGCGGGCCATCGCGCTGGAGTCCGTGCACGTGCCGCTGGTCGATCGCGTGACCGGTCACCCCCGGACCGTCCTCGCCATCGCGGCCGTCCTGACCGCGGCCGGCCTCCTGGCCCTGGGCTGGGTCCAGTTCGACTACAACCTCCTCAACCTGCAGGCCGAGGGTACCGAGTCGGTAGCGTGGGAGAAGAAGATCCTGGCCACGTCCGGCCGCTCGGGTTTCGCCGCGATGTCCAGCGCCGACACGCTCGACGAGCTGCGCCGCAAGCAGGAGGCCTTCCGCCGCCTCGCCACGGTCTCCGAGGTCGACTCCGCGCTCCTGCTGATCCCCGATCATCAGGCCGAGAAGCAGAAGGTGATCGCCGACTTCGCGCCGATCGTGAGCCCGGTCCGGATCAACCGGCCCATGCGCCTGGAGCTCGATCGGCTCATCACCGCCCTGGAGACGCTCCGGCGCCGCTTCGACGTCGCCGCCGGCGAGACGCCGCCGGGCGACGCCCAGCGGGACCTCATCCGCACGGCCGAGGACATCGGGCGCCTGGTGATCAAGCTCCGCCAGACGGATCCGGAGACGGCGATCGCGTCGCTGGAGCTATTGCAGCGGCAGGTCTATCGCGACTTCCGCACCAGCTTCCAGCGGCTGCAGGCCAATCTCGCCCCGCATACGGTCGGCCTGACCGACGTGCCGCCCGAGATCAAGCGCAAGTTCATCAGCGCGGGCGGCCGCTTCCTGCTGCAGATCCATCCCGCGGTGGACATCTGGGACCGCGACGGCGCCGCGCGCTTCGTGGCCGAGCTCCGCACGGTGGACCCCGAGGTCACCGGCACGCCGATCATCACCCACGAGGCCATCCTGCTGATGGAGCGCGCCTACCGGCAGGGCACGCTCTACGCGGTCGTGGTCGTGAGCGTCCTGACCGCGCTGGTGCTGCGCCGCGTCCGGCAGACGCTGCTGGCGCTGCTGCCGCTGGCGCTCGGCCTGATCTGGACGGCCGGGCTGATGTACGTGTTCGACCTGAAGTTCAACCTCGGCAACGTGTTCGGCCTGCCGCTCATCCTGGGCGCGGCCGCGGAGTACGGCCTCAACATCCTGATGCGCTACATCGAGGGCCGCGAGCACGGCGGGCCACTGGTCGCGCGCTCCACCGTGATGGGCGTGCTCGTCAGCGGCCTCACCACGGTGGTCGGCTTCGGCAGCCTCATGCTCGCCCACCACCGCGGGATCTTCGGCCTCGGCCTGCTCCTGTCGCTCGGCACGGTCGCCAGCCTCATCGCCGCGCTCGTCGTGCTCCCCGTCCTGCTGCGCCTGGGCCAGCGCGGTCCCACGCCGATCGCCGGCCGTCCCGAGCCCCACCCCGCGACGGCCCCCGCGCGCTGATCCGGGTCGTCGGGCGCCTCGGCGGTGACCGGAGCCGGCGCCGCACCGGCGCCGGCGCCCCCCTCAGGACCGCGTCCCGGAGACCTCCGCCCGGCCCCGCGTCGCGACCCGGGTGAGCTCCACCAGGTTGGAGTGGAGCGCCGGGCCGCCGCCCATGTCCGCGGTGCGGTCATCGGTGAGGACGTTGACACCGCGCCCGCCGGGGTGGAACCGATGCCACCAGATTCCCTCGATCACGACGACGCCGGCGCGGGTGGCGTCGGTCACCCGCGCGGTGAAGCGAGCGGCGCCCCGCGCGCTCTCCACGCGCACGGCGTCGCCGTCGGCGATGCCGCGGGCGGCGGCGTCGGCGGGCGCCACCAGCACGGTGGGCGAGCCCTGGCGCCGGCGCAGCCGCTCCGACTGGCTGAAGGAGGAGTTCAGGAAGAACCGGTTGGGCGGCACGATGCACTGCAGCGGATAGCGCGCGCGGAGCGCGGCGGTCTCCGGCCCCTCGCGCAGCGGCGTCCACGTCGGCAGCGCCGGCAGGCCGCGCGCGGCCAGCCGCGCCGAGTAGAGCTCGACCCGGCCCGAGTCGGTGGGAGCGCCGTCGGCGAACGGCATGTACGGGCGTGGCAGGTTCAGCCGGACCGAGCCCTCCTCCCGCAGCCGCTCGTAGGTGATGTCGCGCACGGTGGCGTCGCCACGGGCCAGGAACTCGCGGATCAGGTCGGCCGGTGGCCGCGCGTAGTGCCCCTCGGCGACGCCCAGGGCGCGGGCCAGCAGGCCGAACACCTCCCAGTTGGAGCGCGCCTCGCCGGGCGGCGGGATGACCGGTAGCGCGAGCTGCACGTAGAACTGTCCGAACGAGCGGTAGAGATCCTCGTGCTCCATCGAGGTCGTGGCCGGCAGCACCAGGTCGGCGTGCTGGGCGGTGTCGGTCATGACCTGCTCGTGGACGACCGTGAACAGGTCGTCCCGGGCCAGCCCGGCCAGCACCAGGTCCTGGTTGGGGCAGACGGCCGCCGGATTGGAGCTGTAGACGTAGAGCGCCTTGACCGGCGGCGCCAGGCCCGGGTCGGTCAGCGCGCGGCCGAGCTCGATCATGTTGACGACGCGGGGCGGCGGGTCGGGCATGAGGTCGGGCCGCTCCACGACGCCGTAGTCGAAGCCGGCGGCGCCTCCGGACGACAGCAGCGCCCCTCCGTGCGGATCGGCGTAGGCGCCCGTGAGGGCGGGCAGGCAGGCCAGCGTGCGGCACGTCATGCCGCCGTTGTCGTGCCGCGACAGGCCGATGCCGATGCGGATGAACGAGCGCCGGGTCGCGCCGTAGCGGCGGGCCAGGCCCACGATCGTCGCCTCCGGCACCCCGACGATCGCCGCCGCCCGCGCCGGCGTCCAGTCGCGCAGGTGCTCGGCGAGAGCCTCGAAACCGAGAGTGGCCCGCGCGAGGTACGGGCGGTCGAGGCGGTTCTCGGCGACCAGCACGTGCATCATCGCCAGGGCCAGCGCGCCGTCCGTCCCCGGGCGAACCATCAGGTGCTCGTCGGCCTTCTCCGCGGTCGCCGTCCGGTAGGGATCGACGACGACGACCCAGGCGCCGCGCGCCCGGGCCTCCTTGACCAGCGTCATCACGTTGATCGTGGAGTACGCCGCGTTGATCCCCCACAGGATCACCAGATCGGCGCCTACCATCTGCTCGGAGTCGTTGCCGGTGACCGCGCCCACCGTGGCCCGCCATCCCGCGTAGGCTGTGGCCACGCAGATGGTGCGGTCGAGCCGGCTGGCGCCGAGCGCGTGAAAGAGCGGGTGGCCGGCGAAGTACTGGACCTGTCCCATCGAGCCGGCGTACGAGAACGGCAGGATCGCCTCGGCCCCGTGGGTCGCGATGATCCCCCGCCACCGGCGCGCGATCTCGGCGACGGCCTCCGGCCAGCCGATGGCCTCGAAGCGGCCGGCGCCCTTGGGCCCGGTCCGGCGTAGCGGTCGGGTGACCCGCAGCGGCGAGTGCACGCGCTCGCCGTAGGCCCGGACCTTGCCGCAGATCACGCCCCGGGTGAAGGGATGGGACGGCCGACCGACGACGGTCCGGAGCCGCCCGCCCTCGACGGCGACGTCCAGGCTGCAGGCCGACGGACAGTCGTGCGGACACACCGAGCGCACGCCGCGATAGTAGACTAGCGGCGCTCCGAATGCTCGACCTCGTCCGGCGGCTGAACGCCTTCAAATCCCGCGACGCCCAGCGTTATGCCGCGCTCTTCGCCGTCGTCTACTTCGCCCAGGGCATGTGGTACCTGCCCAACCAGACGATCACCATCGTCTTCAAGGACGCCGGCTTCAGCGCGGGCGCCATCGCGAACTTCTTCGTGGTGACCGCCACCCCCTGGCTGATCAAGCCCGTCTACGGGATGGTCTCGGATTTCTTCCCGCTCTTCGGGCGCCGCCGGCTCAGCTACCTCGTCCTCAGCTCCGCGCTGGCCGCCGGCGCCGGATTCGGCCTCGGCCTCACCGCGCCGCGGGATTACTGGACCGTGGTGGCGCTGTTCACCGCGATGGGGCTGGGCCTGGCCTTCACCGACGTGCTGGTCGACGCGCTGATGGTCGAGAACGGACGCCGTCTGGACCTCACCGGCGCCTTCCAGTCGGTGCAGTGGGCGGCGATCTACACGTCCAGCATCGTGGTCGGCGTGGCCGGGGGCTGGATGGCGGAGGGGCGGCGTCTGCCCCTGGCCTTCGTGGTGGCCGCGCTGTTCCCGCTGCTGTCGCTCGCCATGGCCGGCGGCGTCGTGCGCGAGCCGCGGACGCGGGCGGACCGGGCGGCGCTGCGCGAGCGCATGCGGGCCGTGCGCGCCGCCCTCCGCGGGCGCGAGGTGTGGGTGGTGGCGGGGTTCATCTTCTTCTTCACGTTCAGCCCCTCGTTCGGCCCCGGCTTCCTGTTCTACCAGACCGACCGGCTGGGCTTCAGCCAGCAGTTCATCGGGACCCTGGGCGCCCTGCAGTCGATCGGCTCCGTGCTCGGCGCCCTCACCTACGCGCCGCTCTCGCGGCGGTGGCCGCTGCGGCGGACCATCAACGTCGCCATCGGGCTCAGCACGCTGTGGACGCTCGTCTATCTCCTCTACCGGGGGCCATGGTCCGGCATGGTGATCGACTTCACCAACGGCTGGGTCTACATGGTGACGACCCTGGCGTTCCTGGACCTGGCGGCCAAGGCCTGTCCGCCCGCCGTCGAGGGCACCTTCTTCGCGCTCCTGATGTCGGTCTACAACGCGGGCGCGCAGCTCTCGCAGTGGGCGGGCGGGCACCTGTACGTGCTGATCGGCTTCGAGAAGCTCGTGCTGATCTCCGCCCTGGCCACGGCGCTGACCTGGCTGCTCGTGCCGCTGGTGCACATCGAGGCGATCGAGGCCCGCGTCGGGCCCCGGAGCGAGGCGCCGTCCTAGCCCTCGCCGCCCGGCGGAGCCGCTCGCGCCACCAGATCCACGTGTGGTCGTCGGTCTCGCCGCGCGCGTGGTGCAGCTGCAGCGTCAGCTTGCCCGCCGTGAACGCCAGCGTGGTGTCGTACACGACGTCGGGGTCGTCGTAGTC
>Ga0075418_10007093_pt1 | contig 12629 bp, 11 predicted proteins | sample SoiMetdeltSBSDD2_FD_81776 | JGI IMG/M metagenome (GOLD analysis project Ga0075418, IMG submission 81776) | Bulk soil microbial communities from a Populus tree surrounding site in Tennessee, USA - Soil MetaG P. deltoides SBSDD2 | ecosystem: Environmental > Terrestrial > Soil > Tree plantation...
GAACTCGCGGGCCAGTGGCGCCATCTTCTCGCCGTCCAAGAGGCGAGCAACGAACTTCAGACGCTCATCCATGGGTTTACACGCTTTCCAGGGCATCTTGCGCTCCCCGCAAAAGGCCCAATTTGTGTAACCCATGTCTCCGGTATGAACTGTCACCCCTCTCTCAGGAAGGGCATGGGCTCACGTGCGACAGGTCGCCGCGAATGAACAAACCAGAGTTGTCGGACGCACGAAGGCGTACTGGTATTTAGGGCAACCAACCAGGGCTGCACTTGTCGATGGTATCGGCGTGATGATCGACGAGCTACGCCGGTTCGCACGGGCCGGCACATCGCAGTGCACGCTTGCCGGGCATGGGTGGGCCGACGGCATCTGCAGAGATCCCGAGGGGGCCCCGCAAACGGACCTAGCCGACGCGCAGAGCCGGTGTCCCCTCAGCGGAAGAACAGATACTTGATAAATGCCGCGATGATGAGCACCGCGACCGCGAGGAGCACCAATCCGCCGAGCACCATGAACCACATCATGCCGTCATACATCATTGTTCACGCATCCTGCGTGGCCATCGGCACAGACGCTGATCGGGCGCCGGGATCAGCCGCATCGAGCCGCCAGCCTTTGACGATGGCATAGATGGCCGGAATGACGATCAGTGTCAGAACCGTCGATGACAGCATGCCGCCAATCATCGGTACGGCAATGCGCTGCATGACCTCCGAACCCGTTCCCGTGCTCCAGAGGATCGGCAGCAGGCCGGCCACGATTGCGCACACCGTCATCATCTTGGGACGCACACGCTCCACCGCCCCTTCCATGATCGCAGCGTGCAAATCCTCTGGGGCGAAAACTCGCCCTTCCCGCTCGGCACGGGTCCTATGCTCGCTCAGGGCATGATCCAGGTAGATCAGCATGACCACCCCGGTCTCCGCCGCAACGCCGGCCAGGGCAATGAAACCCACGGCAACAGCAACCGACATGTTGAAGCCGAGCCACCACATCATCCAAAGGCCGCCAATAAGAGCGAACGGCAGCGACAGCATGACGATCAGGGTTTCGGCAATGCGCCGGAAGTTCAGATAGAGCAGCAAGAGGATGATGATAAGCGTCAACGGCACCACGATGCTGAGACGCTGCTTGGCGCGCTCATAGTATTCGTACTGTCCACTCCAGACCGCGTGGTAGCCCGGCGGAAAGGTCACTTTCTCGGCCACCGCCCTGCGAGCTTCATCGACATACCCGCCAAGGTCGCGCTCGCGCACGTCGATATAGATGTAGGCGGCGAGCTGCGCGTTCTCCGTACGGATCGATGCCGGCCCCTGCGTAAGCCTTACATTGGCCACCTGGCCGAGCGGGATTGAAGAGCCATTGGCGAGCGGGATCAGCGTTTCCCGGGCAATCGCGTGTGGATCGGAGCGCACGTCGCGCGGATAGCGCAAGCTGACGCCGTACCTTTCCCTGCCTTCCACGGTCGTGGTGACGGTCTCCGCGCCTAGTGCCGAAGCGATCACTTGCTGCACGTCGCCGACCATCAGGCCATAGCGGGCAAGCTGCGTTCGATCCGGCTCGATCTCAAGGTAGTAGCCGGCAATGATGCGTTCGGCATAGGCACTGGCCGTGCCACCCACGCGCTTGATGGCCTGCTCGATGTCACGAGCCAGCTGCTCGATGACCTTCAGGTCCTGCCCGATGACCTTGATGCCCAAAGGCGTGCGGATGCCGGTCGCCAGCATGTCGATGCGAGCCTTGATCGGCATGGTCCAGGCGTTCGACACGCCCGGAAACTGCAAGGACCGATCCATCTCCTGGATGAGCCTGTCGAGCGTCATTCCCTCTCGCCACTCGCTCGGATCCTTGAGATTGATGATGGTCTCGAACATTTCGGTTGGCGCCGGATCGGTGGCCGTGCCGGCGCGACCGACCTTGCCGAACACTGACACAACTTCCGGAAAGCTTTTGATGATCTTGTTCATGATCTGCAACAGCTCGGTTGCCTTGCCGATCGAAATCCCCGGCAGCGTCGTCGGCATGTAGAACAGGGTGCCTTCGTTCAGGTTCGGCATGAACTCCGAGCCGATGCGTGTTGCGGGAAAGGCAGTTGCCAACAGCAGGGCCAGCGCGATGGTAATGGTGATGGCCTTGGCCTTCAGCACGAGGCGGATGATCGGACGATAGATCCAGATCAGAAACCGGTTCACGGGATTGCGGCGCTCCGGAATGATGCGCCCGCGCACGAACAGCATCATCAACGCCGGCACCAGCGTGATAGAAAGCAAGGCAGCGGCGGCCATGGCGAAGGTCTTGGTATAAGCCAGCGGCTTGAACAGCCGGCCCTCCTGCGCCTCGAGGGTGAAGATCGGCAGGAACGACACCGTGATGATCAGCAACGAAAAGAACAGCGCCGGCCCGACCTCGCTAGCCGCCTCGATCAGCACCTCGCTGCGCGGCTTGTCGGGCGGCGCGCGCTCCAAATGCTTATGAGCGTTCTCGATCATGACGATGGCTGCGTCGACCATCGCGCCGATGGCAATGGCGATACCGCCCAGACTCATGATGTTGGAGGACAGACCCAGGGCATACATGCAGATGTAGGCGATCAGCACTCCGAGAGGCAGGGTGATGATGGCGACAAGCGCGCTACGCGCATGCAGCAGGAAGACGATGCACACCAGCGCCACAATGATGCTTTCCTCGATCAACGTGGTCTTGAGCGTGGCGATGGCGCGATTGATCAGCTCCGAACGGTCGTAGACCGGAACGATCTCCGTCCCGGCTGGTAAACTTGATTTGATGTCGTTGAGCCGCATCTTGACGTTCTCGATCACCGACAACGCATTCTGCCCATAGCGCTGCACGGCAATGCCGGATGCGACCTCGCCCTCGCCGTTGAGCTCCGTGACGCCGCGCCGCTCGTCCGGCGCCAACTCCACGCGAGCCACGTCGCGCAGCAGCACAGGCACGCCACCTTCCGACTTAAGGACGATCTGCTCCAGATCCTGCACGCCGCGCAGATAGCCGCGCCCGCGCACCATGAATTCCGTCTCGGCCATCTCCACCACGCGGCCGCCGACGTCCATGTTGGACGCGCGGATCGCCTCACGCAGCTTCGACAGCGTCAGGTCGAAGCCCTTGAGACGGCGCGGATCGACGATCACGGAATACTGCCGCACGAACCCACCGACGCTGGCGACTTCCGCCACGCCCTCGGCCTTGGCGACGGCAAAGCGGACTTGCCAGTCCTGCGTCGCGCGGGTTTCGGCGAGTGTGCGTTTCTGCGCCATGACGGCGTACTGGTAGACCCAACCCACGCCCGTAGCATCGGGACCGAGTGTCGGCGTTACGCCCGCCGGCAGATTGCGTGCCGCTGACGACAGGTATTCGAGGACGCGCGTGCGTGCCCAGTAGATGTCGGTGCCGTCTTCGAAGATGACATAGACGAAGGACACGCCGAAGAACGAGAATCCGCGCACGACTTTGGAACGGGGCACCGAGAGCATGGAGGTGGAGAGCGGGTAGGTGACCTGGTCCTCGATCACCTGCGGTGCTTGTCCTGAGTATTCCGTGTATATAATGACCTGCGTGTCGGAAAGATCGGGCAGCGCGTCGAGCGGCACATTGCGCACCGCGTAGATGCCGGCCCCGATCGCCAACACCGAGCCGAGCAGGATCAGGAACAGATTGCGGCTCGACCATCGGATCAGCGCGGAAATCATGGCTTGGTCTCCGTCGCCGGTTGGGTGAAAGCCTGTAACGCCGCCTTCAGATTGCTTTCCGCATCGATCAGGAAATTGGCGGACGTGACGACCTCTTCGCCCTCCGTGACGCCGTCGAGAATCTCGACTTGGTCGCCGCTGCGCATGCCGAGCTTCACAGGCCGCGGCTGAAACCGGCCCTCACCCTTGGCCACAATCACAACCTGGCGGTTGCCGCTATCGATGACCGCGGACGTGGGCACCACCAGACGCGCCGCCTCGCCGGCGCGGGCGCCAATCTCCACATCGGCAAACATCTCGTGCCTGATGATGTGGTCTGGGTTCTCCACTTCGATACGCACCTTGGCCGTACGCGTGGCCATCTCCAATTCATGCAGGATGAACGTTACTCGCCCCTCGAAGGATCTGCCGGGAAAGGATCGGAACGTGACGGTGGCCGGTGCGCCCACTTGCACAAGGCCCAAGTCCTGCTCGGCGACGTCGGCAATCACCCAGATGTTGGTCAGATCCGCGATGCGGTAGAGTTCCTCACCCGCCCTGGCCATTTGGCCCTCGATGACTCGCTTCTGCATCACCACGCCTGTCGTCGGCGCCGGCCAGTCGATCGACATCTGGGGATTGGGATCTTTGCGCAGCGCCTCGATCACTGGTTCAGGTACGTCGAGGTTCCGGAGCTTCTGCAGCGCACCGCTTTCGCTGCGCGGCCCGCCCCCCGGAATCGTGCTCGTTCGATAGTCGATTTGCGCGGTGACGATCTGCGGACTGTAGACACGGAACAGCTTGTCGCCCGCTTTGACGGGCTTGCCCGTCTCGTTGACGTAGAGCTTCTCGATGAAGCCGTCGGCGCGCAACGACACGATGCGCAGACTGCGCTCGTCCGGCTTCGCAGTGCCGGGCGCACGAACAGCCTGCACCAGGTTCTGGCGCGCCACCGGCGCGGTGCGCACACCGGACCTCTGCACCTTATCCAGGCCGACGGTCACCGTGCCGGGTTCATCCTCGCCTTCGTAGACAGGGATGTAGTCCATCCCCATCCAATCTTTCTTTGGCACCGGCGAGGTGTCGGGAAGCCCCATCGGATTGCGGTAGTAGAGGATCTTGCGATCGCCGTCCTTTTCCTTTGTCTGCTGCTTCGGTTTGGTCTCCTTGAAGTCAGCTTCCTGATCGTCGTAAACGGCGATGTAGTCGCGACCGTCAGGTGTCTTCTTAGGTCCCGGCGAGAAATCCGCCTCGCCATTGGGGTGCTTCCAGTACAACACCGCGCGCGCGGGGCTCGTGCCTTTGGCAGCGGTGCTGTGCGCCGTCTTCAGGCCGGCGGGAGACAACATCGGCCACGCGCCGGCTCCTAGGCGGTAGCCGGCGAGGCCGCCCGCGAGGACCGCCAGCAAGGCGATCCCCGCAATCACGGTGCGAAACATGGCTGACCTACTTCGCCTTGAAGACGACCGTGCCTTGCACGGTTTCGTTCTCACCCGGCACCTTGGCCATCAACTTGAAGGCCCAGCCACCGGCCATCGTGAAGTCGGCCTTGAATTTGTAGACGCCGGGCTCTGAAGACGACATGGCCGAATGCTTGGCCGTCATCTCGCCCATGCTATCGGGCGACATGTCGAGACGCGTGCGGAATAGCACGGCGCCTTCAACCGGTTTGCCGGTCGCCTTGTTGCGAAGCCGAACGGCAAATTCGCTGTCCTTGCCATTGCGGACTTCGATAGAGACCGGCTCGAACACATAGTCCGCCGGCGCCGCATGAGCGACGCGTGTGCCCAAGACGATCACGAGACCGGCAAACAGCGCCACAAAACGGGAACGGTTAAGCATAGCAGAATCCTTCTCGAGTTGCCTGCGCGAGCGATCGCGCACGATAAAGCTGTCCCACGGCTTTCCGCGCGTCGCGGGCCGCTGAGACATGCGAGAAGTCAGATTCTGGGAGGGCGTCGCTGCGGCTCAGGCCAATTGTCAGGAGGCCGGGAAGGTGCTCCTGCGCTGAAGGCCGTCTTCGACCATTGCAGCGCTATCGCACTCTTAACGGTCTCGCCGCTCAGCTTGAAGCATTTGGCCAGGCAAAATTCGGCTTGGCAGGGCGCGTTGGTATCGCAGCAACCGCAATCCTTCGACGTCTGCTTGGTCTTGCTTGGGCAATCCGGCATGTCTGCCATGGCCACCGAGTCGGCTTGCTGCGAAGCGGCCATGGCAGCGCCGATCGGCGCCAGCGTCACGCCAATCGCTATCAACATTGCCAACAGGAAGCGATGCAGGGCCAAAGCCTAACCTCCAGCCCCACTATCCTTGCGAAGCTGACGGCGGGTCAAGGGGACGGTTCCGCGCATGGCTTCAAATTTGTGTTCCTCGTTGCGAAGTGGCGAAAAGTGCCTGCGGTAGCCCGCACATTAACGGTTCTTGCCCCACCCTCCCTCAACCGACGAAACGCCTGCGTCGCTTCACGACCGCACCCAATGCGACCGCGGCCACCGCTACGCGCCAGAATTTGTGCTGCGGCCAGTCGGTGGCCCACACGCTGACCAACGCGATGATGGGCGAAACGAGCGCGATCAGCAGGTCTCCGCCCGTGCAATGCACAACCGCGAAGGCCCGCTCCACCCATGTGACGGTCGTCCAGATCGTGAAGAGGGGCAGCTCCCACACCAGGTTCAGTCCGGCAATAGCGGCGAGATAGGTGGCGAGCGCGGACAGCTAAGCGGCTCGCATGGACTTCGTTCCAAACAGCTACGATGGGCTCTATCGAGCTAGCCTCAATCTCAGAGGAAGAACCAAAGGTATTTGGGGCCGAAAGATCTGGCTGCCCGCGCCAATGCCGCGGGAATGCGACCAAAGCCGCTTCGTGATGACCGCAAACCCAACAATCGCTGCAGAAAAATTAGCCGTTGCCGTTCGGCCAGCCCTTGCAAACGGGCCTGAACGTATGACTTCTACTATGACACGTGCGGGCTGACGCACGCAGCTGCCGGACAGGAATGGCTCATGGAGGAACGCCATGAAAGCAAGCCGTTTCTTTGTCGGAGTGCTCATTGCCACGCTGCCGCGATCACCGACCAGCGCCGAAGAGGTTGGTGGCATCTGGGTGTCACAACCTCGGTCTGCGCTCACAATTGTCGTTGGAGAAGACGGCGGGCGGATAACTGGGCCTGGGTGGGAGCACCGTTTCAACGCAGACGCGCGAACCCTCGACTTTGAGATCGCGCCGGAACGCAGAATGGTGCTGCGTCGCAGTCGCAATACCTGGATAGGCGAGTATTTCCATCCAGGGATAGGTCCACTCGCTCACGAGCGCGATGAGCACAGGATGACATTCGTCTGTAGCGCGGGCGCATGTGCCGGGCAAAGATGACGGCATCGGATCGAGGCGCGTGATACGGCCGCCACCGCGCACGATGTCGTGCTGGCAGCAAAGCCACGCCACGTGAACATCGCCATATAGGACGACGGCCCAGGTATCCCACTGACTTGTTCAAAGAGGCTTTCCGCCTCTTCCCTCGCCTGACACCGCCCCATGGCGAGGCCCCGGAACTTGAGCATAGCCAGAAGCATCGCAAGGGCCCACCTGAGGGCTGCAATCATACTGCCTCGATTTGAGGCGTCCGGCCGCCGTTGCCTACACCCGCTTGAGGAGAAGGGTGTGCGCCTGGCACACATGGCCGCGTGAATTCGCCCTCCAACGGCCTGCAAAGGTTGACGAAGTCTCGGTGCCTTCTTATTTTTTTGCCCAAGTTGAGATTCGCCCTCGGGGAAGTAGGTGTCCTGACTAGGTTGCCGAAATCGCTGACCGTATTGGCAACCCTGCTGCTGGCAATTCTCGCTGTCGGCGCGGGTGCCGGTTCTGCCGCCGCGCACGGAAACCATTCGCATCAGGCCACTACAAGCTCTTCTCGCTCAGCCGACGTGTCGCGGACTGAGGTCGACAAGTTGGAAGCGATTGAGGCTGCAGTATCCGGGGACGCTGAACTGCCGGTGGTTCCGGGCGAGCATCGCAAGTCGGACTGCTGTTGTGGAAGTATGGTGTGTCACGCTGGTGCGACACTCATTATCAATGTTTTACCTCTTCTGCCTCCAAACGGAGCGCGTGTAACCGCTGAGCTCCCATCCGGGCACGCTCAGAGCGACGCGTCCGGCCTCGAGCGACCGCCCCGAACCACCAACATCGCGTAGCGTCGGCACAGCCGACGGCCGTACCGGTGCGTCTTCACGGCGTCTCGTCGCACATCGATCCGATTCCGGGGATCACTGCTTTTCTTAGCGACAGAAGCGTTTGTGGACGCCTGGGTCACAAGGCGCGGGTGATCCGACCCGCGCATGTGTGAGTGCCAACAAAGGCACGCATTCCAGATGCCCACCCGGACTCTATCTTGGCTCCTGCTGACGTGGCTCACGGCGACTGCGGCGGTTGCCCATGATCCGGCCAACCCCGCCAGCAAGGTGCCGCCTGCCCGCTACAGCACTGTGCTCTCGGGCAGCCAAAGCTTCCGACCCGTCGAGCCGCTGCCGTGGGGAGACATCAACCGTCGCGTCATGCCTCCGGAAGCACTGAAGTCGGCGCCGGAGCAGGGCAAGGCCGATCCGAATTCCAAGCAACAAAAACGCGGCCCGCATGGTCAGCACTAGCCGCAAACATCAAGCCAGAAACTGTGCTCAACGGGGTCTTTGCATGGGGTGTACGAGCATCGTCGCGAACTGGTCGGCACGCAGTCCATTGCCTACGCGATCGAGCATGGCGTTTGCGCTCTTGGCTGCCGCGCTGCTCACCAGTGGCTGCGCCGGCTTCTCGCCTGATGCGGGCATGGGCGTCGTCGAAACCGCCGCCGCCGTCGAGCTCGGCAAGGACGTGACCAAAATCGACAATCCACAGAAGGAAGCCCACGCAGCAGCGCGCGTCAAACAGCTGCTCGCAAAACCTTTGACGCCGGCGAGCGCCGTGCAAATCGCGCTGCTCAACAATCGCGGGCTGCAGGCAGCCTACAACGATCTCGGTATCTCCGAGGCGCAGATGGTCGAAGCCACCTTGCCGCCAGCTCCGCGACTCGGCTTCGCCCGATTGGTCGGATCAGGAGGCTTCGAAATCGAGCGGCAGATTGTTCAGAATGTGCTCGCCCTATTGACGCTGCCGCGCCGGCGTGAAATTGCCGAGGCGCGTTTTCGACAGGCGCAAGTGCGCGCGGTGGACGCAACGCTGCGCATCGCAGCCGAGACCAGCCGAGCCTACTTCCGAGCGACGGCGGCGAATGAATCCGTGAAGTTTCTCGTCGACGCCCAGGCTTCAGCGCAAACCGTCTCGGAACTGGCAAAGCAGCTTGGCGAGACCGGCGCCATGTCCAAGCTCGATCAAGCGCGCGAGCACGTTTTCTACGCCGAAATTTCCGGTCAGGTCGGCACCGCTCGCTTGCGCCAGCGGATCGAGAAGGAACGTCTGACCCGCGCGCTTGGAGCGTGGGGCATGGATGCCTCCTTTCGTTTGCCCGACAAGCTGATGGCACTGCCTGCAAAACCGAAGACGCTACCTTGGGTCGAGAGCGAAGCTGTCCGGCGGCGAGTCGATCTCGCCATCGCCCGCATGGAAATCGATATCCTCGCCAAGGAGCTTGGACTCACCCGCAAGACCCGCTTCATCAACGCACTGGAGGTGGCGGGGATCAGCACCACCGAGAAGGAAGTCATCACCGATGCCGGACAATCGGAGGTCGACAAGTTGAGCAGGCGCGGCTTCGACATCGACTTCCAGATCCCCATCTACGACTTCGGCGAGTCGCGCGTGCGTCTGGCCGGGGAGACCTACATGCGCGCTGTGAACCGGCTCCTCGAGAAGGCAGTCAATGCTCGCTCCGAAGCACGCGAAGCCTACCAGGGTTATCGCGGCGCCTACGACATTGCGCGTCATTACGATCGGGAGGTCTTGCCGCTGCGCAAGATCATCTCTGACGAAACGATGCTCAACTACAACGCCATGATCCGCGACCTGTTCGCCCTCCTGGCCGACGCGCGCGCGCGCATTCTAGCCAACGTGCAGGCAATTGAGGCCCGCCGTGACTTTTGGCTCGCCAGCGTCGACCTGCACACCGCCATCGTAGGCGGGCGCGGCGGGGGTGAAGCGGCGGATGCACCACGCGCGGCAGTGGCCGGATCTTCAGAACCCGCGGGACACTAGAGATGACACGGAGTGAACGATGACAATCTCGCGCAGAACCTTGCTCGCTAGCTCGGGGCTGGCTCTGGTAGGCGCAGCCGCCGTGAAAGCCGGTATTCCAGAGGCTCCGACCCAAGAATCCCCGTTGATGCAGGCGCCCTTGTTTCCGAGCTCGGGCCCCGACTATCAACCGGTCGTCACGCTCAACGGCTGGTCGCTGCCCTGGCGCATGAACGGCGACTGGAAGGAATTTCACCTCGTCGCCGAACCGGTGGTGCGCGAGATGGCGCCGGGCATGAAGGCGCATCTGTGGGGCTACAACGGGCAATCCCCAGGGCCGACCATCGAAGCAGTCGAGGGTGATAAGGTTCGCATCTTCGTCACGAACAAGCTGCCGGAGCACACCACCATCCACTGGCACGGCCAGCTCTTGCCATGCGGCATGGATGGCGTGGGCGGTTTGACCCAGCCGCACATCAAGCCGGGCAAAACCTTCGTCTACGAGTTCCAGCTCAAAAAGAGCGGGACCTTCATGTACCACCCGCACGCCGACGAAATGGTGCAGATGGCCATGGGCATGATGGGTTTCTTTGTGGTGCATCCCAAGGACCCCAAGCAGCATCGAGTCGACCGCGACTTCGTCTTCCTCTTGAACGCGTTCGATATCGATCCCGGCAGCTACGTGCCGAAGATCAACACCATGCTCGAGTTCAACCTTTGGGCCTGGAACAGCCGCGTTTTCCCGGGCATCGACCATATTGTGGTCGCCAAGAACGATCGTGTTCGCATCAGGTTCGGCAACCTGACGATGACCAACCACCCGATCCACATGCACGGTTACGACTTCGAAGTCACGTGCACGGACGGCGGCTGGACGAAGCCTGAATCCAGGTGGCCCGAGGTGACGATTGATTGTGCGGTTGGGCAGATGCGCGCCTTCGAGTTCAACGCGATCTACGAAGGTGACTGGGCAATTCACTGTCACAAGTCGCACCACACCATGAATGCCATGGGCCACGACGTGAAGACATATATCGGCGTCAATCAGAGTGACGTGCGGCAACGCATTTCGCGGCTGGTGGGCGGCGGCTACATGCCCATGGGCTCACAAGGCATGGCGGAAATGGGCGCGATGGAAATGGCCGCACCCGACAACACGTTGCCAATGATGACCGGCTTCGGTCAGTTCGGGCCAATCGAAATGGGCGGCATGTTCTCGGTTGTGAAGGTGCGCGCAGGCTTGGCGCGCAACGACTACAAGGACCCTGGCTGGTACCAGCACCCGCAAGGCACAGTCGCCTACGAGCTGCAGGACACCGGTACCCGGCAGACGGAGGTGCCGCGCGCTCCAGCAGCGGCCACCAAACAAATCAAAGGCCAGCCTCGCGATATCGAGCTCAAAGCGGTGAAGCCCAAGGGCCACGGCAACCATCACTAAGCCCCTCGCGGCAAGACGAGCACGCAGTTTCCACCTAGTGACAAGGAGCTGAAGCACATGTCTGTAAGACTGACTGTCGCCGGCGTTTCTCTCGCCGCTCTGTTTGCGGCCGGACTAGTTGTGTACGGCGGCAAAGTCTCAATCTCTGCATCCGCGCATACCGGACACGTGTTCGCGGCCGGCGAGCCGGGCGATCCCAAAAAGCCGTTTCGGGTTATCGAGGTCACCCTGACCGATGGTCCCGGCTCGATGTCGTATAGCCCGGACAAGATCGAGGTGCGCAAAGGCGAGCAGATCAAGTTCGTGCTCAAGAACACGGGCTATCTGGCGCACGAGTTCCTCCTCGATTCATTCGAGAACAACGCGAAGCACAAAATCGAAATGGAGAAGAACCCCGAAATGGAGCATGACGATCCCAATGGCAAGCGCCTCGAGCCGAAGAAGTCGGCCGAGGTCCTGTGGCGCTTCACCAAGGCCGGGACGTTCGAGTTCGCCTGCCTGATCCCCGGCCACTACGAGACCGGCATGAAGGGAGTCGTCGTCGTCAAGTGAGCGAGTTCCACGCCGAGGAAGTTCACAAAGTAGCAGCAGTAGCAAGGAGACGCACAAATGCGTAAATCGATGATCATGCTCGCCACCCTGGCCGGACTTGCCGTGGGTGCCACAGCGGCGATAGCGCAGATGGTCGACGGCGAGGTGACAAAGGTCGACGAATCCGCCGGCAAGATCACCATCAAGCACGGCCCCATGCCGAAATTCGACATGGGCGACGGCATGACCATGGTGTTCCGGGCCAACGATCCGGCGATCCTCAAGCAGGTCAAGGCTGGCGATAAAATCAAGTTCGAGGCCGACAAGGTCAATGGCCAGTTCACGGTCATGAAGGTCGAAAAGCAGAAGAAGAAGTAGGCGGCAGGCTTTTTGTCGGTTCGCCTGGTCCGCCCTCTGCAGGTCGGCACCACTGTTAAAGCGGTGCCGTTGAGGGCGGGCGCCCCACCGTTCACTGCGTCTTGCCACAACGGCCGTTCCTCACTCGCCAGATTGAAGCTCCGGAACTTTTGCAGCTGTCCTGAAATCGCAGCTCCGCTGCGATAAGGCGCCGAGCCTCCGCGACTTGCACCGCGCATTTGCGCCTCATGCGTTCCGCCCAATTCTTTGATGCGCCCGTCCCTCAATTCGCGAAGCTTTATTTGTGGTGCGGGCCTACGGCCTCATGGATTGCCGACGAGTTCGAAGCAAACTTCGGGTGTGTGAGGTGCAAGGGATGATTGCATGCGCTTGGTGTGTTCGTTCTTTGTTGCTCTTGCTCTTAGCGCGGCAGTGCTAGTCGGCGTCGCCCTAGCGC
>Ga0075418_10007096_pt1 | contig 12626 bp, 16 predicted proteins | sample SoiMetdeltSBSDD2_FD_81776 | JGI IMG/M metagenome (GOLD analysis project Ga0075418, IMG submission 81776) | Bulk soil microbial communities from a Populus tree surrounding site in Tennessee, USA - Soil MetaG P. deltoides SBSDD2 | ecosystem: Environmental > Terrestrial > Soil > Tree plantation...
AACTGATTTGGTCCTGTGTGAAAAACCGATTGAGCCGGCCCTCCACCGACACAGGGTCGGTGGAGGGCTGGCGGTTCTCGCGAGGGTTAGCTTGGCAATCGCGCCTCCACCGACACGGGGTCGGTGGAGGGCCGGCTACAATCGGTTTTTCACACAGACTCTGCGTTGGTGGGATTTCAGAAAAGCCGGGCGCCCCTTCTTCTTGTAGGCTGAGTATGAACAATCCACCAACTGCAGTTGGTGGATTTCGGGAGCGAGCGAGCATACGGCCGCGATGTAGGCCAGGTAGAACAATCCACCAATTGCATGTGATGGAATTCCGGCACAGCGATCAACCGTCGCGACTGGCAGGCAGAGTATAAAAGATCCACTAAATAAAGTTTGGGGGTGCTACTGGAGCTTTCACATAGATTCAAAGCCTATTAGCAGGTATATTATTGGACCTTGAATGCCCATTATTGGGATGTGACATGCAGCCAATGAAATCGAATCGTGACAACGAAGCAACGATCGTCGTAATCAGAGATTTTGTTGACGAGTACGCTCGATATCGGAGGCTCGGAGAGAAGGCTATTCAGCAGGTTCCCGACGAATCACTAAACAGCATCCTTGGCGCCGACACTAACTCGATCGCAATGATCATGCGTCACATCAGCGGTAATCTGCTGTCTCGGTTCACCGACTTCCTGACTAGCGACGGAGAAAAGCCCTGGAGGAATCGAGAAGCTGAGTTCGAGGAGACGCAATATAGCTGGGAGGAAGTTCAACGCTTGTGGTCTGAGGGCTGGGGAGTGTTGGAATCGCAGCTTTCACAACTGAGCGATGACCAACTGCAAGCGCTCGTGTACATTAGAGGCGAGGCGTGGACGGTCCACGGGGCGCTGTGCAGATCACTCGCTCACGTTTCATATCACGTCGGCCAGATCGTGCTGCTCGCGCGAATCCTGAACGACGGAAACTGGCAGTCGCTAAGCATCCCAAGGGGACAATCGCTGGCGTACAATAAAACTCCCACGAAGGATAGGAAACCTGGATGAATGCGCTATGAACAATCGAATAGTAGCCTTTTCAATTCTCTCGTTCGCTTCATTGTTAGGAGTTGCCGCCATGAGCCAGACACCACAGGAACTTCAACCTTTTCCTCCGCCAAAAAAGGAACCGCCAATCGTAACACCGGGCAAAAAGGACAACGCTCCGCCGTCGGATGCGATCGTGCTGTTTGACGGCAAGGATCTTTCCAAATGGCGGCGCGTGAGGGAGGGCGGTGAACCACAGTGGAAAATAAAGGATCAATACGTTGAGGTGGTTCCAAAAACTGGCGACATCGCCACGAAAGAAGAGTTTGGCGACTGCCAGCTTCACATCGAATGGGCAACACCTTCCGAAGTCAAAGGCGAAGGCCAGGGCCGGGGCAACAGCGGCGTGTTTCTGATGGAACGCTATGAGGTCCAGGTGATGGATTCGTTCGAAAACCCGACTTACTATCACGGGCAAGCTGGAGCTGTCTACAAGCAGCATGCGCCACTGGTAAATGCGTCACGCAAGCCCGGGGAGTGGCAAACCTACGACATTATCTTCAAAGCTCCGAAGTTCGATGAGCAGGGTAAGGTAATCGAACGCGCTCGCGTTACCGTGCTGCACAACGGCGTGCTGATTCAAAACAATGTCGAGATTTACGGGAACACATTTCACGACCGTCCCGCTCTTTACCTTGCACATCCGCCGAAAGCATCGCTAAAGCTGCAGGACCACGGTGATCTGGTGCGTTATCGAAATATTTGGATCAGACAGTTGTAGAAGATCTCGGAATATCCATGCCGGCGGTCGTCGCTTGCTCCGTTGACTCTATTCCGTCAAAGGGTGTTTACTATCTTCGATCCTGGGTAATCCTGTCCTCACACTGGAGGACCATTGAGGTAAAAAGATGTCAGACGAAATGACAACCAAACCCACGATCGACACAGTCCTTGAGCGGATCGCTTCTCTTGGTGAAAGACTCGCCTCTCTTGATGAAAGACTCGCTAGTCGCTTTGACAACATAGACGGACGTTTCACGAGACTAGATGAGCGGCTCGACAGAATTGAAAGTGAAATCGATCGCGTCGCCAGTGTCGCGCATTCCACAAAAGCCGAAATGCTGACATTGCGCGCCGACTTCAGAGATTTGCGGACCCAGCTAAAAGAAGTACTCCCTCTCCCACAGACCTCTTAGTTCCCGATGACTGCACAAAGAAGGCAGCAGTTAGTTCGCAATGGGTGGCGTCGATTAATCCCCTCGGCACTGCTCAGGATTACCCAGTCTAGACGTTGGGCGTGTATGTTCCGCACGCTCAAAGGTAAGGAGGTTGTTATGCTCTTTCACGCTCGTTCGGAGCTCCGGACCCTCATCTCGCAGGCCGTGGTAATGATTGGCTCAGCTCTGCTGCTCGCTCCTATTGGTTCGGCGATGGGCTTAGGACAGCAGCGAGACATGCACGCCGCACCTGAACTCGGGTTAGAGATTCGGTTGACTTCAACTACCGTTCGTGTCGGCGGCCCGCGTCGCGGAGAGAGTACTACACGGATTCCTGGCCGGTTATTGAAGATCAGCAACTCGCAGTTGCCTGGCGTAATCGAGAGTCTCCAGGTCGAGACCGAGATAGAGGGTGACGATTTGCGAGTCACCCTCTCGCTCATTTATGAGTCTGGGGACAAGACAGAAAAGGTCGGCGAGCCTTATTTGATTCGTGCGGGCGAGAGCATTCGCACATCCGAGTTGGAACGATTCGGGATCGAGCCGGTTGAAATCAAGGCGATTGACACCAGACCGGTTGTGTTGAAACCGGGCGAGGGACCTCGGATAACAAATAGCACCTCGCTGGAGGTTGAAAAGCTTGAGCTGCACTTTGATGTCTACTACCTCTGGCTGAAGAACAAGTCTGATAAGAATATTGTTGCTTACGAGATCTCCACCGGTAGAGGCGGAACGGGCCAGCGAGCTTACGGCAGAGGCGGACCGGCGCTCGCAGCAGGAGCAACCGGCAGGTTGCTTCTACACCACTCTGAGATCGGGGACGACGGGATCGCAATCCGTCTCGCCGTTTTTGATGATGGCACATTCGAAGGCGACTCCAAAAAAGCCACGCAGTATTTAGCTAAGGCTGAAGGCGTGCGAATCCAGTCACCATCGGTGTTGCGCAGGATTGAAGAGACTCTGCAGGTCGATGATTCCGATCTCCGAACAGCGTTTGTCAAGCTTGAGTCTGAGCTATGGTTGATTCCAGAGGCTTTGGATAAGCCTTCTTCAATTCAGTACCTGAAGACGAAGTTTCCGGCTGAGGACGAAAAGAGCCTCAGCGCACTCTACGAGGTTTTTAAGGGAGGCCTTTATGATGGAAGAAACATTGCCCTTTCCTCCCTTGGAGAAACGCTGCGAACAGTTCAGCCCCTCGAGGAGCGTAGTCAGTATGGGTCGGCAGTCAAGACAATTAGAAAAACCCTGGAGCAGTTAAAAGAAACCTTTGGAAAGATTATCTCAGCGACACGATAGGTAGGCTTTCAATGCATTGCCCTAACTGCGGAATCTCCGCATCGACCGATCAACAATACTGCCGCGGCTGCGGGCTGAGCCTTCCGGAGTTCTCCCAATTGCTTGCGGACAAGCTCCCAGAGGAGCAGGAAGAACTCCGGGTTAAGAAACGCAAGGCTGAACGATGGGCCCTAAATCTCTGGACCGGAGCAGGCATCATCTTCTATATCGCGTTTTATTGGGCCATCATCAGTGAGATTATTATTGGTAAAGGGCACGTGCTCGGTGGGATATTGTTTCTGCTGGTGGTAACCGCAATCTCGGTCGGAGGATTGCTCATTCTCTACTCGGCAGCTTTGCAGAAGCGCTCGGGTATAAGGAAGCAAAAGGCCGATACAACCCCGGAGTTGCCGGCAAGCCCGCCCTCGGGTTTGGAAACGAGTGTTACTGATCACACAACTGAGCTGCTGGAGGAAGATGTCGCTCACGACCAAAGGGAACGCGCAGTTCATGAACGCTAGGGTAAACCGATCGTCGACGATCACTGACAGAGTCAGAATTGGCCTAAAGCGGTCGGTGCTAATCGCAGCTGGACTCGCGCTAGCTCTGGCGGCCGCTCCTTTCTGGGGCGCTCGTTCCAATCAGCCTGCGCAGCAACCCCCTGAAAGCCTCCCGGCTGCGGAGTTCTCCCGGTTGATTCGTGATTTCTCCGAAGACGGGGGCTACTTCTTTTCGGATAATCTCATTTCCAACGAGAGTCCGTATCTGACTGTGGTCGACAAGCTTCGACAGCTTGGCTCGACCGGTGGCGCTTATATCGGTGTTGGCCCGGAGCAGAATTTCACGTACATCGCCAAAACCCGGCCGAGGATCGCGTTCATCCTCGACATTCGCCGTCAGGCGGTGATTCAGCATTTGATGTACAAGGCGCTTTTTCACCTCTCGCCCAGTCGGCTTCAGTTTATTTCGCGCTGGTTGAGCAAGCCGCTAACGAAGGACGCTCCCTCGCCCGATGACTCGATAAACATACTGCTGGCCTATTTCACAAAGACCCGCGGCGACGAGCAGACATACGCCGCTAATCTGACCGCTATTCGCAAGTCGATACAGGAGGACTTTCAGTTTCCGCTATCAGCGCGCGATCAAGCGAGTTTGGAATTCGTGTACAAAAGCTTCCGCGATAGCGGACTGGACGCTGCATTTACGCTCAACGGCTGGTCGGATGGCGAGTTCCCGACGCTGACCGAGGTCATTCTTCAACCGGACCAGCACGGCAAGCCGGGAAACTTTCTTGCGAGCCGCGAGGATTACGACTTCGTTCGCGGGCTTCACATGAAAAACCTGATCATCCCGGTTGTTGGTGATTTCGGCGGAAAGAAAGCGCTCTCGTCAATCGGCGATTACCTGCGCAAGAATGGACTGACGGTTAGCGCGTTTTACGCCTCTAATGTTGAACAGTACTTGTTCGATGACGGCCTGTTCCCAGGCTTCGTGGCCAACGTGAGAAAGCTGCCGGTCACCGAAAAGAGTCTATTCATCCGCTGGGTGTATCAGAGATATTATCATCCAGCTCGAATGGAGGGGCAGCGATCGACGTCGCTGCTGCAAAGAATGATGGTCTTTTTGACAGACTATGACGCCGGCCGGTATCAGAGCTACATGGATTTAATCTCAACGCATTACATCGCGCCCGATAAACCTCAGTAATCCGAATAACGCCCTGAGCGCTCTCCACAGCGCGAGCGAAGCAGCCGCTCAATTACCTACTTCTTTTCTTCTTCCTTCTTATTGAGACCCCAAAATTCCTTAACCGCGTCGGCTCCGGGAACGAGTTTTTCCCACAACCCCGGCGCTGTTGACCCCATCTCCAGAAACCCGCGGAAGCGGCGGTCAAATTCCTCTTTCGTTTTTAAATAAGCTTCAAAGCTGCTCGACAGATAGTTCTTAAAGAAATCCTGGACTGCGGATTCGCGTGACCGAATCACCTGAAAGAGAAACGAGACTGGCAACACGCTCTGATTCTTTTCTTCTTCCAGGATAACCTGCATCAAAACCGCCTTGGTCACATCCGCCTTGGTGCGCGAGTCAATAATCTGAACATCGTGTCCGTCTCGTATCAGCTTTACCAGTTCCTGATAGTTCAGATAACTGCTCGTTTCGGTGTTGTAGAGACGACGATTGCCGTAGCGTTTGATTAAGATCCGATCGGTTTGCCGCTCATCCGTCGCTGTTTTTGTGCTCGCTTTCTTCTTCACCATGTCTCCGCAATCTAGCACACTTGCAGCATTTGTGTCTATGTTGTTTCGCTATCTCTAATTATTTCAATCTAATACGCGGTTTCCGCAGTTGCGAAGAACCTAATGTGCGTCAATTCCGCAGAATAACCCGATCCAGTCCCTTCACCCATCGGTCGATATTCTGTTTGGCATTCTAATTCTACTGTTTCTGTAGCTTTAGCATTTTCTTTTCGCACTTGCAACAAATTTGGCTTGACGTTACCGGATTATGTGATATTCTCTGGACCGAACATAGGATCGAGACCGGCGATGATACGGGAGCAACGATGTAGCATCCCGATTCCGCGGTGGCGGCCCCGGGCGCGAAACCGTCGAGATTCGCACGCTCGGTCCGCCAGCAAAGTAAACATTTTCTTGAAAGGACCAAAAAAATGACTACGAAATCGAAATCGACGAACAAGGAAGGCGCTGCAGCGGCAGAAACAGCGCCGGAGACCAATGCGGCAGAATGGGCTCAACAGGTTGTAGAGCATTTGGTTGATGCCCAGAAGAAATGGATCGATTTGACTGCTCAACAGAACGCCCTGGTCCTCAAAGCCATTGAGGAGGGAATGGAGTTCTACCGCAGCGCGCCGACGCCGGCATTAGCCGGCTGGGCTCGACAGGGTGTGGAAGGCATCGTCGAAGCGCAAAAGCGATGGGCCGAGATCGCCTCGCAGCAAAGCAGCCAGCTTTTTGATGCCATTCGGGAAGGAGTTAGTGTCACTCCCTCCGATGTCTCGCGAGCAGTTTCGGATTACGCGGGTCAGGGGCTGGAGGCGTTTGTAACGGCGCGCACGCAGTGGCTCGATTTCGCCGCGCAACAGAACGCTCAGGTGATCAAAGCGATTAAGGACGGGCTCAATCTCGACGAAAGTTCTCCTGCGGCCGCGCTTGCAGACTTCGCCCAGCAGGCGGTAACAAATTACGTCGAAGTGCAGAAGCGCTGGCTGGACCTCGCGACACAGCTTCCGTTCATGGGAGCGCCCGGGAAAAAGAGCTAGGCGCTCGCTTTAAACGCGACCCGCTGATTCTGTGCGAGGAGATTCCGATGCCCAACGATTCGAAGCGAACCTATCCGTGGACCACCACGCTAAAGGACAAGCAGATCACGTTGCGACTGATGCAGGAGGATGACCGAGAGGCGCTGATGGGCTTCGCCAAATCGCTGCCCGAAGACGATCTGCTTTTCCTGGCGGTCGATATCACCAGGCCGGAAGCCCTCGATCGGTGGGTTCACGACATAAAAACCGGACAGATCAAAACGGTTCTGGTTGAAGCAAACGGCAAGCTGGTCGGCCACGGAACCCTGAGCCATAATGCGCTTCAGTGGACGCGCCACCTGGGAGAGATCGTCCTGCTTTTGAGTCCTGATTACCGAAGCATCGGTCTGGGAACCTTGCTTGCAAACGAGCTGTTCTCGATCGCGAGAGAGCTGGGGCTGCAAAAAATAGTCGCGAGAATGGCTACCGAACAGCGAGGCGCGTTTCGCGCTCTGGAGCGTTTGGGGTTTCGAGCCGAGGCGCTGCTGGGTGACTACGTTATCGATCGCGCCGGACGCACGCATGATTTAGTTGTGATGTCTCACGATGTAACCGGGCTGACAGAATAGCCCATAGTTACGATCTAAGGAGCGCCCTGAATGTTTTTCACCGCACTTCAGCGCCTGGAAGCCGATTTTTTCCGCACGCTGAATCAGTTCATCGAACCACTGGTCCGGCTTGGTTTTGGCGCGCCGATGCTGCTTCCGATCGGTGCGATCGTCTTAGAAACAAAGGGGCGAAGAAGCGGACGACAATCCAATGTCCCGTTGATGGCGATGCTGGTCGGTGATGTGGTTGTAGTAAGCACGCTGCGCCGACATTCGCACTGGTTGAAGAATATCGCAGCAAATCCGGATGTCCATTACTGGCTCGGGGGCCGCAAACGCGAAGCTACCGCCCATGCCATTGGACTGAAAGTTCAAATCGGCGACGATTTGCCGGAACGTGTGAATTGTCTGGCCTCGACGCTCAAACGAAACAGCTCTTTCTTCGGAACCGGCTTCGCGATCCTCATACCGCGCGACTCTCGAACCGCGCGACGGTAAGCAAAGATGGGTCTCTCAAGGCACGGCCGGATGGTTCAAATGTGAATGAATACAAACCTCTACTGGATTGCAGGACCCTGGCCCGGCCGGCTGGCGGTTTCGCCTCGGCCTCGCGGCGGCGGATGGCTTGAGGAAGAAATCATTGGGTGGTCGGAGTCTGGAATTGATGTGGTTGTGTCATTGCTGACTCACGAGGAGAGGAACGAGCTGGATCTAAACAAAGAAGAGGAACTTTGCCGAGCACACGATATCTCCTACTTCTCGTTTTCCATTGAGGATCTTGGCGTTCCGGCATCGCGCAATGAGGCATTGAACTTCGTTAATATGATCGAGCGGCTTCTCGGCGAAGGCCGTCGTATCGTAATCCATTGTTGGGGCGGAATTGGTCGTTCGGGCCTGATAGCCGCGAGTGCGCTCGTCAGCGCAGGTATTGAGCCCGAGACCGCGATTCGACTGGTTAGCGAGGCAAGAGGCATGTCAGTGCCGCAGACTGCCCAACAGGTACAGTGGGTAAGGGATTTCGCTGATGCCGCGGCAATGACACGTTGAGCGACCCATCGGAGAATTCCATTTGTCGACACCAAATCTCAATCATCGACTCACCGCGGTTGACGCAAGTTTCCTCTATTTCGAAAAGAAGGAAGCAGCGATGCATATCGGAAGCGTAAGCCTGTTTGAAGGCGCAATCCCTTTCGATAACTTCGTCGCAATGATCAACTCGAAGATGCACCTGCTGCCGAGATACCAGCAGGTGGTAACGCCTGACCCGTTCGGTATCGGACATCCAACCTGGGAATTCGATAACAACTTCGATATCAAACATCACATCTTCAAGATCCAGATCGCGGCGCCGGGCGGCGAAGCCGAGCTAATCGAACTCGCCGGTCGCATATTCACTCCGATGATGGACCGGCGCAAACCGCTTTGGGACATCTATCTCGTCTACGGTCTGGAAGGAAAACGCACCGCGATGATCGCGCGCGTGCATCATTGCATGGTGGACGGGGTGTCGGGAGTGGACTTGCTCAAGATCGTTCTGGATATCTCTCCCGAAATACAAAAGATCGAGCCTGCCCCTGAGCGCCCGCCTCAGCCGCCGCGTCCGGACGCGACCCGAAGATTCTTCGACACGTTGCTCGACAACATGCAGGAAGGCATGAACCGCTTTATGGAGTTTCAAACGGGTCTTATGAATCTGACTCAAGCGCTTTCCAGCGATCAGACCCGTCAGGCGATGCGCGAGACTAGCGGGACGCTCCCTCAGCTCGCTTCCCCGGTTTCGATGCTGCCGTTCAACCGTCCTTGTTCGGGAGATCGGAAGCTCGTTTGGAGCACATTCTCGTTCGCCGAGGCCCGCGCGATCCGCGCCGCGCTTGGCGGCACGGTCAACGACGTGGTGCTCACAACTTTGTCGGGCGCGGTTTCGCGTTATGTTGAACTCCACGGTCAACGGACGGCAGGACGGCAGCTCCGGGTCATGGTTCCGGTCAGTTTGCGCCAGGAAGATCAGCGGGGCGCACTAGGCAACCTGGTTTCGATGTTACCGGTTGAGATCCCTCTCGACATGCCTGATCCAGTTGAGCGGTTCCGATTTATCAATCGCAGGACTGCGGCGATGAAGGGCAGCCGAGTCGCCGAAGGTTTAAACCTCTTCTCGGCGTTAATGGGGATTCTGCCTGCGCCGGTGCACGCGTTCGCGGGGGCGCTTGCGACTACGCCGATCCCGGCATTCAACATGGTTTCGACCAACGTGCCTGGCCCGCAGGTTCCGCTCTACGCTATGGGTAAGCGGATGATCGCCTACTACCCTTATGTCCCGGTGGGCTATGCCGTCGGGTGCGGCTGCGCTATCATGAGCTACGATCAGAATCTATATTTCGGGCTGACGTCGGATACGCAGGCTATGCCCGATGTTGAGAAGCTGAAGGATGCGCTTGAGAAATCGTTCATTGAGTTGCGCGCGGCCGGGGGCGTGGAAGAAATCAAGCCGAAAGTTATGAAAGCGCGGCGCGGAAAACGGCAGTAGCAACAGTCTCCGTAAGGAGCAAGCTTGCGAGCACACCGTCCATCGATTAGAGAGGAGCGTAGTGGCCGCATCAACCTCACCAAAAGGCTTTCTAAGGGATCACGAACCTGCTCAACGCCCTCTCTGGCGCGAAGCATTTGTCGGACTCGATTGGCTCGCGCTGCGTTCATCGCCGGTTTATTACGGCATCGGTGTTCCACGCGGAGACAAGTCACCGGTCATTGTAATCCCGGGGTTCATGGGAACAGACATGTACCTGCAGGAGATTTATTACTGGCTGCGGCGCATCGGCTATCGACCGTATATGTCGCAGATCGGCTGGAATGCCGAGTGTGTCAATATCCTCGTCGACCGGCTCTCGGAGACAATCACAAAAGCTCGGGCCGAAACCGGAGGAAAGGTGCATTTGATCGGACACAGCCTTGGTGGAGTGATCGGCCGATCGGCCGCCGCCCAGTGGCCTGACCGCATAGCCTCGGTGATAACCTTAGGCTCGCCATTCCGAGGCATCCGATCGCACCCGTTGGTGCTGGCGGCAGGTGAGCGGGTTCGCGAGCGAATCCGCCGTCAAAATGGCGGTCTCCAACCGGATTGTTACACTGGCTACTGTGGCTGTGCTGCGGTGACCGCCGTACAAGGCAGCTTCCCGGCCTCTGTCGTGCAATCTGCTGTATACACAAAGAGCGATGGGGTGGTTGACTGGCGTGTCTGCGTAACTGATGATCCGACGACAAACTTTGAAGTGTCGGGCACGCACGTGGGGCTCGTGTTTAACGCGAGTGTCTATTCCTTGATTGCGAAGCGTCTGCGCGCCAAGGATTGAGGATGGAAGATGAGGGATTGAAGAAAGAGGATAGACGATGGAAAGTAGATCATTTTCCATTTGTCATTTTCCATTTGTCATTTTCCCTGAAGCTCTTAACTATTTGCGCCGCACCACCAATGACAAATGAAAGTGAAAAATGGAAAATGACCTTACTCTCCACCCTCCATCCCCCATCTTCAATCCTCAATCCCCATTCTCCATCCTCCCCTCTTTACGGAGATTGTGACCGATGCATCTGACGATTGACGAGCTCCTCGCCTACACCGATGAAGAACGCGGGAAATGGGAGACGTGGTTCAAGTCACAAGGCAACGAAGCGCTCAAGCTTCCCGTTCCGATGGACGTTCATCCGTCTCTAGGTGCGCTAATACTTCACTGCTTCTGGGCAGAGCTTTTCTACGCCCATTGGATGCGTGGCGAAGCCCTCTCTCCGGCGCAGATGAAAGAAATCATCGAGGGGCTGGATGCCAGTCAAGCTGATCAGCTCTTTGCGTTCGGCCACGATGAACGTAAAGCCTTGCGCGACGCACTTAGTGCGTACACCGAAGAGGATTGGGAAAAGAGTCACGAAGTCGAGGGCGGCGGATTTCGCATGGGCGGACCCGCTCGCAAGTTGATCGCTCATATTCTGGTCCACGAGATTCGCCACTGGGCGCAGGTTGCGGTCACGACGCGGCAGCACCATCTCGTTCCCCCTGGAGAACACGATTTGTTGTTCAGTGAATCCTTTGGCCCGCTCCTGAGAAAGATCTAACCGAGGGCCGAGGAGAAGCCCTGATGCGCAAACTAACCCCTGTTGCGTTGGTTCTTACACTGGCGTTTCTTGTTTCCACGACAACCGGCGCGAATGAACAGAAGCACGCCAAACAGTGGGCGACGGATTTTCCGCTTGAGAAGGACGAACTCGCTACCATCGGACGCAATCTTCATTTCATTCTCGAACCCGGCTATGTTCTGGTTCTTGAGAACGGGTCCGAGCGTCTTACAATCACTGTGCTCAACGAAACACAGAGGGTAGGTGATGTCGACACACGAGTCGTTGAGGAAAAAGAAACCAAAAGCGGAAAGCTCGTGGAGATATCCAGAAACTACTGCGCGATAAGCAAAAAAACCAATAGTGTTTACTACTTTGGCGAAGACGTGGATATCTACAAGAACGAAAGAGTGGTGGGGCACGACGGCGCCTGGCTATCCGGGGTTAAGGGCGCAAGGTTCGGCTTACTAATGCCTGGGATCATCGAGCTGGGGTCAAAGTACTATCAGGAGCTTGCTCCGCGTGTTGCAATGGATCGCGCCGAAATCATCAGCGTAAATGAAACCGTTGTCACCCTTGCGGCCCGATTTACTAATTGCTTGAAAGTCAAAGAAACTACCCCGCTGGAGCCCCGCAGCACAGAGTATAAGTACTACGCCGCCGGAATTGGATTGGTGCAGGATGGATCGCTCAAGCTGGTCAGACACGGGCGGGAGTAAGGCGAAAGTCTGATGGAATCACAATCGCATTTGCTGGAACAGACTAGGTAAGGCTTCTTTTAGCATCGAGGAGCCTGCAAGAGAGGTGTGATGGCAAAACCTGGCAAGCAGTGGAAACGCGGCCGCGGAAAGCTCGGTCTTCTTACTCCGTTGATCGGCAACTGGACGACGAACGCCTCCACTCCAATGGGCTCAGTAACCTGCACTCGCAGGTTTGAATCGGTCTTAGGCGGCAACTATGTCCGGCTGAGTGTTCGTTGGGAATTCGAAAAGGGCGCTTATGAGGAGATCGCATTGTTTGGCGTGAATCCAGATGGAAACGTCGCCTTCTGGTCATTCACCTCGGACGGTAAGAATTCGAATGGCATAGTGGCAGACGTCACCGACATTCATCCCGAGGCAATCGGGTTTGAAGCACAAATGCCGGC
>Ga0075418_10007097_pt1 | contig 12626 bp, 11 predicted proteins | sample SoiMetdeltSBSDD2_FD_81776 | JGI IMG/M metagenome (GOLD analysis project Ga0075418, IMG submission 81776) | Bulk soil microbial communities from a Populus tree surrounding site in Tennessee, USA - Soil MetaG P. deltoides SBSDD2 | ecosystem: Environmental > Terrestrial > Soil > Tree plantation...
AGAGGAGGACGACGACGTGGTCAGCCCGTACGCCGATGTCATGATCAGGTTGCCGAAGGTGTCGACCTTGCTGCAGCCCTTGGTGGCGACCGTGCCGCTGCAGATGTTCGCCTGCGAACTTGCCACCCAAAAGGGCCATGATGTCGATCAGCCACGGAACCTGGCAAAGTCAGTCACGGTCGAGTAGAGCCGAAATGAGTCGCCTCTTCTCACTCACGCTGCGAGTTTCGGGAATCGCGGCGGACAGCACGCGCGATGCGCGAGCAGCGTCTCAATAAAGCGCATGATCATTGGAGTCGGTATCGACGTCTGTGACGTCGATAGGTTCGCTGCATCGGTGGAGCGCCGGCCTGGCCTCGTCCAGCGGATCTTCACTATCGCGGAAGCTGAGCGTCCCATCGCGTCGAAGGCTGCCCGATTCGCCGCGAAGGAGGCGCTGGCGAAAGCCTTGGGTGCGCCAGACGGGTTGTCCTGGCTCGACGCCGAGGTGCTCACCGACGATCAGGGCAAGCCCTCATTCAAGATCACCGGTACGGTCGCTGCCCGCGCTGCCGAGCTGGGCATCGAAACCATTCACCTCAGCATGTCCCACGACGCCGGAATCGCCTCGGCCGTCGTAATCTGCGAAGCGTGATCAAGCGCGCGTACCGGGTCTCCTCGATCCGGCGGATCGAAGAGCGGGCCATTGCCGTGGAGGGCGTGGATGCCCTGATGCAGCGGGCTGCGGCGGCCGTTGCCGCCAGTGCGTCCAACCTGCTGCTGTCCGGCAGCGGCGGCCGGTATGGGCGGCACGTGATGATCATGGTCGGTGCAGGTAACAACGGCGGCGACGCTTTGTTCGCCGGTGTACGGCTGGCCCGGCTCGGGGCTCGAGTCACCGCGATCCGTTGCCTAGGCACACCACACTCGGCTGGACTGGCGGCGCTGCTCGACGCGGGTGGCCGACTGATCGACCTCGATGATCTTCATGTGACCAGTCCGAGGGCGTATGACCTGGTCATCGACGGCATTCTCGGCATCGGGGGACGTCCCGGACTGCCCGGCACCGTTGCCCGCCTTGTGCAGGCCGTGGAGGCGCAGGGCATCCCGACCATCGCCGTTGACCTTCCCTCGGGAGTCGCGGCCGACACGGGCGCCGTTCCGGGAGCAGCGGTACGAGCGACGCGGACGGTCACCTTCGGCGAGCTGAAACCATGTCACCTGCTCGAACCGGCGCTGAGTCGTTGCGGCGCGATCACGGCGGTCGACATCGGACTCGGCACTGATCATGACGAAACAGCCGACCTGGTGGGCCTAGATGAGGACGATGTGGCCCGGGCTTGGCCATATCCGACCGAACGCAGCGACAAGTACGCTCGCGGGGCGGTTGGGGTGGACACCGGCTCGGATGAGTACCCGGGTGCCGCGGTGATGTCGGTGTATGGCGCGGTCTACGGTGGCGCGGGGTATGTCCGCTACCTCGGCGCCGAGCGGCCAGCCGCCACCATCTCGGCCCAGCTGCCGAACGTGGTGTTTTCGCCCGGGCGGGTCCAGGCCCATCTCTTCGGCTCCGGCTGGGGCGAACGGACTGATGGAGCCGAGGTACTCCGACGCGTAGCGGAGCAGGGACTGCCGGCCGTCGTGGACGCTGATGGACTCGGTTATCTGCCGAAGCCGGCCCCTGCCAGCTGGCTGCTGACTCCGCACGCCGGCGAGCTGGCACGCCTGCTCGACCGGGAGCGCGGCTGGGTCGAAGAGGATCCCGTGCGAGCAGTGACTGCCGGCGCAGAGCAGACTGGGGCCACAGTGTTGCTGAAGGGCGCGACCCAGCTGGTCGCAACTCCCAACGGAGGTCCGGTGCTCGTCGCCGTGCCTGGCCCAGCTTGGACGGCACAGGCGGGATCGGGCGATGTGCTCGGTGGAGTCTGTGCGGCCCTGCTGGCGGCTGGCGTGGAGGCACAGCGAGCCGGTCAGCTCGGAGCCTCGGTTCAGGCGATAGCTGCTGCTGCGCATCCTGGCGTGCTGGCTCCGCAGGAGCTGGCACGCGCCATCGGCAAGATGCTGGGACGCCTCGAGCAGCGTGCGAGGACTCGATGACCAACCAGCTCCGGCTACCTGCCACGGTCGCTGGCATCGACCCGGCTACTGCCTGTGCGGAGATCGATCTGGCCGCATTCCGTGACAATGTGGCAACTCTTCGGGCGTGCGCTGGTGTCCCGGCCATGGTCGTGGTCAAGGCCGACGGCTATGGGCACGGCATCCTGGAGTGCGCTCGGGAGGCGAGGATCGCCGGCGCCGAGTGGCTCGGGGTCGCTACTCCTGCGGAGGCGTTGACGCTCCGGGAAGCAGGCGATGCCGGCCCAGTGCTGGCCTGGCTTTACGGCGTGGAGGAGGATTTGGCTCCGCTGGTCGCTGCCGATATCGATGTGTCGGCCCACTCAGTTGAGCAGATCGGCCGTCTGGCGGCGGCGGCTGCCACCGCCGAGCGCCGCGCCCGAGTGCACCTCAAGATCGATACCGGACTCTCTCGGAACGGCGCTCCCAGCTATGACTGGCCGCGCGTGTGCGCGGCAGCGGCCGAAGCCGAACACGCTGGCGCCCTCGAGGTGGTGGGCATCTGGTCGCATCTTGCCGCAGCCGACGAGCCCGGGCACCCCTCGGTTCCGGTTCAGGTCGAGGCGTTCAAACGCGCCTACGAACAGGCCCGGGCTGCCGGGCTCGAGCCGACAGTGCGGCATCTGGCGAATTCGGCTGGGACGCTCGCGGTACCCGAGTCACGGTTGGATCTGGTTCGGGTCGGCATCGCGACGTACGGCATCGACCCGGCTCCGGGCATCGCGGCGCTGGCAGGGGTTGTGTTGCGTCCCGTCATGCGGCTGCGGTCCCAGTTGGTCAATGTGAAGCAGATCTCGGCGGGCGCCGGCGTCTCGTACGGATTGACCTGGACTGCGGCGGCCGCCACCACGGTCGGCTTGGTGCCACTCGGCTACGCCGACGGGATACCACGGCATGCCAGCAACCGCGCTTGGGTGGGCTGGTCGGGAACCCGGGTGCCGGTACGCGGCAGGATCTGCATGGACCAGTTCGTTGTCGAGCTGGGTGCTGGAAAGGTCGTGGAGGTGGGCGAGGAAGTGGTCTTGTTCGGTCCAGGTGATCGCGGTGAACCAACGGCTGCGGAGTGGGCGGCATGGTGCGACACCATCGGCTACGAGATCGTCACCCGGATCGGAAGCCGCGTGCCGCGCCGCTATCTCCACGCCAGCCGGGAGAACATCTGATGGCAGCGAAGGGCGGACTGGCTGCGGCGCTGGGGTTGGTTACCAGCGTGGCAGCACTGGCGGCCGGCGGGGTCGCGCTGGGCATCGAACTGGAACGCAGAATCGTATCGAAGCGGATTGCGCGCAACTCCGAGGCTGGCCTCGATGAGTTCTTCTCGCTGCGGTCTGATGGCCCTGATGTCACCACTCCAGATGGCGTCGTGCTCCACACTGAGGTGGATGAGGGCGCTGCCGATGACCTGACGCTGCTCTTTGTCCATGGGTATGGCCTGAACCTGGACTGCTGGCATTTTCAGCGTCTCCACTTCCGCGGGCAGCTCCGCCAAGTGTTCTATGACCAGCGTTCCCACGGCAGGTCAGGTCGCTCCGAGGCAGAGCGCTGCAGGATTCCCCAAGTGGCTGACGACCTGTATCAGGTCCTCGAGGAGGTCGTAGGGACTGGCCCGGTGATCCTCATTGGACACTCGATGGGCGGTATGGCGATCATGCGGCTCGCCCAAGTCCATCCCGAGCTGTTCGGAACTCAGATCCTTGGTGTCGCCTTGTTCTGCACATCCGCTGGTGAGTTGGCCGATCACTCACCTATTCGGGGAATACCGGGCCGCACCTTTCACCGAATCGCCGAGCCGTTGATGTCCGGTCTGAACCGGATACCTGAGCTCGTCGCGCAGGGACGCCGCGCGGGCAGCGATCTGGGTTTTGTGGTAACCCGGCGACTGGGCTTCGGATCAGACGTGCCGGCAGGTTATGTGGACTTTGCCTCCGAGATGCTCGCGGAGATTCCTCTTGAGGTGGTGGCTGACTACTTTCCCGCGTTCAGGGAACTGGATGAATATCAGGCCCTCGAGATCGTCAGCACCTTACCGACCGTCGTGGTGGGCGGTGAGGACGACGTGATCACTCCGATTGAGCACACAGCACGCATCATCGACTTGCTTCCAAATGCCGAGGCGATTCGGGTCGAGAGGTGTGGGCACCTGGGCATGATCGAGAAGCACGAGATCTTCAACGGCGCGCTGGACCGGTTGCTCGCTCGGGTGTGCACGACGATGACCGCGCTCGGGTGAGCATCGGCGATGGATTCGTGCCTGATCACTGCCGCCTGCTAGTCTTCTAGCTTCTCCGGTTGCTGTCCGCATCCGGACCACCAGCGCCGCGCGAGAACGTGGGGCGCAGAGGTTCGTCCTTCCCACCATGACTGATCAGGTCCCGGGCGTTCGACGTGCCTAGACAATCGCCCGCCCCTGCGAGTGAGAACTGAGATGTCATGCCAACCAAACCCGCCAAGAGCGACCGCGCGCCCAAGAATCGCTGGTCAGCCGCCGAACGCACCACCCCTGGGCGTGCACCCAGCCATCGCGATGGCCAGTCCTCGCGGACGCCGCCGTCGCCCGCTCGCCGACACTTCCCGACTCTGGACGCGGCGTCCCGCGGGTTTGCCGACCTAGGCGTGCCCGCGAACCTGGTCGCCGCGCTCAGTGCAGACGGCATCCGCGAACCGTTCCCGATCCAGACCGCGACCATCCCGGACGCGCTCGGCGGCAAGGACGTACTGGGCCGTGGCCGTACCGGCTCGGGCAAGACCTTGGCTTTCGGCCTACCAATGATCAGCAGACTCGCCGGGTCGCCCAGCCCGGCGAGGGCGCAACCGCGGGGTCTGGTCCTGGTGCCGACTCGAGAGCTAGCTATGCAGGTCGCCGACGTCATCGCGCCCTTGGCGCGGATGACCGGGTTGTCGCTGGTACTGGTCGCCGGCGGCATGCCGTACCCGCCGCAGATCTTGGCGTTCTCCCGTGGTGTCGACATCGTGATTGCGACGCCCGGACGACTGATCGATCTGATGGATCAGGGGGTCGCCAATCTGAACCGCATCGAGATCACGGTGCTCGACGAGGCGGATCACATGGCCGACCTCGGGTTCCTGCCTGTGGTCAGTCAGATACTGGACACCGTGCCCGACCGTGGGCAGCGATTGCTGTTCTCCGCTACCTTGGACAACGCCATCGACCGTCTGGTCCGCAACTACCTGCACGAGCCCGTCACGCACCAGGTCGACACCGGCCAGGCCAGCGTCCCTCTGATGAGCCACCACCTGGTCAGCATCGCGCCACAGCACAAGGCCGCGGTGACAGCAGAGATCGCCAGCCGGCCGGGTCGAACGTTGATCTTCGTCCGTACTCAGCGCGGGGCCGATCGGGTGGCCGAGCAGCTGCGTCGCAGCGGGGTGCTGGCCGGGGCTCTGCACGGCGGACTCGCCCAGGGCGCACGCACCAGGATCCTGTCGGCCTTCAAGCATGGTTCGGTCCCGGTGCTGGTTGCCACGGACGTCGCGGCACGCGGCATCCACGTCGACGAGGTCGGTCTGGTCCTCCACGCTGACCCGCCGAACGGGCCGAAGGAGTATCTGCACCGCGCGGGACGTACTGCCCGGGCGGGCGGGACGGGCACCGTCGTCACCTTCGCCCTGCCGCACCAGCGTCGCGAGCTGGGCCGTTTGACCACGCAGGCGGGCGTACGCCCCGTGATGCTGTCCGCGGTCCCTGGGGACAGTGCGCTCGCCGCCGCGACCGGCGCCCGGCGGACTAGCGGCTCTGCCATTAGCGACGCCGAGTACCAGCGGGTGATCGCCCCGCCGCCGGCTCGGCGCAGCCACTCCGACCGAGGACGACGCGGCGACAGTGGCGTGCGTGGGCCGGGACGCTCAGGCCGTCGTCGGTCACCCGCCTCGACCGCGGTCGGTGGTTCCCGATCTCGTCGCGCTTGACCGATGGTGGCCCTAGCCGGTCGTCTCAGACCGCCGGGTCCGCCTGTCAGTTGCGGATGGCGCCCACCTCAGTTGGCTAGGCTCTCTGCCAGTGAGCGTCTCGGTTTCTGATCTTGTGGTTTCGATCGCGTCGCCGCAGGACGCGGCCGCGATGGTCGAGGTCATCCACAGCGCCTTCGGCGCGCGTCCGCCAGTCGATCCGCCCTCGACCGCCATCGCCGAGACCGCGGAGACCTTGGCGGCCAGCCTGCGACGTGGCAGTGGAATCTTTGCCCAGGTCGGCGGCCGTCCGGCCGGGGTGATCGTCGTCGTGCCTGCTAGCGATGGCGTCGCGAGGTTCTCCCGGGTCTCGGTTCACCCTGATCTCCAGCGGCACGGCATCGCTTCTGCCATGGTGACTGCGGCCGAGGAGCTCGCGGCTATCCAGGGCTTTCAGCGCGTGGAACTCCTCACGCGGTCCGAATTTCCCGAGTTCATTGCCTTCTGGCAGCACAGAGGGTTCGTCGTGGATCGTGCGGTTCCGCATGGTGTGATCTTGACCAAGTCGCTGCCGTTGGCGATCAAGGTTCCTACTAGCGATGCCATGGCAGGCCTGGGGGAGCGGCTGGCTCAGCTGCTCGAGCCCGGGGATGTGATCATCGCCGGTGGTGATCTTGGAGCTGGCAAGACGACCTTGACGCAGGGGATCGGGCGTGGACTTGGCTCGGAGGGCCCGATCATCTCGCCGACCTTCGTGCTGTCCCGGATCCACCCCTCGGCGATCGGCCGGCCAACCTTGATGCACGTGGATGCTTATCGGCTCGCCAACTCCTATGAGTTGGATGATCTCGATCTTGACGCTGCTGTGGCCGACTCCATCACCGTGGTGGAGTGGGGACAGGGAATCGCCGAAGGACTTGCCGATGATCGATTGGAGATCGATATCTGGACCTCTCAGGCCGACCTCTCGGCGGTCGGTGATGACAGCGAGAGGATCGTCACAATCCGCACGGTAGGTAGCAGGTGGAATGCGGTAGACGTTGGCGTACTGCGGAGTGATGATCATGACTGACGCGCCCCTGGTACTCGCGCTCGATACCTCGACAGTGGTCAATGTCGGCTTGGCCCGTGGCGAGCGGGTGCTTGCAACCGCGACCGTCGCTGACCAGATGGCTCATGTCGAGCAACTCATGCCGCTGGTTTCGGAGTGCGTCGACGCCGCTGCGGTACGCCTTGCCGACGTCGACAGGCTCGTTGTTGGGCTGGGCCCGGGGCCGTTCACCGGCCTGCGGGTCGGTGTCGTCACTGCTCACGTGCTCAGTCACGTGCTGCGCATCCAGCTGCGTGGTGTTTGCAGTCTCGACGTAATAGCCGCGCAATTTGCCGGCCAGAGCTCTGGCGAGTTCGTGGTCGCGACCGACGCCAGGCGTCGCGAGGTGTACTGGGCTCGTTACGGCCGTCTCGGCGAACGGCGCGGGGAGCCGCGAGTGTCACGGCCCAGCGAAGTACCGCGGCTGCCGGCCATTGGACCCGCCGTCGACGTCTACGCTGATCAGCTGCCAGCAGTGCCAGGCCCTCGATCGATGGATCCGGGCGTCCTCGCCGCCACCGGTGCCACGCTGGCCGACGCCGGCCGCGAGCCGCTCTACCTGCGACATCCCGATGCGACCGAATTGACCCGTCCCAAGTCAGTGCTGCATTACCAGGGCGCGGCGCGATGATCCGCTCCTCCCGCAACCCTGAGATCAGCATTTTGCCTGCCCGCCGAAATGATCTTGCCGCGATCATGGTTCTGGAGCGTTCTGGTTTTCCTGCCGCCGAACAGTGGAGCGAGCGGAGCTGGCGTGGCGAGCTGTTCGGTACGGGCCGGACGATCTTGATCGCCCGTGCGCAGCATCCGGTCGGCGTGATCTCGATCAAGACCGTCGGTGAGCTGGCTGACCTGCACCGCATCGTGGTGGAGCCGCGCAGTCGCCATCGCGGGATCGGGACCGATCTGGTGCGTGCCGGCCTGGAGGGGGTGCGGCAGCTCGGAGTGCGCGAAGTGATCTTGGATGTCGGGTACCGCAATGAGCCCGCCATCGCGCTCTACCAGCAGCTGGGCTTCGAGCAGCTCAGCGCTCGGCAGGACTACTACGGACCGGGGCACCACGCATTGATCTTGAAGCTCTATGACCTCCAGACCTGGCCAGACCGCATTCCGATCGCGACGGAGGAAGTATGAGCGGTCAGTCGAGCTCGAACGCGGCCGGGCCCCTGGTGTTGGGCATCGAGTCCTCTTGCGACGAGACCGGGGTGGGCATCGTCCAGGGCCGTCAGCTGCTGGCCAGCGAGATCGCCTCCAGCGTTGAGTTGCACGTCAGGTTCGGTGGCGTGGTGCCCGAAGTGGCCAGCCGCGCGCACCTGGAGGCCATGGTGCCTACGCTGCGACGCGCTTGCGCTGCCGCAGACATCGATCTGTCGGAGATCGACGGCGTCGCGGTGACCGCTGGGCCGGGTCTGATGGGTGCATTGGTGGTCGGCCTGGCCAGCGCCAAGGCACTCGCGTACGCACTCAACAAGCCGTTGTACGGGGTCAACCATCTTGTTGGACACGTGGCGGTTGACCTGCTGGAGCACGGCCCGCTCCCGGAACGGTGCATCGCGCTGCTGGTGTCGGGCGGCCATACGTCGTTGCTCCAGGTCGAGAGCATCGCTGACAGCATTGTCGAGCTCGGCTCGACGATCGACGACGCGGCAGGCGAGGCGTACGACAAGGTCGCCCGGCTGCTTGGCCTGCCGTATCCCGGCGGCCCCTACATCGACAAGGCAGCCACCGGCGATCCCGGGTATGTCAGGTTTCCGCGGGGCCTCACCGCGCGCAAGGACCTCGAGCGCCATCGGTTCGATTTCTCGTTCTCTGGCCTCAAGACCGCTGTGGCTCGCTGGGTCGAGGCCAGGCAGCGTGACGGGCTGGACATCCCCGTGGCCGATGTGGCGGCCAGCTTTCAGGAGGCCGTCTGCGATGTCCTGAGTGCCAAGGCAATGGATGCCTGCGTCACCTCCGGGGCGACTGACCTGCTGATTGGTGGCGGTGTCGCAGCCAACGGGCGGCTGCGTGCACTGCTCGCCGAACGTGCGGGTGAGCGGGGCATCTCTCTGCGCTCGCCGCGGCCCAACCTCTGCACTGACAACGGCGCGATGATCGCCGTCTTGGGTGCGGAGATAATCGCTGCTGGTGGCAAGCCGTCTGCCTTGGACATCGGAGCCGACTCATCACTTCCCGTCAGCAAGATCCTTGTCTAGCACTCAGCTTCCTTTCGGGCTGACCGAGGACGCCCTAGAGGCTGCAATGTCGGAGGAGGATCCCGAGTCGCTGGCAGCCGCCTCGCGGATGCGTGCCCGTTACGGGCCAGATCTGGCTGCCGCTGCGCTCACCCAGGCGTCACTGCGGCGGCAGGCGAGAGCCAAGTTCGGGGATGCCGCCGCCGAGTTGTTCTTCACCAGAGCGGGCCTGGAGCAAGCGACGCGACCCGAGGTCGCCGACCACCATGCGAGCCGGTTCCTCGAAGCCGGAGTTCGGCGAGTGATCGATCTCGGCTGCGGCATCGGCTCCGACTCCATGGCGTTCCTTCGAGCGGGTCTGGACGTTGTCGCGATGGATGTCGATCCGGCGACGGCTGCAGTCGCCAAGGCGAACCTCGTCGGCCGCGCAGAGGTGATCTGCGCTGACGCCAGCGAGGTCGCCGGAGAGTTGATCACCTCAGGAGTCGCAGTGTTCTGCGACCCAGATCGGCGCAACGAACACGGACGGGTGTGGCGCGTAGAGGACTTTGAGCCTCGCTGGGCGATCGTCATGCGGCTGCTCGATGGCGGGCGAACCGCGGGGGTCAAGCTCGGTCCTGCACTGCCGCACTCGTTGATCCCTGAGGCAGTCGAGTCCGAATGGATCACCCATCGTGGCGAGACGGTCGAGGTAGGCCTCTGGTCCGGCCCTGGCACCAGTCCTGGACGGCGTTCCGCGCTGATCATGCCGAACGCGCGTCTCAGCGTAACGCCCGCGCCGCCGCTGCGGGTCCGTGACCTCGGTCGCTATCTTTACGAACCCGCCGGCGCCGTGATCCGAGCGGGCGCTGTCGCCGTCCTGGGGGCCGAGCTCGCGGCAGGGCTACTCGACCCGCACGTCGCCTATCTCACGAGTGATCAACTCTGCAGCACACCCTTCGCGACCGCATTCGAGGTTCACCAACGGCTGCCCTTTCATCTCAAAGCTCTGCGCACTTGGGTGCGTGAGGCGCAGATCGGTGTTCTCGAGATCAAAAAGCGTGGCATCGATGTCGATCCTGCGGCCCTCCGAAGGCGACTCCGGCTAGCTGGGCCCAACAGCGCGACCCTAGTGATTTCCCCGACGCCAAGGGGGGTCGTTGCCGCGGTCGTCGAGCGGGCCTAACCTCGCCCTACCACCGGCGGCCTAAAGCGCGACCGATTCACTTCGCGTTACTTAACTGCTCCTCGCGTTAGACGGAGCTAACGCGAAGTGCCAGAAACTACCGCGAAGTCGCGGCGAAGAACGCAGATTTAGGCGCAGGAAGCGCAGCTGGGCAGGATGTGGTCAAGGCGCGCTGGCACTCGCATATATCGAGTGCTAATGTCTGGTTAGCACTCTCACTATGAGTGTGCCAGCTCCGTGCTGGCGGCCGGGATGGCACCCGCGACGACGTCCCGACCAGACACACATCGGACATATCACCTGTGAAAGGGATTTGACGTGACAGTCATCAAGCCGCTCGAGGATCGCATCCTCGTCGAGCCGCTCGAAGCAGAGCAGACCACGGCCTCCGGCCTGGTCATTCCCGACACCGCCAAGGAGAAGCCGCAGGAGGGCAAGGTGCTCGCCACCGGCCCTGGCCGCATCGACGACAACGGCAAGCGAGTGCCCCTCGATGTTTCCGAGGGTGACGTCGTGATCTTCAGCAAGTACGGCGGCACTGAGGTCAAGTACGACAACAAGGAGCTGCTGCTCCTCAACGCCCGCGACATCCTCGCGGTTGTTACCAAGTAAGGGGATCTGTACCTATGGCAAAGATCCTTCTGTTCGACGAGGAGGCACGCCGCGCGCTGGAGCGCGGTGTCGACGCCCTCGCCAACACCGTGAAGGTCACCCTCGGCCCTAAGGGCCGGTACGTCGTTCTCGACAAGAAGTGGGGCGCTCCAACCATCACCAATGATGGCGTGACCGTGGCACGTGACGTCGAGCTCGACGACCCGTACGAGAACCTCGGAGCGCAGCTCGCCAAGGAGGTGGCCACCAAGACCAACGACGTAGCTGGTGATGGGACCACCACCGCCACCGTTCTTGCCCAGGCCCTGGTGCATGAGGGTCTCCGAGCAGTTGCCGCGGGAGCCAGCCCTGTTGGTCTCAAGCGGGGCATCGACGCCGCCGTGGACGCGGTCGAGGACCGCTTGCGGGAGAACGCTCGCGAGGTCGAAACCACCGAGGACATGGCGCATGTGGCCACCATCTCGGCACGCGACGAGGAAATCGGCCGCTTGATCGCCGAGGCCTTCGACAAGGTCGGCAAGGACGGTGTCATCACGGTCGACGAATCGCAGACCATGGGCACCGAGCTCGAGTTCACCGAGGGCATGCAATTCGACAAGGGTTACCAATCGCCATACTTCGTGACCGATCCGGAGCGGATGGAGGCTGTCCTCGACGATCCCTACATCTTGATCAACTCTGGCAAGATCTCCTCGATGACTGATCTGCTACCGCTGCTGGAGAAGGTCATTGGCGCTTCCGGCACGCTCTTCGTCGTGGCAGAGGACGTCGATGGCGAGGCGCTGTCCACCTTGGTCGTGAACAAGATCCGCGGCACCTTCACGTCGGTGGCTGTCAAGGCCCCGGCGTTTGGTGATCGCCGCAAGGCGATGCTGGAAGACATCGCGATCCTGACTGGTGCCAAGGTCGTCGCACCTGAGGTCGGTCTCAAGCTTGACCAGGTTGGTCTCGACGTTCTGGGTCGTGCTCGTCGCATTGTGGTGACCAAAGACAACACCACGATTGTCGACGGCGCAGGTGACAGCAACGAGGTCAAGGCCCGCGTGGCACAGCTGCAGGCCGAGATCGCCCGTACCGATTCCGACTGGGATCGCGAGAAGCTGCAGGAACGGGTAGCCAAGCTCGCCGGTGGAGTCTGCGTGATCAAGGTCGGCGCTGCCACCGAGGTGGAGCTCAAGGAGAAGAAGCACCGCATTGAGGATGCCGTCTCGGCCACGCGCGCCGCGATCGAGGAGGGCATCGTCGCCGGTGGTGGCTCGGCGCTCATCCACGCCGCCGCGGCTCTCGATGGCGACTTGGGCCTCAGTGGTGACGAGAGGCTCGGTGTCACCATCGTGCGGCGAGCGTTGGCGGAGCCACTGCGCTGGATCGCTGAGAATGGCGGCGAGCAGGGCTACGTCGTGACCTCCAAGGTGGCAGAACTGAAGCCCGGAGAAGGCTACAACGCTGTCACCAACACCTACGGTGACCTGTACGCCGACGGTGTCATCGATCCGGTCAAGGTGACGCGTTCCGCGTTGGCCAATGCCGCTTCGATCGCCGCGCTGCTGCTCACCACCGAGACATTGGTGGTGGAGAAGCCTGA
>Ga0075418_10007098_pt1 | contig 12625 bp, 9 predicted proteins | sample SoiMetdeltSBSDD2_FD_81776 | JGI IMG/M metagenome (GOLD analysis project Ga0075418, IMG submission 81776) | Bulk soil microbial communities from a Populus tree surrounding site in Tennessee, USA - Soil MetaG P. deltoides SBSDD2 | ecosystem: Environmental > Terrestrial > Soil > Tree plantation...
CCTTTTACCAAGTCTACGCGACCTGTTAGACGGGGCATGCTGCCCCTTGGTGCACGTTTTGCAACTGAATTGGCGTGCGACCAAAGGCTGATTGACGGCCCGAAAACCCATGCCTAGGCTCCGGATGCCGGAACGTCCGCGCGCGGACGAAAGCTGCCTGTTCCTGGCTAACGAGTTCCGGCCATTTGCGGAGCCTCGACAGGGAGTAACAACTTCGAGGTTCGTCCGGCTTCCCGGTGAATCGCGACGGTGGCCGCGCGAGATGCGGAAGACGCGACCTCCGACTCTCCCGTCTGCAGGTTCCGCGACAGGTGCGGATCGAACGACGCCGAAATCTGCATGCGGATCCGGTGGCCCTTTACGAAGCGGGTGGCCGTCATCAAGTTCGGCACCCGCAATTCATAGATCCGTCCTGGCTCGACGGGTTTGGGTCCGGCGGCCGCCTCGCGGTAGCTCGCGCGCACGACGTCGTTGCCCGCGCTCATCAGGTTGAATGCACGGCCATCCGGGTACACGTCGAGCAGCCGAACCCATAAATCAAAGTCCCGGCAATCGCAGGACGCGTAGATCACCGCAGTCGCCTCGCCGGCGACGGTCAGGTCCCTCGTCAGCGGTTCGCTATCAAGCGTCAGGACGTCGGGGCGCGACTCGAGGGCTCGATAGTCGTGCGCGCCGGGCGCGACGGCCGGATCGTCGACCGGATGTTTCGGATCCGACGTGAACCGGACAGGCGGTGCAGAGCCTTTCGGTGCTGCTGCCAGAAGGCGCCCGTGCCTGTCACTCTCCGCTCCGTTGAGGTAAAGCGTCTCGACGCGATCCGCTGCCGGTGGCCACGCCATGGTTTCGCGCCATTCGTTGGCGCCCATGACGAAGTAGCGAACCGGCGGCTCCTTCACAAAACGGTTCGCGATGCCACGCAGGTAGTGGTCGTGGAAGTCGAGCACCAGCGAGTCGTAGTCGAATCCGGCATTCGGCCCGAAATCCAGATCGCCCGATCGCGTCTTCGACGGGGATGGGACACCGTGAACCCACGGCCCCAGCACGAGGTGCGTACGCGCAGGCGCGCCGCTCCTCGCCTGCACCAGCCCGTTGAAGTTGGTTGCGGCGCCTTCCACCCCGTAGGCATCGTCGTACCAGCCGCTGAAATTCAGGACTGCTGCGGAGGTCCGGCCGTAGCGACCGCGGAGCTCGGCCCAATTCCACCACGGATCCTCCGGCGGATGCGCCAGCCACTCGAAGTAATAAGGAGCTTCCTTGCGCAGCCACGGCAGGTCGCGCAGCGGCAGGAATGAGTCGTACTGGTTCGCGACCTTCTTCCAGTTCTCTTCTGCGTCTCCCTCGTCAGGCATTCCGAGTCGTTTGCGCGCGTCCGGCGCGACGTACTGATAGATCCAGGGCAGCCACGCCCGGTCGAATATCCCGGCCATATAGAAGAACCGCCGAGGCGATGAAAACGTCATCGCCGGCGCCATCGCGACGAGATGCGGCGGTTGCTCCATTGCCGCCAGCCATTGAACCGCGCCCGGATAGGAGAGCCCGTACGTGCCGACCCGCCCGTCGGACCACGGTTGCTTTGCGGCCCACTCGATCGTGTCGTAACCGTCGGCGCCCTCCTGTCTATACGGATTGAAGGTCCCGTCGGACGCATAGCGCCCGCGCACATCCTGCAGGACGACCGCGTAACCACGCGCTACCGCCTTCATGTGCACGCCGTCGCCCTTCGCCGCGAATTGCTTGCCGTAGGGCGTCCGGAAGACAAGGACGGGGAATCTGCCGGCGCGAGCCGGCCGGTAGACGTCGGCCCGCAGGACGATGCCGTCGCGCATCGGCACCGCGACGTCGCGACCGATCTGGACTCCGGCCGGAGGCTCCGCGGCCGTTGCCGCAGCGAACCAAATGGCCAGCAGCGCGCCGATCGATCTCATGTCGGGTGCGATCCTTCGCGCAGCGCTTCAACCTGGGCGGGCGACAAAGAGCCGGTCGGACGCTCGATCATGCGGCGCACCCGCGGGGATTCGGGGCCCTGATGGAGTGCCCGCAGCGATGCCGGGATGACGGCATCGTCGCGCGTCATGCGGTTGTTGAGACGGAGGTAGTCGAGCCAGGTCGGCGTCTCGTAGCGCTCGACCCAGAGCTCCGGGTCGGACAGGTCGCGCAGCAGTCGCCAGTTGAGCGCGCCATCACGCCGCCGGATTCGCCGCCGCTCCGACATCGAGGTCAGGAATTTCAGCTGGTCCTGCTCGCGAATGCGGTACTCGATGGTGATCACGACGGGCCCGGTCCTCGAGTCGACCGGAAGGGCGGTTTCCGGAGCCTCCCATTGTCGCAGCGGATCGAGGTCGATGTGTGCCGACTGTGCGAGCGGCCGCCAGGCGCCGATGGCAGCACAGGCAAGGAGCACTCCCGCCGCGGCGAACAGGGCGATCATGATGCTGCTCTGCTCCGCGACCGCGCCCCAAAGCCAGCTTCCGCCGGCAATGCCGCCGAAAGCAGCCATCTGGTACATCGCGAGCGCCCGGGCCACGACCCAGCGCGGTGTCGAAAGCTGGACCGCCACGTTGAATGTGGCAAGCGCGAGCACCCAGCCTGCGCCGCAGAAAAAAAGCGCGAGTGTCGTAGGGACCGGACGCTCGCTCGCGCCGGCGAGTGCCGCTGCTCCGGCAAATGCGAGGCAAGCTGCGCGCACGACGGCCTCGGTCGAAAGGGCCTGGCGCAGCCGCGCGGCGCCCATGGCTCCCGAGATCGCCCCTGCCCCGAACGCACCCAGCAACAAGCCAAAGGTCAACGGCCCGCCGCCGAGCAGGTGCCTCGCGATGAGTGGCATCAGGGCGATCGGCGCACTCGCGCCGATGCCGAAAGCCACGCTTCGCATCAACACGGTGCGGATGGCGGGCGACATCGCCACGTAGCGGACGCCGGCCGCCATCGCGACACCCAGCGATTCGCGCGGCAGGATCCGCTGCACTTCGGGCGGCCGCCAGCGAGCGAGCACGGCGATCAACGGGATGTAGCTCGCGGCGTTGACGACGAATGCGGCGCCGACTCCTGCAGCGGCGACGATACCGCCGCCGATGGCAGGCCCGACGCTCCGCGCGATGTTGAAGCCCATGCTGTTGAGCGCAATGGCGCCGGGCAATTCCTCGCGCGGCACCATCTCGCCGACCGATGCCTGCCAGGCGGGCGCATAGAACGCTGAGCCGCAGCCGATCAGGAAGGTAAATGCAAGCAACAGCCATGGCGTGACCCATCCGCTCCATGTGCAGGCGGCGAGCGCCAGCGAGACGGCCAGCATGAAGAGGAGCGAAGCGAGCATGACGACCCGACGGTCGCGATTGTCCGCCAGTGCGCCAGCCGCCAGCGACAGCAGCATCACCGGCAGGGCCACCGAGGTTTGCACGAGCGCCACCATCCTGGCGGAGCCCGCGAGCGAGATCATCATCCACGAGGCGCCGACCGACTGGACCAGGCTGCCGAGGTTCGACAGCGTGCTGGCGAGCCAGACCGACCGGAACACCGGAAAGCGCATGGGCGACAGCGCCGATGCCGCGTGGATTCCGTCCATGCGCCTATGCCGTGAGCGTGAACGCAACCGCGCTGTGGCTATTTCGCATCTGCGTAGAGCTTTACGACCTCGTAGAGGAACCGCCGTCCTTCCATGAGCGACTGCACCCGCATGCGCTCGTTGAGGCCATGTTCGTAGTTGCCTTCGGCGTTCTCGAAGAGGCCCGACAGGCCATACGTCGGCACGCCTGCCGGATTGAGGAACTTGCCGTCCGTATAGCCCGGAAGCATGGTCGGCACGATGGGCACGCCGGGCCAGATCGACCCGGCGACCTCGCGCGCCGGCCCCAGGATCGACTCTGTCAGCGGCGGCGTTGGCGACTGGACGCCTCCCTCGCCCACCGGCGTCACCTTGATCGCCTCGTCCGCAACGACCTTGACGATCTCTGCCTGCACTTCCGCAACGGCGGTGTCCGGCAGGATGCGGCAATTGACGTTCGCCTTGACGTGCTGCGGAATCGCGTTGGGTGCGTGCCCGCCGTTGATCATGCTGACGATGCACGTCGTGCGCAGCATGGCGTTCCAGTAGGGATTCGCCTGCCACAATCGGGTCGCGGCCGCAGCGTCCGGCGGTGACTGCAGCACGGCCCGCATGTCTCCGCCGATCGAAGGCTCGACCAGCTTCGACATCGATTCGAAATAGGAACGGGTCACCGGATTCAATTTGATGGGAAAGCTGTAGGCGCCGAGCCGTGCAAGCGCGGCGCTCAGCCGCACGATCGCGTTGCCTGCCTTCGGAAGCGAGCTGTGCCCGCCCGGGTCGCTCACCTCCAGCGCGAAGTCCTGGTAGACCTTCTCGCCGGCCTGAATCTGCAAGGCGACCGGCTTGCCATTGGCGTCCAGGTCGCCGGTTGCACCCTCGTTGATCGCGAATGCTGCGTCGAGCACTTCCGGTCGCGTCTTCACCAGCCAGCGCACGCTGTCGAAGAGACCGGCACCGGCCGTTTCCTCGCCGCAGGTCAGCGCCAGCTTGATGCCGCGACGCGGCGCATAACCTTCTTTCCGGTAGCGAATCATGCTATCGGTGAAGATGGCCGCCATCGACTTGTCGTCGCTCGCGCCGCGCGCATAGAACCAGCCATTTTCCTCGACCAGCTTGAACGGATCCCGAGTCCAGTCTTCGCGCTTCGCTTCCACCACGTCGATATGCGCGAGCAGCAGTATCGGCTTCGCATCTCCGTCCTTGCCATGCAGCTTCGCGATGAGCGCCCCGTCGCCTGGCGCATCGGGCGGTGCGAGGATCTGCATGTCCTCACTCGGATACCCTGCCGCGAGAAGATGCTGGCGCATCGCCTGGGCAGCCTGCGTGCAGTTGCCGACCGAGCGTGTCGTGTTGATCTCGATCAACTCCTTGTAAAGCGCGCGGAACGCCGCCTCATCGTCAGAAATCCCGGCGGCTCCCGCCCTGGAAGACACCATGGATACGACCAACACCGCAAAGGCCGTGACTACGACCTTTCGTTGTGCCAATGCACGCATGCGATTCCCCCCTGTTGCAGTCTTCTATTCGCTCGACAGCGCGGCGACCAGCGCGAGGTCGGATGTCCGTACCTTCCCGACGTCGAAGTTCCTGGCGGCCGCGGTCATGCGAGTCAGGGCCGCGGCGATCGGCATGGCAGGCTTCGTGTCGCCGGCCTTCGCGCGATGGAACCGGACCGGGTTGATGCGCGCGACGACGAATGCGCGCAGGTATGGCGACTTGAAGCCGCGCGCCTCCAGAGACTTCACGACCTTGCGCACCTGCGTATCGATCTCGCGCAGCCGCGAGGCGTAGCCTTCGCGCTCGCGCAGGCTCACCGCGAGCGTGCGGTCCGTGAATCGGTCAACCTTCTTCAGGAAGGAGCCGTAGGCGCCGCCCGCGAAACGTGCGTCCTTGGCGTACAGGATGCCGAGCGTCAGGAACTCGGCCGACTCGAACTGGGCGGCATAGTCGGTTTCCTTGGCACGAGGCTCGCGCCGCGCGAGCGCACGCGCCATGCGGATCACCTCGAGGCTCCGGTCCTTGAGGTTGTGTGCCTTCTCCGTGTTGAGCGCCAGGATGCGAAATGCGAGGCCTTCGTCAGGCGATATGAGCGCTGTGATCTGCTTGAGCCCCAGCACTTTCGCTGCGGCGAGGCGGTGTCGCCCGTTTGGCGTCGTGAACTCGCCCGTCTCGCCCCGCACGACGATGATCGGGTCGAGGAAGGAACCGGCTTCGTCGATCTTCTGCGCCAGGCGCTTGGTGTGGGTCGGCGAGAGGTCGCGCTGGAATGGCGTCGGCTGCACGGCCGCAAGCGGAATCGCTGCGACCAGTACCGTGCTCCCGGACAGCGGCTCGCGATACGCTCCGATCGGCGCGCCGCCGCTATCGCGCACTTGCGCGGCAAGCGCAGCCGTGCGCTCGTCGTCGATCGCGATGCAGATCTCTCCGGCGTCAAGACCCCGCTTGGCCTTGCTCGGTGCCAGCGTCTTGCCGCGGCTCTTGCTCTTCCGGACGCCCGATTTGGCGCCCGCGCTGCTGCTTCGCCCCGCCACGTCGGGTTCCTCCGGCTCGCTCGTACCGGAAGATAGTGCGGACTCCCGGTGCCGATGTAAACCGAGTCGCCGCGCGCTACCTCAGCGGACTGATGTGCTCTAGAGGCGGCCCGTGAACAGGAGGATCAGGAGCACGACGACGATGAGGCCGACGATTCCGCTTGGGCCGTAGCCCCAGCTCCGGCTGTACGGCCATGCTGGAATTGCTCCGAGGAGCACGAGGACAAGCACGATCAAGAGAATGGTTCCGAGGCTCATTCTTGGTGTCCCTTGATGACGGTGCTTCGATGCTCGCCGTGCACCCCCGCGCACGCAGTCGGACGACCGGCTACCGCGACGTCAGCGCAGGGATCAATCGCAGGATAAAGCCCTGAATCAGCGGCGGCTGGAAAGCTTTTCGAGCGCGCGAACCTGGATCAACGTGGAATCCGAGCTTTCCACTACCTGGCTGGCCTCGCGCACATAGGCGACGAGCGCATCCGCTGTCATGGGCTTGCTGATCAGGTAGCCCTGCGCGATGTCGCAGCCCAGCTTGCCGAGCATCAGCAGCGTCTCGGCGACCTCGACCCCTTCCGCGACGACCTTGAGGCCGAGATTGTGGCCGAGCTCCACCGTCGAGCTGACGATGCTGGCGTCGTCCGGGTTCACGTGCGCGCGCGAGACAAAGCTGCGGTCGATCTTCAGCTCGTCGACCGGCAGCTTCCGGAGCTGCGAGAGCGACGAGTAGCCTGTCCCGAAGTCGTCAATTGCGAACCGCACGCCAGCCACGCGCAGGAGCTCCATGTTGCCCGCCGCTGCAAGCGGATCGCGCATCATCGCGCTCTCGGTGATCTCGAGCACGAGGCTTGTCGAAGGGACGCGGAACTCCGCCAGGAGGCGCAGGATCGCATCACCGAGTCCGGGGTCCACGATGTCGCCGGCGGACAGGTTGACGGCGAGGTCGAGCGCGAAGTTGGCGCGCCGCCATTCCGCCATCTGGCCGATCGCCGCACGCAGTACCCAGTCCGTGAGCTGGCGCGAGCCGCCGGTCTGCTCCGCGACTGGCACGAACTCCGCCGGCGGCACGATCCCGAGCCTTGGGTGCGTCCAGCGCACCAGCGCCTCGGCACCGATCACGCGCCGCGTCGCGACCTCCACCTTCGGTTGATACACGAGGGCGAGCCCGTTTGCCTCGATCGCACGTCGGAGTTCCGTCATGATCTCCAGGCGCCGGCGATGGTCGTCGTCGCTTCCGATGCGATAGCGCCCGATACGCTGGTGCCTTTCCTCGGCGTCGTGCAGCGCGAGCTCCGCGCGCCGGATCATCTCGTCGGCGGCACCACCCTGCTCCGGGCTCGTACAGAGTCCCGCGGTTACGTCGAGCTCCACGTCGACCTGCCCGACTTCCAGGCGCTCCCGGAGAATGTCGACGATTCCGGCGGCCAGGCGCGGCGCCTCGACATGCTCGTGCCGGCGCGTGAGGATCATCATGTAGCGGCTCGCGCCGAGCCGGCCGACGGCCTCGCCGGGCTGACAGGCAAGTGCGAGGCGCCTGCCGACGGCAACCAGGATTTCGTCGCCGATGCCGTGGCCGAGTGAGGCATTGAGCTCGCGGAGGTTGCCGAGGTGAATCACCATGGCCGTCACGCACGACCGTCCTCCTGCCGCCCGAAGGATCCTGGCAAGCTCGATCTCGGTCCACGCGCGCCGCGGCAGGCCTGTCAGCTCGTCGTGGTAGGCCTGGTGACGGATCTGGGCCTCGCGCTCGGCGACGCGCTGCTGCATCGCATTCAGGGTTCCCGCGAGCCGCCGGAATTCCTCGGCCCCGGTCTCCGCGACCTCCTCGCCGTACTCGCCTGACTCGATCCGGCGGGCCGCCGCGACCAGGCGTTCGATCGGGCTCGTCGCGCTCCGCCCGAGCAGCAACGCGACTCCGATGGCGAGCAGGAGTGCCGTCGTGCTGACGAAAAGCATCTGCCTCTGCAGCGACGTGTACGGCGCGATGACATTCGCGCTCGGCTTCAGCAGCAACAGCCGGACCGCGTCGTTGCCCGGCTCGAGGCTCGTCGCATGGTAGAGATATTCCTGTCCGCCGACCTGCAGCTTGGCGGGCCCGGCATCAGCGGGTTCGGTGTCGGGCACGGCAGCGGTCGCGTCACGGCTGCCGGACGGGAGTGTCGAAGCCACGACTTGCGCCACCCCGCCCTTGCGGACGACGACGCTGGCGTCGACGTCGACAAGCTCTCCGATCTTGTGTGCGAGGGCGTCGTCGACGGCGAATCCCATGACAACCCAGGCAATGACGTCCGGCGCACGTACCGGCGCCGCGAAGAACTGATGCAGTCGGCCGGACACCAATGCGAAGTGCGGCGCATCGGGGCGCATCTGCGCACGGTCGATAAGCGCGCTCATCGATGAGGCGAAACCGGGATCGAGGCGCTCCGTGGTCGCGATGAGCTCGCCTTCCGGATCGACCAGCACCAGCAAGTCGGCATCGATGCGACGCGACTGGTTGGAGGCGGCCGACAGGATGGTCGGCGGGTCATGTGAAGACACCGCTTCCCGGAATCCGAAGTCGGATGCCAGCACGGAAACGCCGCTCGCGAGCTGGCCCGCGCGGAACCTCACGAGCTGCAACGCGTAGGAGGAGCCCGCGGCCAGCTGATCGGCCGCGCGCGATTCGACGTTTCTTCGCATGCTGGCCAGCACTGCGACGAGCGTCACGGTTTGGGTAACCGCGATCAAACCGATGATCAGCACGAGAATTCGTTTGCGAAAACTGGTCACGCGCGGCGCTCTAATGACCTCACTTAATCGTAGGCGCCATGCCGCGCGGCAGCGAGGAACGGGTGGGGAATCTGAGACCTCGTGCAAAGGTTTGGGCCGGCTTCCGCCGCGCCGGACTCGCATCCGGCGCCCTGGCCACCCTTGCGCTCGGCGCCGGGTCAGCCTGCGCGGCCGCCTCGTTGACGGTGATGGTGACGCGTTCCGATGGAACACCCGTGCCGGGAGCCGTGGTGCTGCTCCATGGACCGCCGGGCTCGAGGCCGGCCCCGCCAGCCACCTACGTCGTCGACCAGGTCAACTTGACCTTCACTCCGGACCTGACCGTCGTGCCGGTCGGCTCGAGCGTCAAGTTTCCCAACTCCGATGCGGTGAGTCATCAGGTTTATTCCTTCTCGCCCGCCAGGCGCTTCCAGCTCCCCCTGTACCGTGGCACGCCCTATGCGCCCGTGAAATTCGACCAGGCCGGTATCGTCACGCTCGGCTGCAATATCCACGACGACATGATTGCGTACCTCGTCGTCACTGACGCCGAGTGGAGCGGCCTCACGGAAGCGGACGGGACCTGGGCCGTCGCGAACCTTCCTGCCGGCGAGTTCCGCGTCGAAGTGTGGCATCCGCGCATGCGCGAGGTGGCGACGACCCTCGAGAAGCATCTCGCGATCGCGGACGCCACCGCCGGTAAGCTCGACGTCCATTTGATGCGGCCGCTCCGGCCCGAGCCGCTCGGGCACAAGCCGCATTCCTGGAGCGATTACTGATGCGCACATTGGTCGCCTTTGCGCTCGCGCTCGCTTCCGCCGCCGCGCAGGCCGCAGACGCACTCGACCTGCAGGTCGACCTCCGGCTGGTCGCCTCTGACGGGCGCACGTCCTACCTGGACGGCGGCCTCGGGAAGCTCCGCTTCGACGAGGGCCACGACGGATTGCAGATCGGGCGGCTGCGCGCAGCCTGGAGCGGGGATTTCGGCGAGCGGTGGAACGCCCGCGCCGACGTCTCGCTTTGGCGATGGGACGATGCCACTCGCTTCGACATCACCGAAACCTATCTCGAATTTCGGCCTTATCCCGCCGACGGCTGGCGCTCGCGCGTGAAGGTCGGCGCATCCTATCTACCAGTCTCGCTCGAGCATCGTGCAGCCGGATGGACGAACCCGTACCTCATCAGCTCATCCGCCATCAATACCTGGGTGGGCGAAGAGCTGCGGACCATCGGCGCAGAGTATTCACTCGAGTGGCTCGGCACACGCCAGGGATCCGATTTCGACGCCGGCATCGAGACTGCGGTCTTCGGCTGGAACGACCCCGCCGGCGTGCTCATCGCGTCACGCGGGTGGACGCTGCACGACCGGCAGACCATGCTCTTCGACAAAATGGGCCAGCCAGGCCAAGGACCCGTGCCGGGTCGCGTGCTGTTCAAGGAAATCGACGGTCGGCCGGGCTACTGGGCCGGCGCCCACGTGCGATATCTCGACCGGGTCGAGATGCGCTACCTTCACTACGACAACCGCGCGGATCCCGAGGCGTACGATCCCGGCATCAATGACTATGCCTGGCTGACCCGCTTTGACAGCCTCGGACTGCGCCTGGAAACGTCGGGCGGCTGGACATTTATTGCGCAATGGCTCGCCGGTAATACGTCCATCGAGCCGGAAACCGGATATGAGGTCTGGGACTTCGACTCGACGTTCCTGCTCGTCAGCAAGGCCTGGGGGCCGCACCGCATCTCAGCCCGCGCCGACTGGTTCGGGACGGACCACGTCCAGACAAGCTGGCCGCCGCCCGTGGAGGAAGACGGGACGGGCTTCACGGCGGGCTATTCGTACGACTTCGACGATCATTGGCACTGCGCCGTCGAGTTCCTGCAAATACGGAGCGACGTCGCGGCGCGCATGCATCTCGGCGAGCCTTCCCGCGCGCACGAGCGGCAGCTGCAGCTGCAGGTGCGCTACGCGCGCTAGCGGGATTCCGCGGGATCCCGCATTCAGTCTGATCCGTTCGTCAGGATGGAAAAATGACCGAACTTGTAGAGGCGGCGACCCCGTTGAGTCGTTTCAAAGGGCACGGTACCTGCGTCTATCTCCCGCAGCGCTGACTGCAGCTCCAGGATCTGTGCTGGTTCCGCCACGGGCGGTCCATGTGCGGGTAACAGCAGTCTCAGGCCGGGCGCAAGGCCGGCAAGGCGCTCGATCGAAGCCTCGTATCGGGCGACGTCGGTCTCAGGCGCCCAGAGAAAGACTTCGCCGGCGTAGTACGTGTCTCCGGTAAACAGCAAGCCGTTCGCCGCATCGAGCAGGCACATGGAATCGGGCGTGTGTCCCGGAGTCTGCACGACTTCGAGAGTCCGGCCGCCAAGGTCGAGGCGCTCGCCGTCTTTGACGGCAGCGCTCGCCTGCCAGGTCGGCATGGAATAAGTGCGGCTTGCGACAGCCGGCGGCAGCGATCCGCACACGCGATCCTCGGCGAGGGTGTCCTTGGCGTATTCGCGCAGCGCCTCACCGACGTCGCCGCGCGCGTTGGACTGGCTGAACGGCTCGTCGAGGTTGCGCACGTCCGTGAATTCGCGGTTGCCGCCGACATGGTCGAAGTGGGTGTGCGAATTGAGCACGGTCACGGGCAATGCCGTCAGCTTCCTGACAACTTCGCTGATCCGGCCTATGCCGAGGCCGGAGTCGAACAGCACTGCCCGCTTCGATCCCACGATCAGGAAGGACGTGACCTGCTCTTCCTGGCGCGGCTCGTTAATGGCATACACGTCTGGCGCGACCGCATAGACCTTGAACCAAGCGTCCTCGACCCGCGCGGCCTCGAGCCGTGCGAATGCGGGATCGAGCGGCGCTTCGCAGAAAGATTCCGCTACCGCGTTCCCGGCGAATGCCGCCAGGCATGAAGCGGCCGTGATGGCGGCCGGCATGCCAAGGGCATACCGCGTCACTTGCGCAGGAGCCGCCAGAGCCCGACCGTGAGCACCGGCACGATCAGGAGCAGTATGAATGCGTAAGTGAGGTAACCGTAGCCCTTGGCTATCAGGTCGATGAGGCCGATGGCGGACGCCGCGTAGACCGAGATCACCATGATGAAGATCGCCAGCGCGGGGCGAAGTATCCGCGGCATCGGCCGTTTCCCTTCTTCGTACACCTTGGCGACCCGCTCGTTGACGGCGTGCAGGATCGCGACGCCGGTGTCCACGAGCGTCAGCAGCACGGCGAATTGGAACGCCAGCTCGAACCAGTGCGCGCCGAGCTTGCCGAGCAGGAAGGCCGATGGAAGCGCTACGTCGGCGATCTCGTGCTCGTACCCGATCATTGCGATGAAGAAGAGGACGCCCGGGAGCATGCCGAGTGGGCCTGCGAGGAAGCCCGCGATCATGGTCTCCCGTGGACGCGTGAGGTGACGGATGCAGAACAGGACCGCGGGCAGGGTTGCGACGTTGTATCCGGCATACGTGATGCCCGCCTTGAACCACTGCGTACCGACACCCTCGGTGGCGAGCGCTTGCTCGATGCGGTCGCCGAAGACCGCGATGCTCCAGATGACGAAGACGATGTACACGAGGTACAGGTAGCCCACCGAGATGGCGAGGAATTTCTCGATGGCGGAGCTGCTGTAGAACAGCAGCAGGCCCGTCAACGCGATCATGCCCATCGAGCCGATGAGCTTCGGCATGCCCCAGAGGCTGTGTACGATTTCGCCGGCTGCGGCGCCCATGACCGCCAGGATGATCACGAGCAGGAGCAGGTAGCAGATCTCGAACAGGAACCAGCCGGGTCCCAGGAGCAGCTTGAAGA
>Ga0075418_10007103_pt1 | contig 12615 bp, 20 predicted proteins | sample SoiMetdeltSBSDD2_FD_81776 | JGI IMG/M metagenome (GOLD analysis project Ga0075418, IMG submission 81776) | Bulk soil microbial communities from a Populus tree surrounding site in Tennessee, USA - Soil MetaG P. deltoides SBSDD2 | ecosystem: Environmental > Terrestrial > Soil > Tree plantation...
GCTGCTGCGCCGTGGTGGCCTCAGTGTCACCGAGGTCTGTTTCGCGGTCGGGTGCTCGTCGCTGGGCACCTTCAGTACCCGCTTCACGGAGCTGGTCGGTATGCCGCCGAGCGCGTACGCGCGCCAGGCGACGGGCGCGATGGCCGGGATTGCACCCTGCGTCGCGAAGCAGGTCACAAGACCGGTCAGGAATCGAGAAGCGGCGGTCGCCGAGCCGCACTAGCCTGGCGGCCATGAACATCACCATTCACGCCAGCTTCCTCCCCCATGAGGACCCGGAGGCCTCCGTGGCCTTCTACCGCGACACCCTCGGCTTCGAGATCCGCAACGACGTCGAGTACGCCGGGATGCACTGGATCACGGTCGGGCCCGCCGACCAGGCTGACACGTCGATCGTCCTCTACCCGCCGGGCGCTACCCCCGGCATCACCGACGACGAGCGCAACACGATTGCCGAGATGATGGCCAAGGGAACCTACGCCAGCATCAACCTCGCCACCGAAAACCTCGATCGCACCTTCGATCGACTGCAGGCCGGCGACGCCGAGGTCGTCCAGGAACCGACCGACCAACCGTACGGGATCCGCGACTGCTCTTTCCGCGATCCGGCGGGCAACCTCATCCGCATCCAGGAGTTGAGCAATGGCTGAGAAGAAAACCGCAGACGAGAAGGCCAAGGGCTTCACCGCCGAGGAACGAGCGGCGATGAAGGCCCGCGCCCAGGAGCTGAAGGCGGAGGCGCGCGCGAACAAGAACAGGGCCGATGGCGAACGCGATGTGCTCGCAGCGATCGCCGCGATGAAGGCGAAGGATCGCGCCATGGCAAAGCGGCTCCATGCAATCGTCAAGGACACCGCGCCCGACCTCTGGCCGAAGACCTGGTACGGGATGCCCGCTTATGCCAAGGAGGGCAAGGTCGTCTGCTTCTTCAAGAGCGCCGGGAAGTTCAAGTCCAGGTACGCGACGTTCGGCTTCGAAGAAGCGGCGAACCTCGACGAGGGCGCCATGTGGCCGACCTCCTACGCGCTGAAAGAGTTGACGACCGCCGACGAGAAAAAGATCGCCGAGCTGGTGAAGAAGGCGGCGAGCTGAGGATCCCCGCGGAGCTATGCCTCCATGCCCGGGATGGCCATGAACTCGAGGACGTCGATCGAGGCGGCGGGTGTCTGTCGATGCGGATGATTGGCCAGCAGTTCGTCGAGTGAGGCGCGCGAATCGGCCTGAAGGATCGAGAAGCCGGTCACATCACCTTCGCCGTCCAGCGGCGCGCCCAAGTCGACGATGGCCGGGCCGGCACTCTCCGCCCATGCCTGCCACGCTTGCATCCCCGCCTGGGCTTGCTCAGGTGTGGCATTTGCCATTTGCTCGCGGGCCGAGATGGGAGACCGGTAGAGCACCAGGAACTTCGACATCAAAACTCCTTCCGCGACCCCTTTGTCCATGCGTTCTACGGCGTCGACGCCGCCTCCGGTTTGGGTGAGCGCGTTTGCATCTCCTCCCACCGCGGAATGCGGACCTTGAACCCAAGCAGGAGGAGGCCATGGGAACCAAGATCGCTGAAGTCATGACCGATCGGCCACGCGCGGTCACGCGCCAAACCTCGATTCGCGAGGCCGCCCAGCTGATGGGCGAAGAGGACGTCGGTTCGCTCCCGATCGTCGATGAGGCAACACGCCTGGTCGGGATCGTCACCGACCGCGACATCGCTGTCCGCGGAGTCGGGCGCGGTATCGACACGGACAAGACAAGCGTCGCCGAGATCGCGTCGGAGGAGGTCTACGCAGTGACGCCGGACGACGACTTGGACGACGCGCTCGAGACGATGGCTCGGGCCCAGGTGCGACGGGTTCCGGTCGTCGTTCGCGAGAACCAGCTCGTTGGGATCATCTCGCAAGCTGATGTCGCGCGCGTGGGCAAGGACAAGACGACCGGCGACGTCGTGGGGGCCATCTCGAGGTCGCCCGGCGGCCCGCGCATCGCAGGCGGCGAGGCAACCATGGGCGGAGGCACCGTGCGAACGGATTCGCCGTCGGAGGACGACGACCGCACGCGCGATCCGCGCCAGAACGAGCCTCGAAGCTGAGGAACTGAACGCGGACTCGTCCCTGCTTTGAGCAGGGACTGTCCCCGCAGGGGCTGTCCCACTAACGGTTGGTGGGACAGTCCCCGCTCGGGGACAGACCCTGCACGGGCCTAATGTGTGTCTGTGTGACGGCGAGCACGCCGGTGATCCTTCGGAACGGCGTCGGCATCGAGGATCCGCTGACGACCCTGCTTGGCTTTCTCTCAGAACAATGGGCCTACGACGTAACCGAGGTTTCGGGGCCGGGGTCGTTCGGTGAGCCTGACCTTAGGCTGGCCAACAGGGGCGGCGCCCGCATCTCGGCGGCCGAGATCGCGGCCGTCTTGAAGCAGCGCCGGCGGATCGAGCGGGCGCTACGGGCGATCGCTCCCGATGCCTCTCTGGCCGGCGCCTCAAGCTCGGTGCCATGGCTGCCGCTGAGGCGGCTCTTCGACGCGTTTGCAGACATCCGAGGGGTCGGTTTCTCGAAGATGACGAAGGCGCTGCACAGAAAACGCCCGGCGCTGATCCCAATGCTCGACAGCGTCGTCCAGAAGTACCTCGAGGACGACGATCTCGGACCGAAGGCTCCGTTCGGAGAACGCGGGCTTGCGCTCGTACGCGGTTACAAGCGCGACCTCGATCGCAACCGAGCGGCTCTGCGAACCGTCCGGCGGGAGTTGGCGAGGCGAGATTACGTTCTGAGCGAGGTGCGAATCCTCGATCTGCTGATCTGGTCGGTGCAGGTGCCTAGACCGCCCGTGCCGTCGTAGGCGGGATCACGGCGCCGATCAGCCAGAAGAGCGGGAGAAAGAGCCCGAGGATGAACATCACCCAGTGGCCTTTTCTCAAGGTCATGACCCCGAGCGTCGCCAACAGGACGATGTACAAGAGCCCGCCGAAGCCGATTCCCCACCACATAGTTCCTCCCGCAGTCGCAGTCTTTTGGAGTTGCGCTCCCGACGATGGCGTCCTGTCGAGCGCGGAGCATCACCCGCTCGGGACGAAAAGGGGCCTTCAGCAGCAGTCGCAGTTCTTGCCGCGCCAGGCGTCGATGCCTTCGTTCGCGGCAACCGCGGCGATGACGAGCGCCGCAGCCGGGTCGGCCCACCACCAGCCGAGCAGCGCATTCGCGAGCAGCCCGACGAGGAGCGCGAGTGAGAGATACGCGCAGATCATGTTCTGGCCCGCCTCGCTGACGGTGGCGGAGGAGTTCAGCTTCCGGCCGACGTTGCGCTTGGCGCGGGCGAGCAACGGCATCGTCGGCGCGGTCACGGCAGCGAGACCGATCCCGACCCAGCTCGCCTCCGGATGCTGCGAGCCGAGCAGGTCACGGGTCGCCTCGACGGCGATGTAGGCAACGAGCAGTGCGTAGCTGATCGCGATCAGCTGCTGCGCCCGTCGTTCGGCGGTGTGAGAGACGCCGCGGCCGCCGCTGAAGAGCCAGACGATCACACCGCCGGAGAGCACCTCGATCGCGGAGTCGAAGCCGAAGCCGACGAGCGCGACCGACCCGGCCGCGATGCCGGCGCCGACGGCGATCGCGAACTCGAGCACATGCCAGGCGTTGCCGGTCCAGGCGAGCAGCTTCGCGCGACGCTCGAGCGCAGCCCGGTCCTGCTGCTCCGGCAGAGGGAGCCGTCGCTGCAGCTGGACGGTCGTGCTCACTCGCGCGAGGCCCGCCACACCGAGCCTGCGAGCAGCCCGCCGACGGCCAGCGGCATCAGCCACCACGCATTGACGCCGCTGTGCGTCAGCACCGCCGTGAGCCCTAGCGCGACCGCGAGCCCCGCCGCGACTCGCCAGTCGTCGCCGACGATGAAGTCCCACCAGAAGCGGCCGAAGGCACGCACGTATCTCACGCTCCGGCCTCTGATGGGCGCAGGGCGACACGCTGGCGCTTCAGCGCTCGAACGAGGACAAAGGAGAGCAGCCCGAGGAAGCCGAGCACGGCGAGCAGCGAGAGCTCGTCGCCCGGCCAGTCGACGCCGGCTCCTTCGGCTCCCCAGAAGCAGCCGAAGCTCGTCAGCAGAAGGCCAACGGCGAACTTGATCGTGTTCTCGGGCACGCGCTCGAGCGGACCGCGGACGAGCACGCCGGCGAGGGTCACGACAACGACGGCCGCCGCGGCGCCTGCTGCCGCGAGCCCGAGTCGACCCTGGGCACTGCCGAACGAGATGACGATGAAGACCACCTCGAGCCCCTCGAGCAGGACGCCCTTGAACGAAACCGTGAAGGCATACCAGTCGAGGCCGGCCTTCTCCTCACGGCCCGCGGCTGCGGCCTCGGCACGCTCCCGCCGAAACGCCTCGTCTTCGTCGTGCATCGGCTTGTAGCCACTCGAGCGGAGAACGGCCTTCCGGAGCCACTGCATCCCGAACGCGAGCAGCAGCGCGCCGACGATCAGGCGGAGCGTCTCGATCGGAATGTACGTCAGAGCCGGTCCGAGCGCAGCCACCAGGGCCGCGAGCACGATCGTCGCCGCGCCGACTCCGATCAGCGTCGACCGCCAGCCGCGAACGACACCGACGCCGAGGACGATCGTCAGCGCCTCGACCATCTCGACCGCGCTGGCCGAGAAGGCGCCGAGCAGGATGAGGATCTCGCTGGTGTTCACCCGCTCACTCCTCGGGTGGCGCGAGAGCGCGCATCGACTCCGTCGACGGCACGAAGTAGTACGCGCCGGTGACCGCGCGGGTGTACTTCGTCAGGGCGTCGCGGGTTCCGTCGTCGAGGCCGGCCATGCTTTCGAGCATCTTCTGAAGGGGTTCCTGCTGCGCGCAAAAGCCGACGAACATGGTGCCGTGGTCGGTGACCGTTCCGTAGGGCATATTCCGTCGGAAGATCTTGCCGAACGTGTCCTGGTCGGTGCTCGCGACGTGGGAATCGGAGGGCTTGTCGTCCAACTCGACACTGTCCGACTTCCGGCGGCCGATGACGCGCTCCTGATCGCCGTCGGCCAGCGCCTCCCAGTGGGCCGAGTCGTGCGCCCACTTCTGGAGGAGCAGGATTGTCCCGCCGCCGCCGGGCTTGCCCTCGGGAACGAGCACGAACTCCGGTGCCTCGATCAGCGTCGGATTCTCCGTGCCGTCGATGAACCCAGTCAGGTCGAGATCATGCCGGTACGGCCAGCTCGAGGTCTCCTCGGCGATGGTGGCGACCTCGGCCAGCGAGCGGGTCGCCATTCGGGCGACATCGAAGATCACGTCGTACGCGCTTCCCGAAAGCCAGAGCACCGCGTCGTGTTGGGTGCCCGGCATCGTGAACTCCTCGACGCCTGCGATCGGGTCGTTGAACCCGTGTAGCTCGTCTGGCGCGTCGTCGGGGACGGCGACGCGCCAGACTTCCGGGCGGAAGCCGGCGACGAGGTTGACGCCGCCCATCGTCGTGCGGGGCTCGCGCAGCGACGCGACTGTGGCGACGAGCTCCGTCGCGTTCCGCTCCGAAACCGCGTCGAACTCGAGGTAAGCGTGCGAGGCTGTCCCCAAAGCGAAGATCCCACTCTGCGGGGTGTTCACGGTGCGATCCTCGCAGGTCGCGAGCCGCCCGCGTCAGTGCTCCAGCCCTGCCGTCAAGCGTACGATCCCGCGATGGCGACGGCCGACCGCTGGCTCGCGAGCATTTGGCCTCTCGTTCGCGCCCACCTGCCCGAGGCGCCCGCGTCCGTGGTCGACGTGGGCTGCGGGCCGCGCGGCGGCTTCGTCCCGATGCTGCGCTCCCAGGGCTACGACGCGATCGGCGTCGATCCCAAGGCGCCCGACGGGCCGCATTACCTGCAGACCGAGTTCGAGCATGCCGAGCTTCCCCGTCACGTCGACGCCTTCGTCGCCTCGGCCTCACTTCACCACGTTGCGGAGCCGGCGGCCGTTATCGATCGGTTCACAGGCGCCGTCGTCGTGATCGAATGGGCGTGGGAGAGCTTCGACGCCCGGACCGCAGGATGGTGCTTCAGTCGCCTTGGCCCCGATGGCGACCCAGGCTGGCTCCATCGACGCAGAGACGAGTGGAGCTCGTCCGGCCAGGACTGGTCCAGCTACCTCCGCGGCTGGGCCGAACGCGAGAACGTGCACACCGGAGAGTCCCTGGTCCGGTTACTGGACGAGCGCCTCGAGCGCCAACATCTCGCGCACGGGCCGTACTTCTTCGCCGACCTCGTCGAGACGACCGCGGCTGACGAACAGCAAGCGATCGACGCCGGCGAGATCCAGGCCGGCCGGATCGACTGGATCGGACGCAGCCGCTCCTGATGACGCCAGCGGCGAGTGGATCATCGCAGTCGAGCGCGAAGCGGATCTGTTCTCTGCTGCCGAGTGCCACCGAGATCGTCGCTGCGCTCGGCTGTCTCGAGCAGCTCGTCGGACGCTCGGCCGAGTGCGATTTCCCGCCCTCGGTGGCCGGCCTTCCGATCGTCACGTCGGCGCGAATAGTCACCGCCGATCTCGACAGCGCGGCGATCGACGGCGCTGTCCGCGCAGCCCTCGCCGAAGGCCGCTCTCTCTATGCGGTCGATGGCGATCTGATCGCGGGACTGGCGCCGGACCTGATCCTCACTCAAGACCTGTGCCAGGTCTGTGCCGTCTCGAGCAGTGACGAGTCAGTGTGCGCGATCGGCATCGAAACGCTCGCGCTCGACGCGCACTCGATCGTCGGAATCGAGGAATCCGTCTTGGAGTTGGGTGCGCGGCTCGAGGTAAACGCCCATGCGCGAGCCGTCGTCGACGCGATGGAGCTCGCGATTCGCGAGACCTCCGCTCGCGTCGGCGACCTTCCCCGCCGACGAGTCTTCGTCTGCGAATGGCTCGACCCGCCCTTCGCGGCCGGGCACTGGGTGCCGGAGATGGTCGCGGCCGCGGGTGGCGTCGACGTCCTCGGTCAGGCAGCGCAGCCGTCGTTCCCGACGAGCTGGGAAACCGTGCGCCGGCTCGAGCCCGAGCTGGTGGTGCTCGCCCCCTGCGGATTCGACGCAGAGCGCACGGCCTCGGAGGCTCCGCGCGCGGCGATTCCCGATCTCGGCTGCCCCGTGGTTGCGGTCGACGCCAATGCCTACTACTCCCGACCGGCGCCTCGGGTCGCAAGCGGCGTACGCCAGCTCGCGCATCTGTTCCATCCCGACGCCGTCCCGGACCCGGGGCTTCCCTACGTGGAGCTCAGTCGATCAAGACCGCAATCGATAGCGAAGGTAGACCGTTCCGGCGCGGAAGCGGCGCTCGTCCAGAAGCTCGAGGTCGGAGCGGCTGCTGCCTTCCGGAAGCGCGCGCTTGCCGCCCCCGACGAGGACAGGGACGAGTAGGAGCTGGAGCTCGTCGACCAGCCCGGCCACGATCGCCCGGCCGGCGAGCTCCGCGCCGCCGACGCTCAGATCACTGCTCGCCGTCGACTTAAGCTGGCGGACCACCGCGACGTCGAAGTCACGCTCGATCCGGGTCCGGGCGGTGGACGGCGCCTCCAGAGTCCTCGAGTAGACGACCTTGTCAGCGCCGCTCCAAATCTCGGCGAACTCCTGCTCGGCTGCCGGCAGATCGGCCAGGTTCGCCGGGTCCTCCCAGAAAGCCAGCGTCTCGTACATTCGCCGCCCGAGCAGGTACGTGCCGACCGGCCGCTCGAGCTCGTTCACGAACGCGTGAACCTCGTCGTCCGGCGCTGCCCAGCCGAACTTGCCGTCGGCGTCCTCGATGAACCCGTCGAGCGAGGCGATGGCGTTGTAGATCAGTCTGGCCACTGAACGTGGATCTACGCCGGCGGGACGCTGAAGAGGGTGAGTTGCATCCCGTCGGGCGCTGCTAGGCGCACGTTGCGATCGCCCCACGGGGTCTCGACCGGCGGAGCCAGTTGCGATCCGCCCTCAGCGACGAGCCGCTCGGCGGCCACATCGGAATTCTCGACTTCGAAGGCGATCCGCACCGGACCGGCCACGCGCCGGCCGACCTCGATCGCATCAACCGCCGCGGCCTGCGCCTCGTCGAAGAGCTCGAGCGTTCCGCGGTCCGCGCCGAGCAGGAACCCACGACCACCGTCGTTCTCGAAGAAACCGAGCTGCTCGAGCCCCAGGGCGTCTCGGTAGAAGGCCACCGCGGCATCGAGGTCGTCGACGGTCAGCACGAGCCTGAGCTCCCGCACGCTCATTGCTCCTGCGCGAACACGGTCGGGCGCAGACACGGGCGGGAGGCTAGCGCGGCGTCATCCAAACGGCATGACGCGCAGCCCACCCGCTCGCGCGACGATCTGGGCGATGCTCCGCTGGCTATTCGTCTCCTGGATCGCGAATGCCATCGCGCTCGGCGTCGCGGCGCTGCTGCTCGACGGGATGGACGTGAACGGCTCCTTCGGGACACTCTTCGTGGCGGCGCTCGTGTTCGGAGTGTTGAACACGCTCCTGAAGCCGATCCTCAAGCTCGTAACGCTGCCCTTCGCCGTTCTGACACTCGGAATCGCCTGGTTCTTCGTCTCGATGCTGATGCTCTGGCTCACGGATCTGCTTGTCAGCGGCTTCGACATCAACGGATTCGGAACCTACATCTGGGCGACGATCATCGTGTGGGCCGTCAACCTCGTCGTCGACAACGTCTTCTATCGGCAGAGTCACGGCAGGCGGCGCGCGGCGGCGACGGCTTAGTGGCCTACGACGAAGAGCTGGCGACGCGAATTCGAGAGCTCGTGGGCGATCAGCCCGCGCTCACCGAGAAGAAGATGTTCGGCGGCCTCGCCTTCCTGATCGGCGGCAACATGGCGATCGCAGCGAGCGGGCAGGGCGGCCTGCTCGTGCGCGTCGATCCCGATCAGTCGGACGAGCTGGTGGCGACGACGTCCGCCCGTCCGATGGAGATGCGAGGCCGGGAGATGGCCGGTTGGCTGCGAGTCGACAGCGACGACGTGCGCCGGCAGTCCGAGCTGGCCCGATGGGTCGCGCTCGGAACGACCTACGCCCGGTCGCTGCCCCCGAAAAGCTAGCCCTGGCTCACATCGCCGGCGCGTGCTCCGGGGGGTGCTGGAGCTCGCGGACCCGGAATGCGAAGACGAAGTCCCTGACCCCACGAATTAATGCGAATGCCGCCACCCAGGCGACCAGGAGGGTCGCGCTGCGGCCGTAGTAGCCGGCCGCCCAGAAGCCGAGGGCTACCTCGATGATCCCGCCGATCAGCTGCACCCACCAGACCTCGATCTCGTGGCGTGCGGCGATCGACGAGATGATGTCGAAGGTCCCTGCAAACACCAAGAAGAAGCTGAAGACTGCCGCCAGCGCCAGGAACGTGTCGCCCGGATGAATGAACGACATGATCCCTGCGGCGATGAACACGATCGCCAGGAGGATGTTGAGCACCTTCCACCAGCCGTGAGAGAGGAAGCTCATCCCGATCTCGAGCACGCCGGCCCCGAGTGCGACGAAGCCGAACAGCAGAGCGATGGCGTTCACCGACTTGTAGTCGAAGCGAAGCAGGATCAGTGCGACGAGCTCCCACCCGACCCCGGTGATTAGGAACAACCACCACGGCGGCAAGGCTTCGCCGATCATCCGTCGCTGCGTGGCCCCGATCATGACTCCCGCTTCCTGGTCCGCATGGCAAGCCCTCCCGGTCGTTTGCGCTCGAGGCCTAGTCCGACGCAGAGGCACGCGTCACGAGGAGCGTAAGCCCCTCGATGCCTTCAATGCAAACGCGATCGCCGATTTCCGCCCCGTCCTCGCAGCGCGCCCGCCAGAGCTCGCCGTGCACCCTGACGTCTCCGAGCGGACGGCACGGCGAGACGACCTCCGCCTCTCGCCCTATCATCGCCTCCGCCCCGGTCTTGGGCTTCCAGCGTCGCGCGAGCCTCAGCCCCCAGACGAGCTCGCCGGTCTCGATGGCGAGGCCGCCCAGGATCACGAGCGCGTTCCAGGGCCAGGGAACGAACAGGATCGCGAGGATGAGGGCGATCGTGAGAGCCACGCCGGTTAGTGTTGCGCGATGGCGTACGACGCGCTCGAGCTCGAGATCATCGACCAGGAGCAGCGCGAGTACATCCGCGTGAACGACGGCGACTCAGTCCAGGACGAGCTCGTGCACTTCCTGAAGCGGACGCACGACTACCAGTTGGCCTGGGTCAAGGTCGAGGGCGACAAGTACGTCCGCTACGACCGGATCGCATCCGTCGCGGTCAGGCGGGGCATGGACGGCAGCTGACCAAAAATTGCGTCGCCGTCAGGCGACGGGAAGGGACTGTCCCCAACGGGAACTGTCCCATTAAACGGTTGTTGGGACAGACCCCGTGCGGGGACAGTCCCTAGTCGTTGGACCTGGGTACGTTTGGGCCGGCATGGAGACCGGCGGCAGCGCGACGAGGCGGGCGGCGGCCAGCGCCGGCGCTGCGGTCGGCCGGATCGCGGGCCGCGGCTCGCGCGCGCTCGAGCGGACACTCGGCGGAGCGGAGCGGACTCGAATCATCGTTCTGCTCGCCTCGGTTCTGGCCCTGAGCAGCGCCGATGCCTCCACCGTCGGGGCGTCGGCCACCGAGCTCAGGCACGCCCTGCACATCAACAACACGGACATCGGCCTGCTCGTCTCGGTCACTTCGCTCGTCGCCGCCGCGGCCAGCCTGCCGTTCGGGGTGCTCGCAGACCGCGTGCGTCGAACCTGGTTCCTCGGCCTGGCGATCGTCCTCTGGGGCATCGCGATGATCTGGAGCGCGACGGTGCCGGACTTCGGGCAGCTCCTGCTGGCACGGCTCGCGCTCGGGGCCGTGACCGCGGCCGCCGGGCCGTTCGTCGCCTCGCTCGTCGGCGACTACTTCCCAGCCTTCGAGCGCGGCCGCATCTACGGCTTCATCCTGGCCGGCGAGCTGCTCGGCGCCGGAGTCGGGTTCGCGGTCACCGGCGACATCGCCGCGTTGTCGTGGCGGGCGGCGCTCGTGATCCTGGCCCTGCCTGCATTTGTGCTCGCCTGGCTCGTCATCCGGCTGCCGGAGCCGGCGCGCGGCGGTCGCGATGCGCTCACGCCCCACGGCGCCGAGCCGACCGCGGACGAGACGCACGACGGCACAGCGGCACAGCAGCTGGCCCGCGAGCGGCGGATCGAGCCCGAGCAGGAGCTCGTGCTGACGTCCGACCCCAGGCGGATGGGCTTCTTCGAGGCAACGCGCTACATCCTGCGCGTCCGGACCAACGTCGTCCTTATCCTCGCGAGCGCACTCGGCTACTACTTTCTCGCCGGCGTTCAAACGTTCGGCGTCGAGTTCACGACGCACCAGTACGGCATCAACCAGGCGCTCGCCAACCTGCTGTTGCTCGTCGTCGGAGCCGGCGCGATCGCGGGCGTGCTCGCCGGCGGCGCGATCGGGGACGCGCTGCTACGTCGCGGCTACCTGAACGGTCGCATCATCGTCAGCGCGATCGCCGCTGCGGGCGCCGTCGTTCTCTTCATCCCGGCGATCTTCACGCACAGCGCGCTGTCGGCCGTGCCCTACTTGATCTTCGCGGCGCTCGCGATCTCGGCGCAGAACCCGCCGCTCGACGCGGCCCGGCTCGACATCATGGTGCCGCTGCTCTGGGGCCGTGCCGAGGGCGTACGCACCTTCCTCCGGACGACGGCGCAGGCGTTGGCGCCACTCCTGTTCGGCGCCGTCTCGGACTACGTCTTCGGTGGCGGCCACAGCGGGCTGAAATGGACGTTCGCGGTCATGCTCCTGCCGCTCGCGGCGAGCGCCTACTTCCTCTTTAGGGGCCTGCGGACGTACCCGCGCGACGTCGCGACCGCCGCGGCCGCTTCGGACGATGCTCGCCTCGCGCTGCCCGCGGCGGCAAGCTAACGCAGCGCCTCGAACTCGGCGTCGCTCAGCTCGATCTCCAGGGCGTCGAGGTTCTCGCGCAGATGGTCGAGCGAGAGCGTGCCGGGGATCGGCAGCATCGCCGGCGAGCGCCGCAGCAGCCAGGCCAGCGTGATCTGCGGCGGCGACCAGCCGTGCCGCTCGGCGATCTCGTCGAGCTCGAAGCTGCCCTCGCCGCGAAGCGGAAAGAACGGCACGAAGACGATTCCTTCGCGCTCGCAGTGGTCGACGACGTCCTCCCATTTGCGCTCGGAGAGGTTGTAGTGGTTCTGAACGGCGACCACCGGCACGATCTGACGGCCGCGCTCAATCTGCTCGACGCTCACCGACGACAGTCCGACGTGGCGGATCTTGCCGGCGTCTCGAGCTTCCTTGATCGGCCCGAGGCTCTCCTCGAGCGGCGTCTCCGGGTCGGGCCGGTGCAAGTAGTAGAGGTCGATCGCGTCGGTCCCAAGCCGGCGTAGGCTCTCCTCGATCTGCTCGCGGATCCCCTCCGGCCGGCCCGAGTCCCAACCGCCCTTCGTCGCGACGACCACGCCGTTGCGCGGCGGTGCGAGGGCCTCGCCGATCGTCGCCTCGCTCTGGCCACCGACGTAGGTGTGCGCCGTGTCGATGTGGCGCAGGCCCGCCCCGACGGCGTCGCGGATGAACGCGTCGTTCTCACCGGTGTGAGCGAGCCGGTTCGTCCCGAGCCCGATCCGCGGCACCTCGACGTCACCGAGCCTGATCGTGCGCGGGATCGCCATGCGGCGCGGAAA
>Ga0075418_10007104_pt1 | contig 12615 bp, 10 predicted proteins | sample SoiMetdeltSBSDD2_FD_81776 | JGI IMG/M metagenome (GOLD analysis project Ga0075418, IMG submission 81776) | Bulk soil microbial communities from a Populus tree surrounding site in Tennessee, USA - Soil MetaG P. deltoides SBSDD2 | ecosystem: Environmental > Terrestrial > Soil > Tree plantation...
CTGTTTGCCGCGTCGGACGGCGCGTTGGCCTTGCTGACGCTGTGGGTGCTGCTCCGCGACGAGCAGCCTGATGCGGAGGCGCACTGGAGATAGAACTCGTGAATAGCGGTCAGCCCTCGCGAGGCGGACTACTTACGCGAGTTGAAGAAGTAGAAGAGCGGGATGCCGAGTCCAATGATGATCAGGCCGACCGCTGACGGACCCCACGCCGCTCCAGTCTGGATCGGGACGATCAGATCGTTCCAGAGCGCGTTCGACACGATCGCCAGGCTTGCCACCGTGAAGATCGCCGGTGCCAGTGGATAACCCCAGGCGCGGAACGGGCGCGGCGCATGAGGTTCCCGCTGGCGGAGCACGAAGAGCGACAGCACGGCGAATCCAGCAAACAGCACGACCGCGAAACCTGTGTAGGTCGTCAACGCATTGGCACCGCCAGACAGCACGAGCAATCCGCTCCACACGGCCTGCGCGATGATCGACGCCGCGGGCGTCTGATAAGTGGGGTGCACCTGGCCAGCACCGCGGAAGAAGAGGCCGTCGCGTGCCATTGCGTAGTACACGCGCGGACCCGCGAACGTCATCGCACTGATGCTGGCGGCGATGCTGACGATCGAGACAATACCCATGATGTCGCCAGCGCGGACGCCCAAGAGGCGATCGGCAATGACGTCGAGCACGCTGCCCTGCACCTTCGCAAGCGCATCGACTGGCAGCACGTAGAGGAACAGCAAGTTGAGGAGGAAGTAGATTGCCACGACCGCGAGCGTGCCGAGCGCCAGGGCGCGAGGCACGTTGCGGCCCGGCTCGTGAATCTCCTCCGCGACGTACGCGGCTGCGTTCCAGCCAGCGTAGGTGAACATGACCGGAATGAGCGCCAGGAGCCATGCTCCCCCGCTCGCCGGGCCAGCGCTTTGCACGAGGTTGGCGCTGGATCCCGCACCCAGCGTGAAGCCCAAGGCGATGAAGATGAGCAGCGCCGAAACCTTGAGTCCGGCGAGCACGTTCATCACCAGCCGTCCTGGACCGACGCCGCGCAAGTGAATCCACGCCATCAGGAAGATGGCAGCCAGGGCGACGATTGACTGACGCGAAAAGGTCAACGGCACGAGCGGCAGCGGGATCACGAACAACGGCGTCGCGTCGTTTGCCGCCGGAATGAACCTGCCCACGTAGAACGCGAGCACCACGGCGCTGGCCGCGATCGCGCCCGAGAACCCGGCAACGAACGACGTCCAACCAGTCAGAAATGCGGCAAGCTTTCCAAACGCGGCGCGCAAGTACACATACTCACCGCCTGCCTTTGGACGAAGCGCTGCAAGCTCGGCATAGGCCATCGCGCCCGCGAACGCCAGAAGTCCGCCGGCGACCCAGGTTCCGAGAAAAAGATACGGATTAGGAACCGCGGCCGCGACTTGTGGCGGCGTGAACAAGATGCCGCCGCCGATCACGTTCGACACGATGATCGCCGCCGCGTCGAGCGGGCCAAGACGACGTACCAGTTGGGACGGTTCTGCCGGTTGCGGCGGGGCGACGGGGGTGCGTTTGGGTTGCGCCACTGGATATTGGTGTGGCGCTACTTCGTGATCAGCACGCGCGGAATGTCGTATCGAATGAGCTCGACCCACGTGGTCGAACTCTGCTTCGCGAACACCACTGCTCGACAATCCCAGAACTGGCTATGCTCGAGAATCTGCGCGCGCGTTTGCGGCGCGTCCCCCGTGTATCCATGCTGGGGGCGAACGGTGAGCAGAGGCGTTTGGGGTCCTTCCGAGAACTCGACCTTCTGCAGGAACACTTCGTCGAGATCTTCTTCGGTTTTCTTGTCCGGTGAGACGCGTTTGAAGATGACGTTCAGCGAGACCGTGTTGAGGGTCACGTCGGCCGGCTTGCGAATCCGGAACGACATGCTCGGCACCAGCTTGTTCTTGCCATCGACGATCCCGGCGTCGAACCAGCCACCGCTCAGATCCGTGATTTGGAGGACCTGCTTGAAATCGATCTCTCGACCGCAGGACGCCGACAGAAGCGCCAGCGCGATCGCCAGAACCGGCAGCAGATTCCGAAGCATCCGGGGATTGTAGATCAGAACACGCGCGCGTCGGATTTCACTTTTTCCCGGATCTCATTCCGGCGGGTTGGGTCCGACTGGTAGATGGAGAGATCGCTCCCCTTCACACGCAGCGTGATCGTGATGGCATCTGACAATCCGGCTGGCGAAAGCGGGCCCTCGCTGTCTCGAGCGGCCACGGTCAGCCACTCATCCGGACCGAGATTCATCTGCAGGCTATGGTCGAGCATCACCTCGACCAGCTTTTCCTTGACGGTCTCGGTGTAGAGCACGTTGGGATCCGGCAGCTGTCCAGGGTCAGGCGTGTTCGACACCTTAGGCGGGAACGGCGCAACAGATTTTTCAACCGCCGCAAGCGCGACCTGGGCCTGCTGCGATGACGGGCCCTCGGGCAGGCCCTTGAGCGCAGTGCGCAGCGTCTCCACGGCATTGCCCATCTGGCGTTCACGCTGCACCACCATCACCGACCAGACCACGCTCTGGTTCATGTCGGGAATCTCGACATCGAAGAAGATGCCGTGGCCGTCCAGCACGAAGCCACGTGCGCGCGGCATGCCGCTCAGCACTGTGACGCCGGTCGGCTCGAATCGTGCCAGCTCCTTGCTGACTTCCTCCGCGCCGAGCCTGACGGCTTGCACCAGCACGCCTTCCATGATGCGAACGTGGTTGCGGCGTTTCTGCGCTTCCGGATCGCGTCCCTGTGCGGCAGCCAGCCATGGCGCCGTGAGCAGCACGGCCGCGACCCCAACCGACATGCGAAGAACATTCCCCTTAGTCACGATCTCACCTCAGATAGTCGCTGGTCGTTAGTCGTTAGTCGCTAGTCAGTCGTTAGTCGCTAGTCAGTCGCTAGTCGTTAGTCAATCGTTTTACCGCTGCAACCCCACACGCAGCAGGTGATCCTCGATCGCCTTCTGCCGTTGGAACGTTTCAACGGCGGTGCGCTGGATTTCAACCATGCCGCGACCGAGGCGGTCGAAGTCGGTCCGTCGCGCGGTCTCCTGGTCGCGGTTGATCTGCAGGATCTGACGCGCGAGCACGGTTTGTTGGCGTTCCTCGCTCTGATTGATCATGTGGCGGACGAAACGCGCGATTTCGGCGTCCGTCATCCGGCCGGGGACGGGATCGGTGGCGGTAACGTTTGTTGTGTCCTGCTGCCCGAGGAGACCCTCCGCGCGCGCGAGGCGATCGGATAGCGCCACGATCTCGCGCCGCAGCGCTGCCGCGTCGTCCGAGGTCGTCGATTCCTGGACCTGCGCGACGGCGTTGCGATTCCATCCGCTCTTGACGGTGAGTCCGCTACCGCCGATCGTCACTTCCACGTTGGCAATCGCCGCCGAGACCGCGCCGACGAGCATGGCGGCGGCGAGTCCCCACGCCGGGGATAACCCCCACCACTTCCTCGATTCGCTGCGCTGCGGCGCGCGGACGACCTCGAAGCTGAGATCCGGCTCGGAGGGCGCCCACGACTGCAGCGTTGTACGCGTTGCGCGCATGCCGTCGATCTCGCGCCGGCAGTCCGCGCAGGACTTCAGGTGCAGGTCGAACTTGTGGCGCTCGTCAGGCGCCAGTTCGCCATAGAGATAATCGATGAGCAGTTCTGTTTCGCACATTGTCGTGTCGTCGTTATCTAGTTCACGAATGCTTCTGCGTCATCCGTGTCATCCATCGCCTAGTTTATTGATCGAATTGCCTGGCCGAGCGAATCCGCCGGACGCGGACGGGCGAGCCCCTCGTCGGCGCGATGGAGATGCCGTCGCAGCACGGTGAGGCCCTGATACAACCGCGTCTTCACGGTACTCAGCGGGCAATCGAGCAAGTCCGCAATCTCCTGGAACGTCAGGCCGTGGTACTCCTTCAAGATAATCGCCGTGCGTTGCTCGTCGGGCAGCAGCGCCATGGCCTTCGCGACCGCTTCGCTCAGCTGCTTGCGCGACACCAGATCCTCTATGGACTCCGCCGGGGTCGCTTCGCCCGCCAGGTCAACCAAATCGACGCCTTCCGGCGCCTGTGCGATGGGCGTGCGGCGCTCGCGCCGAATCCAGTCGCGGCAAAGATTCAGCGTGATGCGGTAGAGCCAGGACGAGAACTTTGCCTGGCCTTTGAAGCCGCCAAGCGCTCGGAAGGCGCGAAGGAAGGTTTCCTGGGCGACGTCGCGGGCATCTTCCTCCCGCCCGATCACTCGGTACGCCAAGGCATAGATTGGCCTCTCCCAGCGCAGCACCAGCTGGTTGAAGCTGTCGAGGTCGCCGCCGCGCGAGCGGGCGACCAACTCCTCGTCGCTCATCATTTGGGCGGATCCGGCGGATCCAGGTACCAGAAACCGCTGCCGTTCAAAATGTTAGACGCCGGGCAGGGAACGGCGGTCTGGATCCATTTTACCTTTTGCCTTCAACACCTTAGAATGCGTCCGCCTACGGATGGTTTCACCGAAACGTCAGAAGCCGGCTCCGCCGGATCGGGCCGGACAGCGCCCGTTTCGGGACCTCTCCCGCACGTTCTGGCGCGGTGTTACCACGAGCCATGGGCTCGGACCAGCGCTCGATCGTGTGCTGGACGCCTTCAACCAGGAGGTCGGGGCACGGCGGAGTTCGGTCTGGCTTCACGATCGCCGCGCGCGCGAACTGCTGCTCGCGGCATCTTCCGATGCGGCCTACCGCGCACTCGGGTCTCGGGTCGCGAGCACCGATCCCAAGGCGCCCGCCGCCCGCGGCCTCCGCCTCGATCGGCCGCAGATTCTCGACGATCAACCGCATCCCACGCTGATTGGTCCGCTGCGCGGCTGGCGGCGCGCGCTCGGCACGCTCGTCATCGAGGGCCCGCTCGCGGGCGATCCAGACCCGCACCAGCAGCTCGATATCGCCAGCGATTTAACGCGACAGCTGTCCGTCGGGATCGAGAACGTGCTGCTGCTCGAAGAGATGCTGCTGCAGCGGCGGCTGCTCGAAGACACGTTCAACTCGCTCGTCGATCTGGTCATCGTGACCGATCAAGCGCAGCGCGTGGTGCAGATGAACGATGCCTTTGCGATGCGGATGGGGCATGCGCGATCCGATCTCCTCGAGCGACAGCTCTCGGATCTCGTCGGGGCCGATTTGGCGCGCTGGGCGGCCGACACGGAAGCCGGCGGCGCATCGCACGACGCAGCGCGCGCCCGGACGATCGAGCACGCGCGTCTTGGCGGGATCTTTCACATCACGGCGACGCCGTTGATCAATGAAGATGGCGAGCCGATCGGAACCGTGCTGGTGGCGCGAGATATCACGCGTCAAACGGCGCTCGAAGCCGAACAGAATGCCTTGCGCGCGCGGCTCGCGCAATCGGAGAAGCTCGCGTCGCTTGGCCAATTCGTGGCTGGCATTGCGCACGAGATCAACAACCCGCTGCAAGGCGCGCTGGGACATCTCGAGCTGCTCTTGTGGACCGCGCCGAAAGACAAAGACGGGCCGATGGCCGAAGGCCGCCAACGATTGCGGAAAGAGCTGAAGCTGATTTACAACGAGGCGGATCGCGCGGCGCAGATCGTGCGCAACCTGCTCACGTTCTCGGGATCGCAGCGGATCACGCGGCGAAAGTTGCGCGTGGACCGCGTCATCACGCGAGCGCTGACGACGCGGCGATCGTCGCTGGCGAGCGCGAACATCGACGTCGTGCGTGAGTCTAGCGAGAATCTGCCGCCTGTCGTCGGCGATCAGCTGCTGCTGCAACAGGCGTTCACGAACATCCTCGTCAACGCCGAGCACGCGATCAAGTACACCGGTCAGTCCGGCACCATCCGCATTGCCACATCGTCGCCCAGCCGCGAGAGTGTGCGCATCACCATCCAGGACAGCGGGCCCGGCATCGCGGCCAGCATCCTGCCGCGCATCTTCGATCCGTTCTTCACGACCAAGGACGTCGGTCAGGGGACGGGGTTGGGGTTGACGCTGACGTACGGCGTCATCAACGAGCATGGCGGGACGATTCAGGCGACGAACGGCCCGGACGGGGGCGCCGTGTTCACGATCGAGCTACCCGCGGCGGGCGGGGTCTGACCCCCTTCTACTGTCCGTCTATGTCTGGTAAAGTTCCATAGAAATGGCTGACGAGGGGTTTCTCACGACTGAAGAGGTACTGGAATACCTTCAGGTCAACCTCCGCACGGTCTACCGGCTGATCAAGGCGGGCAAAATCCCCGCGGTTCGCGTCGGCCGCCAATGGCGCTTCCGCAAGCGCGACATCGACGGCTGGCTCGAGAGCCAGCGCCCACGCCAGTCCAGAACGGCCGCCGCCCCTGCACCCAAAACACTGGGCTCCCCTGCCGGACGTCCACGCGTGCTCGTCGTAGACGATGAGGCGGCGATTCGCGATTTGCTGTCGAAGACGCTGGCGCTCGCCGAATATGACGTGGATTTGGCCCAGGACGGACGCCATGCGCTCGAACGCCTGCGGATGATCCCCTACGATCTCCTCATCACTGACCTGAAGATGCCCGGGATCGACGGGCTCACCGTGATTCGCGAGGCGCGACGGCTCAAGCCGGATATCCCGGTCGTCATCATCACCGGCTTTTCAACCGAAGCCAGTGCCATCGAGGCCGTGAATCTCGGCGTCTCCGGATACTTGACCAAGCCGTTCCGCGTGCCGCGCGTTCTCGCCACCGCAGCGAAGGCCCTCGGCGAATAATCCAGGCTCGTTCCTCCCGTTCTCACAGTCATTAGTGTCCTTTAGAGTTCCACAAATCGGTGTGCTAGAGTGGAATGTTTACCTGCGCCGATAACGCCGGACCATGATCCAGCTCGCATCTCTCAGTAAATCGTTTGGCGATCGTGTGCTGCTCGACTCGGTCAGCTGGCAGATCGACGATCGTGAACGCGTCGGCCTGAGCGGCCCGAACGGTGCTGGCAAGACGACGTTGCTGAAGATGCTGGGAAGCCTCGAAGAGCCCGACAGCGGTCTGGTCGTCAAACCAAGCGGGCTCACCATCGGCTACCTGCCCCAGGATGGACTGCATCACAGCGGACGCACGCTTCTGGACGAGGCCGGTCAGGCGTTCAAGTCGCTGCTGGACATGCGCGCGGAGATCCAATCGCTCGAGGAACGTCTGGCGGATGACTCCGTGCCCGAAACCGCGCATGGTGAAATGCTCAGCAGGTATGGTGAACTCCAGGACAGCTTCCGCAGGCTCGAGGGGTTCAGCGTCGATCTGAAGATCCACACCGTGCTGCGCGGGCTCGGCTTCTCCAAAGAGGACATGGACAGGCCAACCGAGACGTTCTCCGGCGGCTGGCAGATGCGAATTGCGCTCGCCAAGCTGCTGCTCGGCCGACCCGGCCTCTTGCTGCTCGACGAGCCGACCAACCATCTCGATCTCGACGCGCGGAATTGGCTCGAGGAGTATTTGTCCGAGTACCCGCACGCCGTCATCCTCGTGTCGCACGACCGCTTCTTCCTGGACGCCGTCGTCACGCGCATCACCGATATCGGCCTTCGGACGCTGACCGACTATCCGGGCAACTACAGCAGCTATCTGCGCACGCGCGACGAGCGCATGGAGCGGCTGCGCCAGCAGAAGCGCGACCAGGATGACGAGATCGCGCGGATGAAGGCGTTCATCGATCGGTTCCGGTACCAAGCCACGAAAGCCGCCCAAGTCCAGAGCCGAATCAAGATGCTCGACAAGATCGTGCCCATCGAGATTCCACCGGAGCGGAAGCGCGTGCGCTTCACGTTTCCGGCGTGCGCGAAGAGCGGCCGCACGGTGCTCGATTTGAAGGACGTGTCGAAGGCCTACGGGCCGGTGCGGGTGTTCAACCAGATCAACGTTCACATCGAGCGTGGCGATCGCATCGCGTTGATCGGTCCGAACGGCGTCGGCAAGTCCACGCTGATGCGGATGCTGTCAGGAGTCGAGCAGCCGGATCGCGGCACGCGAACCGAAGGGCACCAGGTCGTCATGCAGTACTTCGCGCAGGACGAAGCCACGCGGCTGGATCCGACGAAGACCGTGTACCAAACACTGGCTGGCGATTCGCCGATCCATATGGTGCCGCACATCCGCAACATCCTTGGCGGCTTCCTGTTTTCTGGTGACGATGTGGAGAAGCCGGTGCGGGTGCTGTCGGGCGGCGAGCGGACGCGATTGGCGGTCGCGCGTATGCTGCTTCGGCCGTCCAACACGCTGCTGCTGGACGAACCGACGAACCATCTGGATCTCGATTCGAAAGACGTGCTGCTCGAGGCGCTCGAGGACTTCGGCGGCACGCTGATCTTCGTCTCGCACGATCGGTACTTCGTCGACAAGCTCGCCACGAAGGTGATCGAAATCGGTGGCGGCGACGCGCTCCTGTATCCGGGCAACTACGAAGAATGGCTCTGGAGCAAGAAACAGCGGGAGGCGTCGGACCGGGGTCAGACCCCAGCCGTCGATTTACACACCCCTCGGGGTCAGACCCCAACCAAGACCCCTAGCCGCGACCCCCAGGCTGAGAGCTACGAAGATCGCAGAAAACGCGAGGCGGAGGCCCGGAAGGTCAAGAAAGCGTCGGACGGCCTCAAGAAGAGGATTGCCGATCTCGAGGCGCGCATCGCCGAGCGGGAGGAGGCTATCCGTCAGATCGAGGTGTCGATGTCGGCGCCCGGATTCTACGACGATCGCGACGCTGCCCAACCCTTGATCAGCAAACACCAAATGTTGATGTGGGAAGTGGGAGATCTCATGAATCAGTGGGAAGCACTGCAGACAGAATTGTAAGCACTGGTCAGATTTGTAACTCGCCCCAGCCGTGTAATCCCCGCCAAGCCAGTCAATTTCCCAAGGAATTCGTCGCCTCGACTGTTTGTGGCCGGGGCATACGGTTTGCCCCTGCGCTCTCCGACTCAGGAGAAGTGCGTCCCCGGGGCTCGTTGCGGCTTCCCGGACAGAAAGACGAAGGCGCGGCAGCGCCGTAACTGCAACATGGAAATGAGCTTGGCTGACCAGGATCGCGCGATTACAATATTGCCGGCCGAGGACCTGTTGTCCGGAGAGGGTCCCGCCACCGATTCTGTGCCTACGCGCAACTCACGCGCCGAGCAGCGGCCCGTCGACGCCCGCCCGAAGGCCGCGGCCAAGTCACGCAAATCGAAGGCAGCCTCAGTCGCGTCCGTCCGCACCGTCGCAACGGATGAGTTTTACCGCGACCTTGTCTGGAGCCTTCGGAATGGCGTTCTGGCCGTGACCGTCGATGGCCGGGTGGCGGTCATGAACGACGTCGCCTACCGCATTCTCGGGCTTCCGCAGCGCCAATCCGACATCGGGCGGCCGTTTACCGGGGTGCTTCAAGACCAGCCCGAAGTCGCCCGCATCATCGGCAGCGCCTTCGAGCTGACGCATCTCCCGAACCGGGCGGAGCTTCGGCTCAAGAGCAGCAACAAGGTGATCGGGTACACCATCTCGCAGGTCCAGGACGCGCGCGGCCGGGTCACCGGCGCGGCGCTCTTCTTCAAGGACCTCACCCGCGTCGAACAGCTCGAAGAGCGCGAACGCCTGCGCGATCGACTGGCGGCGCTCGGTGAGATGGCGGCCGCGATCGCGCACGAGGTCAAGAACCCGCTCGCCGGCATCGAAGTCATGGCCGGCATCCTCAAGCGCCAGCTTCCAGACTCCACTGACGCGCAGTCGATCCTCGGGGACATCATCAAAGAAGCCAAGATGGCCAACGCCATCGTCCTCGAGGTGCTCGAGTTCGTGCGGCCGATTCGGCTGCAGGTCGAGCGCATGTCCCTGGCTGACGTCATCACGGATGCGATCGCGTTAGCCGAAGGCCACGCGCCGCGCGGCAACGTGCGAGTCGATGTCTCCGTGCCGTCGGATCTCGCCACGATCCAGGGCGATCCGCACCAGCTCCGACAACTGTTCACGAATCTGCTGATCAACGCGTTCGAAGCCATGAATGGCAGGGGCAACGTGCGGATCGGCGCGACCGAACTGCCGGAAGAAGATCCGCCGGTTGGCGGCGACGCGGTCAGCGGTCCCATGGTCCAAGTCGATGTGGTCGACGACGGGCCGGGGGTGCCGCCGGATGTGGTGGACCGGGTGTTCAGCCCGTTCTTCACGACCAAGCCGCAGGGGACGGGCCTTGGATTGGCGATCGTTCGAAAGATCATCAACGCGCACGATGGACGGATCGATATGAACGCGCCTCCTGGAGGAGGCACGCAGTTTCGGGTGACGTTACCGGTGTCGAGTAATCAGCAGTTGTTTCGATAAATCGGCTGGGGTGCAAGGTTTCGAGCAGAAAGGCTGAGCAATGGGTCGGATTCTGGTGGCAGATGATCACGATTCGCTGCGGCGCGGCATTGTCCGCGCCCTGTCGGACGCTCATCACGAAGTCGATGAAGCGCCAAACGGAAACGTAGCAATCGAGAAGCTCCACGAAGGACAGTACGACGTCGTGCTGAGCGACTTGAAGATGGGCGGCAGCGACGGCCTCGACGTGCTGAGGACCGCCAAGTCGCTACATCCGACGACCGCCGTCATCCTGATGACCGCGTTCGGGTCGGTGCACACCGCGGTCGAAGCGATGAAGATCGGTGCATTCGACTACGTGCAGAAGCCCTTCGAGATCGAGGAGATGGAGCTCAAGGTCGAGAAGGCCATCGAGCACCGCCGCCTCAAGCACGAGATCGAGTACCTCCGGCATACGCAGCAGGACATCTACGACTTCGACCGGATCGTCGGCGCGAGCGGCGCGCTGCAGTCGGTGCTCTCGATCGTGAAGAAGGTCGCGAAGAGCAACACGACGGTGCTGATTCGCGGCGAAACGGGGACCGGCAAGGAACTCATCGCCGGTGCGATCCACCACAATTCGCTCCGTTCGGGACGTAACTTCGTCAAGGTGAATTGCGCCGCGCTTCAGGAGAACCTGCTGGAATCGGAGTTGTTCGGCCACGAAAAAGGCGCATTCACCGGCGCCGACAAGCAGCGCGTCGGCCGGTTCGAGCAGGCCGATGGCGGCACGTTGTTCCTCGACGAAGTTGGCGACATGAGCGCCAACACGCAGGCGAAGATTCTGCGCGTGCTCCAGGAGCACGAGTTCGAGCGCCTCGGCGGCACGCGGACGCTGCGCGTCGACGTGCGCGTGATTGCCGCGACCAACCGGAACCTGCCGCAGATGGTGGCCAACGGTCTGTTCCGCGAGGACCTCTACTATCGACTCAATGTCGTGTCGATTGACATGCCGCCGCTGCGGGAACGGAAGGACGACATCCAGCAACTCGCGATGTTCTTCCTGCGCCGGTTCTCGGGCGAGCTGAAGAAGCGGCTCGACGGGCTGTCGCCAGATGCCCACAAGCTGCTGATGCGCTACAACTGGCCGGGGAACATCCGCGAGCTTGAGAACGCCATCGAGCGCGCGGTGCTGCTCACCGAGGGACCGCTGCTCAGCAGCATCGACCTGCGGCTTGGCGAGCTCTCGACCAGCCAGCCGTCGGGCGACATCAGCCCAGTCGTCAAGATTCCGCCGACCGGCATCGCGCTCGAGGAGATCGAGCGGCAGGCGCTGATCGAAGCGCTGAAGATGTCGAACTGGGTGCAGAAGGACGCCGCGGAGCTGCTCTCGATCAGCCCGCGGGTCATGAACTACAAGATCAAGACGCTCGGCATCGACTACGCGCGTGGGCGCAGGCCGATGGTCGAGTCGATGGCTTCTTAGTAACCGGGGGGCCGCGAGCAGCGGCGGACATCAGGCTTTCGGGTGCGCCTTCTTGTACGCCTCCATCAACTGTGCCGCGTTGACGTGCGTGTAGCGTTGCGTGGTGCTCAGGCGCGCGTGGCCGAGCAGCTCCTGAATAGCGCGCAGATCTGCGCCACGTTCGAGCAGATGCGTCGCGAACGAGTGCCGGAGCGCGTGCGGGCTGATGCCGAACCGCGCGCTGCACGCAGCGACGTATTTCCTCACGAGCCGGTCCACGCTGCGCGTGGACAGGCGCCCTCCCTGGTAGTTCAGAAACAACGGCGTTCGGCTACGCCGACCTGCTGGGGTCTGACCCCACCTAGTACGTAAATCGACGACCGGGGTCTGACCCCAACCGGCGTTCCAACCGTCTTTCAGCCAGGCGCGGATCGCAGTTTCTGCACTCGTGTTGAAGGGCACAATCCGCTGCTTCCCGCCTTTGCCCAGCACCCGCACCATCCGGCTGTTCAAGTTGACATCGTCCACGTCGAGCCCGACTAATTCACTCAGGCGTAGCCCGGACGCGTAGAACAGTTCGAGGATCGCCCGGTCACGCCGGCCGAGCGGATGCGACGGATCCGGCATCTCGAGCAGCCGGGCCATTTCTCCTTCAGCTAAGTGCGCCGGCAGGCGCAGCTCGCGCTTCGGAGTCCCAACCAGCGCGGCGGGATCGCCATCGAGAATGCCCTCGCGACGCAGATACCGGCCGAACGTTCGAATGGCGGCCAACTTGCGCGCCGCGGACGAGCGCGAGTTGCCGCGTTTGTGCAACTCGCTCATGAACTCGCGCACGTGAACGTGATCAAAATCGGCCGGCGCGAGATCCGCCCTCTTTCGTCCCAGCCTTCCAGA
>Ga0075418_10007106_pt1 | contig 12615 bp, 12 predicted proteins | sample SoiMetdeltSBSDD2_FD_81776 | JGI IMG/M metagenome (GOLD analysis project Ga0075418, IMG submission 81776) | Bulk soil microbial communities from a Populus tree surrounding site in Tennessee, USA - Soil MetaG P. deltoides SBSDD2 | ecosystem: Environmental > Terrestrial > Soil > Tree plantation...
CATCGTGACGAGGATGGGGTAATATCGACAAAACTATTTGCCCCGGAACAAACCAGCGTCAGCATGCTGAAAGTTCTGGGTTATTAGTTCAGACACTCTACTAAAATTCAGACGCTCTACTAAAATACTGAGAAGGGCACTTCTTTGAATCCAGAGGGGATAACAAAGTCTGATGCGGGCAAAGATTGCCTCTTTATTTCGGTCGCTTCCATTGACATTTTTCCCTGAGGCGTAGCCATCTCTGTTTTTAGAGGCACACCTTCAATCTGGTCATAGAAAAGTCTATACTGGCTGTTCCCAGTTCTTTGACGAGCGAGACTCTTAAGATCAAAATCCTTAATTGCCGTTGTAGACCATACGAATTGCTGCATGGTCTGACCCTTGCTTGCTATATCCACTATGTATTTCGTGCAAGTGTAATCCAGCACTTTCGCTGTCTCACCTGTCTTGGTTACTTTGACCTCTACCTTGTTATTCGGGTCCTCGGTCTGCGCAGGCATAGGTGAGTAGGTCTTTGCGGCCCGATCGATCTTATAGGAAGCGTTCTTGTCGTGTAAGTAAAGCGTTTCCATCTTGATCATACCTCCATCCATTACCATCGCCATGTTTTGATTCTTAATCTTGACCACAATGCCGCTATTCATCATTGCATTTGCATCACCTCCCTTCATCATCTTCATTGCGGCTTCCATCTGAGCTTTCAACTGTGGATTGGACTCCATCATCTTTTTAAATTCAGGGTCATTCATCTTCTCCTCCATCTCCTTCATTTGCGCCTGCGTTGCAGGATCGTTCATTTGCTTCTGAGCTTGCTCCATTTGAGCTTTATACTTCGGATCAGTGACCTCGGCGGTCATCTTCCAAGTCATAATACCTTCAAAATTTTGTGCGTTTCCGCCGAAGGCCGAAAGGGTAAGGAGCAGAAAAAGTATACGTTTCATTGCTTTTTAGTTAAAGAGGTTGTTCTAAATAGTCCACTGGTAAACGGAAACGAAATATAGAAAAGAATTTGCGCACTCTTCCCTGACTTTTTGCTTTTGGCTTTACGCTTTTTACCCTATATTCATTTCAATTTCCTACCAAGTTAAATCATTTCTTAACTCTCGCCTTATGAAATGCTCATTTGATGTAAGGGATTATCATCTACATCTTTTAGTAAGGGCATTCCATGTGACGAATAAACCACACGCACATGAAAATCTACGACGAAAAACTCATTAAGAACATTGTTCTGTTGGGAGCGCCAAAGGCCGGCAAAACCCTGCTGGCCGAAGACATGGTTTTTGAAGCCGGCATCATTCACCGACGGGGTACGATCGAAGGTAAAAATACGGTGTCCGACTTCCATGAGATTGAACAGGAACGGGGAAACTCCGTATTCGCCTCATCCATGCACACAGAATGGCGAGACTACAAGATCAACATTATTGACACTCCTGGTTTCGATGACTTTGTCGGCGAGATGATTTCGTCGGTGAGAGTCGCCGATACGTGTGTAATGGTTGTGAATGCGCAGCATGGCGTCGAAGTTGGGACCGAGCTAATATGGGATTATATCGATCAGTTTCAAAAACCGTTGATATTTGCCGTTAATCAAGTTGATCATCCAAAATCAGATTTCGAAAAAGCATATCAGACGTTAAAGGAGCGATTCGGCAACGCCGTTGTTCAGGTGCAATACCCCGTCAATCAGGGTGAAAATTTCAACACCATTGTTGATGTGTTGAAAATGGTAATGTACAAGTTCACTGCCGAAGGTGGCAAGCCTGAGAAATTACCAATTCCCGCTTCTGAAAAAGAAAAAGCAGATCGGCTTCACAATGAGCTGGTTGAAAGGGCTGCCGAGAATGATGAGCAATTAATGGAAAAGTATTTTGAGAAGGGGACACTCGACGAGGATGAAATGATCGAAGGACTCCGTCTGGGAATGATTCACCATGATGTATTTCCTGTGTTTGTAACATCCGCAAAGAAAAACATGGGAAGCGGTCGCCTGATGGGCTTTATCGACAACGTAGCTCCATCACCGCTGGATGCCAAACCAGAGTACACAGCAGAAGGAAAAGAGATCGCATTTGATCAATCAAAACCATGTGTATTGTTTGTGTTTAAAACGCATATCGAGCCAAATCTCGGAAAGTTGTCCTTCTTCAAAGTGATTTCCGGTGAAGTGAATACTAACTCCGAATTGATCAACAGCCAGACCGGTGCATCGGAGCGATTCCACCAGTTGTTCATTATGGACGGAAAAACAAGAAACCAGGTTGACAAGCTGGTGGCCGGAGACATCGGCGCAACATTGAAACTTAAAGACACTTATACGAACCAGACGCTCCACGCGAAGGGATATGACATTGTGGTCAAGCCCATCGAATTTCCTGAACCCCGTATACGCACGGCTGTGATTGCTTTGAGCAAAAAGGATGACGAAAAGATTGGGGAAGTCCTGCAAAAGATCCATCAGGAAGATCCCACGCTTGAGGTAGAATACTCAAAAGAAATTAAGCAGCTCATAATATCAGGGCAGGGCGAACTCCACCTGGCGGTTTGTAAATGGTACCTGGAAAACATTTACAAGCTTCAAGTCGATTTTGAGACACCACGGATTTCTTATCGCGAAACAATTCGAAAGTCCGCGTCGTCCAGTTACAGGCATAAGAAACAGTCGGGAGGTGCAGGTCAGTTCGGAGAGGTCCATATGAAGATTGAACCGTACGTCGAAGGAATGCCGGAGCCAACTGATTTCAGCGTCCGTGGAAAAGAGGTTATCGACCTCGAATGGGGCGGAAAACTTGTGTTCTATAATTGTATCGTCGGAGGTGTGATCGACGCGCGTTTTATTCCATCCATTCTGAAAGGCGTAAAGGAAAAAATGGAGGAAGGGCCAATAACAGGGTCATATGCGCGAGATGTGCGAGTTATGGTCTACGATGGGAAAATGCACCCTGTCGATTCAAACGACATTTCATTCAAGATTGCCGGCATGATGGCCTTTAAGGATGCATTTCTCAAGTCGGAGCCCCAGCTCCTCGAGCCTATCTATGATCTGGAAGTGATGCTTCCCGAAGACGTAATGGGAGAAGTTATGGGTGACCTTCAAACCAGGCGGTCGTTGATCATGGGAATGGACAGCAAAGGAAACTACCAAATCATCAAAGCCAGGACGCCGTTGGCGGAGCTCGATCGTTACTCCACTACTCTTCGTTCTCTTTCACAGGGCCGAGCGCGTTTCACTCAAAAGTTTGCCGAGTTTGCTCCCGTTCCTTTTGAGATCCAGCAAAAGCTGGCTAAACAAACCAGTGAACTGGAAATGGCGTGAATTCCATTTGGGACGAATTCTCTTGATTTTACCCTATGTCCGGCAGACACTTTTTGCCGGACTTTTTTTGCGCAAAATGCGTCTGGAAATATGAACTTCCTGCTTTCCTTAGGCGGACGAAGCTTGAGCGTTGCCGGAGAACTTCGGAAAATTCCATTAATCGCAAATTTCGGAAAACCAAGTTTTGGTAACGATTGTTTAACAAATGAGTTTTTCTAGCTTTGCTTTATCCGGCCCGACAAGTGAACAACGCAATTGTAATTATCCCAACCTACAAGGAGCGCGACAATATCCGAGCGATCATAGACACGGTATTTGGGCTTCCCAAGGACTTTCACATTCTCGTCGTCGATGATAACTCTCCGGACGGAACGCCGGAAATCGTGGAGCAAATGCAGAAGCATTACAACGACGAGAAGGAAATGAAGCTTCACCTTGTAAAACGAAACGGAAAACTCGGCCTGGGTACAGCTTACATCACGGGGTTCAAATACGCTATTGAAAAGGGATATGACTTTATTCTGGAAATGGACGCCGATTTTTCACACGACCCGAAAGATCTTATTAGCCTCTATTTGTCGTGCGCGGAAAGAGGAAGTGATGTTGCTATTGGCTCGCGGTATGCAACTGGTGTAAACGTCGTCAACTGGCCGATTGGAAGGGTACTTCTCTCCTACTTTGCAAGCAGTTATGTGCGACTGGTTACAAGCATGCCAATCCGCGATACGACAGCTGGTTTTGTCTGCTACCGCAAAAAAGTATTGGAAACAATCCCGTTGGATCAGGTCAAATTTGTGGGCTATGCCTTCCAGATCGAGATGAAATTTCTCGCGTGGAAATTTGGATTCATCCTCAATGAGGTGCCCATCATCTTTACTGAGCGCACGCGTGGCGAATCAAAAATGTCGGCCGGAATTTTTAAGGAGGCGTTCTTCGGTGTTTTGCAGATGACAATACAAAGCTGGTTTAAGAAGTACATTCCATTAGGGCAGTCTTCCTAAATCCAATTCGACGCTTCAATAACCGGATTTACTCCTGATATCCAACAAAAGTTATTGGTCCTACGTGAGATTTAACCAGTTCAAGATCTGGTTCAGTAATCTCTGCTTCGTAGCCATCTTCCTTGAGCATGTTAAGAATATCCTCGGCAGCTTCTTTCTGCTTGTAAATGTGATAATCCTCGCGGGCGAACACAGGGTAACGACCCAGTTTCTGTTCACGATCGACAAAGTTGAAACCACATAAAAACAGTTTGCTATCCTTGTGTTGTATGCGATACAGAGGCATTTGAGGATATTGTTGCAACCACTCAACAACTTCTTCGCGCGTACCCTGAATGACTTCAGTAAGCTTGTAAATCTTCATTACTTCGCCTTGATTGGGTTTGTCCAACATCCGCAGATCGAAATTATGAACATAAGACGACAAGCCTACGCAACCACACAAGACCATTAACGGGTTCTGAGCGTCACCGTGGAGTCTCACATCAAGGTTCTTTGCATTAAAGAACGCCTGAAGCCGACGGTTCCTCTTTTGAATTGTGCTAGTTAGGTCTGGCCTAACTGGGTTTTTGAATTTTAATTGCATAACATTTAAACATTTCGAATAAGGTGGGCTCCCTATTAAAACAAAAATATAAAAAACTTTGTGTATTGCCCTCCAATACTAATCAAAACGAATAGTTTTAATTGGGTTAATCCGAGCAATTACCATTGTCGGTAAAAGCAGCACCAGAGTAACAACACCAAACGTTACAATGTTTAGAACTAATACTATATCCCAATGCCACCCAATGGGAACAAAGCTCATATAGTAGTCATGTGGATTTAATTTCACGATTTTAAATTGATCTTGAAGAAAACAAAGGCCCAAACCAATAATATTACCTAGTGCCAACCCTTTTACTATTAAGCTAATACCGTTAAAAATGAAAATCGACCGAATAAACTGATCATTTCCACCAAGAGCTTTTAGCATTCCAATCATTTGTGTCCGTTCCATCACAAGGATCAAAACGATTGAAATCATGTTAACACAGACCACAATAAGAATAATTCCCAAAAGTATTTTCACTTGTCTGCTCAAAAGGTTCAACCATTCAAATACCTGAATAAACTTGTCGCTTATTCGTTCGATATTCAGGTCGAAATCCATTGTTTCACCGATCGCAAAGCCTGCGTCATCAATTCTCGACAAATCGCTGACGAACACTTCAAGACCTCCCGCAATACTGTCAGACCAGTCATTTAACCGTTGGATCATTCTAATGTCAGCGATAACAACCTTACTATCAAAGTATTCGGACAGATTTGTTTCATATATGCCCGTCACCTTAAGCCTTCTGAACCGCGGAGGGCTTTGAAAAAAATGAATGATGATATCGTCGCCTACCTTTGCGTTTATCTTATTTGAAATGATTCTGCTGATAACCACTTCGTTTGCATAACTGGAATCCGGGAAGTGTAAGAATTCTCCTTCCACCAGATTCTCTTTAAAAGATTTAAGATCAAAACTTTTTCCAACTCCCTTTACGAACACACCGAGCACGTCATCGTTGTCCGTTTTTATCAGACCGGGCTTGTGTGCGTATTCCTGGATATGATTTATGAACGGAAACTGGTCTTCTTTATCATATACGGCTATATGATAATTCATCGGCTGCTCCTCGGGGGAATTATTCATGGTGAATTTTGTGATTACAAGATGCCCGCTAAAACTGTACACCTTGTCTTTCACCGTTTGCTGAAAACCCAGCATTACGAGGAAAGATATAAGCACTGCCGCCAGTCCAACGCCGATACTTATTACAGCGATCTTATGAATGGCTGAAGAAAAACCCTGCTTTTGTTCGAGACTGATTCTTTTGGATATGAAATATGAAAGGTTCAATGGTAATTGCTAACTTTTCAGCTGTTAAAGATTATTTGCAAAATAAGATAACATTGGGCCACAATCAACAGTTTCGGCGAGCGTGCCCAGACGTCGACGTTCCCGACGAAATTTTCCACGTAAAAACTACATAAATAAGTTATGAAGCGATCCATAGTGACATTGTTTATTTTATTTCTCTACCTCCAATGCACTAAAAACTCTTCCCAGGCTGTGACGTCTGAGGGGAACAAACAAAAGACGGTAGCCGTCTTGCGCACGGGTGCAGATCAACTTGATGTGCTGCTTCACAAAATTAAAGACAAGCGCGTAGCTCTGGTTGTGAACTATACGGCAATAGTCGGAACAACTCATTTAGCCGATACATTAAAAAGCTATGGAGTTTCCATTAAAAAGATCATGTCGCCCGAGCATGGATTCCGGGGTACAGCAACCGCAGGTGAGCATGTCAAGGATGGATTCGATACAAAAACAGGGTTGCCTGTCGTTTCGCTTTACGGGGATAACAGAAAACCGACGGCAGCTCAGCTGGAGGATGTGGACGTTCTCATTTTCGATATTCAGGATGTTGGTGTCAGATTTTTTACATACCTCGGAACGCTGCATTACGTCATGGAGGCATGCGCCGAATCAAATAAAAAAGTAATTGTACTCGATCGTCCAGACCCCAACGGAAGCTATGTTGACGGACCCGTACTACTGCCTAAACATAAGTCATTCATCGGCATGCATCCGGTTCCCGTTGTGCATGGCATGACCGTTGGTGAATATGCGCAAATGATTAACGGTGAAGGGTGGCTTGAAGGCAACAAGAAATGCAACCTCGAGGTGATCACCATGAAGGATTGGACGCACGCAGACAAGTATTCATTGCCATTGAAACCGTCACCCAATCTCCCCAATGATCAGGCAGTGAGATTATATCCATCCATTTGTTTCTTTGAAGGAACAGCGCTAAGTCTTGGGCGCGGAACTCAGATGCCCTTTCAGGTGATCGGTCACCCGGATCTTAAGAATATGCCTTTTCAGTTTACGCCCGTGGATGTACCTGGAATGGCAATTGATCCGCCACTAGAAAACAAAGTCTGCTTTGGTTTGGATCTTCGTCAAGTGGACGTCGAAAAAAAAGTTGATCTCCATTACCTGATCGATATGTACAAAGCGTTTCCTGATAAAGAAAAATTTTTTGTACCCCACTTCGCAAGGTGGGCGGGAAATGAGCTGCTTGCTCAACAAATAAAAGACGGCATGAGTGAAGAACAGATCCGCGCAACCTGGCAGAAGGATCTTGACGCGTTTAAGACAATCAGAAAGAAATATTTATTGTACCCATAAGTAGTTTCAGATTTCAGGTTTCAGGTTTCAAGTTGAAAACTAACAGTCCAACGACGTGAAACCTGAAACTTGAGACCCTTGCTCTCCCCTATGACAAAGACTGAAAAGGTCAACGACATTCTTGATATTCTCAATAAACTCTATCCGGAGCCGGAGGTACCGCTTCAACATAAGGATGCATACACGTTGTTAATTTCCGTGTTGCTGTCAGCTCAGTGCACCGATGAGCGTGTGAATAAAACAACACCATTATTGTTTAGTCGCGCGAACAATCCATATGACATGGTGAAGTTGAGCGTCGATGAAATCCGGGAGATCATTAAGCCTTGCGGATTATCTCCAATGAAATCAAAAGGCATCTATGGCTTATCGAAGATTCTCATTGAAAAACATGGAGGCAAAGTACCGGATACATTCGAAGAGCTGGAGGAGTTGCCCGCTGTTGGTCATAAGACGGCCTCCGTGGTGATGACACAATGGTTTGGATTGCCGGCATTTCCCGTTGACACGCACATACATCGACTGGCCTACAGGTGGGCGTTAAGCAATGGAAAGAGTGTAGAACAAACAGAAAAAGATCTAAAGAGATTGATCCCTGAAAACAGATGGAATAAAGCTCATCTCCAGATAATTTATTTCGGCCGTGAATATTGCACCGCGCGAGGACATGTGTGGAAGGAATGTCCCATTTGTCAGAAATATATGCGGAAGGAGTTGAGAGATTGACAAGTGTGATGTGGGGTGGGTGCATTAGATAGTCCCGTAGGGACTATACATCGGTAGAAAATGATCCCTAATGCTTTTGAATCCCGTTAGGGATGGCACAATGCCTGCATGATAAATCCAATTTTTTCGCAACCAAGCCTTGGGAACGACAATAGATATAGTTCATAGTATACCTATCCAATTATTTGTTCAGCCCCCTTCATTTGTGTCGTCCCTACGGGACTCTGTCTGTTGATCTACTTCGGTCTACCAACATGTTGTCCCTACGGGACGCGTTTGTATTTTCTGACACTTTCATTGGCTTTGTAAGGAGAGTCAACGCGCGTAGAATGAGTCCCAGGGACGGCATATCGGTAGCTCAAAGAAACGACATTATCTATAGTCCCGTAGGGACGTCACAAGGACGTGTGCAGAATAGACGAAAGATGCTGTCGCGTTAAAATATCACAATACCTTTTCGCCGGCCTTTGTTGCAAAAAGTCAGCCTATCATGGCTGCCGTTTGTGTCATCCCTGACGGGATTCAAATTACGGTGTACTCGATTCTTCTACCAACATGTTGTCCCTACGGGACGGAAATGCAATATCGACGACCGAAATATTTTCAGTGCATCAACACGTAAGTCACCAAGAAAATAGTCAGGAAAAAATAAGCGGCGAGGACAATCAAATTACACAACGAGCAATAAATTGATTGCACTTTATTTTACGTTATGCCTAACACATACACACAAATTCATATTCATGCGGTATTTGCCGTTAAGGCAAAAGTGGGATTAATCAAAAAGGAATGGAAAGAAGATTTGTATAAATACATGGCCGGTATCATCCAACGTTACGATCACAAAGCATTAGCTATTAACGGGATGCCTGACCACATCCATATACTGTTTGGGATGAGACCAACTCAATCTCTTTCCAACTTAATGCAAGACGTCAAGGGAGGCTCATCCAAATGGATTAATGATCAAAAAATCATCAAAGGCCACTTCCAGTGGCAAGAGGGTTATGGCGCGTTTTCCTATAGTAAATCTCAGGTTCCAAATGTAATCTCGTACATTAGAAATCAGGAAGAACATCATTGCCAAAAAACATTCCTTGAGGAGTATAAAGAATTACTAATATTGTTCGGAATTGAGTTAGACGAACGATATATCTTCAAACCTGTCGAATGACATTTAAATTCAAAAAAATGCCCACAATTTGAACTGGTGAACATCAATTGGCAACCTCAGCCAAACTCTGCATTTTTGTTTAAATAAGTTCTCCATTTTTCTTTAATTCGCCCCACAACTTTTTGACTACATGCAAGAGCTCAGGATCATTTTCATGGGAACACCAGAATTTGCTGTACCCAGCCTGGAAATCCTGGTCGAAAATAATTTTAACATCGTGGCCGTAGTTACGGCGCCAGACAAACCACAGGGAAGAGGACAAAAGATATCGTACTCTCCCGTCAAAGAATCTGCACTCAAATACAATATTCCTGTCCTGCAGCCGACAAATCTTAAATCACCAGACTTCTTTAATGAGCTTAAGGGATACAATGCAAACCTTCAGATCGTGGTTGCATTTCGTATGTTGCCAGAGGCGATATGGTCCATGCCAACCATCGGTACCTTCAATCTTCACGCCTCACTCCTTCCGCAATATCGCGGGGCTGCACCAATAAACTGGGCTATCATCAACGGAGAAAAAGAAACAGGGGTGACAACCTTCTTTTTAAAACACGAAATTGATACAGGGAGTATCATCTTTCAGGAGAAAGAGCTCATTCTTGATGAGGACGACGTCGGGACGTTGTACGAACGACTAATGAAACGCGGAGCGCAGCTGGTGCTCAGGACCGTTAGGGCGATTGCTGCAGGTGCCTATCCATCAATGCCTCAACCCGAACACGACCAGCTAAAACATGCTCCAAAGATATTTAAAGAAACTTGCGAGATTGACTGGTCTAAAAAAAGTGAATCAGTCAGGGATTTTGTACGCGGGCTTAGTCCCTATCCTGCGGCCTGGTGTAAGCTAAACGGCAAAACCTATAAAATATTCAAAGTTTCCACTAACGTAAAGGATGATAAAGAAACTAAGCCGGGCATTATCCACACCGACAACAAAAATTATCTTTACGTAAAAACCCTTGATGGTTGGATATCCATCGAAGAACTTCAGCCGGAAGGCAAAAGAAAAATGAACATTCTGGAGTTTTTCAGGGGAAACAAATTGTAAAGAATGAGTCAAGCTTAGGCGCCTGTTAACGCGTAAAGAATTTCACATCAAAAAAATTGAGCCGTACATGATAGTATCAATGATAGCTGCCCTTTCGAAGAACGGTGTCATCGGAAAACACAATGATCTACCATGGCATTTACCGGACGACATGAAATACTTTATGCAGACGACCAAGGGGCATCACGCTATTATGGGAAGAAAGAATTATGATTCGATACCCGAAAAATTTAAACCTCTACCCAACCGGACAAATATTGTCGTGACCCGCCAGCCTTCATTCAAGGCGCCTGGATGTATCGTAGTAAATTCGGTGGAACGTGGATTGGAAATTTCGAAAACCAACGGCGAACGAGAGGTTTTTATTATCGGAGGTGCAGAAATATACGGGCTAGGTATTCCACATGCGGACCGGTTATACCTCACGGAAATTGATGCTGTTATCGAAGGCGATACGTTTTTTCCTGAAATAGATAAGCGGGCTTGGCGCGAACTCTCCCGAAAAAACCACCCGGCAGATGAAAGACATCCTTATCCCTTCGACTTTGTGGTCTATGAAAAGATTTCTAAATAATACTTACAATGAGACAAAAACTAAACCTGATAACGCTCGGTGTCTCTGACTTCGAAAAAGCTGTGGCCTTCTATGAGAAAGGTCTTGGTTGGAAGAGATCAAGCGCAAGTGTGGAGGAGCTTGCTCTATTTCCATTGGGTGGAATGGTACTGGCATTACATCCGAGAAAAGCACTAGCCGAAGACGCAACGGTAAGCCCAACAGGTTCGGGATTTTCAGGTATTACAATATCATTCAATGCACGATCGGAAGCTGAAGTGAATGAGGTCCTCGCGCAGGTAAAGTCTGCTGGCGCTACTATTGTCAAACCCGCACAAAAAGTTTATTGGGGAGGATACAGTGGATATTTCAAAGATCCCGATGGTCACCTGATCGAAGTTGCACACAATCCTTTCTGGGAATTAGATGAGAATGATAATATCAAATTGCCTTAATTGCTACCATGTCTGAATTAAGAAATAAAGTGATCTGGCTTACCGGCGCTTCATCCGGTATTGGCGAGGCGCTCGCGTACGAGCTTGCCGACAAGGGGGCAAAGTTGATTTTATCGGCGCGCCGTAAAGAAGAACTTGAAAGGGTTAAGAGCAATTGTAACGTAGCGGTTCGCAACGATATCCGGATTCTTCCGCTGGACCTTACACAACCTCAAACTCTGGAAGCAGCCAGCCAGACTGCCATCCAATTTTTCGGACATGTGGATATCCTTATTAACAATGGAGGAATCAGTCAGCGGAGCCTCGCTCTGGAAAGCTCCATGGAAGTTTATCGAAGACTAATGGAAGTGAATTTTTTCGGCGCGGTTGCATTGACAAAATACATCCTTCCGCATTTTGTGAGCCGTAAGCAGGGCCACATCGCAGTCCTAAGCAGTGTCGCAGGTAAGTACGGCACGCCATACCGGTCGGGCTATTCGGCGTCAAAGCATGCACTGCATGGATTCTTTGATTCCGTTCGAGCGGAACATTTCAAGGACAATGTCTCCGTTACAATACTTTGTCCTGGTGTGATCAACACTCCAATTACAATGTCGGCGCTTACCGGCGACGGCACCCCATTAAATAAGATGGACGAATGGCAAACGAAAGGAAAGCCCGTTAAATGGTGCGCTGAAAGAATTGCAAACGCTATTGAAACAAAAAAAGAGGAAGTATACATCGGCGGGAAAGAAGTACTCCTTGTCCACATAAAGCGTTTTCTACCGTTTCTATACTACCGCATAATTCGAAAAGTAAAAGTTAGGTGATTGGACGATGGTTAATTGGTAGTGAACAATAGTCAATAGGTATGTGCCCTTTGCCGTTAAACTTTCGCCCTTTGCGTGAAATGCATTTCGAATTCACTTATCTTTCCGACCACCTCAAATATTCGCGCTTTGGAACTGTATCAAATACCACTCATTATATTACTGGGCTTCGGGGCCGCTTTTTTGAATACCGTCGGTGGAGGCGGGTCTCTTTTTACTGTCCCTATATTGACTTTTATGGGAGTGCCCATCACGATGGCAAATGCAACCGCACGCGTGGCAATACTTGCACAGAATGTGACAG
>Ga0075418_10007107_pt1 | contig 12614 bp, 13 predicted proteins | sample SoiMetdeltSBSDD2_FD_81776 | JGI IMG/M metagenome (GOLD analysis project Ga0075418, IMG submission 81776) | Bulk soil microbial communities from a Populus tree surrounding site in Tennessee, USA - Soil MetaG P. deltoides SBSDD2 | ecosystem: Environmental > Terrestrial > Soil > Tree plantation...
GCGAGGCGGTCCAGCTGGCGCATGTTGCGTTCGAGTGCGCGCACCGGTCCGACATCATTCAAGACGACAGCGACGGTACGCGCCGGCGCTTTGCCCGAAGCGAAAGCAGTGGCAATGACGCTCGCACTGTTCCAGGAAATTTCGTCGCGTTCTTCCGCGTTGCCGGACGTGAACGCTTTGTCGATCAGCGCCCGCAACGGCTCAGGCAACCGGTCGATCGATTGATTGATTACCTTACTGGCCGGCAGCCCGGTAAGTCTCTCCGCGTAGAGGTTGAACGTCGTTACCGCGTGATCGCCATTGACAATGATAACCGCAGGGTGCAGCGACTCACGCAACGCGTCCGTGAATCTCAGCCCGTAATCCTGCTCGATCGATGCTGCCGCGCCGTTGTTGTCCATAACGTAGAGCTACAGAAAGACGCTCGTCCGTGGACGACATAGTGCTTTTCCCGATGGAAAGCGACAACGAAATTAAGGTCTTCGCGATGATTCACCTGGGCGCTTTGCGAATAATCGTGTCGCGTTGGGCCCACTCCGGCCGCGGCTCCGGGCAGTCGAGGTTGTAATGCAGGCCGCGGCTTTCCGGTCTTTGCAGCGCCGAGGCCACGATCAGTTCCGCGACGGTCGCGATGTTGCGCAGTTCTAGAAGGTCGCTCGTGACGATGAAATCCCAATAGTATTCGTGAATTTCTTCGAGCAGATTGGCGATGCGTTTCTGCGCGCGCTGCAGGCGCTTGTTCGTGCGCACGATGCCGACGTAATCCCACATGATGCGGCGGATTTCATCCCAATTATGGGAAACGACGACCAATTCATCGGCGTTGTGGGCGTTGCCGGCTTCCCAGTGAGGAATTTCAACTTTCGCCAAAGCAGGGCGTTTCTGGAGGTCCTGCCGCGCCGCGCGGTGCGCGCACACGAGCGCCTCCAATAATGAATTGCTGGCGAGGCGATTCGCCCCGTGCAGGCCCGTGCACGCAACTTCTCCTACTGCGAACAGGCCCGCGATCTCCGTCGCCCCATTGACGTCGGTCATCACGCCACCGCACTGGTAATGCGCCGCGGGCACGACGGGGATTGGCTCTTTGGTGATGTCGATGCCGAAGTTCAGGCACGTGCTGTAAATGTTCGGGAAGCGTTCGATGAGGAAGCGCGCCGGTTTATGCGTGATATCGAGCCAGACGTGGTCGGCGCCGCTGCGTTTCATTTCGCTGTCGATCGCGCGGGCTGCGATATCGCGCGGGGCGAGAGATTTGAGCGGGTGATACTTGTCCATGAAAGGTTCGCCATTAATTCCCTTGAGGATGCCGCCTTCGCCGCGCACCGCTTCGGTGATCAGGAATGACTTCGCTTTGGGATGGTAAAGACAAGTCGGGTGAAACTGGATGAACTCCATGTTCCCAATCGCGGCGCCCGCGCGATAGGCCATGGCCACGCCGTCGCCGGTAGCGATATCGGGATTTGTCGTGTAGAGATAGACCTTGCCGCAGCCGCCCGTCGCCAGCAGGACCGATGGAGAGGCAAACGATTCCACCGCGCCGGTCTTGCCGTCGAGGACGTACACACCGAGACAACGGTTCGGCCCGCTCTGTCCGAGTTTTTGTGTCGTGATGAGGTCGATGGCGAGGTGATTCTCGAAAATCTCTATGTGAGGCTGGCTGGCTACGGCCGCCAGCAGCGCGCGCTCAATCTCCCGGCCGGTGACGTCTTTGGCGTGGAGAATTCTTCGGCGGGAGTGGCCGCCTTCTTTGCCGAGGTCGAGTTCGCGGCCTCCCTGGGGACCGGCCACTTCGCGCTCGGTGAAGCGCATTCCCAGTTCGATCAACTCCGCAATTCGCTCCGGGCCTTCCTGCACAATCGTGCGCACCACCGACTCCTTGCAAAGGCCGGCACCGGCTTCGAGCGTGTCGCGCACGTGCAGTTCGAAGGAATCCTCCTTGCTCGTCACCGCTGCGATGCCACCTTGCGCGTAGTTTGTGTTCGATTCGGCGCGGTTCTTTTTCGTGATGATCGCGACACGCCCCTGCGGCGCGATCTTGAGCGCGAAGGAGAGCCCCGCGATGCCGCTGCCCAGCACGACGAAGTCGTACCGGCGCATCAAATTTTTCCTCCGCGCAACGGCGCATTGTCGATCAAACGCGTGTTGCCGATGAAGACGGCGAGCGCCATGTGCGCATCGCGGCCCACCTGTTCCACCTTTTCCAAAGTATCGGGATGAAAGAACTCGATGTAATCGACGCGCGCGGCGGGTTGTTGCTCGATGAAGTGCTTCAATTCGCGTTGCAGATCGGTCGCGGAGACCGCATGCCCGTTACTGATGGCCTGTCGTGCTTTCGCGAGAGCCTCCGAGAGGACGACGGCCTGCGTGCGGAGAGCACCCTCCAGATACTTATTGCGCGAGCTCATCGCCAGGCCATCGCGCTCGCGGACGGTCGGAGCGAGCACGATTTTGACGGGGACGTTCAGATCGCGCGCCATCCTCCGCAAGAGGGCGGCCTGCTGAAAATCTTTGGCGCCGAACACGGCCACTTCGGGCAAAACCAGGTTGAAGAGCTTGAGCACAACGGTGGCGACGCCGCGGAAATGAGTCGGGCGCGAAGCGCCTTCCATGCCCTGCGACAGCTTGTCCTCGACAACGTAGGTGCTGAAGCCGTGCGGATACATTTGCTTTTCTGAGGGCACGAACAACACGTCGGTTCCCGCGGCGCGGCACTGCTTCTTGTCGCGCGCGAGGTCGCGGGGATAACGGGCGAGATCTTCCGTGGGAGAAAACTGAGCTGGGTTAACAAAGATGCTGACGATAACTAGGCCCTGGGCGCCCACAAGTCGCCGACCGCGCTTCACGAGTGAGATATGGCCGGCATGCAGGTAGCCCATCGTGGGCACAAAGGCGACGCGCACGCCTTTGCGCCTCCAACCCAGGGCGGCCTCTTGCACTGCTGCAACGCTCGTGATAACACGCATGGGCTCAAAATGTTCGGTTCTCCTCGTCATTGGCAACGCTATACTGACGCGGCCCCCGATGATGCGGTAGCGTTCGGGCCTGGAAAACCGAACGACTCGGAGACGGATTGTTGTAAGTCATTGATATTGCGGGGTTGAGTTGCACCGGTTTCGTCGAATCGTTCGGTTTTGTTCGATTTTTGGACTTGGGGGCGCGAGGGAGTTGCAAAGGAAAGCAGGAGAGAAGGCGCTGAGGAGTCGTCAGACGAGGGGGTTGGATTCGTTAGTGGTCCTTGGTCGGCGGGGATGCTGCGACCGGGGACGGTTCCCGGAAAATCGAACGACTTGGAATTGGATTGTTGTTATAAATAAGCGTGGAAAGTAGCTGTTGTGCTCCGATGCGATTGGGCTTGCGGAAACGGGCGACAGGAGTATGAGTGCAAGTATGAGAAATGCCCGCGACATTCTCGTTGCCGGGATAGGTTTTCTTTTCGGCATGGTGTTCTGCTATTTCCTGACGGCGCCAAAGCCGGCCCCGACGATCGGCGGTGCCGCGGTGAATCAGGGGCGGACGTTGCCCATCTTGCAGGCGTCTGTGTCTGCTGTCCTTCAGACTGGCCACGTCAGACAAGTCATTTTGAGCCCAGGCACTTTCGAAACGTTGGACCCCAACTCGTGGATCAGGCCAAACGGAACGTGGCCTCGAATTGTACCTGCTCGAAGTGGAGCGATTGAGGGACCCGGCGCGCAGCACTACGACCTGATCGATTTGAACTACACTCCCGATTTCGAGATCGATCTGAAGTAAGTACGGACTCGTCGCTCCGAACTCACTTCTTTTTCTTCTTCAACAATTCTTTCGTCTCTGCCTGCAACGCGTCGATTTCGTCCTTGATCTCGGCTTTGGTTTCCGAGGTCATGCGGTCGATGAAAAGGATTCCGTTAAGATGATCGACTTCGTGCTGCACTGCGCGCGAAAGGAGGCCGCCGGCTTTGAAGCGAACGGTTTTGCCTTCTGCATTCGTCGCTTCGACTTCCACTGAGTCCGGGCGTGTGATATCGGCGTAAACCTCGGGAAAGCTCAGACATCCCTCCGGTCCTTTGGTTGGATCGCCGAAGGGCGTGATCTTAGGGTTGATGAGCACCAGCGGCATGTGCTCGGCGACATCGACCACCTTGCCGGCAATTTCCATCCTCGATGGCCGGTCCTTCACCGCCCGCACGTCGATTACCGTCAACTGCAACGCCTGGCCGACCTGTTGCGCGGCAAGTCCAACGCCCGCTGCGTTGTACATCGTTTCGAACATGTCATCGACGAGGCGCTTGATCTCCGGCGTAACCTTCTCGATAGCTACGCCCTTTTTGCGCAAGACCGGATCGCCATACTTGACGACGGGCAGGATCATTCGTCCCTGGAGGGCCACTGGCGCAATATTTGCACCAGGTCATCGATGCTTGGGCTTTGCGCGTTGCGCACGTAGAAGCCGCTGGTCGTCACGCCGAACTGCACGCTCGTGGCGTGATCGAAACCGAGGCAGCGGCCCAGGCAAAAGCCGGCGTTAAAGTGGTCGCCTGCGCCGGTAGTGATCAACGGTTTATCGACATAGGGTCCGTCGATAAGCGCGACGTGGCCGTGTGACACAGTCAGCGCGTACGTGACGGGATGCACGACCAGCGTGGTGATTGGGACCTGCCGTTGAATCTCCTTTGCCAGCGCGCACAGCCCGTCGCGCGTGCGCGTTTTTGTGTTCGCGCCAAGAACATTGCCGATTTCGTAAGCCTCTTTCTCGTTCAATCCGAGAATCACCTCGAAATAACGCTCGAAGGCAGAGATCAAATTCAACGCGCGCAAAATGTCTTTCGCATTGCGCTTCTCGGGATCGGCAAGATCGAAAAAGATTTTTCGCTTTGTCGCCGAAGGGTTCGGACAGAACTCCTGCAGGAGCGCGGCCCATAAATCGCTCATGTACGGAATCATCGTCCAGTTCACGAAGGCGACGAGATCAGCAGTGGAAAATTTCTCGATGAACTTGTCGCGTCCGAAGCGCGCCTGGATGTTCGGCCAGGTCACGTCGTTCAGTTGCGCCGACTTCACCATCATCACTTTGCCGTCTTCAAACTCGAGCGCGTCCGTGTGGCCCGCTTCGGCGATGCTGTGGACTTCCGCGCGGCGCGCGAATTCGTTGAAGACGGGGTGCATGACGGGATAACCGAGCGCGCCGAGATAGGTGACCTTGATGCCGAGGCGCGCCAGCGCGTTGGCCATGATAGGACCGTTCCCGCCGAGTTTGGTCCGCTGATTCACCAACTCGATATTGGTGCTCTGGCCCGCGGCGCCGCCGATCCGCTTGGCCAGTTGTGCAATCGTCGGCACGCGATGAAACGTCTCCGCGTCGTCGCGTTTGTCGACCGCGTGGATGATTTCGTCCACGAAGCCATCGAGCCCCACGAAGGCTTTCAATCGGCTGGCGGGTTCGACGTGCGTGAGCAGGCGCGCGGCGCAGTGTTCGCGAAATTCCTCAGGTTCCATGAAAACTAATCGAGTGAGATGCCGACGATCTGCAGGATGCGCTCCAGGTCGTCGTCATTGAAGAAGCGGATTTCGAGAGAGCCTTTGCCTTGCCTGTAACGGAGTTGCACCTTGGTGCCGAAACGTTCGCGCAAACGGTTTTCGAGATCAGTGACGTGAGAACTGGAGGCGACTGCCTTTCCATTGGTCGAGCCGTTGCGCGGAGTCGCGCTCGCCGTTTCCTGCATGCGCGCGACCAGCCTTTCAGTATCGCGCACATTCAAACCATCTTTGATTGTCCTCTCAGCGGCGAGTTGCTGTTCCGCGCCGCCCGCCAGCGCCAGGATCACTTTGGCGTGACCAACGGAAAGCTGACCGTTGCGCAGATAACCCTGGACATCGCCCGGCAGCTTGAGCAGGCGCAGTGAGTTTGCAACCACTGTGCGGCTCTTGCCAACCTTGGTCGCGACATCTTCCTGACGCAGTTCGAATTGCTCGATCAATTGGTGGTAACCCAGCGCTTCTTCGAGCGGGTTCAGATTCTCGCGCTGGAGATTTTCAATTAACGCCAGTTCGAGAACCGTGCGGTCATCCGCCTCGCGCACGATTGCGGGCACTTCTTTCAAGCCGAGCAACTGTGCGGCGCGCCAGCGACGTTCGCCGGCGATCAGCTCGTAGTTCCCGGAGCGTTCACGCACGATCAACGGTTGAATCACGCCCTGCGCTTTAATCGAGTCGGCGAGTTCCTGAAGAGCCTCAGCCGAAAAATCCTTACGCGGCTGAAAGGGTGAAGGGCGGATGCGTTCCAAAGCCACCTGTTGAACCCGCTCGCCGTCGGCGGCGAGCGGTTCCGGCGGCGGAGACACCGCGACTGGCGCTGCTGGCCTGCCAATGGTAGTTGCCCCGCCCAACAAAGCGCCCAGCCCACGACCTAAAGCTGGTTTTGCCATGAAAAGAGGGTGACTGACCACCGCGGGCATGTCAATTTTGTACCGATGTCCCGGCGGGCGAACGCCCGCTCTTCTTACGATGGTTGCTTTTCTTGCCTACCCGCGATGGGAGAATTCCATGTGGGTGATGCAGATAGCGAGGCCTAAAGGGTGAATCTGTCCCCGGTTTTTCCAAAGACGCTAAATAACTCATTGTAATCTTCCTGACCCGTCTCCGAAGCAGTCAGAGCGTTGGCGGAAGTCCCTGGTGAATGGTGCTGACGCGGCTCTGGGATATCTTGCGAATCCGGTGGACGCCCGGTTCAAGCACATAGATGTCGCCCGTGAGGCCAATCGCGATCCCCGTAGGTTCGGCAAATGTGGCTTCGAGCAGCGGCCCGTCTCGGCTTCCCGCCTTGCCCGAACCGGCCAGTGTGGTCACGACCCCGGCGGGGCTAATCCGGCGGATGCGCCCGCTGGATTCCGCGACAAGTACATTGCCTTGCGCTTCGAGCGCCAGTCCCGACGCCCCGTCGAAACGAGCTTCCGTGCCTGGGCCGTCGGCAAAGCCTTTTGTCGCTCCGCCGGCAAGGGTCGTCACGCTCCCGTTCGCGTCAACGCGACGAACGCGGGCGCAATCGTCCGTCAACAGCAGCGCGCCGTCCAGCCCGGTGATCATTGAGCCGCCATGAAGATCACTGAACTTCGCCCCCTCTCCTTGCCCGTCGGCGAATCCCCAGTCGCCCCCGGCCAGGACGCGCACTCGCCCGTCGGCGCTGACTTTCAGAATCTGGGTAAACCGACGCTGCCGTGAATTCACCGCGTACACGTTCCCCTCGTCATCGACCGCGAACGGGTCGCCGCCCAGGCCGACCCGCAGTGGCCGCACATCATTCTCGGGAGGATAGTACTGGCTCAGTTTCCCCTCCGGCGTAAAACGCCAGATGACGTCGCCGATGTCCGACGCGGTGAGCCAGGCACCCTCGGGCCCGCGTTGGATGTGATGAAGCTGGTAAAACTTCTCATTCTTCGCGTCGTGAACAATGGCGTGGGCCAGGCCGTTGGTCTCGATCATGACGATCATCGGGCCGGCCGCGAAGAATACGCGGCCCTGCGGATCCACCGCGATGCCCGAGCCGGGATGCGCCCACGCCGAAAAACCAAACATAAACGCGACAACCGCGAAGACAGCCGCGGCTTTCAGGAAAAGATTGAGATCGCGACGCATGTTGAACAATTCAGCACAGCGACGGTTACGAACATTGATGATCTTGCTGAGAATTGCGACTCTTAACCGCGCACGTTGGAAACCAGGCGGTAACGACAATAATTGCCGCTCGATTATTGCGTGAGGGTGACCTAAACCAGCGAAACACAATGAATGCCACAGTCACGAATGAAGCCATCGCAACGACGACGGCCCAGACTCCCGGAATCTCCCGTCTCGTGCGCCGCATCCACATGTTCACGGGACTTTTTCTGGCGCCATGGATGGTCATGTACGCGCTCAGCACGCTGGTGATGACTCACCACGAATCCGTAAATTCTTTTTATGGGTCCAAAAGCCCCTTGCTGGTGAAAGAGCGGGAACTGGATTACTCGCGCTCGTTCCCGACCAACGTGACACGCGACGCGATTGCGCAACAGATTTTGAACGACCTCGGCATGGATGGCGCGTATTCCGTCAGTGGCGGCAGAAACGGAGGACCGCTCGTCATTCAGAGGCAACACGCGATGCCACAGCGGCGCCTCACCTTTGATGCGTCGATGAGCAAAATCACCATCGAACGCGAAGAGTTGCGCACTCCGACAGTTCTTGAACGCCTGCATCGCCGGCGCGGCTACAAACAACCTTACGCGCTCGAAGACACCTGGGGCTTCACCGTGGATGTCGCCGTCGTGACCATGGTCTTTTGGAGTCTTTCTGGAATTTGGCTGGCGTGGGAACTCAAGACGACTCGCCTTTGGGGCGCGCTGTCGTTCGTGGTTGGGCTGGGGCTGTTCGTTGTCTTTGCTGCTTTGATTTAACCAGAAGCATCTCATGATCACCTTCGACAAAATCAATCGGCGAGCGCACCTCTACCTGGGTTTGTTCCTCATGCCATGGTTGCTGATGTACGGGGTCAGCTCGTTCATTGTCATTCACCAGGCATGGTTTCTGAGCGACCGACCCGCGCGTGAAGTTCTCTTTGAAAAAGCCTATAGCCACCCAGTCAACCTTCAAGGCGCCAACAACAGCCCCGAGTTGCGAGCGGCGGCGCTAGAGATTCTCAAGGAGTGCGATTTGGGAGGCGCGTTCTGGGCGGACAAACCGAAACCCGACACGCTGCACATCGACCGCTTCAGTTTTCGCGACTCAATCAGCCTCACCTACTCGCTCAAAGACCAAAAGCTGAAAGCCGAGCGCCAGCCCATGCGCTGGTCGCAAGTGCCGCAGCGGATGCATTTCCGCGGCGGCTACGGTCAGCCCGGATTCGGCAACAAGTTCTGGGGCCTCCTTGTAGACGTGGCCTGCGTTGGCATCATCATCTGGGTTGCCTCCGGCCTGATCATGTGGTGGCGCTTGCCGCGCCTGCGAACATGGGGCGCGATAGCCGTGGGCGGCGGGATTCTTTCGTTTGCGCTCCTGGTGTGGACCCTTTAGCGCCGTCATCAGCCGAAGGATTCTCGAACGCACAGAATGCCGACTCATATAAAAAGCAACCATTGCACGAAGAAAACAGATTCTGGGATGTCCTGGCCGCGCATCACGCAGCTATTGAGGACAACTTTCTCGATTTAGCGAGCCTGCGGCGCATCATAGGTGAGGTTCGGTCACCCGTCCTGGTCATCGGCGCGGGCCAGGGATTGCTTGTGGCAGAGCTGCGGTCCAAAGGTTTCCAGTGCGACGGCGTGGATTTCAGTGCCGGGATGATCCGCTATGCCAGGAGCCGCCGCGGGATAGACCTGATCCGGGCAGATGCAAGGGCGCTGCCACTGAGCGATGCAACGTACGAAACGATCATCTACGCGACGGGCGTCATTGACTTCCATGGCGATGAGGGGGCGATTAGGAGCATGCTCAGCGAGGGTCGGCGAGTGGTAATGCCGGGTGGAAAAATCTTTGTCGCGTTTTATCGGTTCAGCCCGGCACTGGAGGACTTCCTCACAAAGGTCGGATTGCTCAGCGATAATGTCTTGCTGCATCGCCGAAGCCTGGAAACCTACCTCCTTCACCCGGCGCAGCTGGTTCAGTGGGTGATGAAGCATGCAGGCGCAAGTTGGCCGGGCGCTGTAGCTTTGATGCTTCGGATGGCGGCGTTTGGCACGCTTCGCGAAAAGACAACCACTTTCAAAATGCAGACAATCTTCCGCAACATGGAACACCCTCAGGCCTTCATCATGGCGGCGCCGGAAACGCAGCCCTACCGCAATGAGGGGGAGATCAGGAGGCTCTTCGACCGCCTGGGTGCTTCTATTAAAGAATTTCGAACACTCGCTTCTTGCTGGATTGCGCAGATTTAATCTCTGCTCCGGCCGTCGGTGCGGGCGCGGCGATGGGTGGCCTGGATCCTCTTTGCTGCCGACCAAACCACCCCTTGTTTACTGCTCGACGTCAGTTACAATAACGGCATGGCAGTTCTTAAAGAAGCCGCAGAACCTTGCTTTCGCGAATTCCCATTAGTGTGAGTGAGCACGAGTTCTCGTACGCGCTTTAAAGCATTCCCACTGTCCTCGTGAGCAAAAAGAGCGCTAAAATTGCTGCCTTGATTGAATCCTGCCGTGGCGGGCGGCACGACGCGCATTATCTCGGCTATTTCGCGTGCTTCAACGAGGGGCTTTATTACGAGGCGCACGATGTGCTGGAGGAGTTATGGCTGGAGGATCGCCATGGTGCGACGGGGAATTTTTACAAGGGGCTGATCCAGTTTGCGGGGGCGTTCGTACACATGCAGAAGCACACCACCGAGCGTCCGCGCCTCAAGCCCGCCGCTGCCTTGTTGAAGTTGGCACGCGCAAATCTCATCGGCTATCCCGCCACTTTTCATGATCTCAACGTTGCCGAACTGCTCGCCACGATCGACCAATGGCTCGGCGACCTGGAGCAGGGTGGTTATGCTGCCAATCCGCTCGCGCCATCTACCGCCCCCGCTTTGCGTCTGATTGAATGAAGCCGTTGTACCTCGAGCTCGGGAGCGGCGAGCGCATTCCGATTTTGTACGAAGATCGTTCGGTCATCGCGATCGACAAGCCGGCCGGGTGGATGCTCGTGCCGACAACCTGGCAACGCACGCAGCGCAATCTACAAACCGCAATCGTCTCGTCCATCGCCGCCGGACATTACTGGGCCCGCTCGCGCGGCTTGAAGTTCCTGCGCTACGTCCATCGGCTTGATGCCGAGACCACCGGAGTCCTGTTGTTCGGGAAAACGCCCGGCGCAGTGCGTTCTTATGGCGAGCTGTTCGAGTCGCGCGACATGGAGAAGAAATATCTGGCGGTCATCGAGGGTGCGCCGGCGAACCGTGAATGGGCTTGCCGCGAAAGCATCGGCGAGCAAACGAGTTCACCGAAGCGCATGAAAATTGATCCTCGACATGGCAAACCTGCCGAGACGTACTTCAAAGTCCTGGGGCAAAACGCGGGCCGCTCTCTCATCGAAGCGCGCCCCATTACGGGACGCACCCACCAGATCCGCGTGCACCTGGCGCACACGGCCGCGCCCGTACTCGGAGACGCGCTCTACGGCAAGGCAAAACGTGACGAACCGCTGGCGCTGCGCTCCATCCTGCTCGCGTATCGCGACCCGTTTACGCGCAAGCCGATTTCCGTAAAGGCCCCAGTAGACGAGTTCCTTAAAATGTATAATTTCCCGGCACACGAAACCGGATTTGAAGAATGGATAAAATAACCATGGGACCCGTGGAAGTGCGGACTTCGACCATCGAAGGCCGCGGGGGCTTTGCCGCGACCCACATCAAAAAAGGCGACGATCTCATCGAGTACATCGGTGAACGCATTTCTAAACAGGAATCGGCGCGTCGTTGCAGTCTCGGGAACAATTTCATTTTCTGCATTTGCGACGGGTTTGATATCGACGGGAGTATCGAGGCCAACGTTGCGCGCTTCATCAATCACAGTTGCGCGCCGAATGCCGAAGCGCAGTTGGAAGATGAACGCATCTGGATTGTAGCGTTGCGCGACATCCCACCTGGCGAGGAAATTACTTTCAACTACGGATACGACCTTGAGGAGTATCGCGATCACCCGTGCAACTGTGGGGCACGTAACTGCATCGGGTTTATCCTGGCTGAGGAATTCTGGGACTCGTTGCCGGAGCCGGTTGCGCCGTCGGCTGCAAGCTGATGTGTCAACCAATCCGTGTCCCGTGGCTCACGGAAACCGCAACCGGTAAAATAGCGCTGGAACCAAACCATCAACGCTCTGCGTGAAGTTAAGGTTTCCGTTGATGTCCATTGTCACGGCGCTGAGCGGCAGCCAGTCCAAGAGATTGGTGGATACTTCCAACCCGTAAGTCCTATGCGGTGACCCGACGAACTGAAGTTCCAGGGTTTGCCCATTCTGCAAGCGAACGCCAGCAAACGCCGCGGGCAATGAAGCTGTTGCCTGACGCACCAGAATCTCATCCAGCCGCAACTGCGCGCGCGGCCCGCTGCTGCCGGCCATGAAGTAATACTTCCAGCGCAGCGACACGTAGGGCTGATGGTTCGCCGCCGCGGGCAGCGTCACTGGGCCGACGAGTTGCGCGTGACCGGGCATTGGGTTCCGTGTGTATTCGACCGGCTGGCCATTCGGAGCGAGCACATCCTGAAAGGGCGTATCGCCCACGGCGTATTGCAGGCGCAACGCGTAAGCCTGTTGGTTGGGTGCGACGGTGCCTCCAATCCAGCTCACTTCCACGTTCGTCACGCCGATCGTGCGCACGGCCAACACCGCCGCACCGAGATAGCCAGCGCCAGGATCGTCCTGCGGGTCGCTCGTGTTGAGAAAAGCCATGCCGTCGTCACCCAGGCCGTTAAAGCGGCTGCGGCTGGTCCGGTTGTAAGGCAACCGCCACTCGCTTTCCATCGGTACGGCGAGGCCTGGGTCGCCCACGGATGTTTGCTCGAAACGCATGTGTGGCGGGTAAGCGCCCGCGGTCGCCTCAGCACTCCAGGCCGTGAAGAGGTACGGTCCAGCGCTCAAGTCGTGCGGAACCGACCGCTCGAACAGCGCCGTCCAGGTGACGTTGTTGGA
>Ga0075418_10007109_pt1 | contig 12614 bp, 11 predicted proteins | sample SoiMetdeltSBSDD2_FD_81776 | JGI IMG/M metagenome (GOLD analysis project Ga0075418, IMG submission 81776) | Bulk soil microbial communities from a Populus tree surrounding site in Tennessee, USA - Soil MetaG P. deltoides SBSDD2 | ecosystem: Environmental > Terrestrial > Soil > Tree plantation...
ATCCTGCGGGGGCCATTTCCGCGAGGAATACCAGTACCCGGACGGCGAGGCCCGGCGCAACGACGAGCAGTTCAGCCACGTGGCTGCGTGGGAGTACGTCGGAATTGACCGCGAACCGATCCGGAACGTCGAACCTCTGACCTGGGAAGTCGTCCACCCAACCGTGCGGAGTTACAAGTGACTGCGGACAATGATGTTATGGCTACCGCTTTCGCAGCGCCGATTTCGTTGCAGTTTTCCACATTCGTTGCAGGGGGGTGTGTGTATCTGAATGCAACGAATCCGCCAGCGTATCGGAGGTAACCCTGCGATGCGGCTGACCCTCCACGTTTGGCGACAGAAAGACCCGACCGACCCCGGCCGGATGGAGTCCTACCCGGCCGAGGACGTGTCCCCCGACATGTCGTTCCTCGAGATGCTCGACGTGGTCAACGAGCGGCTGATCAAGGAAGGTAAAGACCCGATCGCGTTTGACCACGATTGCCGCGAAGGAATTTGCGGCTCGTGTGCGATGGTGATCAACGGAATCCCGCACGGCCCGGAGCGGGGTACCACGACCTGCCAGCTCCACATGCGCAAGTTCCACGACGGCCAGCACATTTACATCGAGCCGTGGCGGGCACGGGCGTTCCCGGTGGTCCGCGACCTGGTCACCGACCGCAGCGCACTCGACCGCATCGTTCAGGCCGGAGGCTTCATCTCGGTCAACACCGGCGGGGCGCCGGACGGGAATGCGATCCCGGTCGCCAAGGAGAGTCAGGAGCGGGCGATGGACGCGGCGGCGTGCATCGGTTGCGGAGCCTGCGTCGCGGCGTGCAAAAATGCCTCGGCCATGCTTTTCGTCGCGGCCAAGGTTTCGCACCTCGCAAATCTGCCGCAGGGGCAATCCGAGCGCCGCGATCGGGCGCTGGCGATGGTCGCCCAGCACGACCATGAGGGGTTCGGCCACTGCACTAACCAGTACGAATGCGAAGCGGCCTGTCCCAAGTCGATCGGGGTCGAGTTCATCGCTCAGTTGAACCGGGACTACGTCCGGTCGGCGCTCAAGGTCATCGGCAAGCGCGAGGCCGCCGCGGAAGCGACTGGGTAGGGCAGACTTCATGAATGCCTAGGCGGTGCCGTCTGTGGCGAGTTTGTGGTCTGCGCGACCCGAGAAGACGATTTCTGAACGCCGGCTCGGCCCTAATAACCGGTACACACCTCGCGACTCGGCCGGCCGGCCGGGCCGGATCGCACGGCTGGTCCGAAATCTCCCACTCACTGCCGTGGGTCGGACGATCCTTCTTATTGCGGTAGCTACTCGGCTCCACGGAAATGGAGGTCCCCCATGGCTCGCCTGATCTTCGCGGCCGCGGTTCTGGCGTTGGTCACGCCCGCCCTGTCGCTGGCCCAAGGAAGGAAGAAGGAGCGGGATAATAGCTCCAATCCGCAGGTGATCCCGGCCTCGCTGATCGGCGAGGCGAAGCCGGCGCGGTGCTCATCTTGCGACAACGGAACGGGCGGCCTCTTTCTGCGGTCGGGTGAGACCGCGTACCCTTACGGCCCCGGCACCTTCGGTGCGCGGCTCGACCGCGAACTGTGGTCGGAGAATCACGAGTGTGCCCCGGACGGCTGTCCCAAGCCGATCGGGTGTGGGAATCACTGGACCGAGTTGAAATTCATCTTTGGGAGTTGCCGCCAATTCTTCGGCACGGCCGGGGCGACGGTCGGCCGGGGACGCGCGACGTACGAGCCGTAATCACTGAAAGTAGCCGTCACGCTCCGCCTTGGTAGCCGTCACGCTCCGCGTGACGAGCCCGGGCTGGCAATACCGGGCCGTCGATACTGGCAGCCGGGGGCCACCGACGCGGGCTCGTCACGCGGAGCGTGACGCCTACCAAGGCGGAGCGTGACGGCTACACGCTAAACCTCTTCGTCCGCCGTCTCGGCGAGCACATCTTCGGCCACCCAAATTGGTACCTTGGCCGTCACGGCGACCGCGATCGCGTCGCTTGGGCGGCAATCAATTTCGATCAGCTCGCCGTCCTTGCGCACGCGGAGCTTGGCGAAGTAGGTGTGGTCCTGCAGGTCGCTGATGACGATGTCCTGGACGTCGCCGCCGAGCTGCTCGACCGCGGCCACGATGAGGTCGTGAGTCAGCGGCCGCGGCGGAATGATGTTCTTGACCCGCCGGTCAATGCTGGTCGCCTCGAAGATGCCAATCACGATGGGGAAGCTGCGCTCGCCCTCCACTTCGCGCAGAACAATGATCTGCTGCTCGTGGACTTCGGAAATGATGATCCGCTTCAACTCCATCTGCACAGGCACGGCCGAGTCTCGTTGGAGGGAAGGAAAGGGAACAGGGCGATTATACCGGGCGATCTCATCGGCTGCCAACATGCACTAGAATGCTGTGAAACCTTGGAGTGGCCCGATGCCCGCCTCGCCCCAGCTACGGATCTTGCTTGCCGGTGACCCGGCCCCGGCCGACACCAGAGCAGCACTGGAGGGGGCTGGGTTTCTGGTGACGACGACCGGCCTCGGCGGGATCGACCCGGCCGAGGTGGCGCGGTCCCAGGCTGTGGTCATCGCGGCGAACGCTCGGGTCCTGACGACCGCGCAGGCGCTGTGCCGGCGGTGGCGGATCGAACTCGGCGAACAGTACCTGCCCATCGTGTGGATCGTCGCCGCGGACACCCCGCCCGCGGCGGGACTGGATGCGGGGGCGGACGTCGTGTTGCCCCAGTCCGCGCCCGCGGATCACATGCTCGCCCAGGTCAAAGCCCTCCTGCGCGTCCAGCAGTTGCACGGGCGGCTGGCGACTCGGGCCGGCGAGGCGCAGAATCTCAACCACCGACTCCAGCAGGCCTACCAGCAAATCGACGGCGATTCGGAGCTGACGCGGCGGGTGCACCGCGGGTTTCTGCCGCGTACGCTGCCGGAGGTGGGAAAGGTCCGGTTTGCAGTCTGCTATCGGCCGCGGAGCCGGATCGGGGGCGACTTCTATGACGTCATGCGGCTCGACGAGGATCACGTCGGCATGTACGTCGCGGACGCGATGGGACGTGGCCTGCCCGCCAGCAGCCTGCTCAGCATCTTTGTCAAAAAGAGCCTGACGCCGAAGGAAATCCTCGGCCGGTCGTATCGACTGGTCCCGCCGGGCGAAGTGCTCGATCGTCTGAATCGTGAGCTCTTGAACCTCAGCCTGCCCGAGCCCCCCTTTGTGACCATGGTGTACGCCCAGCTGAACTGCCGCGACGGCGCGCTCACTTTCGCCCGGGCCGCCCACCCGCACCCCATTTACCTTCCGGTCGAAGGGCAGCCTGTGTACTGGCACGCGGCGGGGACATTGCTCGGTGTATTTGAATCGGAATTTCCGCTGCAGCAGCGGCAGCTCCATAGCGGCGACAAGCTGATCCTGTTCTCCGACGGCGTCCACCCAGCGACCGCGGGGCCGGGCTCGCGACACGATCCCTTGATCGAGTCGGTCCAGCAGCACCGCCAGCTCGCGGTGCAGCCGTTTGTCGATTCCGTGGCCCGCGACCTGCTCGAAGAGTCGCGGCACCCCGAGGACTTCACGCTGATGGCGGTCGAGTTCGCGTGATCATTTCGCGAGCCAGTACCCGATGACCGCCGCGTAATAAGTGCCGCTGACCGTGGATGGTTTGCCCGGCGTCGGGCCATATCCCCCGTCCGCATTGCGACAGCGGCCGACAAACTCCTGTAGCTTCGCGACGTCTTTGGGCTTTTCCTTGAGTAGATGAAAGGCCCGCATCACGCGATAGGTCGTTTCCGGATCCGACTCCTTGGTATCCGCCTTCCCGAACCCGCCGTCGGGCCGCTGCCCGGCTTGCAGCGCCGCGATCACAGCCTTCCGATGTTCGTCGGAGAGCGTGTTGCCGGACCGAAGGATCATGGCGACGACGCTGCCGGTGTCGCGGGCCCGACCGGAATCCTTACCGTAGGTGCCGTCGGGATTGCGGTCTTTATTCACCACGTCGATCCATTCGCGGACTTCAGGGGGGAACGTCCCCGCGGCTTCCATGCCGGCGACTGCGAGTCGGCGGTCCTCGAAGTTCTTTGCTTTCTGCACCAGGTAGCGCAGCGACTTTTCCTGCGAGGCGCCCGGTTCCAGTTCGGCCAGCGCCATCATGCCCACCGCGGTCGCGGCCAACTCCCCTTTGCCTCCGGGCATGTCCGAGAAGGCGCCGGTATCGGCACTGCGACAGGACTTGACGAATGCCAGTGCCTTCTCCTTGTTCGGTACCTCACCGCCGAGGTAGCGGATTGCCCGCACGGCCCCGGAGGTCGCCCGGAGCGAAGATTGCAGTGTCACGTCAACACGTCGGTCGGGTGGCTCGGGGATGAACCCGCCGTCCCGCTGTTGGAGGGCGGCCAGGAATTGGATCGTTGCCTTCTTTTCATCCGCCGACTGGGCGACGAGCGGACCTGGAATAAAGGCGAGCGCGAGAAGCAAGCTGTGCCGCATGGTGCGAAACCTCATTCAGGCCATGGCGTTGTAGGCGCAATTTCCATTTCCGGCCAAGCAAGGAACTAGAACGCGCGAATAATAGGGAGTGTTGGCGGATCAGACTTGGTGAATGGAAGGAGTTCAGTTCGGTGTTTGCTGTCAGCGATGAAGAAGCACTGATGGCGGCGATTGACGCCGCGCCCTTTGACGACGCGCCGCGACTCGTTTACGCGGACTGGTGTCAGGAACGCGGCGACGAGGCGAAAGCGGAGTATCTGCGAACGGTCGTCCGTCTGATGCACTCGCCAGAGGACCGGAGCGATGTGGATCGCAGCGTTTCCCTGGCGACGGGCTTGGACGAGGAATGGCGGCAGCGGGTCGGCGGGCGGTTTGAGGTCATGGGCGAAGGGCTATCCCTCAGGTTGGTGGCTTATGCATTCCAGACAATGTTGAAAATCGTACAACGGAAGCCGTTTGATCTGTCAGATTTGGACAAGCCCATCATCCTCAAGAGCGAGGTGACACGCGAGGAAGCTGAGCGGCTAATGGACACGTACCGGGCGTACAGTCCGCGAGTGCAGCTCATGCGTGAGGCGTCTGATCTGGGTCTTTTTGCTCGGTGATTTGCCCAGGGGCAACGTCTTGGAATTAGCCGGCGACCTCCGGGTTCACGCACGAAGGCATGGGCTTGCCCGTCAGTCCAGCGATCAAGTTCTCGGCGCAGATCCGGGCCATTTCATTCCGCGTGTGCACCGTGGCGCTCGCGATGTGCGGGGCAACGATACAGTTCGGCAGATGAAGCAGTTCATGGTCGGGCGGCAGCGGCTCCGGGTCGGTGACATCGAGCCCGGCTGCGAAGATGGTCTTGCTGCGCAGCGCCTCGGCCAGCGCGTCCTGCTGCACGATCGGTCCCCGAGCCGTGTTGATGAACACTGCCGTCGGCTTCATCTTCGCGAACTGTGCATTCCCAAAGAGGCCCTTCGTCTGCGGGTTCAGGTCCGTGTGAACGGAGACAAAATCGCTCACGCGAAGTAGTTCATCAAGCTCGACTTTGGTTGCATTCAGTTCGCGCTCAACGTCCGGTCGCGCGATCTGGTCGGTGTAGAGGACGTTCATTCCCCAACCGCCGTGGAGCTTGCGCGCGACCGAATAACCAATTCGCCCCATGCCGACGATGCCGAGCGTCCGGCCGACCATGTCCTGGCCCAGCCAGCCCAGCGGATCCCACGTTTTCCATCGACCGTCGCGGGCGTCCTGGGTGCTTTCGCCGAGCCGGCGGGCCGCGGCCATGAGAAGCGTAATGGCGATGTCGGCCGTCGCTTCCGTGAGGACGCCGGGCGTGTTGCCGACGCGCACTCCGCGCTTGGTCGCGGCGGCGAGGTCCACGTTGTTGAACCCGACGGCGAAATTGCTGACCACCTTTAGCTTGGGCGCCGCATCGAGCAGACCGGCGTCCACGCGGTCGGTCAGAAGGGAGATCAGCCCCTCGCAATCGCGCACCTTGTCGCGCAAGACCGCGTCGGGTGGCGGCAGCGGATCGGGCCACACCTCGGCGTCGCAATGCGGCGCGATCAGATCGAGCCCGACGGCAGGGATGCGGCGGGACACGAAAACGCGGGGCTTGGCGGGCATGACGCCGGGTCCGGAAGCGTGTCAAGGGGAAGTATCCGGCGATTCTACTGCGACGCGGATGGCCCGGCGAGTTGGCGCAGACAGGGGGACGGGGAGGTGGTATTCCTCGCCCACTCTGGTAGGTCCCGCCTGCCGACCGGGACCTTGCCGACCCTGGAGCCGAGAAGCCATGACCCTGAACCGTTGGAAGATACTGGCCTGCACGCTGACCATCGGGGTCGGCGGGCTGGCCGTATTCGCCATGCCCCCCGCGAACCCGAAGGCCGAGCCCGCCAGGGAACCGGCCCCACTTCCCGACTTGACCGTCAAGCCGGCTTCGCCCCCGAACGGGACCGACACCCCGGCCCCCGAATCGCCGGCCAAGAGCAATGAGATCGATCTCGAAATTGCGATCCCGCCTTTGCCCGCGAAGGCGGACGAACCGGTCAAGAAGCCCGCGACCGAGCCGGTTTTCGAGCCGATCACGCCCGGGCCCGCGCCCATCGCGCCGGTCAAGGCAGAGGAGAAAAAGTCAGACGCGGATAAGTTGCCGGAAGTGGTCGTTCCCCCGGTTGCGAAGCCAACGGGCAGCGAAACACCCAAGCCAGTCATTCCTGCACCCGACACGCCGAAGCCGGACCCGGTGAAGTTGCCAGAGCCGATGTTCCCAGTCACTCCGTCACCGTCGGAGACGTCAATTGATCCTCCAAAGAACCAGGCTCTCGCAGATGCCGTCGCGGAGAAGCTCAAGACCACGGGCCTCAGCAAAGGGGCCAAAGTAGACATCAAGGTTGTGGGCGGCGTCGTCACTTTGACCGGCTCCGTGCCAACGAACGAACTGCACGCGGAGATTCTGAAGGCGGCGCAGTCTATCCGGGGGATTCAAAGAGTTGAAAGCGAGATTGTGGTTGGCGCGGCGGAACCGGATCCAATACGGCCGGCGTCCTCGACTGTCGCGGGCAGCGCGGTGCCCCTGGTACCGAGTACGACCAAGTCTGAACCGGTGTCGCCGGCATCTTCCGCAACTGACCGAGTGAAGATGCCGCTGACCCCGTCTGGGTCCGGCAAGGGTAGCGAAGCCGCGAAACTCAAGATGCTCCTCCGCATGGGCGACGGCCAGCCGCGGTTTGAAATCCGCAACTCGTCAACAACCGAACTCTTGCTCAAGGTCTATGGCGAGCGGGTCGAGATGCAGTCGCCGCGAGATGCCCGGTCGTCGCTCGCCGGTGTCACGGCCACGGGGCACGTGCGCTTTACCGCGCCAAGCATCGAAGGAACGTGCGACCATCTGACGATTCTGTCCGGCACCGGCGAAGTCCTGATGGAAGGGAATATTCGACTGAAGACGAAACGCGGCAAGGCCTGGAGTGAAATGACCGCCGAGAAATTGGTGTACCAGATCGGCGCCTCAGGTCTGAACGCCGGCGGCGCGCCGCGAAGCGAGGTCCGACCCGCCAGCTACACGCAGGATTGAAGTCGCCCGGGCGGCCGGCTCATGCGCTGGCCGCCCATTCCTTTCGTTCCGGCGCCAATAAAACGCCCTGGCCCGTTTGCCTCGCTAACTGATGTGTTCCAGAATTGAGCACTTCCGTACAGGCCGTGCGGGCCGAACTGTTTATTGGGATCGCCTGCCCAATGAAGCCCCTGACCGAGTGGTTCACCGGGATGAACATCGGCGGATCCGCGCTGCTGCTGGCTATCGCGGCCGGCCTGGTCGTGCTTCTCGCGTTTATCCTCTTTGCGCGCCGACGCGAGCCTCCGCGAGACTTCCGCCCAATCCCACTGCCACAATCACCGATCGGCTCTGCCGACTGGGAAAGCCCGGATCTTGCCAGCCGACACGACGAGCGGCGTCGGTCGATCCGGAGGTCAGGCCTGCCGACGCCAATTCTCATCGTGGAAGCGAAGGCCGGACGGTCCGGCCATGCGGTGGAAGCGTATGTCCTCGACCGGTCGAGCGGCGGGCTCCGGCTCGCGCTGGAGAAGTCCTACGGCGTTGGCTCGGTGCTGATGGCCCGGCCCAGCAACGCCCCCGAAGGCTTCCCGTGGGTGAAAATGATCGTCAAGAGCTGCCGCGAGGTCGGCGACTATTTCGAGGTCGGCTGCCAATTCGAAAAGGAGTTGGAACTCAGCCGGCTCCTCATGTTCGGATGACGAATCCGGATCCCGCGAACAAGCAAGTTGGTCCACGTTTCGTCGAAACAATCCAGCTCAAGTGAACTGAGACGAACTGAGAGTATAGACCGGGGCGCTCAATGAGCTATTGTCCTGGTCGGCGTTCTTGATCTTGTACTCGTAAAACAGGTACGACACGACGGCGAGGATAGTCAGCAGAACCACCCATACGATAATCCGCAGGGCAATATTGTGGCGCAGGCGCCAGTAGAGGCTTTCTTCTTTCTCTTCGGCGTCCCGGCGGCGCTTTTTCTTTCGTGGCCGGTCGTCTTCTTCGTAGTCGTCGTCATCCCGTGGGCGTCTCTTGCCTTCGGCTGGACGTCGCTTTTTGGGCCGCGGTTCGTCTTCGTCCCCGGAATCCTCATCGCGCCGCGACGGTTTCCTACGCGGCTCGTCCCGATCGGCAGAGTCCTCGTCGTCCCGAGCAGCACTCCGGCGCGCTGGGGGCGGCGGCGACTTTCTCTTCGCGCTCGGTCGGTCCTCCGGTTCGTCAATGACGTCGGCGTCATCGATCACGTCCGCGTCGTCCGGAGCCTGCACCGTGAACCGGTGGTTGCACTTCGGACAGGACAGCGACTGGCCCACCGGGACGCCGGACTTCGATTTGAGAGACGCGCCGCACTTCGGACAGTCGATTTGGTTGACGCGCATGGGACCGCACGGGATAGAGGGGATGCCCCTATCCTCCGAACGGGCCGGCTGATGAGCAAGGGGAAAGCGACCGGCCGACCCGAAACGGAGCCGGCCGGAGGTGGCATTGGCCCGGTATTACTCGCCGACGTACGGGAGCAGACCCATGAACCGGGCCCGCTTGACCGCGGCACTCAGGGCCCGCTGGTACGTGGCACAGGTTCCGCTGCGCTTGCGGCTGAACAGCTTGCCCTGCCCGCTGCACATTTTCTTGAGGTTGGCCACGTCCTTGTAATCGACAAAGGCCGGCCGCGGGCAACCTTCCTTGGTGCAGAACCGGCAGCGGTTGCGCTTGTTTCGTCCTAGCTTCTTGCGGATCATCTAGGTCTCACTCGGTACTTCGGAGTCTAAAGGTCGTTTGGTTGGAAGAGATACCGTAGGGGCGGGACGGAGGGGTGGCAACCCCGGTTACTCTGCCCGTTGCACCCCAATCTTCAACGCATGCCCCTCAATCTTCACGTCCACGGCGTCTCCGACCGGCGAATCGGACCACCGGACGGTGAGCGTCTCTGCCGCAATGTGCCCGCGGTGCGCGTCGATCGCGGACCGCAGCACATCGGAGTCGGTCTGAACATAGAGATCGATCCGGTCCTCCATGTTCAGGCGTTCTTCTTTGCGCTGCGCCTGCACGTGTCGGATCACGTCGCGGGCCAGGCCTTCGCGAGCCAATTCGTCGGTTACGCGGGCGTCGATGGCGACCTGGGTACCTTTCTCCGCCACACCCGCCCAACCGGGGACGGCCAGATAGTCAATCACGATATCTGCGGCATCGAGTAGGACACCGAATACGTCCACCGGGCCCTTGCGGAGTTGTTCGGCCAGATCAACCGCGTCGAGGGTCGCCAGGAAGGACTCCGCCTCCTTGAGTTTCGGTCCGAGCTTGGCCGCTGCACTCTTCTTGTTCAGCTTCGCAGCCGCGGTCAGCAGCCGCGGGCCGTTGTGCCACGAGACGCGCTTGACGTTCAATTCCTCCCGAAGCTGCTGCGGGAAACGTTCGAGCGCCCGGCGGACCGCTTCGTCCTGAGTCTGGACGCGGAATTCGGCCAGCGGCTGGCGGAACTTAATCTTGGCGACATTGCGAGCCGCACCGCCAAGGGAAACGAGCGACAGCAAGGCATCCATGTCCGCGGAAAGTGCCTGGTCCACGAGCGCCGGACCGGCCGTCGGGAAGTCGCATAAGTGGACACTCTTCGGGTCGTTCTCCGTGCGGAGGTTCTGATATATCGCCTCCGAAAGGAACGGGATCACCGGGGCGAAGAGCTTGCTCAGGGTCATCAGAACCGTGTAGAGCGTCTGGTGAGCAGCAAACTTGTCCCGCTGACCGGCCTCATCGAGTTCCTCAACGTTGCTCTGGAACCGAGGGCGGTTTCGGCGGATGTACCAGTTGCTCAACCGGTCATCGACGAAGCGCTCTGCCTCCTGGCAGAAAGCCGCGACGTTGTAAGCCTCGAACGCCTCACGAGCGTGCGTGATCAGTTCCTGCAAGTCCGAGAGAATCCAGCGGTCGATGTCCGAACGGTTCTCGAGCGGAACGTCCGCGGACTCCGGGTCGAACCCGTCGAGCCGGGCGTAGTTCACGAAGAACGAGTAGCAGTTCCACAGCTTGATGTGGAACTTCGCCCGGACTTCATTGGCCGGGATCGGACCGAAGTTCAGGTTTTGCGCCGGGTTTTGCCGGCAGTAAAGCCAGCGCATCACGTCCGCGCCGATGGGCGCGAACGTGACCGGCTTGCCTTTTTGGTCCGGAAGCGTTCCCCCCTCGTCCGCCGCGGCGATGAACTCGATCGAGTTGCCGGCACTCTTGTGCATGTCGTTGCCGAACTGGTCCTTCACCGTCGCGAAGCCGAGAAGCGTTCGGAACGGCGGCTCGCCGTCAGCCATCATCGTACTCATCGCGAGCAGGGCGTAGAACCAGTTGCGGAACTGACCGGGAAAGCTCTCGGTGATGAAGTCGGCCGGGTACCATTTGCGCCAGTACGCACGGTCGGTGTTGTACTTCATCGTGCTGAAGGCGACGATGCCCGCGTCGAGCCACGGGTTGCCGACGTCCGGGATCCGCGACATCAGGTTGCCGGTCTTCGGGTTGCGGATCTTCACCCGATCGACCCAAGGTCGGTGCGGCGTGTGACCCTCGAATGTGTCCCAGCCCGCGACCGCCCGTTCTTTGAGTTCCGCTTGCGAGCCGATCACCTCAAACTGCGTCGGGTCCTTCTCGTCCACCCAGATCGGCAGCGCCAGCCCCCAGTAGCGCTTCTTCGAGATCATCCAGTCGCCCATGTTCCAGAGCCAGTCGCGTTCGCGCGCCCGGCCGTTCAGCGATTCCGGCAGGAACGTGACCTGATTCACGACCTCCATGATCTCGCCGCGAAAGCCCTCCTCCGAGTGCCGCGGGCCCATGTTGATGAACCACTCGTCCACCAGCCGGTAGAGCAACTCGGTCTTGCACCGCCAGCAGTGCGGGTAGCGGTGGACGTAGCGCTCGGTCGCGAAGAGCACGTCCTTCTTCTTGAGCATGTCGAAGATGGCGTCCGTCGTGGCTGCTTGGGCCGCGTGCTTGCCAGTCAGTTCGCCGAAGCCCGGGTGAAAGACACCCGAGTCGTCGATCGGAGCGACCGGCGGCAAGCCGTTGTCCTTGCCCCACTGGAAGTCGATCGCGCCGCAACCGGGGGCCGTGTGGACGATGCCGGTGCCTTCGGTCTCGGTGACGTCGGCCCCGCCGGAGATGATGCGGTGCAATTCGGCCGCGGATCGTGGTGGGCACCAACCGGCTTGTTGCACGACCTTGGCGACTTCTTCTGGAAAGCCGTACTTGTGCTGCTGGGCCGGCAAGTCGTCGAACGGGCCGACGTACTCCCAGCCGATCATCTCCGAGCCTTTGACTTCGCCGACGATCTCGTAGCCTTCTTTCGACTTCGATTTGAAGATCTGCTCGATTGTGTTGAGATGCGGGACGCCGTCGAGCCAGTCGCGACGAGAGCGCTTTCCTCCGGTCGCTGACGCTCCCGGTTCGCCCTCTTCTTCGGCGGCTGACTCCATGCGGTTTTGTTTGAAGACGCCTTTGGCGACGTAGAAGACCTCGCCTTTGAGCTTCACCTTGACGTAGGTCAGATCGGGGTTGACCGCGGCGCCGACATTGCTCGTCAGCGTCCAGGGCGTCGTCGTCCAGACGAGGAGGTTCTCGCTCGGCCGACCTTTCAGCGGCAGCTTGATGAACGCCGACTTGTGTTCGACGAGTCGATACCCCTCCTTCATCTCCATTTCGGAAATGCCGACGCCACAGCGGCCGCACCAGGGCATCGAATCGTAGCCGCGGTAGATCAGCCCGCGCTGATGGCACTTCTTGAGGAAGCTCCAGATCGTGTAGTTGTTTTCCTCGGACATTGTGAAGTAGGACTTACGCTCGTCCGGGGGCTTGGCCCAATCCTCGTCCGTGCGATCCCAGTTCATCCAGAAGCCCAGGCGGATCGATTGTTCAGTCTGCACGCGGGCGAAGCGATCGACGCGGTTCTTGCATTCCTGCACGAACCGATCGACCGACGCCTCCACGTCGCCGGGCACAAGGTTTTCGATGTCCCGCTTGCTCTTGAGGCTGAGTTCCTTTTCGACCTCGACTTCGACCCACAATCCCTGACAGTCGAACCCCTGCTGGTAGCGGAGTTCGTGGCCAATCATGGCGAAGTAGCGGTTG
>Ga0075418_10007110_pt1 | contig 12613 bp, 11 predicted proteins | sample SoiMetdeltSBSDD2_FD_81776 | JGI IMG/M metagenome (GOLD analysis project Ga0075418, IMG submission 81776) | Bulk soil microbial communities from a Populus tree surrounding site in Tennessee, USA - Soil MetaG P. deltoides SBSDD2 | ecosystem: Environmental > Terrestrial > Soil > Tree plantation...
GCGACCTGTGCGACGACGAGCGCCTGACGCGACCGGTTCGTTCCGGGCTTCGAGTGGTTCGATGCTCCGCGGAACATGCGCGCCAGATCGGGCGACCTGGCATGGAAGAGCGGGGCAAGGCCGAACAACACCGCGGCCGCAAGCGCGACCACCGCCGTGAACACGAGCGAGCGCGCATCCAGTGACGGTGAGAAGGACGATGCGAAGTCGAGGGGCGGCGTGAGGCGTTGTGACCCCTTGAGCGCCACGGCGGCGATCGGGACGGCGGCGATGGCACCTAACGTCGCGAGCACCACGCTCTCGGTGAGGAACTGACGCACCAGTCGACCGCGAGATGCACCAAGGGCGAGACGCGTTGCGATCTCCCGCGCGCGAGTGGTCATGCGTGCGAGCAGCAGGTTGGCGACGTCGGCGCAGGCAATGAGCAGGACGAGCCAACCGCCGGCGAGCGTCAGGACGCCGATCATCGCCAGTCGATCCGGTGCGACGATCCACGGGTTGATCGGCGTCCGGTTCGACACAAGGGACAGGCGCGCCGCGTCCGGCGCGTGTGGGTACTCACGAGCGAGCCGGCTCGAGACGGCGTCGACCTGCTGCTGCGCTATCTGGGGGCGTGCGCCCGGTGTGAGGCGGCCGATGACGGTGAAGCGCGCTCGCTCACGATCGTGCAGCAGATCACCACTTCGAGGGAGCGTCTGCGCATGCATGCCGATCGGAAGCCACAGCGCCGGGGCGAAGGTAAAGAGGCGCGTACCGTGGAATCCCGGTGGTGCCACGCCAATCACGGTGAACGGCGCGCCGTTCACGCGAATGGCCTTCCCCACCACACCGTGGTCACCGCCGAATTGACTCTGCCAGAAGGCATGGCTCAGCACTGCGACCGGCGCGGTCTGGTCGCCGCGTTGCGTTAGGCGACCCTCCACCGCCCGGACGCCGAGGAGTGAGAAGTAATTGTCGGTGACATGCGCCGCCCAAGCCGCGAGGGGCGTGCCGTCGCCGTTGAGGCTCACCATGCGCTCGGTAAAGGCCGCCGCGTCGGAGAACGCCGGCACGCCAGCGCGGAGGTCGAGGTACGTGGGGTAGGAGAGGATGAGCGGCGATCCGTCGGTTTGACGCCCGAAGACAGCGTAGAGCTGTTCCGGATCCCGCACGGGAAGTGGACGAAACGCCACGGCGTCGGCCAACCCAAACAGCGTCGCGTTCGCACCGATGCCGATACCTAACGCGAGGACCGCGACGCCGGTGAAGGTCGGCGTTCGACGGAGCGAGCGGAGCGCATATCGCAGGTCCGTGCGGATGTCGGAGAGCCAATGCAGCGGAAGTGCAACGCGTGCTTCTTCCTTGAACCTGGTTTGGCCACCGAACGCGCCGAGCGCGTGCGCGCGCGCCGCCTTCTCTGACATCCCGTGCGCGGCCAGGTCTCGCGCCTCCATGTCGATGTGGAAGCGCATCTCGTCGTCCATGTCGCGCTCGAACTGCCGCCGGTTCACCCACTGGCGAATTCCGGTGAATACCTCGATTATCGACATCATGATACCGCGGCGTCGACGTGGCGTGGTCATGCCGACGTGAGGACGAGCTCAATGGCAATCGCGAAGCGACGCCACTCGTTCTCCTCGCTGGCCAGCTGCGTGAGCCCTGCACGGGTGATCGTGTAGAACTTCGCTCGTCGGCCCTCGTCCGACGTCCCCCACTCGGCCCCGATCAGTCCCTGACGTTCCAGGCGATAGAGGGCCGGGTAGAGCGAGCCCTGATTGATCTGCAGCGTCTCGCGCGACACCTCGCGGATGTGCTTGGAGATCCCCCATCCGTGGAGCGAGGACGCGCGCAGCACGCGCAGGATCAAGAGCTCGAGCGTTCCGTGGAGCAGTTCCGTGTTCCCGGGCACGACGCCTCGTTGCCTAGATTACCGACAATATTCGCGCGGGGGGACCCGTCGTCAAGGACGCCCCTTCACGGTTGTCGTCAAACACACGGCGGGGCGACCGTTTTCCGGCCGCCCCACCTCGCTCCGTATTCCGCCTCGGGCTCAGAAGGCGACGACACCCTCCACCATGAAGCCCTTGATCTTCCCGCCGTTGCGAATGTCGTTGGTCGGGAAGTCCTTGTAGTTCTGCTGCATCCACTCGGTCTTGAGCAGGACCGTCGGGACGACGAACCAGCCGCCGGAGAACTGCGAGCGGTCCACCGTGACCTCGCTGGTCATGCCGGGCAGCGTGCCGGTCGCCGTGTTGTACCGGCTGGCGACGTACAGCTTGTTGCCGAGAAAGCGGTACAGCGCCTCACCTGCGTTCTGGTTCCACGTTCGGCTCGACGCTTCGCCGCTGTTGCGGCCGCGCATCTCCTCGATGTTGGCGCGGAACTCCAGGCCGCCGAGCTTGAGGAACGGGTTGACGACCCAGGCGTGCTGCGCGCTCTTGATTCCGGGCTGTACGTTGCCGGTCCACGCGCTGTCCTTCTCCGAGCCGGACGTGTTGACCATCACCTGGTAGTAGCGCGAGCCGCCGCGGTCACCGGTGTAGAGCGACTGGTTGGCCGAGCTGGCCTGCGAGAACACGGAGCTCGTTAGGCGGAATCGGACGTTGCCCTTCCATTCCTTGTCGAACCCGACCTTTCCGAGGTACGCGGGCGATCGCTTGTCGGGAGCGGTCACCTGGCCCCGTGTCTCGCCGGCCAGCATGCCGCCCATCGCCATCCACGGCCCCTTGCGGAGGTAGACCTCACCGCCGATCTCGGTCGTGAACGCATCCAGGAGGAGGTTGCCGACGAACGGATTGAACATCGCGTTGCCGTTGTCCGTGCGACGGAAGTGCTCGTCGCCGTAATTGATCTCGAAGTGACCGGCCTTGATCGTCACGTACTGCATCAGCTTGTTCAGCGCCGTGACGTCGATCGGCGAATCGTCGATCTGCAGGTACCCGTCCTTCACCCACGACTCCTGGTGGTGACGAGCCGAGAGGTAGCTGGTCATCGCGACGCGAATACCCCTCGCCAGCTGCGCGTTCAGGTAGAAGTTGGCGACGGCGTTGTTGAAGCCGTGGCCAATGTTCATCAGCTGGTTGGTGTTGACGTTGTTCTTGACGACCGGCGCGGCGGTGTTCGAGTGCTCGAGCCCCTGGAACTGCTGCGTGAACGCGGCGCCGAAGCCGAGCTTGAAGCCGGTATAGGGCACACCGTCATTCTTCGGCGTCTCGTACATGTTGATGCCGCGCGCGTCCACGGGACGGAACCGCTGGATCACGATCTGCTGCACGTTCGAGGGTTCGGCGGCCTTGGCGCGGCCGGAGTCCGTGGCGGCCGGCGTGGCCTTCGCGAGCGTGTCGGCGTTCGCGGTGTTCGCACTGTTCTGCGCGAGTGCCGGGAGCGCGTAAGCGAGCGCGGCCGCGGCGATGATTACTGAAGTCCTGGTTTTCATATCGGTCATCCTCGTTAGGTATCGAAACCGGAAGCGCCTTCGGGAACTCGTCGCGTGATCAGTTCTTCAGCACCACGTCGAAGCCGACGGTGATCTTCTCATCGACCTTCATCGTGCCGAGCATGAGCGTCGGGGGCTTGAGGCCGAATTCGGTCATGCGGACCTCGCGCGTGCCGGAGACGATCAGCGTGCCGTTGTCGCCGGCTTTCGCGTACGCCTTGACCGTGATCGGCTTCTCCACGCCACCGAGCGTCAGGCTTCCAATCAGCGTGACGGCGACGCTGTCGCTGGTACGTGCGAGGTCGTAGCTCGAAGCGCGGAACACGACCGTCGGGAACTCCTTCGCCTTGAGCGCCTTGCGCATGTGCTCGTTCATCGTGCCGTTGCGGCAGTCGAGCTTCTCCGCCGGCACTGTCACCTCGACTCGGGACACGACCTTCTCGCCGGCCAGGACCGCGGCGACGGCGTCGGCGCTCGCCGATTCGATCTTCGCGTCGAACGCGCCGGCCTGGCACTGGAAGGACCTCACCGTGGACGTGCCGGCCACCCAGAGCCGGCTTTCCGGCTGGAGGTCGAGGACCGCGTCGCGCGGCGGCGCCGCGGCGAGCGCCGGGAACAGCATAACGAGAGCGACGGTGGCTCGGACTTGGGCTCGTGACATCGGCTTTCTCCGGAAATCGCCTCGGCCGAGGCGGGTATCGCACTGGTTCGATTCGTCACGTCTTGCAGAGGAAAGCTTGGAAAACGAATCGTTCGCATCAGTCGGGAGGGCTGGGGAAGCCGCATCGGTGTGTGTGGAGGCACCGCGTCGGGGATCTGCCGACGCACGACGTCTATTCCGGCTGACGGGCCAGATGTCGGCGCGGCCGAACCACCGACTCGAGCGTGAGCACGGTTGGGCCGAGGACCGGGACGGAGCTTTCGATTCGAACCGGGTAGCGGAAGGCATCGTCGCTGAGATGCAGGCGGATGACTCCTTCGCCGCCGTATCGGCGGGGGTCCTTCACTCGCATCTCGACGACGATAGCTGGGAATGTCCCCGCGCGCGTTCGCACCGTGTCGTGTCCAACGACCCGCACGGCGATCGGATTTCGCGCCGAGTCGTAGTGTCGCACCACGCTGTCCACGGTGTCGGCGTCCAGCGGCAGGGTTCGCAGGTAGTAGATGAACGACAGCTCGTCGAGCGGAGCGCTCGTCGGACTCTCACCGTGACGGCCACGATGGTCTTCCCAGCGGCGATCTTCGGGGAAGAGCTCGACCTTTTGCTCTTCGTCGCGCGTGAGCGCGCCGTGCGTGCGCTTCTGGTAGCGGAGCGTCGTCATCCGGATCGGATCGATCCAGGATTCCGCCCGTTCGGTGGTCTTGACGAAACCGACCCTGGCCGAGACCCGTGACCTGAGCACGAGCGTCGCGGTTCCGCGAACGTCCTCGGGTCCGGCGACCGACATCTCCCCTTCGCCGACGGTGCCGAGCCTGCCTAACGATACGCGGTAGTGGAGTCGCTCGCCCACGTCGAAGGGGAGGTCTGGCGTCTGCGCACTGGCCCGGGCGAGCATCGCGCATCCGAGCAGTCCCGCGAGGGCGCAAGCGTTCCGCACCCACCTCGCGGCAGTCGAACGTGCCAGCTTCGGCATAACGGCCTCCATTCCAGGATGGCGAACATCCGTTCGCTCCCCGGAACGATCGACCCCGGCGGCAGTGGAGAGCGTCGGGTGACCAGTGAAACCGTCGTGCGGAGGATCCGGTCGAGGTGTGTGGGAGAAACCCCTACCGGGGTAAGGGTCAGATCCGGATCTATTGGGGTCATACGACCAATTGGGGTCAGAGTCGAATTTCATCATTCGAACGCCTGGGCGGCTCACTCGAGCGCCGACGGCACTCGATTGGTCGCGCGGTGCAACCGATTGATGAAATGCGACTCTGACCCCAATTCCCCGACAAGGATGCGGTGGTCCCCGGACACAAACGGCACTGCCGCGGGTGGATACTTGGTTTCGACCGCTCGACGCATTGCCATCCGCGAGGCCACCATGAATTCGTTACTCGATCGCCGCGAAGCTGGCCGGTTGCTCGCCACACGCCTCGGTGAATACGCCAAGCGACCCGACGTCGCGGTGCTTGCGCTCCCGCGCGGTGGCATGCCCATCGCCTACGAGATCGCCCGCATGCTCTCGGTCCCGCTCGATGTATTCCTTGTCCAGAAGGTCTACCATCCCCACAACGACGGCGTGCTGATCGGAACGCTCACGAGCGGCGGGTTCGAGAACGTCGACACCGACGCCATCGCCGCTTGTGGTATCGACCGGCATGACGTGGAGCGCGAGCTCGCGCGCGGACGACAGGCGCTCGCCGACCAGGAACGGATGTACCGCGGGACTGGACCGGCGAGGGACATTGGCGGGCGGACGATCATTCTGGTCTACGACGGCATGGCGACTGGCGAGTCAATGCTCGCCGCCATCGCCGCGGTCCGCGCGATGGGCGCCGCTCGCGTGATCGTCGCCGTGCCGGTGGCCGCGCCTAACGCGCGAGCGGCCGTGCAGCGAGTGGCCGACGCGTGCCTGTGCCTCATGACTCCGGAACCGTTCTACCGCATTGGCGTCTGGTATGACGATTTCGCTCCCGTGAGCGACGCCAGTGTGCTCGTCCTTCTCGACAGCGCCGCCCGCGGGCTGCGCGCGGCAGCCGCAGCCTGAAGTGGGAGGTCCTGTGAGTGCATTCGTTCCGACGACTTCACCGATCGACAACGACGGCAAGTCACCAGACACCCGGCCGCTCACCCTGCATCGCGACGTGCTCCTCGCGACCGACGCATCCCCTGCCGCTTCGGCCGCGACTCGCGTGGTCGCCGCGCTTGCGGCGCGGTGGTCCACGACCCCGCACGTTTGCACGGTGATTCCATCGCCGCCCACGGCCATCGACCCGATCGGCGTGAGCATCGCGTACGCGCCCGTCATCGCGGAGGCCGTGCGCCGCGAGGTGACGGGTCAGCTCGCGTTGTGCGCCGAGTCGTCAGGCTGGTCGCGAGAGACGGCGGCCGGTGCGCCAGCGGCGGAGATCGTCCGCATCGCGGCCGCGCGCGGGTCGGACCTCATCGTGCTCGGGCTCCGGCCGCATGCGTTCTTCGACCGAATGTTCCGCGACGAGACCGCGCTCTCGGTCATGCGCCAGGCGTCGGTGCCGGTGCTCGCCGTCACCCCGCTCCTCACTCGCCTCCCCCGGCGCATCGCAGTGGCGATCGACTTCAGCCGCGCGAGCATCGCGGCCGCGCGGGCCGCGCTCACCCTGCTCGATGATGACGGCTTGCTCATGCTCGTCTACGTCGAGCCGCCTGGCGAGCCGAGGTCTCCGGCGGCGGAGGGCTTCACGACCATCTACACACAGGGCGTTGCCGCGGCGTTCACCCGCCTTCGGTCCGAGCTCGCTTCGCGGACGAACGCGCGCATCGAGACCGTGGTACTGCGCGGCAATGTGGCCGCGGAGCTGCAATCGTTCGCGCACCGGGCCGAGGTCGACGTCATCGCCGTGGGCAGCCAGCGCCACAGCATCGCTCGCCAGGCGGTCGTGGGGAGCGTGACCAGTGCCCTGGCTCGCGCAGCCACCACGTCGTTGTTCGTCATCCCGCCCGGTCGGCGTTCCTAGCGCGATCCAGGGATTGGGGTTCGGCGAACTTTTTTCGGTAACAACGATGAAGCGGATCTTGCGGAAGCGGCCGGATAAAGCCTAACGGGATGACGCCTCACCCAACGCGCCGAAGATCTTTGGGAACGGCCCCGGGACGCTCATTTCATGCGTCTCGGGGCCGTTCCATTCACAATCCTGGCCTCGTCGCGAGACCAGCGTCGATGCAAAGCCGGATCCGGCCGTTTTCAGCTTCTTCCGCCAAATCGTTGTTGACCTAGGAAAGCTTGCCCTCGCACCGACGCCGTACGCAGCTCGCGAAGCAATCCGTGCGGTGCGGTCAGTGAGTAGGGAGCGAGAAAGTAAACACGCTTCCCCGCCCCACCTCGCTTTCCACCCAGATGCGCCCGCCGTGCGCCTCGACGATGCCGCGCGCGATCGCCAGCCCGAGACCGCTGCCTCGCCGCGGCGTGGGACGCGCCTGCCAGAACCGGTCGAAGATCCGCGTCAACGCCTCGGGCTCGATGCCGATCCCCGAGTCCTCCACCGACACCACCACCGACGACGGCCCATTCGCCGCCCGCACAATGACCGTGCCGCTTGCGTTGGTGAACTTGATCGCGTTGCCTAACAGGTTCGTGATCACCTGCACGATGCGACTCGCGTCCACATTGACGGTGCGCAGGTCCTGCGGGATGTCGACGGACAGCCGGATGGACCGCTGCTCCACCTCGCCGCGCACCATTCCCACCGCCGTGGAAATGATCGAACCTAACGCGGCTGGCTGGCGTTCTACCGCCAGCCGGCCGGCCTCGATCGCGGAGACGTCCAGCAGGTCACGGATCAGCCCCTGCATCCACACCGTGGCCTCGGTGATCGCCGTCAGCATCCGATCGCGCTCGGCCAGGTCGGTGGGCGGCGCCTCGCGGAGAATCCGCGCGCACATCGCGATCGCGCTGATGGGGTTCCGGAGGTCGTGCGAGACCACCGCGAGCACCTCGTCACGCGCGCTCGTCGCACGTTTCGCCGCCGCGTAGAGCCTCGCGTTCTCGAGCGCGAGCGCTGCCGCCAGCGCAAACCGCTGCGCGAGCGCCCGCGCCTCCGGCGTGAACCGATTGCCGCCTTTCACATCGAGCAGTGTCAGGGCGGCAACCGTCCGGTCGCCAACCACGAGCGGCACGATGTACAGCGAACGCGCCCCGACTTCGCGCCAGAGCGCGATCGCTTCGGCGTACTCCTCGGTCCGGCTCAGCCAGTCGTCATCGATACACTCCACGAGCTCCGGGCGTCCGCGTCGCAATACGTCCACTACCGGCGATGGCGAGTCCCATGTCCGCGGGAATTCCGCCGCGAGGCGGTTCATGAGGTGCTGCCGCTCGTCGTCGACCGCCCAAGCGACCCGCCGAATCGTGGTGTCTTCCACCACGTCGATGACGCACGCATCCGCGAGCATCGGGAGTGCCATGTCACCGATCGCGCCGAGAACGGCCTCGCGATGCAGCGACCGCGACAGCCGCGTACCCGACTCCGTGAGGAACCGATCGGCGTCCTCCGCCCACTTTCGCTCGGTGATGTCGCGGAGCACCACCGTATAGATGCGTTCCCCGGTCGGAAGATCGAGCTTCGAGATCGACGCTTCAGCCGGGAATTCCTCGCCGTTCTTCCGGCGACCCGAAACCGCGCGGCGGTGACCCATGCGCCGTGCGGTCTCGTTGCTGTCGCCGAACGCGCGGATCTGCGCGTCGTGAGTTGCACGGAAGCGCTCGGGAAGCAGGATCGACAGCGGCTGTCCGATTGCTTCCGCCGCGGCGTAGCCGAAAATCTCCTCGGCTCCGCGGTTGAAGTGGATGACGCGATGCGTATCGTCGATGGTGATGATGGCGTCGGCCGCGATCGCCAGAATCCCGGCGAACTTTGCTTCCGACGCCCGGAGCTCTTCATCGCTCCGCCACCGGTCCGCGCTCAGCTCAGTCATGAGCGTTAGGCTGTCCCGCGCTAAATCCTCGTCGGAGAGTTCGCCGCGCCCAGGATACCCACCTTCAGCGCGAAGTCCACGTACTCCGAGCGATGAGAGATCCCGAGCTTCTCATTGATGCGCTGCTTGTACGTGTCAACGGTCTTCGGGCTGATGAACAGCTGCTCGCCAATCTCCGGCGCCGAATAGCCCTGCGCAACGAGTCGGAGTACGTCGCGTTCCCGCTGCGTCAGGGAGTTGTATCGATCGTGATCGACCTGCGCCGGATCCTTCTTCGTCAGCCCCTTGATCAGCACGTGCGACGCCGACGAGCTCACGTACGGATCACCGTGAGCGACTGCCCGCACCGCGGTGACGAGCTCCAGATCCGCCGCACTCTTCACCAGGTACCCGGACGCGCCGGCCTCTAGCAGGGGCAGCAGGTATTCCTCCTCCGCGTGCATGGTGAGAACGAGAACGCGCGTGGTGGTCTCCTTTGCGAGGATCGTTTTCGTGGCCGTGGCGCCGTCCATGTCGGGCATCGTCAGGTCCATGATCACGACGTCCGGATTGAAGCGCTCGGCCAGCGCGACGGCTTCCTTCCCATTGGTCGCTTCTCCAATCACGGAGATGTCCTTCGCGGGGCTCAGCACGGCGCGTAACCCGGCTCGAACGACCGCGTGGTCATCCGCGAGTATCACCCGAATCACATCACCTGGCATGTTGATTCTCCATTTCGGTCGTTCCGAGAGTCGTAGTGGTCCGGCGACCCAGGTTGACCGGGACACGCACTCGTACCTCGGTGCCCTGCTGCGGTCCGGACATGATCTCGACCCTCCCATTCACTAGTGCGATTCGCTCCCGCATCTGAAAAAGACCCATCGCCTGTCCTTCCTTCTCGGCGTCCGCAGGATCGAAGCCGTTTCCGTCATCGTGAACGTGCATGACGAGATTGTCCCCGGCGAGCCTCACGCGGATGTCGATGGTGCTCGGCGCTCCATGGCGAAGCGCGTTCGCCACCGACTCCCGCGCGACACGGTAGACAGCCACCGCGATGTCGCTCGGAAGGTCGCGAAGCTGCGACTCGACGTCCGGCGTGACGCTCACCGAGATCACCGCACCGTCGGTCGCTGTGCGCGCCAGATGGCGGAGCGCCGCGACGAGCCCGAGATCATCCAGAATCTGCGGGTGGACCGCGAGCGAAAGAAGGCGCACCTGTTCGAGCACCTCGCCAGCCGCCTGTCTGACCGTGCGGAGCTTCTCGGTCAGCTCCGCGTCCTGCGATTCCCGCTCGATCGCGATCAACTGGTATCGCAGCGCGGCGAGCGATTGTGCGACCGAATCGTGAAGCTCCTTCCCAACGCGCGACCGTTCTTGGTCGCCGGTGCGCACGACTTCCTTCGCCAGCGTCCGCACGCGCGCGCGGTCTTCCGAGAGCGCGGTCAGGAGGACGTTCAGCATGCCGCCAACCTGCGCGAGATCCGCATCCGCGACGGCGGAGCGCGGGACGCGCGTCTCGAGGTCACCGGCCCAGACGCGCGTCGCAGTTTCCTCGAGGTCGCGGATGGGCCGCAGTGCGATCGACACGAGCAGGAGGTTCACGGCGAGACCGAGCGCCAGCGCGATGGTCATCACCGACAGCATCCGCCATTCCGCGGCCGGGTCGTGGTACACCGCATAGGCGCCCCACGCGGCCAGTACGATGAGCACATTCGCGCCGGCCAGCTTGTAGGCAAGCGGCACGCGCAGCATGCGATGCACCAAACCGCCTCCGTGCGATCCTGGGCTGACGTTCTGGGTCAGGGTGGCCCGGTCTGCGCGAGTAGTCACGACCGCCGTCCTATTTCTGAACCACGAGCGCTGTCACCATCCCGAACATACCGTGATCGGATTCGGCGTGAGGGAGAATGTGGCAGTGGAACGCCCACGTGCCGGGGTTGTTGCAGTTGACGATGACGTCCCAGCGCTCGCCCGGCGCGACGTTGAGCGTGTCGCACTTCCACGGCGCCGGCTGCGGCCAGCCGTCCTTGTCGATCACCGTCATGTGCATCCCGTGCAGATGCATCGGGTGAATCATCATCCCTTCGTTCATGAAGCGGATGCGGATCTTTTCGCCCAGCTTGGCCACGAGTGGCTCGGTCGCGGGAAAGCCTTTGCCGTTGAACGTATAGCCGTGCACACCGTCGTTGAGGATGAACACGTAGTCGTGATCGACCTGCTCGATGGAGCGCGGCGACTTCGGCTCCACGATGAACGCACCGAGCAACCCCATGCCCACCTGCTTCGCCGCGTTGTGGTGCGAGTGGTACATGTGCGAGCCCGAGTTGCCGAGTGGCACCGTGAACTCGTAGGTGTACGTCTCGCCGGGCTTGATGGGCGGCTGGGTGATGAACGGCACGCCGTCCTGGTCGACGGGGAGCTCGAGGCCGTGGAAATGGATCGCAGTGGACTCGTCGAGCTTGTTCGTCAGTACGACCCTAACGCGGTCGCCTTCGCGCACGCGGATCTGCGGGCCGGGCACCTCCTCGTTGTAGGCCAGCGCCTTCACGGATTTCTCCGGGCTAACCTCCCAGTCGATCTCGCGCGCGGTGAGCTCGTAGACCTTCACGCCGCCATCCAGACGCGGCGTCATGAGCTGATTGCCCTTGCCCTTCGTCTTCGCCGGAAACGCCTTGATTCCGGCCTCGTGCATGCGGTCCATCTCATCGGCTTTTTCGCGAGGCGACAGCGCGGCGGGCGCGGGCGTCGCTGGCGGGTGCCCGGCCGGCCCGTGCGACGCGGTCTTGGCGGCGGCCTCGCCCTTACGGCAGGCAGCGAGCGTCCCGGCGGCGAGCGCGGCCAGCGCGCTGTCACGAATGAAGCGGCGGCGTTGTGTAGCGTGGGCCGTCAGCGGCCTATCCTTCAGCGTCGTCTCAGACATGATGATCCTCAGCTGTTCGTGTATCGACTTGTCCTGAGGATCGCCTGGCGCATGCCCTAACTGTGTCGGGAGGGGAACGGAAGTTCGGTCGGGAAACGGGATTGACCGTGTAGGGGAAGCCCTTACACGGTCAATCTCGTTTCAAGGGGTCAGAGCCCTTGAGCTTGGGATCAAGGGCTCTGACCCCTTGAAATTCAACTCCCGATTGTAAGCCGCCTTACCTGGAGTCGCTCGAGCTAGCCGAGCGTCCCCGCAGGTTGGCGAGGTGGAGCTTGAGGATGACCTGGCGTGTTGGCGTCGGGTCCCGCGGGGTGAGCGCCGCCGGGACGAGCTGCCGAATGCGGCTGAGCGCGACGCGATACGTCTCCCGGGCGATCTCGCCACCGCCCTCCTGAAGCACGTACACCGTGCCGTGTGCCACGACGCTGCGCCAGTCGAACGGGCCCTCCACCTCATCGACCTCGAACGCCACCCACGGGGAGTGGGCGAGTATCTCGAGCTTGGACCCCGGTGCGGTGCGCATGTAGATCGCGCCATCCGCAAAGACGTAGCTCAGGGGCTCGATGTCGACACGATCGTGGAAGCTGTACGCAAGGCGGCCGATATGGTTGCGCGCGAGCAGCTCGGTTGCCTCGTCCACGCTGAGGTCGCGGAACGTCGGCTCGAGTGTGCGTGTCATGGGTCGCTCCCGCGTGTCGGTCAA
>Ga0075418_10007112_pt1 | contig 12613 bp, 12 predicted proteins | sample SoiMetdeltSBSDD2_FD_81776 | JGI IMG/M metagenome (GOLD analysis project Ga0075418, IMG submission 81776) | Bulk soil microbial communities from a Populus tree surrounding site in Tennessee, USA - Soil MetaG P. deltoides SBSDD2 | ecosystem: Environmental > Terrestrial > Soil > Tree plantation...
GTTCGCCCGGTATAATCGTGGCCCGCGCCCGTTACAGGATTCAGCCAGGGGAGTCCTATGGTCGCAGCCCGCTCGTTGTCCCGCGGCGCCCTCGTCGTCCTCCTCGTCACCGCTCCCGCGGTATGGTCCGCGTGCTCAGAGCGGGAGGCGCCGGCCGGGCCGTCGGGGCCGTCGTTCACCGCACCGCTCATCAGCCCGGACTTCTTGCAGGCGGTCGCGATACAGCGGCGCCACACCGATGCGCTGCTCGCCATTCCCGGTGTGGTCGGCACCGCGATCGTACGCCGACCCGACGGACGCGCGGAAATGGCGCTGCTGGTCGAGCGTGCCGGCATCCCTGGTTTGCCTCGTGTGCTCGACGGCGTGCCCGTCGGCGAGCGCGTGACCGGCCGGCTCATGGCTTTCAGCGACCCAACCCAGCGGCAACGGCCGGCCCCGCTCGGCTATTCGGTCGGGCATCCGGCAATCACCGCTGGCACGATCGGCGCGCGGGTGCGCGACGCGCTTGGCCGCGTGTACATCCTGTCCAACAACCACGTCCTGGCGAACTCCAACGGCGCGAGTGTCGGCGATCCGGCCTATCAGCCGGGACCGTTCGACGGCGGGACGAGCGCTGATCAGATCGCGACGCTGAGCGACTTCCAACCGATCTCCTTCGCGATCAATGGCAGCAACACCATGGATGCGGCGATTGCCCAGTCCAGCGTCGATCTGCTCGACAACGCGGTGCCGTCCGACGACGGCTACGGGATGCCGAATTCCACCATCCACGGCGACGCGGACGGCGATGGGGTCTTCGATGATCGCAATGCACTGCTCGGTCTGAACGTGCAGAAGTACGGACGCACTACGCGGCTGACGCACGGCCAGATCACAGGCGTGAACGCGACGGTCACGGTCTGCTATGCGGTTTCGGGCATCACGTGCACCAAGACCGCGCGGTTTGTCGATCAGCTGATCATTTCGCCGGGCGGCTTCAGCAATGGAGGGGACTCGGGCTCCCTCATTGTGACGGACGACGCGAACCTGAATCCGGTAGGGTTGCTGTTCGCCGGCAGCGCGTCCGTGACGATCGCCAACCGGATCGACCTCGTCCTGAACCACTTTGGCGTTACAATCGACGGCTCGTCCCCTCCACCGCCCGGTCCACTGACGGACGTGGCCATCACCGGCATCACCGGACCGAGCTCGCTCGTGGTTGGTAACACGTCCAACGTCAGCGTGACGGTGAAGAACTTTGGCAATCAGGCTGTGTCGAGCTTCGACGTGATCCTGACCGACTCGACCGACAATGTCACCGTCGGCACCCAAACCGTCGGCAGCCTGGCCGCAGGCGCCGTAACCACGCTGAGCTTTGCGTGGACACCGGCCACGCCCGGCGACCACCTGCTGGTGGGAAGGCATGCGCTGAGCGACGACAAGCCGGCCAACGATCAGCGCACCGCCACCGTGCCGGTCGCGCCCCCGATCACGGACATCTCGGTGAGCAACATGAGCGTCTCGGGTCCGGTGATCGAGGGGCACGTCGTCACCGTGACGGTCTTCATATCGAACACCGGCAATCAAGCCGTGAGCAGCAGCGTCGACGTCTCCGTGGAAGACTCGACCGACGTCGTGATCCTGGGTACTCAGTCGATCGCGGCACCCGCCCCAGGAGCCAACTCCGCCGTCACGTTCAGTTGGGATCTGACGGGTGCCTCAGTCGGCGTGCACACATTGGTCGCGACGCACAGCGTGGGTGACGACAATGCCGCCAACAACCGGCGCACGCTGGCGGTCAACGTGAATCCGAAGCCGACGGACATCGCGCTGACGGGTATCACCGCACCCGCGCGCGTCGGACAGGGTGACACCGCCCACGTACTCGTGACGGTCAAGAATGTGGGCGAAGTCGACGTCGATACCAGCATCAGCGTGGTGTTGACCGACGCCACGAACGGCAATGCGGTGATTGGCACGCAGGCCGTGACCGGGCTCGCGATCGGCGCGTCAGACACGGTCGACTTCCCGTGGAATACCGCCGGTGCGGCCACCAATGGTCACACGCTCATCGCGACGCAGAAGCTGCCTGATGCCAATGCGTCGAACAATGCGATCGCGATCAGTGTCATTGTGAATCCGCCGGCCGATATCGCCGTGACCAGCGTGAATGCGCCGCCCTCCGTGATTCAAGGAAGCACGGCCACTATCGGCGTGACGGTACAGAATGTCGGTGGGCAAAATCTCGCGGCGAGCTTCGATGTTACCCTCGCCGACGCGACGACGGGCGTTGCGATCGGGACGCAGACGATCACCGGTGGCTTGGCGGCCGGCGGGAACACCACGCGCACGTTCAGCTGGAACACCGCAGGCGCCTCTATGGGCAGTCATACTTTGGTTGCGACGCAGAGCCATGCGGATGGGAACAGCGCCAATGACCAGGCGTCGACGACGACGACAGTGAGCGCGCCCTCAACCGATATAGCGGTGACCGCGCTGAGCGCACCTGCTTCGATAGGGAAGGGCGGCACGGCCACGATCACCGTAACGGTTCAGAATGTCGCCGTGCAGAACGTCAGCTCGAGCTTCAACGTCGTCCTGACAGACGCGACGGCGGGCACTACCATCGGTATACAGTCGGTCACAGGTCTCCCGGTGGGTGCGAGCACCTCGCGCGCGTTCAGCTGGAACACCGCGAGTGCAGCCGTGGGGAATCACACGCTCGTCGGGACGCACACGCTTGCCGATGACAATTCCGCGAACAATCAGCGCTCTGCGAGCGTCAACGTCACGCCGCAGCCGGCCGATCTCGCGGTGGTTGCGATCAGCGCGCCCGGCCAAGTCACCGTAGGCGACACGGCGCCGGTCGCTGTGACGGTGCAGAACGTGGGCGGGCAGGACGTCACCGCCAGCTTTGATGTCGTCCTCACCGATGGGACGGCCGGCGGGGTCACGGTCGGGACCGAAACGATTGCGGGCCTTGCCACGGGCGCGAGTGTCACGCGCACGATCAATTGGAACACCAGTGGCGCGGCTATCACCGGACACATCCTGACAGCGACACAGAAATTCCCGGACCCGAACTCCAGTAACAACGCACGGGCGATCGCGATCACCGTCAGTGCGCCGAGTGTCCACGTGGGTAACCTCGACGGCTTTGTCACCAACCAGGTGGATACATGGTCTGCGAATGTGCGCGTCACCGCGCACGATTCGAAGCACAGTCCCGTGAATGGCGTGACCGTCCGCGGCAGCTGGAACTCGGGACCGGAGGTCCAATGCGTGACCGCCACGACAGAAGGCGTCGGACCGGGGACTTGCACGCTCGTGCTCGCGTCACTCCCGATCACCACCCGGACGGCCTACTTTGGGATGAATGGCCTGACGATGGCGGGGTATACCTACAAGCCCGCGTCCAACCATGACCCGGACGGAAGCAGCAACGGCTTTGGAATCTTCGTGAGGCGCTGATGGCTGGACGGGGTGGCGCCCTGGTGCTGGCAATTCTGGCGGTCGGGTTGGCATCGTGTTCCGGACCTCCGCGGCCCCCGGTGCAGGGAGGGGAAGAGATCGTCGTGCCCAAACGCAGCATCGATGAAGTGCTCGCCAATTACCGCGATTCGTTGATGACCCTGCCAGGGGTGGTGGGAACCGCTATCTCGCTGTGCGAGCGCGGGGAGCGGTGCATCAAAGTGTTGCTGGACGATGCCAGTCCGGAAACGCTCTCCCGGATTCCAACTCGTATCGAGGGCTACCGAGTCGTCACCGAGGTATCCGGAACGATCCGACCCCGCTAATGGCTGCGGAGAAGCCGGATCTGGACGCCGCGGTCGCACGCTACTACGCCCAGGCTCCCGAGGAGGAACGCCTCAGGTATGGCGCGGCCATACTGGAGGAGGCGCGCACCCGAGAGCTGATTAATCGTCACGCACCCGACCCGCCTGCGGTGGTCCTCGATGTCGGCGGTGGGGCGGGGGCGTATGCCTTCTGGCTCGCCGACCTCGGGTACCGAGTGCACCTCGTCGACGCGTCACCGCGGCTCATCGAGGAAGCTCAGCGCCGCGCGGCAGGAAGACAGCCCCCCCCGTTGGCATCGGCGACGGTCGGCGACGCGCGAGCACTCGACTTCCCGGATGGGAGCGCCGACATCACCCTCCTCCTGGGCCCGCTGTACCATCTCACCGACCCCGCCGATCGCGCCAAAGCCCTCGCCGAAGCGAAACGCGTTCTCAAACCGGGAGGCTGGTTGTTCGCAGCGGTGATCTCGCGGTGGGCGTCACTCCTGGACGGCCTGGTGCGCGACCTGTTCCAGGATCCCCGATTTGTGGCCATCGCTACGCGCGATCTCCACGACGGACAGCATCGCAATCCCACGGATCGACTCGACTACTTCACGACGGCCTACTTCCACCGCCCTGCGGAGGCGGTCGAGGAGGTCCGCGCCGCCGGTTTCCACGATCCACGCATCTTTGGGATCGAGGGGCCGGGATGGCTGTTGTCGGACGCCGATAAGCGGATGGAGGATCCCCGACGTCGGGCGGATCTGCTCATGGCGGCCAGCGTGACCGAGCGTGAACCATCGCTGAGCGGCATCAGCGCGCATCTGCTGGTCGTGGCGCAGAAACCAGATTAATCGCGCGATCGGCGTAGTCGCGCGCAAACTCCGTGTCGTGCGTGGCAATGAGTAACCCGCGGCCTTGTTGTGCAAGCCGGCGGAGAGTCGTGCCAAGACCGGTGCGGCGCGCGGCATCGAGCGCGGCGGTGGGCTCGTCCATGAGCAACAAGGGCGGATCGAGGGCCAACGCGCGCGCGATCGCCACTCGCTGAGCTTCACCTCCCGAAAGCTGCCGGGGCCACGCCGACGCTCGACTCCCCACGTCCAGCCCGGCTAACAGCTTGCTTGCCAGCAGGTCAGCCTCAGAACGATTCTGGCCGAGTACATGCCGCAGCGCCAGAGTGACGTTGTCGAGCGCCGTGAGATGTTCAAACAGCGCATGCGCCTGAAAGACGAGTCCCACACGCCGGCGCAGCGGCCGGAGCCGGGACTCGGCGGGGATCGGTCCGGGGCCGAGGGCGAACCCATCCACGATGACGTGCCCTGCGTCGAACGCCTGCAGCGCCGCGACCACGCGAAGGACGGTAGTTTTGCCGACGCCGGACGGGCCCATCAGCGCGACGATCTCGCCACGCCCGACTGCGAGCGAGAATCCGCGTACGAGATCGCGCGAGTCGTGGCGAACGCCGAGGCCGTCGATCGTCAGCAACGTTGTCAGGAGGATCGCCCTCCCCAACGCCGCTCGAGGCGCCGTGCCAATCGTGAAAGTGGGAGCGACATCGCGAGGTACACGATCGCGCACAACAATCCCGGAACGACCCAATTCCCGACGTTGGTCGCGTAAATCGCGGTCTGCTTCGTCAGCTCGACGACGGTAATGACCGAGACGAGCGAGGAGTCCTTGAGCAACGCCACGAAGTCGTTCGTCATCGGCGCGAGCGCGTAGCGCAGTGCCTGTGGCGCGCGCACCAGTCGCAGGATCTGGGCTTCCGACAAGCCGAGCGTGCGACCGGCTTCGAGCTGAAGTCGCGGGACCGCCTCCAACGCACCGCGATAGATCTCGGCCTCGTAGGCCGCGTAGTTCAGGCCGAGGGCGAGGAGTGCGGCGAGAAACGCAGGCAGTCGCACGATGCCGGCGAGGCCGTAGTAGATAACGAAGAGCTGAAGCAACAGCGGCGTCCCGCGAACCAGCTCGATGTAGCCGGTCGTTACGATCCGCAGCGGCAGTGGTCCGTACAGGCGTCCCGACGCCAGTCCAAGACCGACGAGGACGGCTAACGACATCGACAACACGGAAAGCAGCAGCGTGACGGCGGCTGCGCGAGCGAGGGACGGAAGGTACGCGATCGCGCGAGCCGGCGCGGCGGCAACATCACCGTCCCGTCCGGCCGTCGTTCCCGGTCTCAGCACGCGCTCGAACAGCGCGCCCTGGCTGTCGTCCCACACGTGCCAGCGGCGGAAGATCTGCTCCAGGGAGCCGTCGCGCATCGCTTCCCGGAGAACCGCGTCGATCGAATCGCGTAGGGCGGAATCGCGACGTGCCAGCACACCGACGTAGTGGCCGCTCGCCACGGCGGCCGGCAGGATGACGAATTCCTCGTCCCCATGCGAGGCCGTCCGACTCAGCGCGCGTTGCGCGATGATGTGGTCCAGCAGCACGGCATCAAGTCGACCGGCCACGAGGTCGGCGTAAGGGTGGACATCGTCGTCGTACGAGACTTTTTTTTTGAATGACGCGGCGAGCACCGAGAGGAGCAGGTCGTAGGCGATCGTCGCCCCGAGTGTCCCGACCCGGCGCCCGCGCAAATCGTGGAGACCGCGAATGCGATCCCGATCTTCGGTGCGAACGGCAAGCACCTCCCGGAATTCGAAGTAGGGAAGGGTCACGGCGTGCCGGGCGCGTCGCACCGGTGTATCTTCGACGCCGGAGAGACCGAGCGTGAAGTCTCCTCGCTCGACGGACTGATCGATGTTGGCCCACTGGACTTGGACGAATCGGGCGGCGCTTCGGCTCAGCCCCCCGGCGATGCGCGCTGCGACCTCGACATCGAAGCCCCGCACCGTGGAGGGATCACCAGGGTCGGCTTCGACGAAAGGCGCTCCGCCCTCCGCATCGCCGCCCCACACGAGGACGCGCGATTGGCCGTGCTGAGTGAGCAGACCGAGGGCGATGCAACAGACGCAGCCGATGGCGGCGCCGGCGCCGTTCATGGCGCACCAGTTTGCTCGCTCGATGGGGAATCGCAAGGTGTGAGGTGAAACCGGTCGCGCGCGCTCAACGTCCAGCTAGGTGACCCGTGCGTATGATGCCGCGATGAGATTCAAAGCACCGATTTGGCCATATGTGGCGCTCGCGTTGACCGCTCTCAACGTCGCTGGAGCGGGCTATGCCGTGGCCGCTGCCGAACCAATGCATGCCGCGGCCCACGTGGCGTTTGCGTTCGGATTCGGGTGGTGGGCATACCGGCTGCGCCAGCGTCGCCACGAGGACACGCTCGAGACCGAGTTGCGTGACACGCTCAAGGATCCGCTCGAGCGGCTGACGATGCTGGAAGCGGACGTCTCGAGACTGCAGCAGGAGTTGAGCGACGTCCAGGAACGCATGGACTTCACGGAGCGGATCCTGGCCCGGCGTACTGGGGCCTAGGCCTGCCTGGGGCCCTAGGCCCCTCCTTCCGCGTCGTCGAAAGCCAGACGAGTATAGAGCATGCGCCTGATCGCGGCGGCTCTCCTCATTGCGGGCAACGAGTTCTACTGCGCGACGTCACCGACCGTGGTGGCATTCGGACTCTGTCCCGACAATAACGTCACGGTGCACGTGGCGCCGGGAGTCAACCCCGTGTTTTCCTGGTCGCCGTCCTGTGGGATCTCGGGTCTCACCGTATTCGTGGAATCGGATGTGACCGCTCTGTGGACCGTGTACGGCAGCGCGTCAGAAAACGACAATCCCATCGAGTCCGGCGTGCGATATGGTCAGACGCCGGCGGGTGGGAGGACCGTTACCGGGCCGCTGCAGCTGCAACGTGGCGTTGCGTACCGGGTGCAGGTCCGCCGCTTGATCTGCGAGCGTGGGTCGCCCTGCTACGTGATGGCAGCGGGTGAGACTCGGTTCCAACCCTGATGCGCATCGATGATTCATTCGCGAAGGCTCATGACCTGGCGATTCGAGGCCGCTGCGATTGCAGTCTGTCTGCTGGTCGCCGGCTGCAGTGACCCGCTCTCGTTTGGGGATGTCGCCGGCAGCTACCAACTGGGCGGTGTCAACGCGAAGGAGCTGCCGTACCTGTTGACGGCAACCGTCGATTGCGACCAATGGATCGCAGAAGGCCAGCTCATCCTGCAGGAGAGCGGACAGTTCACGCTGACGTTGTCGGGTCCTTGGGACTGCAGTCGATCGGGCGGGGTGAATCAGATCGTGGGTTGGGGTTTCCCAGGCACCTACACGATCGACGGCGCCAAACTTCATTTCCTGTCCCCACTCCCCCCCTCGGTTGGCGGTTTTTTCGAGTTCACGGGCGTCGTCGGTCCGCTCCAAAGGGGTATTGGCGTGCCGGATCTGGATCTCTCATTGACGCCGGTCGATTTGGCATTCCGCCGCTGACAGAGTAGTCTTGCCGCGTGATTTCCGCGCACCAAGCCCTGTCGCGGCTGCGCGAGGGCAACCGCCGCTTTGTCGAGAGCCGTCAGGGGCCTCCGCCACGCCCCGGCACGAGCCAGCAGCCATTCGCGATCGTGCTCGGCTGCTCCGACGCCCGCGTACCGGCTGAGCTGGTGTTCGGCCAGGGATTTGGGGACCTGTTCGTCATCCGCGTCGCGGGCAACATCGTCGCGCCGTCCCAGGTGGGTAGCGTGGAATTTGCCGCCGAGCTGTTCGGCATTCGCCTGGCCGTGGTGTTGGGACACACGCAATGCGGTGCCGTGATGGCAACGCTGGAGGTACTGCGGCGGCCTCAGGGAACCGAGTCGGCAAACCTGCGCGCCATCGTGGATCGAATCCGTCCCGCCGTTGAGCCGTTGGTGGTTGCGGGTGACAAGCAGGGAGCTGACGTTGTGGCGGCCGCGGTTCGCGCCAACGTCCGGGCGTCCGTCGAGCATTTGCGACACGGTTCGACGTTGCTCGAGCGCCGGATCGAGCAGGATGGTTTGCTGGTGGTGGGCGCGGAATACTGTCTCGAGACGGGTGCGGTGGAATTCTTCGATGGAGCACCTGGCGCGTAGATCATGGCATCACGCGCAGCATCGCCGGCACCGATCATTCGAACGATCGCGGGACACGAGGTCGCAATCTCGAACCCCGACAAGATTCTCTTCCCCAAGCCGAAGTACACGAAGCTCGACCTGGTGAACTACTACGTGGACGTCGCCCAAGGCGCCTTGAGCGGGGCCGGCGGGCGCCCCAACATGCTCGTGCGCTTTCCGAATGGCGTCGCGGCGCCATCGTTTTACCAGAAGCGTGCTCCCGAGTCGCGGCCTCCCTGGATCGAAGTCGTGACATTGCGCTTCCCGTCCGGTCGCACCGCCGATGAGGTCGTGCCGCGGGACGCCGCGTCGCTGGCCTGGCTTGCAAACCTCGCCTGTCTGGAGCTCCATCCGCACCCCGTGCGCGCCGAAGACCTGGACCACCCGGACGAGCTGCGCGTGGACCTCGATCCCGTCCCGGGAATCAAGTGGCCGCAGGTCCGCGAGGTTGCCCAGATCGCCGGCACCGTTCTCGACGAGTTCGGCCTCGTCGGTTGGCCCAAGACGTCGGGCTCCCGCGGCATGCATCTGTTTGTGCGCATCGAGCGTCGATGGGGATTCGATGAGGTGCGACGCGCCGCGCTCGCGCTGGCACGGGAGGTCGAGCGTCGCGCACCCGCGCTCGCGACCAGCAAATGGTGGAAGGAAGAGCGTCAGGGCGTGTTCGTGGACTACAACCAGAATGCCAAGGATCGCACGGTGGCTTCGGCCTATTCCGTCCGGCCGACGCCCGATGCCCGCGTATCAGCGCCGCTCAGCTGGGATGAGGTGGACGCGGCCGACCCGGCCGATTTCACACTCGCCACGATGCCCACGCGATTTGCCGAACTCGGCGATCGGCACGCGGAAATGGACCGCCATGCGGGTTCATTGGAGGGGTTGCTCGAGCTGTCCGGGCGCCAGGAGCGGCAGGGGCAGGGCGACGCGCCCTGGCCGCCGCATTATCGCAAGCAGCCTGGTGAGCCGCCGCGCGTGCAGCCGTCCAAGGCCCGCGTGCGAGCGGAGAAATTTCCACTCATCGAGGTCAGTCAAGGCAAGGACAAGAAGGAAGCGCTGGCGGGTCTGGCCAAATGGAAAAAACGGCACCCCCGCGTCGCGAAGCATCTCGAGCCCGCCGATGTGCTCGTCGATCAAATGCGCGGCCGGTCGTCAGCGTGGTACCGTATTCGGATCAACCTCCAACACGTTCCGGAAAAGCTCAGGCCCCCCCCCGCCGCGCCCGCCCCCGGCGCGGCTCCCCGCGCGCCCCGAAGACCTTCTCCAGCTCGTAAGCCGGAGTGACCTCGAGCTGATCATAGCGGCAGTCACTGGCTTCCTTGTCGGGGCGCCAGCGTTGGAAGACCGTTGCGTGGCGGAAGCGATCGCCTTCCATGTGATCGTACTTCACTTCGCAGACGCGCTCGATGCGCAGCGGTTCCCAGGACAGGTCTTTTCCGGCGCTCCAACGGCTTTGCCCGCCCGGCATGCGGCTCGATTCCGCTTGGGCGTCCGCCCATTCGCGCCAGGGATGGTTCAGCAACGCGTTCTTGCGCAGCGGAGCCAGCTCCTTCACGAGCTGCTTGCGCATCGCCATGGTGAATGACGAGGTGACGCCTACGTGTTGCAACATCCCGCCGTCGTCATAGAGACCGAGCAGGAGTGATCCGACCGCGTCCTTCCCGCTCTTGTGCCACCGATAACCAGCGACCACGCAGTCCGCCGTGCGGGAATGTTTGATCTTGAACATGGCGCGCTTGCCGGGCTGATACGTCGCGCCGGCCGGCTTCGCAACTACGCCGTCGAGGCCGGCGCCCTCGAACCGGTGCAGCCAGTCGACCGCGAGGTCGTGATCCCGGGTCACGGGTGTCAGATGCAGCGGGCGGCGCATTTTGGCGAACAGTTTCTCGAGCTTCTTGCGGCGCTCCTCTTGCGGCGCGTTCATCAAGTTGGTGCCGCCGGCCGCGAGCAGATCAAACGCGACAAACGCGGCGGGCGCCTTTTTCGCCAGCATCGCGACGCGCGATGCAGCCGGATGCAACCGCATCTGGAGCCCGCCGAAACTCAACCCGTGTGGCGTCGGCATTACGATCTCGCCGTCCACCACGACACCGACAGGCAGCTGTTCGAGAAAGACCTCGTGTAGCTCGGGGAAGTAGCGATCGAGCGGTCGCAGATCGCGACTCTGGATGTACACCTCGTCCCTGCCGGGCCCGCGGAACACGATGGCACGAAAGCCGTCCCATTTTGGCTCGTACAGAAAGTTGCCGTCAGTGGGGACGGCATCGGTGAGCTTGGCAAGCATCGGCTCCACGGGAGGGGGAACCGCCAGTGACGGGGAGGGGGGGCCACTGCGTGGCATGCAATAAAGTTGCTCAGCCGACCCCTCGAACGCGATAATGGTTACTAGCCAACGATGACAGACACCCGCATTCAACAGGTCATTGACCTGATGGCTCGTTTCGCCGAGCAGACCGGCGAGGGGAAGCGCTACCTCTGGACCGATGCTTTTGCGGTGACGAACTACCTCGGTCTGGCGCGTGTGACGGGCGAGCAACGGTTCATCGACCTCGCCCGCGCGCTGATCGACGAGGTTCATCGAGTGCTCGGTCGACACCGTCCGGATGGCGGTCGCTCGGGTTGGATCAGTGCGCGCTCCGAATCAGAGGGGGCTGCGCATCCAACGGTAGGCGGTCTCCGCATCGGCAAGGCAATGGATGAGCGCGCTTCGCACGAGCCGCCCAACGAGCGCCTGGAATGGGATCGCGACGGACAGTACTTCCACTACTTGACCAAGTGGATGCACGCGCTCGATCAGACCGCTCGCGTCACCGGAGATTTGTGGTACAACTGCTGGGCACGTGAGCTGGCTGCGACGGCGCATCGCACGTTCGTGTATGCGTTGCTCGACGGGTCGCGACGCATGTACTGGAAGATGAGCATCGACCTGACACGGCCACTCGTGCCGTCCATGGGCCAGCACGATCCGCTCGACGGGTACGTGACGTATCTCCAGCTTCTGGACACGCCGCTTCCACCGGATTCGTGTGCTGCCTCATCGCTCGATACCGCGATTGCGGATTTCGCATCGATGCTCGATCTGAACCGGCTCGCGACGGATGACGCCCTCGGCATCGGTGGTTTGTTGATCGACGCCTACCGCTTCGCCCAGCTCGGCGACGGTCGCGACGAGGAGCTGCTGGAGGCGAGTCTTGAAGCAGTGCTCGGCGGTTTGGACGAGTTCGCCCGCTGGCACCTGCAGACGCCCCTGCAAGCCCGCCGGCGGCTCGCCTTCCGGGAGCTCGGTTTGGCGGCCGGCCTGGCCGCGATCGCACGGCTGAGGGATATCGCTCCCGAGCCTCTCCGTCCGCTGATTGGCGAGTTGGAGCGATACGCGCCGCTGCGGAATGCGCTCCAGACATTCTGGCTGCAACCCGAGAACCAGCGCACGGACACGTGGCACGAGCATGCCGATATGAACACGGTGATGCTGGCCACAAGCCTGTTGCCGGACGCGTTTTTGACGCTCCATCGCCCCGGACAGGCGCCGGCGGCCAGCGAAGGGGCGGGGGAACGGGAGCGTTTCAACTCTCAACCCGAGAGGGAGCAGCGCGGTGACGGGGAGGGGGGGGAGGAAAGGGGTTCTCGTCAGACGTCGCATACCGCTTAGCTTTAGGGGCGCATGATCAGACGTTTCTCCGGTATGACGCTCGCCGTCGTCATTGCCACGGCGTGCGCCCAGAACTCCGCCAGCCAACAACCCGCTCCGGCGCCGCAGGTTTCCAAACCTGCCGCGGGCGCGCGCGCCCAGACGCCGTACACGAAAGCGGACGTTCATTTCCTTGCCGGGATGATCGGGCACCA
>Ga0075418_10007114_pt1 | contig 12612 bp, 7 predicted proteins | sample SoiMetdeltSBSDD2_FD_81776 | JGI IMG/M metagenome (GOLD analysis project Ga0075418, IMG submission 81776) | Bulk soil microbial communities from a Populus tree surrounding site in Tennessee, USA - Soil MetaG P. deltoides SBSDD2 | ecosystem: Environmental > Terrestrial > Soil > Tree plantation...
ATCGAGCGCTTCGGTCGACGGGGGAGGGAGGCGAACGCGCGCGCCAGCTCGATCAGCGCGGCGCTTCCGGTCGCGTTGTCGAACGCGCCGTTGTGAATGGAATCGCCGTTCACCGGCACCCCGATGCCGAGGTGGTCGAGATGCGACGTGAGGACCACGATCTCGTCCCGCAGCCGCGGATCCGAGCCTCGCAGCAGCCCGATCACGTTGGGGCTCTCGACCCGGCTGTGACGGGTGCGGGTCCAGGCGCGGGCGTGCACCGGGAGATCGAACCCCTGGGCCCGGCCCGAATCGGCCGCCGCGAACACCCGCTCGAGCGGCACCGGGGAATCGGCGAACAGCGCCCGTGCCCCCTGGCGGCTCAGCGTCGCGGTCACTTCGATCTCGGGATGGGACTCGTTGGGCACTCCCTGCGGGTCGAGCCAGCGCATGCCGGGGAGCTTGGACTGATTCACGGATCGCGCCCACGGCGCGCGGGCCTCGTCGACCGGGGTGCGAACCGTGATGACTCCGATCGCTCCCCGGTCGACCGCGGTGCGGGTCTTGATCACGTTGGACGAATGGTACGCGCGCTGTTCGCTCGGGAAGGTCGGGGGCCCGCCGGAGAGGATGACCACGAACTTCCCGCGCACGTCCACGTGGGCGTAGTCGTCGTAGCCCAGCTCGGGCGCGGTGACGCCGAAGCCGGCGAACGCGAGCGCGGCGGTCGTCGCGGCTCGCTCGTGCGCCGGATCGTTGCCGAGGATGACGTCGATGTCGTAGCCGAGCGGTTCCTCGCGTCCCCCGCGCAGGAGCACGAGCCCGCTCTCCGACCGGTCGCGCTCCATGCGGCGGAACGGCACCGGTTGGTACCAGCCCCCGCCCGTGCCTCCGGCCTCGAGCCCCGCGGCCTCGAACTGGGAGGCCATGTAGGCGGCGGCGAGTTCGTAGCCGCGCGTCCCGGTGCCGCGACCCTCCAGTCGGTCGTCGGCGAGGAAGCTCATGTGGGCGCGGAGCGAGTCGCCCCGGATGCCGGCGAGGGCGCGGCGCAGGCCGGGGGGAGCGGAGGTCGAGCCGCAAGCGGTCGCGGCGATCGTTGCGAGCGCGGCGAGGATCAAGCCGGTGGCGATGCGCATCGATGGACCCTCGTGGCGGGAGTGGTGGGACGGACCGTCGAACGATAAAGGGGCCCGGCGGGCCGGGACAAGGGGATAGGTCTCCGCACCCCGCCCCGTTGGCGCCCCCCTCCGGCGGGCAGTATGATGCGTGCGAATTCACCGCCCCTACACGCGCCGCGCGGGGTATGACGAGCACGCCCTGCGCTCCTGCCGCCCCCTGGCCGAGAGCGGATTCCATGCCCGACGACCACCGACGCAAGATCCTGTGGGCCGACGACGAGATCGACCTGCTGCGGCCGCACATCAAGTTCCTCGAGCAGAAGGGCTACGCCGTCACCGCGGTGCCGAACGGCGAGGACGCCTTGGCGGCGCTCGCCGGCGGGCGCTTCGACGTGGTCCTGCTCGACGAGATGATGCCGGGCCTCGGCGGGCTCGCGACACTCGATGCCATCCAGGCCAGGGACCTCCAGCTTCCGGTGATCCTCGTCACCAAGAGCGAGGAGGAGACGCTGATGGAGGAGGCGATCGGCAAGCGGATCACCGATTACCTCATCAAGCCGGTCAACCCCTCGCAGGTCTACCTCGCGTGCAAGCGGGTGCTCGACGCCGACAAGCTCCAGGACTCCCAGCGAGCGCGCGATTACGTCGGCGAGATGCGGAAGTGGCAGACGCTCGACACGCGCCGCCTCGACTGGCCGGGGTGGGTCGAGCTCGCGATCGAGGTGGCGCGCTGGGACGTGCGATTCGATCAGCTGCGCGAGGAGGGCCTGCGCCAGGCGCACCTCGATTTCCGCCGCGCGCTCAACATCGACTTCGGCCGGTTCGTCGAAGAGAGCTACCCCGGCTGGGTGCAGAGCCCCGAGCGGCGTCCGCTGCTCTCGACCGACGTCGTGAACCACGCGGTCGTGCCACATCTGAACGAGGGGCGGCGGGTGATCTTCATCGTCATCGATTGCATGCGACTCGACCAGTGGTTCACGCTCGAACCGCTGATCGAGGAGTTCTTCGACATCAAGCGCGAGTACTACTGCTCGATCCTGCCGACCGCGACGCCCTATTCGCGCAACGCGATCTTCTCGGGCCTGCTGCCGGCGCAGCTCCGACAGCGGCATCCGGATCTGTGGCAGGAGAACAGCAACGACGAGCGGACCAAGAATCGCTACGAGCGTCAGCTGATGGACTTCCAGCTCGAGCGCCTGAAGGCGACCCCGCAGAAGCCGGTCAAGTACACGAAGATCTACGACGCCGACGAGGCGCTCGCGACGCGCCGCCAGATCGGCTCGTTCAAGGATCTGGCCCTGGCCAGCATGGTCTTCAACTTCATCGACATCCTCGCCCACGGTCGCTCCGAGAGCGACATCCTCCAGGAGCTGGCGCCCGACGAGGCCGCGTTCCGCTCGGTGACGAAGGCGTGGTTCACCCACAGTCCGCTGTTCGACATCCTCCGCGCGCTCTCGACCCACGACAGCACCGTGGTCATCACCACCGACCACGGCGCGGTGCTCGCGAAGCGCTCGGCGCTGGTCTACGGGAACCGCGACACCTCGTCGAGCCTGCGCTACAAGTACGGGCTCAACCTGAACACCGACGCCAAGCAGGCGGTGATCCTCAGGAAGCCGATGGAGTTCATGCTCCCCGACGACGGGGTCAACAAGAACTACGTGCTGGCGCGAGAGGACTACTACTTCGTCTACCCGACCCGCTTTCACGAGTTCGAGCGGCAGTATCGGGGATCGCTCCAGCACGGCGGCATCTCGGTCGAAGAGATGATCCTCCCGCTGGTGACCCTGACCCCGCGCGGGCGATGACCGCGTCCGTCGCGCGCCGCACCACCTCGCCCGAAGAGACCGAGCGGCTGGGCGAAACGCTCGCCCCGTCGCTGCGCGAGGGCGATGTGGTCGCCCTCCGGGGCCCGCTCGGCGCCGGGAAGACCCGCTTCGTCGCCGGGCTCGCGCGCGGGCTCGCGCCGGGTGCGCGGGTGCGCAGTCCCACCTTCACCCTGGTCAACGAGTACCCGGGCAGGATCACCCTCGTGCACCTGGATCTCTACCGCGTGGAGCCCGCTGACGTGGAGGCCCTGGGCCTCGACGACTACCTCGAGGGCGGGGCGCTGGTCGTCGAGTGGGGCGAGAAGCTGCCGGCGGGCCGCCGTGCCGATGCCCTGGTGCTCGACTTCGCGATCGTCTCCGAGCGGGAACGCGCGATCTCGGCAGAGGCCGCCGGCGATCGCGGGGCGGAGCTGCTCGCCGCCTGGCACGCGGTCGAGGACCGATGATCGCCCCGGTGGTCGGGCTCGCGATCGAAGCGGCGACCGAGCACGTCGACGTGCTCGTGCAGGGCGAGGCCGGCCGGACACTCGCCCGCGAGGTCGAGGAGGTCGGGCACGGCCACACCCGACGCCTGACGCCCCTGGTCGCCCGTGCTCTCGGGCGGGCGGGCGTCCGGCCGCTCGACCTCCGTTGGGTGGCGGTCGACCTGGGACCCGGCTCGTTCACCGGCGTTCGGGTCGGGCTCGCCACCGCCGAAGCGCTGGCGCTCGCCTCGGGCGCCCGCGTCCTGGGCGCCTCGTCGCTCGCCAGCCTCGCGCACGCCAGCGGGGCCCAGCGGGCGCTCGTGGTGCCGCTGGTGCCGGCGGGGCGTCGCGATCTCTACGCCGGATTCTTCCGCGCCGGCTCGCGTGGTGAGGTGACCCTGCTGGCCGCACCGCGGGTCGCGCCCCTGGCGGAGCTCCTCGCGGCCGTCCGCGAAGCGCTCGCGGTCGCCGAGGTGAAGGTCGTGCTCTTCGTCGGCCCCGGCGCCGGGAGGGAAAAGGAGCACCTGGAGCGTGCGTATCCCGGGAGCACGGAGCCGGCATTCCGGTTCGAAGGCCTCTCCGCGTCCGATCTCGCCGCCGCATCGCTGTCCGCGCGTGGACCGCGCGCCGGTCTGCCCGGACCCGGCGATGCGCCCACCCCCTGCTACGTGCGCTCCGCACAGGCCGAGGAGCGGGTGCGTCGCGCCGCGACGGCGGGCGATCCGCTGACGATCCGGCCGATGGCGGAAGGAGACCTCGCGCGCATCGCCGAGGTCGAGCGCGAGGTGTTCAGCGATCCCTGGCCCGAGGCGTTCTTCCGCAGCGAGCTCGGGCAGCCGGGCATCCACGCGCGCGTGGCAGAGTTCGATGGCGAGCTTGCGGGCTACAGCATGGCCCTGCTCGTGCCCGGGGCCGGCCATCTCGGGAACCTCGCCGTGGTGCCGGGCCGCCGCCGCCGCGGCATCGCTCGCAGGCTGGTCGAAGACCTGCTGGAGCGCGCGCGGGCCGAGGATGCCGATCCGCTCTCCCTCGAGGTGCGGGTTTCCAACGTCGCCGCGCAGGGGCTCTATCGCGCCCACGGATTTCGGCTGGCCGGGTTGCGGCGCCGGTATTATCGTGACACAGGCGAGGATGCGCTGATCATGGAATGGCGTGTACCGGCGGCCGAGGACACCCGGCGCCCCGAAGCGAGGACCACGGAGGCCCGGTCGACCCTGCCATGAGCTGGCTCAAGCGCGAGCGCAAGCGGATCAAGGCCACCGACAAGTCCGATCGGCCCGAGCTTCCCGAGGGGCTGTGGACCAAGTGCGAGAACTGCGGCGAGGCGCTGTTCCAGACCGTCCTCGAAGAGAACCTGTGGACCTGCCCCAAGTGCGACCACCACTTCCGCGTGTCGGCGAGCACCTATCTGGGGGTCCTGGTGGACGAAGGCTCGTTCGCTGAGCGCGACGCCACGCTGATCGCCGGGGATCCGCTCGAGTTCAAGGACGCGCGGATGCGCTACCCCGATCGCATCAAGGCCGCGCAGCAGGAAACCGGCATGCGGGAGGGCCTGCTGTCGGGGACCGCGAGCCTCGGGGGCAAGCCGGTCAGTGTGGCGATCATGGACTTCTTCTTCATGGGCGGCAGCATGGGCTCGGTGGTGGGGGAGAAGGTGGCTCGCGCGATCGAGCGCGCGATCGCGGAGCGGCGCGCGCTGGTCGTGGTCTCGGCCACCGGCGGCGCGCGGATGCAGGAAGGCATCCTCTCCCTGATGCAGATGGCCAAGACGTCCGCGCTGCTGGCACGGCTCCAGGCCGAGCGGCTGCCGTTCGTCTCGATCCTCACCGACCCCTCGACCGCCGGCGTGCTGGCGTCGTTCGCCTCGCTCGGCGATGTCATCGTGGCCGAGCCGGGGGCGCTGGTGGGATTCGCGGGTGCCCGGGTCATCCGCCAGACCATCGGGCAGGACCTCCCCAAGGGCTTCCAGCGCGCCGAGTTCGTGTTGGAGAAGGGGTTCATCGACCGCATCGTCCACAGGAAGCGCATGCGCGAGGAGGTCGGACGGCTGCTCGAGTTCTTCTGGCGCTCCACCCGCGGCTTTGCTCCCGAGGGCCAGCCCTCGCCGCACCCATTCGTCGCCGGGTCCCCCTCGCCGGACGGGAACGCTGCCCCGGATGCCGTGAAGCGGTGAGCCTCCGTCTCCAGCACGCCCTCGAGGCGCTCTACGGTCTCGAGCGCCGGCGGGAGAAGCACGACCTCGACGGCATCACCGCGCTGCTCGCGGCGCTCGGCGATCCTCATCTCCGCTTTCGATCGATCCACGTCGCCGGCACCAACGGCAAGGGCTCGGTGTGCGCTCTGGTCGAGCGAGCCCTGCGCGAGGAGGGGTTCCGCACCGGGCTCTTCACCTCCCCCCACCTGGTCGACTTTCGCGAGCGCATTCGCGTGCGGGGCCGCTGGGCGGAGGAGGGCTGGCTCGAGCAGAAGCTCGTGCACATCGCCGGTCTCCCCGCGGGTCGGGACTACACCTTTTTCGAGGTCTGCACGGCGCTCGCGTTCGCGTACTTCGCGGAGCAGCAGGTCGAGATGGCGGTGGTCGAGGTAGGGCTCGGCGGTCGGCTCGATTGCACCAACGTCATCATCCCCGAGGTGTGCGTCATCACCTCGATCGGGCTCGACCACACCGAGATCCTCGGTGACACGCTGGAGCAGATTGCCGCCGAGAAGGCGGGGATCATCAAGCCGGGCGTGCCGGTGGTGGTCGGGCCAGTGCCCGATGAGGCCTGGGCGGTGATCGAGCGGATCGCGGGCGAGCGCGGCGCGCCGCTCACGCGGGCCACGGGGCCGGCTGGCGACGAGGCGGCGCCGCCCGAGGGTGTCGCGGGCATCAACCGCGCGATCGCGCACGCGGCGCTCGCGGCGCTCGCCTCGCGCGGCTTCCGCGTCTCGGCCGCCGCGCTCGCCCGCGGGACCGCCGCGGCCCGCTGGCCGGGCCGGCTCGGGGTCTGCCCCGACGAGCCCCGGCTCTGGTGGGACGGCGCCCACAACGCCGACGGCGTGCGGCACCTGGTCTCGCTCTGGACACGCCGTGACCCGCGCACTCGGCCCGCGGTCGTGGTCCTCGCGCTGTCCCAGGACAAGGACGCGGCCACGATCCTTCGCGCGCTGCACGAAGGATTCCCCGACGCGCGCCTGATCGCCACGCGCTCGCGCAGCGAGCGGGCCGTGGCGCCGGCCGACCTCGCGCGGGTCGCGACCGAGGCCGGATTCCTCGCCGAGGCGCTGCCCGACCTGCCGACCGCCGTGCGCCGCGGGCTCGAGGTCGCGGGCACGGGCATCGTGCTCCTCACCGGCTCGCTGTTCGCCGTGGGCGAGGCGATGGAGGCCTGCGGCGGGGCGCCGGGGGAGATGCTGTGAGGCGCCGCGCGCGGATCGTGGTGCTCGTCGTGCTGGGGAGCGCCGGGCTCGTCGGGAGCGCCTTGGCCCAGCCCGAGCCCGACAACCCGCCGCTCAATCTCTCCGCCGACAACGTGAGCGGCAGTCGGGGCCCGGAGGGCGACATCGTGCTGCTCAACGGCCACGTGCGCATCACGCGGGGCCGCACGGTCATCACCTCGGAGACCGGACGCTATCTGAGAACGCAGGGGATGCTCTACCTCGACCGGCGGGTGCGCATGGTGGACAGCAGCACGACGATCACCTGCGATCACGTCACCTATTCCGAGGAGAGCGACATCCTCGAGCTCATCGACAAGGTGGTCATTACCGACCGGGGCGCGGTGCTCAGGGCGCCGAGCGGGACCTACGACCGGCGGCATGGCCGCGCCGATCTCCATGGCGGGGTCTCGGCGGCGGACAGCAGCCAGAAGGTCACCTGCGACCACCTGGTCTACTTCCGCGACCCGCGCCTGCTGCACGCCCGCGGGCGCGTCGTGGGCGAGGACCTCGAGAACCGGATGACGCTCTCCGCCGACTCGGTGGACTACGATCGCGCCGGTCACGAGGCGGTCGCGCGCGGAGATCCGGTGCTGCGCTCGCGCGACCGGGACGACAAGGTCGCCGAGGTTCGCGCGCTCACGCTCAAGGTCAACAGCGAGTCGCGGATCGCCGAGGCGATCGATTCGGTGCGGGTGGTCCGCGACACGCTGCAGGCACGCGCCGACTACGGGCTGTTCGACGACCGCGCCGACCGCGGGTGGCTGCTGGGCAGCCCGCGCGCGTGGGATGACGAGACCACCGTGACCGGGGACACGCTCGAGATCTGGACCGAGAAACGCGCGCTGCGCCGCTTCGTGGTGCGCGGGGGCGCCGTGATCGACTACGTCGGTGCGCGTTCCGACACGCGCGGCGAAACGAGTCGGCGCAGCGGCCGGCAGGTCGACGTGTTCTTCTCCCGCGACGTCATGGACAGCCTGATCGCGATCGGGAAGGCGCGCAACGATTACCAGGCCGTCCCCCGCGCAAATCGCACGCCGGAGATGAATCGCGCCGAGGGTGACACGATCACCGTCTACTTCGTGGATCGCAAGGTCGATCGCGCCCTCATCAGGGGGGCGGCCACCGGCGAGTACCGGTTCGCGGTGTCCGCGGGCGACACGGCAGCCGCGCGGGCGGAGGTCGTCCGGTATGACGCGCCCCGCATCGACTTCATCGTCCCCAAGGACCGCATCGTGCTCGACCGGCGATCGCACCTCATCTACAAGGAGATGGAGCTGCACGCGCGGCGGGTGGAGTTCGACAGCGACCGGCAGACGCTGGTTGCCACCGGCGAGCCCAAATTGGTGGACCGCGGCGAAGAGGTGAGCGGGCACCTCATGTCCTACGACATGGAGACTCGCACCGGGAACATCTACCAGGCCGAGACCGCGTACGAGAAGGGTCTCTACCACGGCAAGCGCATCCGCAAGGTGGGGGAACGGGAGCTCGAGGTGATGGATGGCTCCTACAGCACGTGCGAAAACGACCCGCCGCACTACCGCTTCGCGTCGCACCGGATGAAGGTTTATTTGAAGGACAAGCTGGTGGCGAAGCCGGTCGTGTTCTACGTGAAGGACGTGCCGCTCCTGGCGCTGCCGTTCTACCTGTTTCCGATCAAACCCGGCCGTCATTCCGGGTTCCTGTTCCCGCAGATGGAGTTCGGCTTCAACAATCAGTCCGGGCAGTTCATCCGCAACGCTGGCTACTACTGGGCGCCCAACGACTATTTCGACGTCACGCTGTCCGGCGACTACTACCAGGCCGAGCCGTCGTGGGTGCTGCGCGGAGACGGGGTCTACAAGCTGCTCTATCGCGTCGATGGCCGGGTGACCGGGAGCTTCGCGCGCAGCGAGGCCGATCAGGACGAGCGCTGGAGCCTGTCCGCCGACCATGCCCATGAGCTGGGCGCCCGCACGCGGCTCGTCGCGCGCGCCGATTTCGTCTCGAGCCGCGACTTTCGCCGCGAGGCGGGCTTCGGCACGCCGCTGTCGCAGCGGCTCAACCGGTTCCTCACCTCGAGCCTGTCCTTCTCGCACCACGCCGATTGGGCGAGCCTCAACGTGATCCTCGACCGGCGGCAGGACCTCGATGCCGACGAGGTCCTGCGGGCGCCCACCGCCGTCCCGGGCCAAGCGGCCCCCCTGCCCAACCTGGTCGAATCGGCCCCCAGCGTGTCGATCGGGTTCCCCACGCGGACCCTGGGCACCCTGGGCTTCCTCAAGCGTTCGCCGCTCGCCCGGCCGCTCTCGACCATGTATTTCAGCCTCAACACCCGCTACCTGAGGTACCACGAGCGCACCGGGGTGCTCGTGGCTCCCGATACGATTGGGCAGAGCGGCCTCACCCGCAGCGCGGTCGCCACCAACGCCGCGCTCAGCGACTCGCGACGACTGTTCGGATGGCTCAACCTGGCACCGGCCATCAATGCCAGCAACGTGGTCTTCGACCACGACGAGCTGGGGAACAAGATCGTGCCCGCCACGACCTGGGGCGCGTCGATGACGGCGAGCACGACGGTCTATGGCAACTTCCGGCCGACCCTCGGTCCGCTCGTCGGGCTGCGGCACGTCGTGTTCCCGAGCGTGTCCGTGTCCTACAGCCCCGAGTCCGAGCAGCTCACCTACATCGACGCGGGCAACGTCCGCCGGCAGCGTTTCCGCAGCTTCGGCAGCGTCGGGATCTCGGGCTTCAAGAGCGCACGCATGAACTTCTCGCTCGCCCAGCGGCTGCAGGCCAAGCTCAAGAAGGGCGACGCCGTGCAGCGGCTCGACAACCTCCTGTCATGGGACATCAATGGCTCGTACAACTTCCTGTGGCGGGAGCAGCGCCTCCCGCACCCCCTTTCGACCCTCGGCTCGAGCGTGCGTCTGCAGCCGCCGGGAGTCCTGGGCGCCGACCTGTCCTGGGTCACCGACGTCTATTCGCAGCGGCCCATTCGCTCGCTGGGCTACAACGTCTGGCTGAGCCTGAGTGGCGGCGCCGGCCGGACCGAGGCGGGGGGCGGCGAGGTCCCGCTCGAATCCCGGTCGGCGGAGGACGTGAACTTCACCGAGCCGTGGACGGTGAATCTGGCATTTTCCTCATCGGGCGGGTACGCAGGCCAGTCGAAGTGGGTCAACGCGCAGACCCTGAATGGGGTCGCCCACTACGGGCTCACCCGGTCGTGGCGGCTGGATTATTCCGCCTCCTTCGACGTCACGAACCGCCAGCTCCTGACCCAGCGCTTCGGCCTCACGCGCGATCTCCACTGCTGGCAGGCGACCTTCAACCGCACCTTCAACCCGGGCGGCGAGGCCGAGTACTACTTCAGGCTCGGCATCAAGGAGCAGAAGGAGATCTACCTGGAGCGCGGCTCGCGCGAGACGACGTTCGGAGGTATCCGGTAGCGGCTCGCATGCCAGGCACCCGCACGCCAGCGCCCGACGGCCTCTGCCCCAGCGCAACGCCCGCCCCCGAACACCGCGCCGCTCCAGAAAAGGATTGACACCCGCGCTCAGAGTGCCAATCTGTTGCCGAGCCGCCACCCGCACCGGTCCCGGTGGGACCTGATAGGAGGGATCCTGATGAACAAGGGTGAGCTGACCCGGTCGTTCTCGCGTCGCACCGGCATGTCCCTACGCCAGTCGAAACGCGCGATCGACTCGCTGTTCGGTCTCGAGGGAAAACAGATCGGATTGATCCCCGCCACGCTGGCCCAGGGCAAGGCCATCCGTCTGGCGGGGTTCGGCACGTTCGAGACGCGGCGCCGTGCCGCCCGTCCCGGCCGCAATCCCAGGACCGGCGAACCCCTCGTGATCCAGGCCGCCAGACTCCCGGCCTTCCGCGCCGGCAGGGGACTCAAGGACAAGGTTCGCAAGTAGACCGCATCGGATTTCATGGGCGGAGGCGACCCCACAAGGTCTCCTCCGCCCACCGGTGACTCGTGACCCCCTCGCGGGGGTCGCGACGCCCGCTGGAGATGCCCGGGTGTGGCTGAATCGGCCCGCGACCGCTTGCTCCCCGCTCGCGATCCTCGATGCCTGGTGCGAGGCATGCCACCGCCCGGCCCGAGCGGCCGCGTGACGCCATCACCATCGCTCCGGACCCGTGGTAACGTTCCAGGCCGGTTGCGCATCCAACCGCGAGCCCGCCCGCTCCCGGGCGGCGAACCGAACATGTCCTTCATCCCGATCTCCCAGCTCAAGCCCGAGACCGCCGAGCCGACAGGCAACGGACCAGACGGTCGCGCCCCCACGATCGTCTCGTCCGGCCCGACGGACGTTGACCTGCGCATCTCCGGCATGCACTGCGCGTCGTGCGTGGCCTCGGTCGAGCGCGCGCTCGGCACCGTGCCCGGCGTGGCGGAGGCGAGCGTCAATCTGGCGACCGAGCGGGCGCACGTCCGACTCGCCGCGCCGGTCCCGGTCGAGCGCCTCGCCGCCGCGGTCCGGGACGCCGGCTACGGGGCCCGCGCCGTCACCTCGGCCCTGCCGGACGACACCGAACAGCGTGAGCGGGCCGCGGAGCTGGCCGGGCTCACGCGGCGGCTGGTGATCGCGGGGGTCCTGAGCCTCCCGGTCATCCTGCTCGGCAACTTCGGGATGCTCCCCGCGCTTCGCGCGATCGACATGGGGACCCAGAACTGGATCCAGCTCCTGTGCGCGGCACCCATCCAGTGGTGGGCGGGCTGGCCGTTCGTGCGCGGGGCCTGGAACGGCGTCCGCAAGCGCACCGCCGACATGAATCTGCTGATCGGCGTGGGGACGCTCACCGCGTTTTTCTACTCGCTGGTGGCCACCATCGCTCCCGGCGCCTTGCGCGCCGCCGGCGCCGAGCCGCACGTCTACTTCGACACCGCCGCGGTCATCGTCACCCTCATCCTGGTGGGCCGTCTGCTCGAAGCGCGTGCCCGGGCCGGAACGTCGATGGCGATCCGGCGGCTGCTCGACCTGAGGCCCAAGGTCGCGCACCGGATCGAGGACCAGAGGACGAAGGACGTGCCGCTCGAGGAGGTCGTCGCGGGCGATCTCCTGCTCGTGCGGCCGGGCGAGCGTGTGCCGGTGGACGGGCGCATCGTCGAAGGACGCACCAGCATCGACCGCTCGATGCTGACCGGCGAGCCCATCCCGGTCGAGGTGGGCCCCGGCGATGCGGTCGTGGGCGCCACGGTCAATCAGTCGGGCGTGTTCCGGATGCGCGCGGAACGGGTAGGCGCCGAGTCGGTGCTCATGCAGATCGTGCGGCTCGTCCAGCGGGCCCAGGCGAGCAAGGCGGCCGTGGCGCGTCTGGCGGACCGCATCGCGGCGGTGTTCGTGCCGATCGTCATCACCATCGCGCTGGCCGCGTTCGTGCTCTGGTTCGATCTGGGTCCGGCGCCCCGCCTGGCTCACGCGCTGCTCGCGGCGGTGGCAGTCCTCATCATCGCCTGCCCGTGCGCGCTCGGGCTCGCCACACCGACCGCCCTCATCGTCGGCACCGGGCGCGGGGCCGAGCTGGGTGTGCTCATCCGCAGCGCCGATGCGCTCGAGGCGGCCGACGGCATCGACACGGTCGTGTTCGACAAGACCGGCACCCTCACGCGCGGAACGCCGACGCTGGTGGACATCCTGCCGGCGGCGGGTGTGGACCCGGTGCGGCTGCTGCGGGTGGCGGCGGCGGTGGAGCAGCACAGCGAGCATCCGCTCGCCGGCGCGATCGTCACCGGCGCGCGCGTGCGGGGATTGGCCCTCGCCGAGGCCGCCGATCTGGCGGCCGTGCCGGGGCGCGGGATGGTGGCGCGGCTGG
>Ga0075418_10007116_pt1 | contig 12611 bp, 14 predicted proteins | sample SoiMetdeltSBSDD2_FD_81776 | JGI IMG/M metagenome (GOLD analysis project Ga0075418, IMG submission 81776) | Bulk soil microbial communities from a Populus tree surrounding site in Tennessee, USA - Soil MetaG P. deltoides SBSDD2 | ecosystem: Environmental > Terrestrial > Soil > Tree plantation...
ACGAGGCCGCGCGGACTGATCTTCGCAACGTCCACCGACCCCTTCCAGTCCCGGAGCCTGCGTACGTAGTAGTCACCCGGACGCCCATCAGTGCCGGCTTCGGCATGCAGCCAGCCGAGGAAGATGTCGCTCGTCGCCTGCATCAGCCGCTGCCCCTCAACGACGCGCTCACCGTGGTTCGCGAACTCGCTCGCACCGAGCTCCGACTCGAGCACCGAGACCTGCGCCTCCTTGATCTGAAGGAAGAGCGGGTCGCCTTGGTCTCGCCCTTGCAGAAGCATGATCCAGCACCGGGTTCCGACGCTGCCGACGCCGACCACCTTACGGGCGAGATCGACGTACCGGAAGCCGTCGAGCAGGTGACGTCGATCGCGTTGAAGAGTACCGCGATAGAGATCGAAGAGGTCACCAAGCCGCGCTTCGAGATCGCTGGGCGCGCCGGCTTGAACGAGCTCCGCGAGCGGGACGATAAGCGGCGGGCGCGAGATGATCCGGCGCGCGCCGTCGATCCGATACGTGAGCTTCTGGAGGGCGCGCATGTCATCGTTTCGAAGCGCCTTTGCGACCGAGCGGCGGAGCCTCCGCTCGAGCTTCCCCTCGTTTCGCGCGCGTAGCTCGGCTTCGACCGCACCCTGATCGGTGTGCGCGTACCAGACGTCTAGGTCGCGCATGGCCGCGAACCGATGCATCGACTCCCGGTAAGCGCGGACGGCGGCGAGGAGCGCATGCCTCCGCTCGCTTCCGGTGAAGCCTCGATCGCGGCCGGCGACCTCGAAGCTCGCGGCCATGCGCTTCACGTCCCACTCGAACGGACCGGGCAGGGTCTCGTCGAAGTCGTTGAGGTCGAAGGCCAGCGCGCGCTCGGGAGATCCGAACGTGCCGAAGTTGAGGAGGTGCGCGTCCCCGCAAAGCTGCACCTCGAGCCCGGACCGAGGCGACGAGGCAAGGTCGCGCGCCATGACCACGGCGGCCCCCCGAAAGAACGCGAACGGAGAGGCGAGCATCCTCCCGTAGCGGACCGGAACGAGGCTCGGCTAGTCGCGAGGGATCCTGGCTCTGCAACAACGCAATGGGGTCCCGGTCGCCCGAGAGATCGAGCTTCGCGAGGGTCGACCGCGGCGCCTGCGCTCGGGCCGCCTTCCCCCGCTCTGCCCGTTGGCGCGGCGTCGGCTTCGATTCGGTAGCCCACGACGCGCTCATGACGAGATCGTCGCAGTTACGGCCATGGCGGCGCGGGCCGGGGTAGCCCGCGCCGCCTTCAGCGGCCTCAGTAGGCGACCAGGATGTGGTCCGTGACGTCGGTGACTCCGGGCGCCGACCAAGCGGCGTCCACAGCGGCGTCGTGGTCCACCCACGAGCTGACCGTGCCGGAAAGCTTCACGGTCCCGTTCGAGCTCTCTACCTTGACGTTCTTGGCGTCGAGCTTCGCACTCCGCTCCATTGCCTTCCTGATGGAGTGCTGGAGATCCTCGGGGCTCGGCCCCGGCGGCACGATCTGGATCAGGTTGTCGACGCCGACAACCCCCTGGATGTTCGACGCGACCGACTCGGCCTCGTCGTACTCGAACTTCCAGTTGGCCGTTCCGGTCAATGTGACCCAGCCGTCCACGACCCTGGCCTCGATGTTCGCCGGGATCATGCTGTCCAGCATCAGCGCCTGGAGCACGGCGCCCTGGATGTCGGCGTCCTCGCGCCGGTCCTTGGTCAGGATCCGCACGTCGACGTCGTTCTTGACGGTCTTGACGCCGTACACGCGCTCGGCGTCTGCCTTCGCCTCACGCTTCTCCCTGAAGCTGCCGACCGTCCCCCGCAGGGTGACGGCGCCATCGTCGGCGGAGACTGCGATCGCCGCGCTGTCCAGCTTCGGATCCCAGTAGAGCTCGTCGGCAACGTAGCGCTGCAGGTCCTCGTTCGTCATTCTCGACTCCTTTCGTCGGTTCGCCGGCCGGAGGCTCAGGTACCCCCGGGATTACCGGTCCCTACCGATGATCCGGCTCGGCCGGCTTGGCAGCATCGGTGCCGCCGCTGATCGTTTGCGGAAAGGCCGTGGCGCCGTTGGGGTAAGCAGCGGTCGCGGCGTGCACGGCCTTGGTCAGGTCGAGGATCTGCTTGGAAAGCTCGAGGAGCTCCTTGTTCTGCGCGTCCTCCTCTTTGACCATCGTCCATTGCTGGTCGGCAACGACCTGGTGCTTGGCGTCGGCGCGGTTCTGGCTGATCATCACGAACGTCGAGAGGAAGATCGCCTCGAGCGAGACGATCATGGTCAGCAGGCCGTACGGGTACTTCTCGACGCCGAGCCCGATCCACAGGCCGAACCAGAGCGCATGGAGATAGACGAACAACATCGAGCCGGAGAACTTCGTGATCTTGTCGGCGATGCGGTTCTGGACGCTCTGAGCGCGCTCGCGAGCATGCTCGGCCAGCGCCGGGTTCGGCTCCAGTGTGATCGGACGCGGAAGCGGGAGCACCAACTTCGGTTGCTCGAAACGCATGGAGGAACCCTGCATCCGGGGCCAACCGGCCGCATCGGTGCGACCGCTGATCGGTTGCGCGAAGTCCGCGTTTTCTCACACGGTCAGCGACGGCTCATCCGGCGCGGACAGGCTCAGCACCGCGCCGGCCACCGCCGGAGACGCGCTGATCTTCGCCTCGAGCGCTCTCAGCCGGACGGCGACATGCGGCTCCGTGTCGTCGCCCATGAGGTCCACGTCGCCGATGACCGAGACGATTCGCGGGCCGACGAACTCGAGGCGGAGATGTGTCACTCTGGCAACCTCGGGTTGGGCGAGGAGCGCCCGCAGAATGGCTGCCCGGATCCGTGGGTCCGCCTCTTCACCGACGAGGAACTGGCGGTTGCGATTGATGAGAAAGACCGCGACGATCGCGAGCAGCACGCCGATGAGGATGGATCCGGCGGCGTCGGGTGTCGGCGACCCGGTCGCCTGGTGCGCTCCGAGGCCCACCGCCGCGATGACCAGGCCGATCAGCGCAGCCGAGTCCTCGGCGAACACGGCCCGCAGGGTCGGATCTGATGTGGCCATGACCTGCTCGATCAGGTCGCGTTCAAGCAGCGCGGCCGCCGGCTTCGCCTGGCGCACGGACTGCAGGAACGAAATGCCCTCGAGCACGAAGGAGACTGCGAGAACGATGTAGCCGACGACGAAGTCCGTCGCCGGCTCGGGATTGATGAGCTCCTGGACTCCGTGCGTGACCGACACGGCCGCACCGGCGACGAACAGGCCGAGCGCGGCAAGTAAGGACCAGACGTACGCCTCTCGCCCATGTCCGAGCGGATGCGCCCGGTCGGGTGGCCGGCGTGAGCGCCGGTTGGCGACGAGCAGGAAGATCTGGTTGCCGGTGTCCGCCCAGGAATGGGCCGCCTCGGCCAGGATCGAGGCCGACCCGGTTATCACCGCAGCGGCCGACTTCGCAACCGCGACCAGCAGGTTGGCCGTGAAGGCGACGAGTACCGTCGTGCGACTGGCGGACGTCCGCGACGCTTGCGACAGCCGGCCGAACAGCTCGTCCGAGTCTTCGAGCATCGGCTCAGGCTACGCCGCCGGCTTCCGCCCGTGGAACCCGGAGGACCCGCCTCACGAGCCGCAGGAGGTCGCGTGTAGTGGTCACCATCGGCGCCTCGTGGGCTATGGCGTGCTTGCGCTTCATGAGCGAAGAATCGCGCGGTAAGGCAACACGTAAATCAGCAGGCCTCGGGATACGGTGCGGGAAGAGCGCAATGTCGCCTGCGCAGGTCCGACCGTTGAAGTGCGTCGTCACCTCGTGGTAGGCGACCGGAGTGCCGAGGCGGCGAGGCAGAGCGGGTTTCGGTGCGCCAGCTCGCGGTGCCTCGTTAGCGGCTCCGCCGCTCCGTCGTAGACGGAGAGCCGATCCCGCGGGAGTGCGCCCAGTCCTGGTAGGAAGGAACCTTCTCGCCGACGGTCCAGAGGAACCGATACGCGCCGTGGTCGCCGAGAAACTTGAACCGCTTCCGAAGATCCTTGACGGTCGCCTCGAAGTCGTCGTGAGACCGGAGGTACCGCTTGAACCCCTTGTATTGCTCATCGAGCTCGAGCATCGTCTCGGCGTTCGCGATCGTTGCCTCGATCTTGCTGCGGCTGCGAATTACCCGCTCGTCCGCGACGAGATTCGCGACTCCCCGCGGCGTCATGTGAGCGACCCGCTCGGGATCGAAGTCGTTGAACGCCTTTCGGATGTTTTCCCACTTGGCATCGACCACGCGCCCGGAGAGACCTGCCTCGAACGCGATCTTGCTCAGGGCTTCCAGATAATCCGCGAGCGCCTTGGGCCGGATCCGCGTGGGCGGCACCGCTCAAGGATGCCACGCCCTACAGAAGCTTGCCGCGATCGTGCTTGATCGCCCAATCCTGTAGTTCCGGGCCGCAACTGTTGGCGCTTACCACGCGAAATTCCCACGAGGTTCGTCACGGTTGTCGGTCGTACTCGGACGCGAATAGGTAGCTCACCGCGAGGCTCCGATACGGCCGCCAGCGATCCGACACCTGAGCCACTTCGTCTTCGGTCGGGAGGTGGTCGAAGCCGTATGCACGCTGGATCGCGCGCCGGAGCGCGAGGTCGCCTGAGAGAAAGACATCGGGCCGATCGAGAGCGACGAGCAGGAAGCCGCGCGCGGTCCACAGCCCGATTCCTCGAACCTCGGTCAGTGTTGCCTCCACCTCCTCGTCGCTCATGCGCGATAACGCCTCGTCGCTCAGGCGTCCGTCGACGAACCTCTCCGCGAGGGCGCGCAACGTCTCGCCCTTACGAGCCGAGAAGCCGCTGTCGCGGAGCACCTGTGGGTCGGCCGCGAGCAGCTCAGCGGGCGACGGAAGATGCCCTCCGAATCGCTCCACTAGATGCGAGATGATCGCCCGGGTCGAACTGACCGATAGTTGCTGGCCCGCGACCTGGAAGATGAGCGTGCCGAACGCATCGAGCGGAGGGAGCTCATCCATCCAGGCACGCGGACGGAAGTCCGGCCGCGCGTCGATCAGCCGCGCGAGTACCGGGTCCGCCTTCCGAAGGTACCGGCGCGCCTGAGGATCGGCAATTGCGGCGCGCCTGCGGGAGAGAGCCTCCGCGCTCATGCTCTTAGCAGCCGCTCGGTGAACACGATCTCGACGATATCCGCTGCCGTCTCGTCGCACACCCAGTCGTTTTCGGTCGGCGCAGTGCGCACCGCCTTCCCGCCATACTTCTCGCATGCTCGCGCTCACGCCTGAAGCGGTCCGCGCCGTCGTCGAATTCGTCGTTGGTCGAGATGCGAGCCGCACCGCAGGACTGCGAATCTCGCCCGGCCCGCATTCGGCGTTCGAGCGAACGTGGGATTACTCCGTCGAGCACGAGCCCTTCGAAGGCGACCTCGTGATCGAGGACGGTCCCGCACGCGTCTTCGTCGATCCCGATGCGGCGAAGGAGCTCGAGCACGCCGTGCTGGACGCCCACGTCGACGAGCAGACTCTCGAGACGCGCTTCATCGTTCGAACGCGCGACGAAGGCTGAGCGCCGGAACCGCGCCGCCGGTCTAGGCGTCCCTGCGGTTCGGCATGCCTTCGCGGCCGGTGTGCATGTCCATGAACGGCATCAGCTCGGCCGGCATGACGACGAACGGGCGCATCATGTCGTGGTCTTCGTGCTCGAGGATGTGGCAGTGGTACATGTACCGCCCGCAGAAGACCTCGAAGCGGACGACGATGTCAACGACTTCGTTCGGGTTGACGCGGACGGTGTCTTTGAGGCCGAGCTCGTTGTCGTCGAGCTTGTGCGAGATGCCGTCCTCGGGCGCGTGGCCGAGGCGCACCTTGGCGCTCGTGCCGCGGGTCGTGATCCCGTCCTCGGGCTGGTCGATCGTCGCCGGATGCCGGTCGAGGACTTGGAACGGGTCCAGGTGAAGGTGGATCGGATGTGTGTCGGCGGTGAGGTTGATGAGCCGCCAGATCTCGGGTCGATGCAGCATCGGGAAGAACGTGGTCGTATCTTCGAAGCGGGTAGCGACGGTGCGCCAGCGGGTGACGCGTTCCTCGCCGTTGGGCTGTGGCTCGACGAGCGTGATCGCGGGCTCGTCGGCGCCTGAGTCAAGCGTCAGTTCACGCATCGTCAGCATCGGCGGCACGCCCTCGCTCCCGGACTCCTGTTCGACGAGCGCGATCGCTCGAACGGTGGCGCCGGAAAGCTCGTCGCGCCTCGTCCGTCGAAAGTCGGTCGCCAGCACTTGCGGCACACGGCATCGGGAGCGGCGACGCCCTTCACCGACGCGAATGCGCAGGACCTCCGGGTAGGGCAGCAGGCCCTCGAGGTCAGCCCGCCCCGCACCCGCGGGATCCGCGGCGGCGCCGTCGAACGGTGCTGTGGCGGTGTTCCAGAGGGTGAGCTCGGTTCCCGGCGCGAGATCGGAGAAGTCGACCAGCAGATCCGCGCGCTCGGCGGACGCCAGGACGAGACCCTGCCCCGGGATCGAGACGGGCGCATGGAGTAGCCCGCCCTCGCTGCCGATCTGGGTGATCCGCTCGTGATCGGGCTCGCCCTCGCGGGTGAGCACGAGCCGGTAGGTGCGAGCGTTCGAGCCGTTCAGCAGCCGAAACCGGTACGTCGTCGGCTCGACGTCGAGGTGTGGCCAGACCGTGCCGTTGACCGTCGTGAAGGGGCTGAAGCACTCCATCACCTCGGGATCGGTCTTGTGCACCAGATCACCCGTCAGATTCCCCGCAGCGTTCGTGTCGAAATTGCGGTCTGTCAGCAAGAGGGGCACCTCGTACGGCGGCCCCTCAGGCAGCCCGAGCTCTCGCTCGACCTCGTCGCGCACGATCCAGAGTCCAGCGAGCCCGGCGTAGACGTTGAAGCGCGTCACGCCCATCACGTGGTCGTGGTACCAGAGCATCGCCGCACGTTGGTCGTTCGGATACGTGTCGAGCACCGCCTGGCCGGGGGCGGCGATGTTCTCCGTCCAGCCGTCGCTGCTCGCCTGCGTCATCCCGCCGTGGAGGTGGACGACGGCGTAGCCGGAGAGCGCGGCGGCTGCCGCGTCGAGCACGCCGGCGCCACGGCCGGGCAGGCACTGCGCCGGGACTCCGTCCACCGCGTATTCGGGTGCAACCGTGACGACGACCGGCAACGGTCCGGTGAGGTGGTTCTCCCAGTGCACCTCGACCTCCACGCCCCGGCCTACCTCGATGGTCGGGCCGGGAACAGATCCACCGTAGGTCCAGACCCGCGACGGCGGGAGATCGCGATGGAAGCGATGTTCGGCGGCCTCGAGCCGGATGGAGAGCCGTGCGGGCTCGTCGAAGACGAGGCGTTGCGGGAGACGAAGCTTGTCGACGAACGGCGCCAGCGGATGCTTCAGCGGCGGCATCGGCTCAGTCGGCGGAGCCGCTCTTGGGCGAGGAGCGGACGGCGCGCCGCAGCGACTCCGCGAGAACCACCGCGACGGCGATCGGGAGCAACCACCAGGCATTTACGCCGTCGTGCGCGAGCCAGTACGTGACCCCGAGAGCGACGGCGACGCCGCCGGCGGCGCGCCAGTCGTCCCCGACGACGAAGTTCCACCAGAAACGGCCGAACGAGCGGAGGTATTTCATGCTCCGGCCCTCGCGGCAACGGGGCGCACGCGCACGCGACGCAACGCGCGCACGAGGACGAAAGAGACGAGCGCGAAGAACGCGATCACGCCGAGCAGTGCGAGCTCGTCGCCCGGCCAGTCGACGCCGGCGCCCTCGGCTCCCCAGAAGCAGCCGAAGCTCGTGAGCAGGAGTCCGACCGCGAACTTGATGGTGTTCTCGGGCACGCGCGAGAGCGGTCCCTTGGCGAGGACTCCCGCAATGACCACGACGACGAATGCGATCGCGGCTCCGGCGGCTGCCAGTCCCAGCTTGCCCTGGGCGCCGCCGAACGCGATCACGATGAAGACGACCTCGAGGCCTTCCAGCAAGACGCCCTTGAACGCGACCGTGAACGAGTACCAGTCCAGGCCGGCGCGCTGCTCGTGTCCCGCCGCGGCGGCCTGCCTCTGCTCCGCGCGAAACGCCTCGTCCTCGTCGTGCAGCTCCTTGTACCCGCTCGACCGAAGGATCGCCTTGCGCAGCCATTGCAGACCGAACGCAAGCAACAACGCGCCGACGACGAGGCGAAGCGTGTCGATCGGGATCGAGCTGAGCGCAGGCCCGAGCGCGGCCACGAGAGCCCCGAGGACGATCAGGGCCGCGCCGGCACCGATCAGCGGCGAGCGCCACCCGCGCACGACGCCGACGCCGAGCACGATGGTCAGGGCCTCGACCATCTCCACGGCGCTCGCGAGAAATGCGCCGGCGACGACGAGGATCGTGCCCGTGCTCACGAGGACGGGGCGGCCGTCATCGGGCCCGCCGGAGCGTGGGAGAGTAAGTAGCGCTCGAAGCTCTTGTTCTCGAGGACATACAGGCTGCGGAGATTCCTCATCATTTCGATTGCGTCCTGCGGCCGGTAGCCCTCGTCGATCAGCACCAGTCCCGTCAGTAGAGCTGAACGGTTCAGGCCGAGGCGGCAGTGGATGAAGACAGTCTTGCCCGCAGCTCGCAAGTCGTTCAGGAAGCTCGCGGCGATGTGAAGGTCGGTCGGGTCCGGGATCGTGTCTGCATCGAGGTAACCGAAGTGCAAATAGAGAACATCGTCCGGAACGTCATAGAAGCGGAACGAGTCGACGTTTGCGATCGCGTCGACATTCGGCGGCATCGTGTCCGCGGGGTGCGCACCGAGGATGAGGTGGTCGCCGATGACCGTCCATGCCGGGATCCGCACCATCTGACCGTTGCGTTCCGTGATCCCGACGATGTCGCCGCCGTCGACGACGCTGTAGCGGTGCAGCGGCCAGGCTCCTTGCCCGTGACCCCTAAGGGCTGTCGCCACGACTTCTCCGTTCGGCCAGGCGCCGGACGCCTGCGAAGAGCTGTTTGACCAGCCCCGCGACATCGCGAGGCCAAATGACCATCGGCGCCTCCTGGCCTTTGGCGCGCTGCTTCATCGCTCGAGTGTCGCTTGGATCCACACAGCGTGGCATCCGCGGCTTCCCGGATGACGTGCGGAAAGGGCGCGGCCCCGCGGTTTCCCGCAACTCCTCAGCGGAGGTGCCGATGCCCGGTGCCGAGCACGGAGCCACAATGAACGCGTGAGCGGGAACTTCACGATCGGTCGTTTTGGCGGCGTCGAGGTTCGGGTCAACTGGAGCTTGCTCGTCGTCTTCGCGCTGATCGTCTGGTCGCTTGCGGATGGGGTCTTCCCCTCGCAGAATCCCGGCCTCTCGGACGGCGTGCACCTCGCGATGGCTTTGTTCGCGGCCGTGCTGTTCTTCGCCTCGATCCTTCTCCACGAGCTCGGGCACGCTTGGCGGGCGCGCCGGGAAGGGATCGAGGTCGACTCGATCACGCTTTGGCTCTTCGGCGGTGTATCGCAGTTCAAAGGTCGATTTTCGAGCGCGGGCGCAGAGTTCCGGGTCGCGATTGCAGGGCCGCTCGTGTCGCTCCTCCTGGGTGGGATCTTCGTGCTGATCGCGCTCGCGGGCCTGCCGAGCGCCGTCGACGGCGTCGCCGCCTGGCTCGGCTACATCAACCTCTCGTTGTTCGTCTTCAACATGATCCCGGCGGTGCCGCTCGACGGCGGGCGTGTGCTCCACGCCGCGCTCTGGCGGGCGAAGGGCGACTTCGCCTGGGCAACGCGAGTCGCGTCGGACATCGGCCAGGGATTCGGCTACCTCTTCATCGCCCTCGGGATCGCGCTGCTGATCTTCCAAAGCCCGTTCAGCGGCGCGTGGCTCGCTTTCATCGGCTGGTTCGTCCTGCAGTCCGCGCGCGCGGAGGAACGCTACGTCGCCACCGAGCAGGCGCTCGGGGGCTTGCGGGTGAGCGATCTCATGGTGCGGCACCCGGTCACCATCGACGCCGATGCCACGATCGCCGAGGTCGTGGACACGATCGCGTGGCCACCGCACTTCACGGCCTACCCCGTGCTGGAGGCGGGAAGGCCTGTCGGCCTTCTTCCGGTCGGCTCGATCGCCGCGATCCCGCGCTCCGCATGGGATCGTGAGCGCATACGGAACGTGATGATCCCGATAGACCAGCTTCCACGGCTCTCCGAGGACGAGAAGGCCGTCGATGCGCTGGCCGCTCTTTCCGGACAACGCGCTCACCGCGGCTTGGTCGTCGATAACGGCCATCTGGCCGGGCTTCTCTCCATGAGCGATCTCGCGCGCGCGCTCGAAGCGCGGCGCCCGCCGCGGCCGGCGAGCAGCTGAGTCAACCGCTACCGGCGGCGTCGTGACGTCGCGCGGTCACGTTCCGCGAGCGTCCGAGCAATCGGGCCTCCGGATACGGCGAAAGACGCAGCGGATCGGCTAACCCACCGATGCCGCGTTCATCCTCGACGGTGACCATCGGTTTCATGGATGAAGCACGAGTCGTGGAGCCACCCTGATGCATGTCACGCTCACACAAGCGGCTGGATGGGTCGCGGCCGGCGCAGGCGGCTGGGCAATCGTCCGCGCGGCGGCCGCAAAGGGCGTGCTCAAGGTGAAGGCACCCGGGCGCTGCGCGGCCTGCGGCCGGCAGAAGGTCTGGGGCCGGTGTCCGTGCACCGAAGACTGACGCAAGGGAGACGCTAGAGGTGGCGGACGTGCCATCCAAACCGGTGAACGGACACTCGCGCCTGCGCAGGGTCCTCGAGTTCGCCGTCGGCGCCGCGATCGTCGGGCTCGTCTTCGCCTACTTCCTGCCGAAGATCGCCGACTACGGCCAGGTATGGGCGATCGTCAGCACGCTCTCGTGGCCATGGATCCTCGGCCTCGTGGCCGCCTCGGCCCTGTTCATCCTCAGCGACGCGCCGCCCTGGTTGGTGGCGCTCCCCGGCATTGGCTTCTTCGACGCGCTGCGCATGGACCTTGCCGGCAGCGCGCTGTCCCAGGTCCTCCCAGGTGGAACCGCGGTCAACGTCGCCACGCAGTACGGGATGCTCAGGAACTGGGGCTTCGAGGGCCGGCCGGTCGTCCTGGCCGTGAGCGTGACGACGCTCTGGAGCCAGTTCGCGACGTTCGGCTTTCCCGTGGTCGCGATCGCGGCACTCTCGCTCGACGGCGGCAACAACCCGACGCTGCGGACAGTCGCCTTGACCGGCCTCGCGATCGTGGCGCTGCTCGCCGGCGCCCTGGTCGCGATCCTCTGGAGCCCACGACTCGCGCAGCGGCTCGGCGACTGGGCGGCGCGGGTCGCCACGCGCGTACGAACGCTCGTCCACAAGAACCCGGCGAGGTGGTCAGGAGCCGACCTGGTCCGCCTTCGGGGTGAGGCCATCGACCTCCTGCGCCATCGGTGGGTAGCGCTGACCGTGACGACGCTCGCCAACCAGCTCACGGTGTTCGTCGTGCTCGTCGTCTCGCTCCGCGCCCTCGGGATAACCCAGTCCGAAGTCGATGTGATCGAAGCGTTCGCCGCCTGGTCGCTCGTGCGCGCGCTCGGCTCGATCCCGATCACGCCAGGCGGGCTCGGTGTACAGGAGGTGGCCCTCAGCGCAGCGCTCGTCGGCTTCGGCGCGCACAACGCGGCCGCAGTCGCGGCCACGCTCGTCTACCGGGCTCTGACGTACCTGCCGAGCGTGGTCCTCGGGCTCGGCGCCGCCGCGACCTACAACCTCGGCAGGCCGAAGACGGCGCTCGGTCAGCGCTGACGACCGCGGCGCCGACATCGACAGGCGCCTCGGGAGCGGGACGCAGGTCACCGCCGAGTTGCCGCTCGAGCTGGAGTCGCCGGAGACGGGTACCTAGCCCAAGAGATGTCAGGTAGCGGGGATGCGGAACAGGCGCGTCGTGGGCAATCCTTAAGACGTGCCGATTCGGTGCCTCATTGTCGACGATAATTCCCTCTTCCTGGAGGCTGCGAGCGACCTCCTCGATCGGGAGGGGTTGGACGTCGTCGGTGTTGCGTCCAACACCACCGAGGCCCGTCGGCTCGTGAAGGAGCTCCGGCCGGACGTGACACTCGTCGACATCGACCTTGGCGACGAGGACGGATTCGAGCTCGCCCGGCAACTGACCGATGTCTCGAGCGTGATCCTCGTCTCGACCCATCCGGAGGCCGATCTCGCGCACCTGATCGCGGCGAGCCCCGCGCTCGGTTTCATCTCCAAAGCGCGGCTCTCCGCCCAGGCGATCCTGGACGCCCTCGAGCGAGCCGCGTAGCCCCTCCCTAAACCGTTTCTTTGCTGCCTTTCAGGAACGTGACGACCGCGAGCACGCGGCGGTGGTCGTCCTTCGTCTCCGGGAGACGAAGCTTGGCGAGGATGTGGCGCACGTGCTTCTCCACCGTCCCCTCGGCAAGCCAGAGCTGCGCGGCGATCCCGGCGTTCGAGAGGCCCTCGGCCATCAGCGCCAGCACCTCGCGCTCGCGAGCCGTCAGGGCCGCTAGCGGATCGTCCTCCTGACGAACCCTGACGAGTGACTGCACGAGGCCCGGGTCGACGACCGATCCGCCGGCGGCGATGCGCCGAAGCGAATCGATGAAGTCGTCCACGTCCAGGACGCGACCCTTTAGCAAGTACCCGATCCGCCGGCCGCTCGCGAGGAGCTCGGTCGCATG
>Ga0075418_10007117_pt1 | contig 12610 bp, 10 predicted proteins | sample SoiMetdeltSBSDD2_FD_81776 | JGI IMG/M metagenome (GOLD analysis project Ga0075418, IMG submission 81776) | Bulk soil microbial communities from a Populus tree surrounding site in Tennessee, USA - Soil MetaG P. deltoides SBSDD2 | ecosystem: Environmental > Terrestrial > Soil > Tree plantation...
CGTCCGACTCACGGAACGCTGCGGCTCTCCGCTGGACCGAACGCCGTGTTTGTTCGCCGATCCGCGCCCTGGGCTGTCAACCAGAACGCGCGAGTTCGTATTTCAGGGGTCTGGCTCCTGAGGAGGGATTTGAACCCCCGACCCGGCGGTTAACAGCCGCCTGCTCTACCACTGAGCTACTCAGGAACATTGAGCGAAAAGCCGGAGGAATCTACCACCAGCCCCGGGGTGCGTCAACGCTAGACCGACCCTTCGATCATCGGCGGCGTGACGGCCTCGACGTCCTCCTCGCCGGTGCGGATCCGGTAAACCTTCTCGACCGGGACGACGAAGATCTTGCCGTCGCCGACCTCGCCGGTGCGGGCCGCCTTCATCACCGTCTGCACGGTGATCTCGACGAACGGGTCGGAGACGCCGATGTCGAGGCGCACCTTCTCGTGCAGCTCCATCTTCGCGGTCAGTCCGCGGTAGTTGGTCACCTGCACGATCTCGCCCCCGTGCCCCTGCGCGCGGCTGATCGAGAGCCCGCGCACGTCCGCTTTGAACAGCGCCTCGAGCACGTCGGTGAGCTTCTCGGGGCGGATGATCGCGGTGATGATCTTCATCGGTCGCCTCCGTCGGACAGCACGAGGACCGCCCCTTCTCCCGACGAGTAGGCCTCCTCTCCGTGCTCGAGGACGTCGAGGCCCACGGCCTCCTCGCGCTCGGGCGGTCTCAAGGGGACGACGAGCGCGACCGCTTTCAACAGGACGAACGACGCCACTCCCGAGTACACGAGCGTCGCGAGCACGCCGACGCCCTGAATCGCGACCTGCGAGGGCTTGCCGGCGATCCAGCCGTCGCCGCCTCCCCACATCGCTCGCGCGAACACGCCGGTGAGGAGCGCGCCGACGATCCCGCCGAGGCCGTGCGCCGGAGTGACGTCGAGGGAATCGTCGAGCCTGGTGCGCGAGCGCGCGAGGATCCCGTAATAGCTGGGGAAGGCTGCGATCGCGCCGAGCGCGAGCGCGGCGCGCGGCCCGATGAACCCGGCGGCCGGCGTGATCGCGACGAGCCCGACGACGATCCCGGTCGCGGCCCCGACCGCGGTCATGCGGCGCGTGCGGATCGCGTCGAGCAGCATCCACACCAGCGCCGTCGCCATCGGCGCGAGCACGGTGTTGACCGCGGCGAGCGCGGCCACGGGGCTCGCGGCGAGCGCGCTCCCGCCGTTGAAGCCGAGCCACCCGAACCAGAGCAGTCCGGTCCCGAGCAAGACGAGCGGAACGCTGTGCGGGAGGAACGCTTGCCGACCGTGATCGCGCCGCGGCCCGAGCACCATCGCCGCGACCAGCGCCGCGACGCCGGCGTTGACGTGGACGACCGTGCCCCCCGCGAAGTCCAGCGTCCCCATCGACCCGAGCCATCCCCCGCCCCATACCCAGTGCGCGACCGGGGCGTAGACGACCAGCCCCCACAGCGCGATGAACACGAGGTACGCGGAGAAGCGCATCCGCTCGACGATCGCCCCCGAGACCAGCGCCGCGGTGATCACCGCGAACGTCCCCTGGTAGGCCATGAACAGCACGTGCGGGATCGACCCCTTCGCGTCGAGGCCGACGCCACGCAGCAGCGCGAACCGGAGATCGCCGGTCCACGCCGACCCCGGCGCGAAGGCGATCGAGTAGCCGACGGCCGCCCACAGCACGCCGACGACCCCCATGGACGCGAAGCTCATCATCATCGTGTTGAGCGCGTTCTTCGACCGGACGAGCCCGCCGTAGAAGAACGCGAGCGCGGGGGTCATCAAGAGGACCATCCCCGTCGCCAGGATCATCCATCCGGTGTCCGCTCCGCTCACGACACCTCCCCTCGCTCGATCGCCGCCACGAGCTTCGCAAGCGCCTGCCCCCGGTGCGAGACCTTCTGCTTCTCCTCCCGCGACAGCTCCCCGAACGCGCGCTGCGACGGCGGATGGAAGAAGATCGGGTCGTAGCCGAACCCGTTGCTCCCCCGCAGCTCGCGCAGGATCGTCCCCTCGACCGCGCCGTCGAAGGTCGCGAGCGTGCGTCCGCCCCGGGCGACCGCGAGCACGCAGCGGAAGCGGGCGGTACGCTCCGCATCGGGCGTGTCGATCAGCGCCTTCAGGATCGCCTTGCAGCGCGCCGGGTCCGAGAGCGTCGGGCTTCCGTACCGCGCCGAGAGGATCCCCGGCGCCCCCTCCAGCGCGTCCACCTCCAGCCCCGAGTCGTCCGCGAGGACCGCGTGCGGCGTCCGCAGCGAATACCCTTCCGCCTTCAGGCGCGCGTTCGCCTCGAAGGTGCTCCCGGTCTCGTCGATCGGCGTGGTGTCCGAGAGCGCCGGGAGCCCGAGCACCTCGATCCGCGACGCCGCCAGCGCCGCCGCGATCTCCGCGATCTTCCCCGGGTTGCCCGTGGCGACCACGAGCGTCGTCATCGCGCGAGCACGCGCGGCAGGGCCTCTCCGATCGCCTCGCGCTGCGCCCGGTGGAGCGCGTCGATCCCGACGTCGGCGAGGGCGAGCATCTGGTCGAGCCTCTCGCGCGGGAACGGCTCCGACTCCGCGGTCCCCTGGACCTCGACGTAGCGGCCGTCGTCCGTGCGGACGACGTTCATGTCCACCTCCGCGGAGGAGTCCTCCGCGTAGTCGAGGTCGAGCATCGGCCGCCCCTCGACGATCCCGACCGACACCGCCGCGATCAGCCCGCGGAGCACCGGCGCGCGCACGAGGCTCCGCTCGCGCAGCTTCGCGAGCGCGAAGGCGAGCGCGACGTAGGCCCCCGTGATGCTCGCGGTGCGGGTCCCGCCGTCCGCCTGAAGGACGTCGCAATCGACCCAGAGCGTGCGGGGCCCCAGCGCCGCCGCATCCACCACGCTCCGGAGGGCGCGGCCGATCAGCCGCTGGATCTCCATCGTGCGCCCCGACGGACGCCCGCGCACCACCTCGCGCGCGGTCCGCTCCTGGCCTGAGGCCGGGAGCATCGCGTACTCCCCCGTCACCCAGCCGCGCCCCGTGTCCTTGATGTGCGGCGGCACGCGCTCCTCCACCGACACCGCGCAGAGCACGCGCGTCTCCCCCATCGTGATCAGCGCGGAGCCCGGCGCGTGGCGCAGCCAGTGCGGGGTGATGACGAGGGTGCGGAGGGCGGTGTCCTCGCGTCCGTCCCGCCGCGTCATCGCTACTCCGCCTTCTTCTGCGCGAGCGCCATGTCCGGGCGGAGGGGGCGCCGGAGATCGACGTGCCCCCCCAGCGTGTCCCGCTCGCGCCCCGCGACGAGGATCCCGACGCGTTGGATCTCCGGGACGTTCGCGGTCAGCGAGTCCACGATGGCGTAGATCGCCAGGATCTCGTCCGAGCTTCCACCGGGAAGGCCGCTCGCAAGCTCGTCCGAGAAATCGGCGAAGGCGGTGCCGTCCTCGCGCACCCACAGCCGCCGGAGCGTCGTCCCCTCCGGCACCGCCGCGAGCGCCCCTTTCTCCCGCGGCCCCTCGAGCAGCTCCGCGAGGACCTGCGTCCCGCGCTCGGCCGGGCGGATCGTGTCCAGGATCTCGCGCGACTCCGTGGTCAGCGTGTCCCCGGCCGCCGAGGGAAAGTAGAGCGTGACCGTCGATTTCGCGAGCGGCGCCGCGGTCTCCCCTTCGGCGGGCGCCGCCCCGGCGACGGGGTCGGCCGCGGGCGCCGGCTGCGCGCGCCGGTCGGTGCGGCCGCACGCGACGAGCGCGACGAGCAGCAGCGCGCTCGCCCCCCGCGAGGTCACGAGCGGGCCGCGAAGGAGGCGACCGCGGCCGCGATCGCCTCCGCGACCTTGTCCTTGTAGGCCGCGTCCTTGAGGCGCGCCTCTTCCTCCGGGTTCGAGATGAAGCCCGCCTCGACCAGGATCGCCGGCATCGTCGCGCCCATCAGCACGCGGAACGGCGCCTGCCGCACGCCGCGATCGCGCGCCCCCGCCAGCGCGTTCAGCTCGGCCTGCACCGACTCCGCGAGACGGCTGGACTCCGCGAGGTAGCTGTTCTGCGCGAGGTCCCACAAGACCAGCTCGAGCCCGCGGTCCGGGGGCGCCGCGGCCTTGGCTTCGGACGACGCGCCGCCCGGGTCGTAGGCCTTGTTCTCGAGCGCGGCGAGCGTCCTCGCCTCGGCGTCGGTCGCGCCGGTCGAGAGGAAGTAGGTCTCGGCCCCCGCCGCGTCTTTGCGCTTGGAGGCATTGAGGTGGATGGAGAGGAACAGGACCGCGCGATTGTGGTTCGCGACCGAGGTCCGGTCGTCGAGCGGGAGCACCCGGTCCTCGTCGCGCGTGAGCACCGCCGTCAGTCCGCGCCGCTCCAGCAAGGCCTTCAGCCGCCGCGCCAGGTCGAGCGTGACGTCCTTCTCCTGGACACCGGTCGGACCCACCGCGCCGGTCTCGACCCCGCCGTGGCCGGGGTCGATCACGACGACCGGCTGCGCCTTCGCGGGGGCCGCGGCGCGCGCGGGCGCCGCGCCGCGCTCTCCCTGGGCGTCGATCACGAGCCGCGTCGGGTTCCTCAGCTCGAAGGTGTCGAGGCGCCGGAACCCCGGTCCCGTGGCGAAGACGATCGTCCGGTCCCCTTCGAGCGCGAAGCGGGTCAGGATCGTGTCGTCGAGTGCGCCGCTCCGCGGCGTCGGAGCGATCGGGTTGTCGCACTCGACCTGGACGCGCGCCGTCTCCTGGACCACCTTGCAGCGCGCCCCCTTCTCGACCATCAGCACCACGCGCGTGGAGGGGCCGGAGCTGTCGGTCGTGATCGTGACCGGGACGGGATCGGCCGCGGCGACGAGCGTGGCCGCGGCGAGCGCGGCGAGGAGCGGGGGGGGTCTCCACATCTCGAGCCCGGATTGTGTCACATGCGGTATGGTCCGCGCAGGGGGGAGCCATGCTCTATCTGGTCGTCGCCGCCTTCTTCGTCATCGTCCCGATCGTCGCCCTCCTTCTCGCGCTGAACGCGATCGTGCGCGTGACCGGGCGCGGCCCCGGCTCGATCGAAAAGAGACTCGAGGCGCTCGAGGCCGCGCTGAAGAACGCCGAGGGGCGACTCCGGAAGGTCGAGCGCCCGCTCGCCGGCGACGAGCGCGCCACGAAAGAGGCGCCGGGCGTGTCGCCTCCGCGCGTCGCGCCGCAGCCCGCGGCGGCGGCGGAGCCCACGGCAGCGCCGCCTCCACGCCCTGCCGCGCCGGCGCAGCCGGCCGCGGCGCCGCCTGCCCCTCCGGCCCGCGTCGCGCCTCCTCTTCCCCCGCCTTCCGCATCGGCGCGACCCGCTCCGGCGTCACCCCTTCCCCCGACGCGCTCGCTCGAGGAGCGGATCGGCGCGCGGTGGGCGACCTGGATCGGCGTGATCGCGATCGTGATCTCGGCCGGGCTGCTCCTGCGCTACGCCTTCGACCGGAACATCATCGGCTTCGCCGGCCGCGTGGCTCTCGGGCTCGCCGCGGGGTTCGGGATGCTGGTCGCGGGGTTCGCGGTCCGCAGGCGCGCGACGCTCCCCTACCTCGCGCTCGGGCTCCAGGCCGGAGGGCTCGCGATCCTCTACGCCGCGCTGTTCGCCGGGTACGGTCTCTACCACCTGTTCTCGACGACGACCGCGTTCGGCGCCCTGTTCGCGGTGACGCTGACCGGGAGCGCCCTGGCCGCCGCGACCGGGGAGCTGCCGCTCGCCATCCTCGCGGTCCTCGGGGGATTGGTGACGCCGGTGGTCGTCGGCGGGGAGCGCGCCGACGAGCGGATGCTGTTCGGCTACCTCGTCGTCCTCGACCTGCTCGCGCTCGCGGTCTCGCGCTTCAGGGCCTGGCCCGCGCTCAACCGGCTCGCCTGGGCGGGGAGCGCCGTGCTGGTCGTGGCCACGCTCGTTCGCGCCCCCGCGGCGCCGCACCCGATCGGGAGGCTCGCGCTCCTGAGCGCCCTCGCGGCCGTGTTCGTCGCCCTGCCGCTGCTGCGCGCCTGGCTCGATCGCAGCGATTCCGAGCCGCTCGATCTCCTCCTCGTCGTCGTCAACGGCGCGCTGTACTTCGGCGCCGTGTACGTGACGCTCGAGACGTGGCGTCCCGCGCTCGAAGGCCCGTGGGCCGTCGCGCTGGCGGCTCTCTATTTCGCGGTCGGCGCGTTCCATCGCCGGCGCGTCCCGGGGGACGACCTGACGCCCGCCGTCCACTACGGCGCGGCCGCGGTGCTCGTCGCGCTCGCCGTGCCGCTGGCGCTCGACGGGCCCTGGGTGACGATGGCGTGGGCCGCGCAGGCCGTGGTCCTCGTCTTCGTCGCCCCGCGCGCGCCGAAGACCGAGGCCACGCTCGGCGCCGCGGCCATCCTGTTCGCGGCCGCCATCGTCCGCGCCGTGTCGCTCGACCCGCAGGTCTACGCGCGGGCGACGCCGGTCCTCAACGTGACGGCGCTCGTCGGCTTCGCGGTCGTCGCCGCGCTCGCGCTCGCCGGCCGCCTCGCCTCCCGCGCCGGCGAGCAGGGGGCCCTCGTCCGTTCGTCCGCCTGGGTCGCGTCGGCGGGGTTGCTCGCCGCCATCCTCGCGCGCGAGCTGACGCGCCCGTGGGACACACTCGCCGTCGCGATCGAGGGGATCGCGATCCTCCTGCTCGCTCGCACGGTGATCTCGTCCGAGGCGCTCGTCGGGGCGGGGCGCGCGATCCTCGCGCTCGCGACTGTGCGGTCGGCCGGGCTCGCGATCGCTCCCCTCCCCGGCGGCGGACGGCCGCACCCCGCGGCCTGGAACGCCTTCTTCGCGGTGCACATCGCGGTCGTCGCGGCGCTCGGCGCCGCGGGCGCTCTCTCGGCACGGGCCTGGCGCACCGCGTTCTGGACCGGCGCGGCGCTGCTGCTCGCCGTGCTGCTCTGGACGGAGCTCCCCGGCGTCTGGCCCGCGGTCTGGCTCACGCTTCTCCTGGTCGCGGTCGCGACGCTGGGGCGCGTCCAGGGGGACCGCGCGTTCCGGATCGCCACGGTGGCCGTCGCCGCGATCGCGCTGCTCCGCCTCTTCGCGCACGACGCGAAGCCGGCCGCCGAGGCCGCGACGAGCCTGTTCAACTCATGGCTGTTCGCTCGCGTCGCGGCCTCGCTCGCGGTCGCGTACGCCGGGCGCGCGCTGGGCGGTCCGGAGCGGCCTCCCCTGTTGGGGCTCGCGTGGGTCCAGCTCCTCGCGGCGCTGTCGCTCGGGTGGTTCCTCCACCACGACGCGCTTCTTCACGACGCCTCGTCCGCGGGCGCGGTCGAGCATGCGCTCCGCTGGCGGATGCAGCTCGGACTGTCGGTCCTCTGGGCGGTCTACGCCGGCGGCTCGCTCGCGCTCGGCCTCGCCTGGTCGGCGCCCGCGCTGCGGTACGCGTCGCTCGGGTTGCTCGGGATCACGGTCGTGAAGGTGTTCCTGCTCGACCTCTCCGAGGTCCAGACGGTGTACCGCGTGCTGTCGTTCCTGGTGCTCGGGCTGGTGCTGCTCGCCGTGTCGGTCCTCTATCAGCGGCGGCTCGGGACCGAGCCCGGCTAGCGGAACGCCCGGTGGCGGTCGGTCCAGGCGGCGAGCAGGACGAACAGGGCGACGACGACGAGCCCCACGCCGGCGACCAGCTTCTCCTGCCCGGCCTTCGGCGGCGGTCCGAGGCTGGTGGCGAACAGGCCGAGCCCGGTCGTGACGAACGCGGCCCACACCCAGCGCCCTTGGCCGTCCACCGGGCGCGTCGCGCGCCCGTACCACCATGCCGCCCCCAGGAACATCGCGGTCTCGACCGCGAGCGTCCCGGCGACGGAATTCCACAGCGAGAGCCCGGCCTTGTACGCGACGCCGGGGGCGAGCGGCATGTCGGGCCGGTGCGTCACCCAGTCGAGGACCCAGTGGCTGACCACCACCGCTCCTAGCATCCTCGCCGTCGCCGCGTCCCTCCGCGCGAGGTAGTGGCCCCCGCCGAACACGGCCCCCCACACGATCGCCATCGCGAGCGAGTGCGACCAGGGGTAGCTGTCGAACGCGAACGGCGAGAAGGCCGTCGTGCCCGGACGGATGTGGAAGCGCTCGACGCCGGCGAGCACCAGCACCGGCCAGACGACGTCGAGGAGCGCCGAGGCGGCGACGTAGCTGCCGAGCGACGCGCGCGGCGCGACACGCTTGGCGGCGAGCCCCGCGGCGAAGTGCCCGATGAACACGGCGCGAGGCTATCGAACCCGGGAAGGGCGGGCAAGCGACAGGATCTCGGCGGAGAGCGTGACCTCGAGCGCGTCGAGCGCCGCGATGCGCTCGCGCTCGCGCGAGCGGGCGCCCCGGTAAGTCATCGCGAGAGCGTCCGCGAGCGCCGCGCGATCGTGCCGCGCGCGATGAGCGAAGGCGCGCCTGGCGCGGAGCGCGAAGGCGGGGGCGAGCGCGTCGAGCACGCCCTCCACCCGGTCGCGCGCGGTCGCCCGGCCCTGCGCCGCCTCCCGCAGCTCCGCGAGGTCGTCCTCGCCGGGGACCACGACGATCAGCGCGCCGTCCGGACGGAGCACCCGCGCCAGCTCGGCCCCCGGCCTGCGGCCGAAGACCGAGACCGCGAGACCGGCGGAGGCGTCCACGAACGGAAGCTCGCGGTCGGCGTTCGCGGCGATCCAGACGATTCCCGGAGCGGATCGCGCCGCCAGCCGCAGCGCGCGCGCGGAGAGATCGACGCCGTACGCCTCTCCCTCGATCCTGCGGAAGACGCGCGCGGTCACCGACCCCTCGCCGCAGCCGACGTCGATCGCGGCGCCCGCGGGGCGGGAGGGGCCGATCGTCTCCACGATCGCCTCGACGAGACCGTCGGCGAACCCCCGCGCGAGCCACCGGCGGCGCGCCGAGAGCGCCTCGTCCCGGTCCCCCGGTCGCGCCGCCTTGCGGTCCTGGGGCTGGAGGAGGTTCCAGTACCCCTCGCGCGCGCGATCGAACGCATGACCGCGCGAGCAGACGAGCCGGTCCCCTTCGCGCGCGAGCCCCTCCCGGCACCCGCGCACCGTGCAGCGAAGGGTCACGACATGCCGAAGCGCGCCTGCTCGGTCTTCCGCTCGAGCGGGGCGCGCCAGGCGAACCGGTCGAGCGCGCGCGACGCTCTCCCCTCGATCGCGTCGGCGACGAGGTCCCCGACGACCGGGGCGAACTTGAAGCCGTGGCCGGAGTCCCCCGCCGCGACGGCGAGACCGGGCCTGTCCGGATCCCGAGCGATCCAGAAGTCGCCGTCGAAGGCGTCGCAGTAGAGACAGGTCTTGGCGGAGGCGAGCGGCGCCCCCGCGAGATCCGGTAGGCTCTCGGCGAGGAACGCGCGCAGGCGGGCCTCGTCCCCTGGCGCGACGATGCGGGGCGCGTCCGGCTCGACGCGGCGCCCCGGGCCGTGGTTGGCGATCTTGACGATCCCCGCCGCGTTCGCCGGAAACCCGTACCACCCGGTGGAGCCGATGTCGGCGGCCCAGACCGTAAAGCGCGGCATCCGCCACGCCTCCGGATCGTCGGGCCGGAGATGGAAGACCGGTTGGGCCACCGCCCACATGCGGTCGCCGAGCTTGGGGAGGAGCGACGGCGTCCAGGCTCCGAGCGCGATCACGACCCAGTCCGCCTTGTGGCGCTCGCCGGAGGCGGTCATCACCCCCTCGACACGCGACCCGGTCTCGACGAGCGACGCCACCTTCGCCCTCTCGAGCACGCGCACCCCCGCCGCGCGCGCCTCGTCGAGCAGGCGCGCGACCACGCGGCCGCTCTCCGCCCACCCGCCGCGGGGGTTGAAGTACCCCTGCGCGTAGCGCGACCCCCACGCCGCGTACCGCGACGCGATCCCGGCCGCGTCCAACGGCTCGACGGCGTGCCCCCGCGAGGCGAGCGTCTCCAGCGAATCGCGCTCGAACCCTCCCGGGCTCATCGCGCCGCGCGAGAGGACGAGGAACCCCGTCGGATGGTAGAGCTCCTCCCCCCAGCGCTCGTTCCAGTCCTCCCAGCACGCGAGCGCCCGCTCCATCAGCTCGACGTAGAGGTCGTCCCTCCCATAGTCCAGCCGGACGATCTTGCTGATGTCGGTGGACGCCGCCTCGGGACGGGGAAGGGGACCCGGGTCGAGGAGATCGACGCGGAACCCTCGCGCGGAGAGGGAGATCGCGGCCGAGACTCCGAAGACGCCGGCGCCGGCGACGACCGCCTTCTTCATCCTCTTCTTATAGCCCCTCCCCCACGGTGGCCGCGAGCTTGTTGATGCGCGAGTGGCGGGAAGCGCGCCGGGCGGAAACAATCCCTTCGTAGTGCCGAGCACCGCCCTCGGGTGCTCGCTTCGGCGCCGGGCGAGGCTCCTGCCATCGAGGACTCGACGCTCGTCGGAGGAGAGCGTCAACAAGCTTGCGGCCACCGTGGAATTGGGCTATCGGGCGCCCCTTTCTCGGAGTAGATTCGTTTCGTCCGCCAGGGGGAAGTCCTTGACCACATCCAACCTCCGGCGCCCCGCCGCCGCGATCACCTTTGTCGTGCTCGTCGCGCTCTCGACGGGGGCTGCGCTCGCGTTCCAGGCCCGGCCCAAAACGGGGAGGTTCGACCCGCTGGTCGTCGAGGACCCGAGCGCCTCGATCGACGTCGCGACCGCGCCCGTCGGAAGTCTCCCCTCCTCGGAGCCGCTCCGCACGGGATGGGAACGGTTTCGCTCGCTCAGCGGGGGGAGCTGGTCGATCTATCTGGATCGACGCTCGGGGGCGCCGCTGCTGGTCGAAGGGCGCGGCATCCCGTGGAACGTCGGACCCGCGCCGACGCTCGAGTCGCTCGCGGATTCGCTGCGGGCGTTCATCGGCACGAATCGCACGCTGTTCCTCGCCGACGACGCGGAGCTGGTGTTCGATCGCGCGGGCTCGGCCCGCCTCTCCGCCGACGCGTGGCAGATCGTCTTCTCACGCGCGATCGCGGGCGTGCCGGTCTCGGGCGAGCGCTACGTGTTCACGATCGGTCACGGCAACCTGGTCTCCTTCGGTGCGCCGCGATGGACGCGGATCGATACGGCGCCGTTCCCCGAGCTCTCCCCCGAGGACGCGCTGGATCGTCTGTACGGGTACATGGGAGTGACCGCTTCGGACAAGATCGAGGTCCTCGAGAAGGGGAACCTCGAGCTGATCCCGCTTCGCGCCGGGCCTCCGCCCGGCGCCGCCGGCTACACCGGTCCTCTCGGCGCCGGCTACGCCTCCGCTTTGGTCTGGCGCGTGTCGGTCCGCGTGGACGGCGAGCCCGGCACCTGGGTCGCGCTCGTCGATGCTCACACCGGCGGCGTCCGGTCGTTCGTCGATCGGAACGACTACGCGCGGGTGAAGGGAGGCGTCTACCCGGTCTCCGACGATCAGATCTGTCCCGACGGGTGCGAGCAGCCCGGCTACCCGATGCCGTTCGCCAACGTCACGATCGGCGCGACCCCGCAGACCGCCAACACGATGGGGATCTTCAATTGCACCCCGGCGGGCTCCGGCGCGACCACCACGCTCGCGGGTCCGTACGTCCGCGTCGTGGACACCTGCGGCGCGATCTCGCAATCGGTCTCCTGCGACGCCGACCTGGACCTGTCCACCAGTGCCGGGACCGACTGCGTGGTCCCCGCGGGCTCGAGCCCCGGCAACACGCACTCCTCCCGCTCGGGCTTCTACCACCTCAACCGGATCGCGGAGCACGGACGCGCCTGGCTCCCCGCCAACGTCTGGCTGACGCAGCAGCTCACCGACAACGTCAATCTCAATCAGACCTGCAACGCCTACTGGGACGGCGTGGCCGTCAACTTCTTCAAGTCCGGAGGGGGCTGCAACAACACCGGCGAGATCGCCGGCGTCTTCCTGCACGAATGGGGGCACGGCCTCGACAACAACGACGGCGGCGGCTACGACAACCCTTCGGAGGCCTACGCGGACATCACGGCCTTCCTCTCGACGCACGTCTCGTGCGTCGGCCGCGGCTTCGACCAGTCCTCGAACTGCGGCGGATACGGGAACGCCTGCCTGAACTGCACCGGCATCCGCGATCAGGACTGGGACCAGCGCGCCAACCACGTCCCCTCGACGCCGTCCGGCTTCCTGACGACCAACTGTCCCGGCGGCGGCGGACCCTGCGGCAAGGAGGCCCACTGCGAGGGGTACGTCGGCGCGGAGACCCTCTGGGACCTCGCGGTGCGCGACCTCCCCGCGTCGGGGCTGGACCAGGCGTCCGCCTGGCAGCTGACCGACAAGCTCTGGTACAAGTCCCGCGCCGGATCGGGCGGCAACGCGTACAACTGCTCGCTCCCGAGCTCCGACGGCTGCGCGGCGACCTCCTGGTTCTCGAAGCTCCGCGCGATCGACGACGACGACGGGAACCTCGCGAACGGCACGCCGCACGCCGCGGCGATCTTCGCGGCGTTCAACCGCCACAAGATCGCCTGCGGCGCCGCCTCCGACCCCTCGAACCAGAACAGCTCGAGCTGCCCGTCGATCGGCGCGGCCACCCTCTCCTCGGTCGCCGGCTCGGCCTCCGCGGCCCTCAGCTGGACGCCGGTCGCGAACGCCGCCGGCTACCAGGTGCTCCGCAACGACGCCGGCTGCGCGGCGGGGTCCACGATCGTGGCGACCGTCCCCGGAACCTCGTTCACCGACACCGGTCTCGCCAACGGCTTTACC
>Ga0075418_10007120_pt1 | contig 12609 bp, 6 predicted proteins | sample SoiMetdeltSBSDD2_FD_81776 | JGI IMG/M metagenome (GOLD analysis project Ga0075418, IMG submission 81776) | Bulk soil microbial communities from a Populus tree surrounding site in Tennessee, USA - Soil MetaG P. deltoides SBSDD2 | ecosystem: Environmental > Terrestrial > Soil > Tree plantation...
GCGACATCCACGAGGCCCTGGACCACGGTGTCGTCAAGATGAACATCGACACCGACATGCAGTACGCCTTCACCCGCGCCGTCGCCGACCACTTCTTCCGCCAGTACGACGGGGTGCTCAAGGTGGACGGGGAGGTCGGCAGCAAGAAGGCCTACGACCCGCGCACCTACCTGGCCCTCGCCGAGGCGGCCGTGGCGAAGCGGGTCGAGCAGGCCGTGAAGGAGCTCAGGGCCACGGGGACGACAATGGCGGGATGAATCGATGCGGTTCGGTCACCAGCTCGGCCATGGACACTCGATAGCGACAGCCGGTATCGACGCCGCGGAAGCAGGGTCGATGACGACCCTGGATGGTGACTTGGGGAGGCGCCCGTGCCGGCCGGCACGATCGCGACGCCTGCGAATGATCCGTGGGGAGGGCACACCGTCAGGATCATTGAGGGCCGCATGGGTCCCATCGGGGCCCCCGAGAAACCACTTCCCGAGGGAACTCACGGGTCGGTGATTGTCCCTCACTTGTCTCTCACGACGGCCACCCTGCGGTACGCTCGGTGCCGCATCAGCAGTCGCGGCCGACACTCAAGACGGCACTCTAGCGCCATCCCGAATGCAACCAGCGGCGAGGGCTTCCCCACACTACTTCCGCCAGCGGTACCATCCTCCTCGTCCCCGACACGGGAGATGCTTCCTGAGATCGACCACGTCCCCCCGAGCCGAACGGCACCCGCATCCTGCAATGTGGCGAGCAGCGATCCGGTCGACATACGCAGCGTTCGACCTATAGACGTTTTACCTATAAACCCATAGACGTTTTCATCCACGGCGGCGGCGACAGAGGCGCCGGCAGGGGGAGAGCGGGGTTCCAAGCCCACTCAACCCGCCGCCAAGCATGCGAGTGCCGGCGGCGCGGCTCATGAGGCCCACGAGACCTCCTCGACGGTGCCCTGCCTAGGTTGACGGGGAGAGAACCCCCTTCGCGAAGGCAAGCGTCAAAGTCGGCTGTCGCGTGTCCTCAACCGGCCTGGATCTCGCGGCCCTCGTCGTCTTATCGGCACCCGGACCACCTCCCGGGTCGGCGGCGGCTTCGCCTCCTCCGGCGGGCTCAGGCCCAGATGGTCCAGGATGCGCCGAATGGACAATTCGTCGGTGATGTACGCCACGATCCTAAGCGGACTTCCGCACGCTTTGCAGACGAGCGGGTCCGCCTGGTACACCTTGCTGATGAGCCGCGCCCAACTCGGCGGACAACGCCTCTTCGTCGGCGCCTCCTCCACCTTAAGCTCCGAGCCCTCCTTCTCTCTTCGCGAGGCCCGGACCCGGCTGGCGTAGAAGCCGTAGACATGGGTCCTGTGCTTGCCCGTGTCGGGGATATGGTCAGCCAGACGGGCTGGGCTCGCTCACCGTGGAGTGAGCGCTCAGCGAATGTCTTCGACGCGCGGCTTCTCGACCGCGGTGACGCCGAACAGGATGGGCTCTGCCCTCGAAGGGCCCGGCGACCCGATCAGGCGGACCGAAACTATCGGCACGTCGGGACGCGGGTTCGCCCACTCGCTCGCCCAGAGCACCGCCTTGCGCCCGTCGGGCAGCCTGCCCGCCACGACCGGGCGCGCGAAATAGGACGGCAGCCCAAGCCCAGCATCCCAGCGGCCGACCGTCTCTTCGTATCGGATCTCGTGGACTGCCATCAGGCCGTCCGCGAAACGGATCTCGTAGAAGCCCAGCAGCTCGGACGACTCGCGCGGAAAGTGCGTGGCGTCGCCTGCGTGGATCGTCGGCCGTCCTGGGCCGGTCGAAGCCTGCAGGAACACGAGCGCCGCCCAGCGTCCCGTGATCGGAAGCTCGATCGCGCCCGCCTCCGATTTCGGATCGCGCGTCGCCACCACGCAGGATCGGCCGCCGCGCCGCGCAGGATCGGCGACAGCATAGGGAAGGCCGGCGACGTAGCCGTCGCCGCTCTTCAGTCCCGAGAGGTCCCAATTCTCACCTTTCGGCGGATGGTTGAAGGAGCCACTGACGTCGAGGACCTCGAACCGCATCGGGTCGGCGGAGAAGGACGGCAGGGGCTGCGAAGCGAGACGAGCCCGGAGGTCCGGCAGCATGCGCCCGACGCGCTCGAGGCCCTCATCCCGGCTCGGCGGAGACGCCGACCACAGCAGGCCGATGCTGTAGAGCGCCTCGGGGATCTGGAGCTTGCCCAGCTGGAACTCCTCCAGCGCGCCCCAGGACGAGACCTCGGCCCCGAGCAGCCCGCTGCTTGCAACACGGGCGGCCCAGTCGCGCTCCGCGCTGCCCTCGAAATTGCCGACGATGAAGGGCCAGCCCAGCTTCTTGAACGTGCGATCACCCTCGTCGCCGGACCAGTTCAGGATGTGGATGGCGTTCGTCTCCGCCGCGATGCGATCGCGGGCCGACGTGGTGTCGGGCCGCTCGTAGCGGACCGCCGTGTTCTCGGTCCAGCTCTTGCCGAAGCGGTTGTGCCCGTCCACGAAGTGGTCACCCCACATCCAGGCCTCGATCCCCTTGTCGGCGAGGCGCCGCTGGATGCGCAGCACGTCCTCCGCGTAGAGCTGCCCGGGATCCTTGCCCCGGCAGCGCGGACAGAACGCACCCGCCCGCCACTCGTCGTGGCCGATGTGGATGCGCTTGGGGTTCAAGACCTCGATATACTCATCCATCACGTCGAACAGCACGCGATACGACTCGGGATTGGATGGGCAATACGAGTCGGGCCACGGCATGTCGGGAACCTCGGCCAGGTCGCGGCGCGCCGAGGCGATGTAGTAGGCATGGCTGAGGCTCTGGATCTCCGGGACGATCTCGAGGCCATAGTCCTCGGCCAGCTCGGCCAGGCGGCGGACGTCATCTTTCTCCACGTAGGAGCCGCCCGCGATGCCGAAGTGGCACGAGGCGGCGAAGCGATTGCCTGCCCCGAGCGGGATGCCCTCCTTGAGCTTCCCGATCGTCTCTCCGTGCGCGTACCACTCGGCGACGGTGCGGCGCCAGCCGACGTTGATCTCCGGGTGGGTCGCCAGGCGCATGCCGCCGCCCACCTCGAGCACCAGGCCGTTGAACTTGTAGCGCAGAAGGAAGTCGCGCAGGTAGCGGCGGGCGAACGGCAGCTGGTCGCGGCCTGGCAGGTAGACGTGCACCCAGCGGATCTTCAGGAAGGGCCAGTCGCGCACGCTCCCCTTCCACGCGGCGAGACTGCGATGGCCCCACTTGTGGACGAGCTGCACGAAGGACGAGACGCCGTAGAGGGTGCCGCGATGATCGCTCCCGGCGATGCGCACGCCGGAGTCGTCCACGCGCAGGCTGTAGCCTTCGGGACCCGGGTCCGTCGGCGAGCCGAGCCCGACCGTGATGGGAATCTTGCCCTCGGGGGCAGCGCCTGCGGCGACCGGGATCGCGACCTGAAAGTGGTCCTGGATCAGCTCGGCGAGCAGACGGCCCGGCAGCTGCGCCCGCCGGTCACCCTCGGGCACGACGATCACCGCCTCGGTCAGGAGCAGGCGATCCTCGCTGAGCTGCGCCTCGCGCGGGATCGGCCAGATCGGGATCTCCGCCGCAGCAGCGCGCGGCGTGGCCGCCGCGAGAGCGAAGAGCAGGATGGCGGTGATCATCGGAGCTTCACCGTTCGCCGATCGAGATCCCATTCGAGGCTCGCTCGGGTGCCGTAGCGCGACCACGACACGCTGGCGTGGCTCCCTTGGAGCGTCGCGATCAACTCGTCCAGCGCCGGCGAGCTCGACGCGCGGGCATAGAGCAGCGTCAGCATCATGAGGTCCTGTCCTTCGAACGGTGGTTCATAGCGGATCCTTCGCGTCTGCCGGAAGGTGAACGGCTCGACCTCGGGCTTGGCGACGTCGTGCAGGCCGAAGTCCAGGCGGCCCTCCCGCGGTGCCAGGCGATGGATGTCGAGGCTCGCGCCGCCCAGCGTCGCCTCGAGACGCTCGCCGATCTGGCGAAGCACTGCCTTGGGATCGAGGTGCAGCAGCCACTCTGCCTTCCGTGGAGCCTCGACCGTTTCGCTGAACACGGACATCTTCACGAGCCGGGCGCCTGCGGCCATCGGCGCGCCACGAAAGGCCACGCGGCTGCCGCGCCTCAGCGCAACGGGCGGCGAGACCGCGATCAGGTGATCGTCGACGTCCTGGTTGTGACTCTTCCAGCGGTGAACGGTCTGCGCATCGACTTCGAAGGAGTAGGCGCCGGCCTCGGGCACGTTGTCGAGATACACGGCGGAGACACGATAACTGCCCGGCTCACCTTCGAACTCGAGAAACGCCTCGCCCTCGGGGCCCACCACATAGTCGTTCGGTGCGTGCGTCAGCGCTCCGGCCGTTCGCAACATTGCGGGCGGATAGTCGTGCACGACGCCGCGCCCGTCGAGAGTCACCTGGTCGGCAACGAGCAGGATGTCGGGCTTCACGAACAGCAGGTGCCGAACGAACCGCCGCAGGCCCAGGGCCGGATGGTAGGCGCGCGTCACGTCGCCGACGACGAGGTCGTGGTCACGCTCGAAGCGCGCGTGCACGACCTCGGGGAAATGGCCGAAATGCAGGGCCTCGACGGAGCCGAAGCCCGCCTGCTCGCCGAGCTGGCCGCGCCCCTTGAACAGCATGGTGTTGTGGTCGGCGCTCAGCTTGTAGCCGGTGTAGAGCGGGTCGATGGCGAGGAACTGGCCGTGCGAGAAGAGCTGGAACGAGCCGGCGTCCGGGTGCTGATGGCCGGTCCCATAGTCGTAAACCGCGCCGCGTGACCGCGACCTCCCCATGAACGGCCCACACTTGAAGCCGACGAGCGTGGCGTCCTCGTCGGCCCACGAGGACCGCATCATCGCCTGGCCGATCTCGTCGAAGTGCGCGAACAGGGGCAGGGCCGAGGGCTGGACCGGCACCACGGCGGGGTCGTACCCGAGCATCATCATCCAACCGCGGCTCCCGATGCCCTCTCCGAGGGCCAGCGTCGTCTGCGCGATCCATTGCGCCGCGCCGTCCCGGTAGAGCCCCGCGAGGTTGAACAGGTGTTGTGCGGTCGAGGTCCAGCCGCGCCGCGGCGCGTCGCCGAACGTCATCGCCCACTCGGAGGCGGTGCGCTTGGGCAGCAGCCCATGCAACAGGTAGCTCGCGAAGCTTCGCATCCATGCGTGGCCCGACAGGTCGCGGCCCAGGAGATCGCGGGAGAGCTGGGCGTAGTTCAGGAGGTACTCGGCTCCGTAACCCGCATAGGCGTAGCCCTCGAGCGAGCCTCCATCCGCCGGCATCAGCTCGAAGGCTCTCGCAAAGAATTCCTCGGCGGTTCGCAGCCAGAGCGGCGCCCGCTCGTCCTCGCCGTAGAGGGCGGCGGCCGCGAAGGCCAGGCCGCAGGTGTTGGAGTGCGAATGGTTCTGGTAGTACTGGTTCCGCCACCAGATCCGGTCGCTCACGATGCGCCGGTGCTGCGCCTCGGCTTCGCGGCCCAGGCGCTCCGCGACCCGCGAGCGTTCGTCGCTCGTGAGGGCCGTGTATAGCCAGTCGTATCCGAGGGCCGCTCCGAACAGGTAGTGGCCCGGCACGAGATAAACGAGGTCCTCGTTCGCGTCCCAGGCCTCGCCGCTCGTCAAGCGCAGGAGCTGTGCGCGGGCGACTTCCAGTAGCTCCGGATCGCCGGTCATCAGCCAGGCGAAGGCCAGCTCGGGCACCAGGTCACCGTCATAACGCGCGTCGTCGAGCGGCGCGAGGCGCTTCGAGACGGCGATCATCCGAGGCAGGTCCGCCCGATAACGCTCCCACAGGAAACGGTGCGTCGTCTCGAGACTCGCGCGCAGGGCCTGCACCCTCGCGGCGTCGAGGAGCAGCCGTGGGTGCACGTCCTTCAGCGACTCGATCGGAGTGGCGCCGGTGCTCACGGCTACCGCCAGCAGCAACGCAGCCATCGAGCTCACGGAATCTCCACGAACAACATCTGCTCCGAGCCGTCCGTCGTCTCGGCCAGGATCTCTCCCCGCGGGCTGACGGCGAAGAACGGGCCCTCGAAGCGCAGTGCGGGGTGCGGCTGGCCCGACTGGTTCACGAACAACGCCGTGAAGCGGTGATCGCGCGCTCGTTGCGGGACATAAGCGTAGAACTGATCGCGCATCGCGTCGTGCGTTGCCCATCCGCCCAGACGGCCGCAGCGGAGATGCTCGAACAGCTTCTCAATCGTGTCGTGCTTCAGCAGTCCGCCCCGCGTGTCGAGGGGATCGGCATCCCAGGCGTGGGGCATCAGCACCACTTCGGCGCGGTGGCGTCCGAAGTGCGCGAGCAGCCCGTCCTGCGTCGCGTCCCAACAGATCGCCACGCCGAAGCTCCGGCCGGCCAGTTCGAACACCCGCCGCTCCGCGTCGCCTCTCCAGTACGGCATCTCGAGGTCCGGGATCGTTTTCTTGCGCTGGACCCCGGCGAGGCGGCCTTCGGGCGTTGCGACGCAGTAGGCGTTGAACGGCAGCGGCTCCGCCCCTCTCGCTGAAGCCATAGCCCGCGAAGAGTCCCGTGGCACGGGCGATCTCGCCGACCCGCCGGACAATCGGTCCATCGAGGCTCTCCGAACGCTCTCGAATCCTCTCGTGTTTGTGGATGCCGTGGACGGTCAGCTCGGAGCTGCGCCCCCGCGTCCCCCGTGCCTTTCGGACCAAGCGGCGATCTTGGCGACGTGGGCGTCGGCATCGCCCCACAGGCATTCGATCTGCGCGAGCGCAGCCCTCACGCTCAGTCCGGTGGTTGAGCGTTCTTGATAAGGACGACGTCGCTGTTAAGGGTGCCGCGCGAGACCGCGAGACGGCTGCCGTCGGGGGAATACTGGAAATTGAAAATGCGTCCGCTTTCAAACCTGGTCACTTGAACCGCGGGCCCGCCGTGAATCGGCTGTCGCCAGATATTCGACACACCTCCCACGAGAGCCACATAGTTTATGCCTCGCCCGTCCGGCGTCCACTGCAACCTTTGATTGTTCGACAACGGGTTGCTTTCCAGTCTCGACTCGAATGTCTGGATCACCTCACCGCCATCGATCGACATCAGCGCAATTCGATTCTCATATCCGGGCCTGCGCAAAACGAATGCGACCTCTTTGCCATCAGGTGACACCACTGAACAAACGGCATTCTCAAGCAAGATGCGTGTCGGCTCGCCGCCTTCAGCCGGCATTTTCCAGAGCGCCGCGCGCTCGTCATTCCGTGTGAACACCAGCCATTTCCCGTCGGGTGAAAAGGTGGGATAGGTGACGACGCCATTCGTCAGTGGCTTTTCGCTCCCGTCACCAAGGTCCAGCTGGACCAGCGAGTACCCATCTCCGCCGCGACCTTGATAAACCAGTGAGCGTTTGTCCGGAGACACGGCTGGGAAGTTCGCATTCTTGATCAGCCGCCGTCGATTCCCGCCGCTAGCTTCGATGGTCCAAATCGACGTTGCGTCACTCGGTGAGGAGGTGTAGACAATCTTGCTGCCGGAGATCCAGTCCAGACCGTACATTCCATCGAACGTTTCGAAGCCGGCGGTTATCTGCTGCGGGCGGGTCGAATCGTCGGCTCGTGCCACCCATAAGTGCGCAGTCTCATCGAGTCTCACTGCTGCGAGAAAGCGGCCGTCCGGTGCCAAACTGAAATCGTAATAGTTGTTCGAATCTGCGGTGACTGGATGCGCTTCGCCGCCTGAAAGAGAGATCTCGAAGAGTTGATGGAAGTTCGCGGTCACCGTTCCGATAAAGAGCAGGCTGTTTGAATCGGGAAGCCAAGCGACTTTCTTGATGAAGCTCCAGGCCCTGGGCGGAAGCAACGCGAATGCTCGGTCGCCGACCTTCACGGCCAGGATCTTGTACTCACCGCGAATGAAGATCGGGCAGGCTATGGTTGTGCCGTCGGGCGACCACGCCGGTCCACCCTCCAATCGCATTGGCGCCTCGAATGATACGAGCGTGCGTTCGTTGCTGCCGTCGGCATTCGCGATAATGAGCGCGGAGGCCTCTTTGTCATACCGACGAACGAACGTGAACTGGCTGCCATCGGGCGAAAAGCTGATGGCGCTGAACTTATACAAGTCGCGCGCGATTGGTTTCGCCGCGCCGCCGAGGACCGGCATCTGATAGAGGGTGCCGGATCCGTCGGAGTAATAGAGCAAGTTGCCGTCGGGGGATATGTTCAAGGAGCGATAATCAATGTTGGCTTTCGAGGCGATCGGCACGTAGCTGGCGCTACCGACGTGCTGCAGCCACATGCTTTGTTGCCCGTCGGTTTCTTGCTGGGTGTAGATGATGAATTTGCCGTCGGGCGACACGACTGCCGTCTTGACGCTGCCGGTGGACGTCAGGCGCGCGATGTTCGAGATCTGGAAGAGCGCCTGGGATTTCGGGGCGGCGCGATTCGTGTGGCGAGGCCATCGCGAAAGGAGAACGGCCCCCGCGCCCACCGTCACGAGCACCATGACGGCCACGAGCGCGGCCCATTTGCGTCGCGTGAGCCGATTCAACAGGACGGCAGCGACGCTTGCGCCCGAGCTGTCGCGCCACAGATCGTCCAGGGCGGTTCGGACCTCGGCCGCGCTCTGGTAGCGCTGCTCACGATCCTTCTTCATTGCCTTCGCGATGATCCGTGTCAACGGGGCGGGGACCTTGGGATTCAGCCCCACCGGCGTCACTGGCTCCCGGCTGAAGACGCCTTCCAGCATCTCGCCGACGCTATCCCCCGGGAACGCCTGTCTCCCGGTCGCCATTTCGTAGAGGACGGCACCGAACGAGAAGAGGTCGGTGCGTGCGTCGAGCTCCCTGCCCCTGGCCTGTTCCGGCGACATGTAGGCGACCGTGCCCACCGTCGCTCCCGTGTGGGTCAGCTCCAGCGACTGGCTGTGCGTGGCGTAGTCCCAGCCCTTCGGCGCTTCACTCGAGACCTGCTTCGCCAAACCGAAGTCCAGGAGCTTGGCTTGCCCGCGCTCCGTCACGAAGATGTTCGCGGGTTTGATGTCGCGGTGGACGATCCCCTTCGCGTGGGCCGCGTCCAGCGCGTCGGCGATCTGGACGCCGAGCTTGAGGATTCGTTCGATCGCCATCGGCTGGCCGGCGATCAGGTGCTTCAGCGTCCGCCCGTTCATGAGCTCCATCACGATGAACGAGCGCCCCTGGTCCTCGCCGATCTCGTGGATCACGCAGATGTTGGGATGGTCGAGGGCGGAGGCGGCGCGCGCCTCGCGAAGGAAGCGCTCCCGCGCGCGCGCGTCGCTCAGGAGCTCCTCGGGCAGCAGCTTCACGGCGACGTGGCGGCCAAGGCTCAGGTCCTCCGCCTCGTAGACGACGCCCATCCCGCCTCCCCCGAGCTTCCTCAGGATCCGGTAGTGGGACAGGGTCTCGCCGATCATGGCGCGGCGTCGCGCTCTTGCCTACTGGACCGCGGTATGGAGAAGCCGGGGCGGCAACGCCAGGCGCCGGCCTGCGTTCGGCATGGACTGTCTCCTCGAGGCGCAGCAAGACGATAGCATTTTCCTTTGGCCACGGGGCGCGAGGACCATGCCGCGCCCCATGAACGAATCTCACCGGCCGGCAGCGCAGAGGGCGCCGATGTCGGCACCATTCCGTGGTTCACCCGCGAGGTCGCGCACGGGCGTGTCCGTCGGGTCCCCTCGCCCGCGAAACAGCTTCGAGTCGACCCGGGGGCGGAAGTCGGGGCGCTCGGGGTTGTCGCGCCACCAATTCCCCTCGATGAGCACCCACGGCTCTTCTCCGTAGCGCACGAAGTCGGGCGCCGAGCGGGAGCGGGTCACGCCGAGTGCCGATCGTGGCTCGTCGTCGAGGCGCGCCGCGAGGGAGGCCAGCGCCGGCGCCATCTTGGTGGCACCGCGATAGGGCCACTCCTCGAGCACCGAGTGGATCGACACTCCCACGTAGTGAGCCTCGTTCAGGACGTTGTGAGAAGAGTCGAGACCGTAGATGCTGCTCCCCGACACCTCCAAAGACGATGGCTCGTCGTTGATCAGCACGTTGTTGCGGACGCGGTTGCCCCAGCTCCCGTTGACGAGGATGAGGGCCGCCCGCTGCGGGTTGGCCATGAGCACGGTGTTGTTGCGGATCCGGTTCGAGCGGCATCCCCAGAAGGGCAACGCATCCGGCCCCGTCACCTCCCGCGGGTCGCGGGGCCCGGGAATCACGCGCGGCGCGTCGTAGGGGTTGCCGTTGTCCCACAGTGCGATTCCGTGGTTGAAGTTGCCGTAGATCAGGTTGTTCTGAATCAGGGATTCCTGGAGGCCGGCGAGATTCAACGCGCCGCCCCCGCCGCGTCCGTTGCCGTTGATGACGTTGTCTTCGATGATGAAGTTCACCCCGCGGCCATCGGGGAAGTTGTGCTCGCCGAACACTTGCGTCGCATGCTCGAGCAGCGCCATGGCCCATTCCCGCGTGGGCCGATGGGGCCGATGCGCGGCCAGCGTCGGGTGTTTCAGCAGCTCCGCCAGGGACGACTGAGGGTCGATGTTGCACTGGAGCCCTGCGTTGCGGCTTGCGTAGAAGACGTTGCGGCGGATCACGTAGTTGTCGGAGCCGTCCGAGACGTAGGCCGAGTGCTCGAGGCAGGACAGGGCGAACAGGTTGTCCTGGATCAGGACCGTATGCGTGTCGGTCGAGTGCAGCCCCCACTTGCGGTGGTTGTGCGAGAAGTTCCCCACGACGGCCACGTGGTGCGCGTTCGTCCCGCTCCTGCCGAAGTCGCCGTCGATCATGATCCCAGCCAGCGGGCCCTTCGGCTCGAGCCCCGGCCCCGTGGCTCCGGCGATGTTGAAGCCCTCGATCACCACGTGGTGGGCCGCCCGCAGCAGGATCATCCAGTCGGGCTCTCGCTCGGATGGGCGATCGATCACGACCTGCCCCGGACCACCCAGCGCCTTGAAGTGCACGTAGCGCCCGTCCCCGGCATCCTCCCGATCCGTGAGCACGAAGCCCGCGTAGGAGCCGGGCATCACCGCCACCAGGTCACCGCCACGTGCCGCGTCGGCGGCCGCCTGCAGCGTGTCGAACACGGAGTCCACGCGATACTCCCGGGCCCGGGCCCGGCGGCGCGTGTTCAGCTCGAGGGCGGGAACGGACACGCGCCGCGGCGCCTCCCCGCGAGCCCGCACCAGGAGCACGCGCGGGTACCGCTCCTGCATATGGAACGTCGCCCGCACCCATGCGTCGGAATCCTGGGTACGAACGAAGGCAGGCGGAGCCGGCGCCGCGCCAGCAGCACAGCTGACCGCGACCAGCGCCACCAGGCTCGAGAGGCGCGGAGCCTTCATCCCTGCCTCAGCGAAGTGCCTGGCGCGCGAGGTAGTGGGACATGACCCGGTCGGGAAGCAGCAGCGCCTCGCGGAGCTTGGCCTGGGCCTCGCTCTCGCGGCCGAGCGCTCGCAGCATCAAGCCCTGGCCGACGGCGTTCGGCCCCGGATAGCTGGTGCCCACGGCCAGTCGATTCCCCCACGATTCGAGCGCAACCTCGACGCGGCGGCGCTCGGCGTCGTCCGAGGGTTTCCCCAGCCTGTGCGCCGCCTCCAGGGCGTAGACGACGTTCGGGTAGGGATAGGCGTCCTCGCCCGCCGCGGCCTTTTGCCAGTGGGCGCGCGCCGACGGTTCGTCGCCTAGGGCTGCGAGTGTCTCGCCGATCAGTAACTGGCTGCGCGCCGCATCGACGAACGGTCCGAGGCCGTCCTGCGTGAAGGCGAGCCCGGGCACCGTCTCGGACACGGTCTTGAGCGCGGCGAGCGCGTCGTCCCTCCGGCCCTCGCGCGCGAGGGCGAGGGCCTTCTGCAGCGTCACCTCGACCCAGACCTGCCGAACGTTGGTTCCGAACTCCTCGCGCGGGAAGAAGCGGCCATGGAAGAGACTCTCCGCCTCCTCGAATCGACCCGCCTCCACGCGCGCCAGCATCAGCTTGAACACCAGCGTTGGCGGCAGCGCCTTTGGATCCGGATGGCTCTCGAGAGCGCGGGCCCGCTCCTCGGCCGGCCGCCCGAGCAGGCCGAGCACCTGGTCGAGCGCCAGGTAGACCTGTACGTTCTTAGGGTCCGCGCTCATCCCCTCGGTCAGGACCTCGCGAGCCCTTTCGTAATCGCCGCGCGCGATCAGCGCGAGGCCCATGTTGCGGTGCAGGACCGGAAGGCGCGAGTCCAGGCGCCGCGCTTCGTCCCATTGCGCCAGGGCCTGCTCGCTCATGCCCCCCGAGAGGTAGAGGGAGCCCAGCAGGAAATGCGCGGTCGCATCGGCCGGGTTCGTCTCCACGGCCCGCCGCAGCACCGGAAGGGATTCGGCACGGTTGGGGAACACGTACGTCGTGGACAGCCGCGAGGCGGCCGCGAAGTCGGCCTGCGGGGAGCCGCCGAGCTTCTCGCGGCAGTAGCCGCGGTAGTAGCCGACCTCGGGGTGCGCCTGGGGCAAGGGCAGGCCCGGCTCCGCGTGCACGCCCGAAGCTGGATACTCGCGTCCCAACAGCTCGAGCGCGTCGTCGTAGGCGCCCAGCTCCATGTAGTCGAGGGCCACCTCGATCACGCGCTGCGGGTCCCCCGCCAGGTGGCTCCAGAGCGCCGCATCCTCGCGCCCCAGCTTCACGCTCTCGTTGCGGAGCGTGGCACTGGTCGGATCC